>Ga0302278_10002456_pt1 | contig 21415 bp, 17 predicted proteins | sample III_Bog_N3_2_FD_194543 | JGI IMG/M metagenome (GOLD analysis project Ga0302278, IMG submission 194543) | Peat permafrost microbial communities from Stordalen Mire near Abisko, Sweden - III_Bog_N3_2 | ecosystem: Environmental > Terrestrial > Soil > Wetlands > Peat | place: Sweden: Abisko...
CGATGGATGTGGATGTTTTGCAGCAGGCCCACGGCGAACAGGGAGCACAGCACTGAAGATCCGCCATACGATAGCAGCGGCAGTGGCACCCCCGTCACGGGCATGATGCGAATGTTCATTCCGATGTTGATGAAGACGTGGCTAAAAATGAGCGTGACCACGCCCACCGCCACGAGTTTGCCCAGGCGGTCGCGCGCCTGGCCGGCGATTCTCAATCCGGTGAAGAGAACCACCGCATACAGCGCGATCACAACCACGCTGCCAACGAAGCCTTCCTCCTCGGCGATCACCGAGAAGATGAAGTCGTTGTGTGCCACGGCCCGCGGCAAATAGCCCAGAGCATTCTGGGTTCCCTGCCGCCAGCCTTTTCCGACGAGCCCACCGGAGCCCACGGAGATCAACGCCTGGCGGATGTTATAACCATCATCCGCCTGCTTTTGTCGCAGGCGTTGCAACTCCGCCTGTGTGGCGCCCGGCGGAGCAAAGTCTGTGTAATTACGACCAAAATAAATCAGCAGCCGATCGCGCTGGTATTCCTGCATTGGCACCTGCCAGCGCGTGGGCAGAAACTTGAGGTCCACGACAAACAACGTCGCCAGCAGCCCGACGGTGCCGATCAGATTGAAGAGATATCGTCGCGGCGTGCCCGCCACCAGCATCATCACTAGGCCCGTCGGCAAGAGCACCAGCGCCGAACCAAGATCCGGCTCCTTCAAGATCAGCGCGAACGGCAGCAGCATCAGCCCGATGCCCTTCCAAAAAATGACCGGCTGCTTCAATTCATCCGGTGGCCGGCTCAAAAAGTTCGCAGTCGCGAGAATGAACGCCAGCTTCGCAAACTCGCTGGGCTGGAACTGGAAAAAGCCCAGGTCAATCCACCGCCGCGCGCCAAAGCGCATCGAGCCGACGTGCGGCACCAGCACCGCGACCAGGCACAGGATCATCGCCCAATACGCCACGAACGCCCATCGCGCGAGCGTGTGATAGTCCAGCAGACACATCGCCGCCGCCACGCCAAAGCCCAGCACATACCATACGATCTGCCGCACCCAGGTCTGGTCATACCACGGTTGCGTCGCCGCCAGATCGTTCACCATCGTCGCGCTAAACACGAACGCCGTGCCGATGAACATCAACCCGACCAGGGCCGCGATTTGCAGCCGGTCGAATGCTTCCCGCGGAGTTGTGCCGGTCGAAAACATGCTAATTTGCGGCCAGGATTTTCCCGGCGGCAGCTTTATCCTTCTCCAAAATTGTCTCGTAAATGTCGTGCGCAATTGGCGCACACATGGCGCCGCCGCCGCCGGCCATCATCGCGCCGGGAATCTGCACCATGGCCACCACGGCATAGCGCGGATGCTCATATGGGGCAAACGAGGCGAACCAGTAATTGTAGCCAGTGGTCCGGTTGGCGCTGTCCTGCACCTGGGCCGTGCCGGTTTTACCGCAGATCCTTAAGGCGTCTCCAACTCTGGCTGCCTTGCCCGTGCCCTCCACGTCCTCGGTTTCCGCGAGCATGGCGTTGTGCAAAATGTTCAGGCTCCGCGCGCTCACGCCAATCCGGTCACGCACCAGTGCGGAGGGAAGATTGGTCGCCATTTCACGCGCGGTCGGATCCTGCGGCTCGATCCGCGAAACCAGCCGCGGCCAGTAAACCGTGCCGCCGTTGGCGATGGCGGAATAAACCACCGCCATCTGCAACGGCGTCACCGCGACTTCCCCCTGGCCGATGCAAACATTCGCCGTATCACCCGCGCTCCAATGTTCGTGCACGCGCTCGGACGACGGCATATTGCCACTTGTCTCCTGACGCGTCGGCAGTTCCAAATCCTCGCCGAGATGGAATTTTTCCGCGAGTGCCACGATGCGGTCTATGCCCGTCTGCAAACCCACCTGAATAAAATATGAGTTACTGGACCTTTCGATGGCGCGCATGAAATTGTATTTGCCGGGCGGCGCGGTGTCCCTTTTTCTGATATGCCCGACGTCATACATGCCGTGTCTCGGGTCTTCAGGATCAGCCTCAACCGTGTAAAGTTCTTGCGGATTTAGTCCGGCTTCCAGCGCGGCGAGACCAATGATCACCTTGAAGATGGAACCCGGCGCGTAATTTTCCTGGGTCGCGCGGTTGATTTCCGGGCGCAAATTAAGGTCAGCCCGCCGCGCGTGTTCCTGCTGCATTTCCTCTGGTGAAAGGCCGCCGGTGAAATAGAGCGGGTTAATGGTGGGCGACGACGCCATCGCGAGCACATCGCCGTTGCGCACGTCCATCACGACCACCGCCGCCTGCGCATCTGCGCCGTGATGGGCGGCGATGGAGGCCTCAGCGGCGCGCTGCAAATCCAGGTCGATCGTCAGCACCACGTTCTGGCCCGGCTCGGGCTGGCTCCAGACGTTTTCCGATTTGCGGTAGCCCTGGCTGTTGACCAGCAGCGATTCCGCGCCGGCGCGGCCGCGCAGTTCATCGTCGAAGCCGCACTCCACTCCGACCACCCCGTGAAAATCCGGCAGGCGATAATTGAAAAAGGAATCCTCGCCCTCCTCGGAACTGTCATCGTGCTGCAAATAGCCCAGCAAATGTACCGCCGTGTCCCCCAGCGGATAGCTGCGAACGGACTGCAATTCCAGGTCAACACCCAGCTTGTTGGTAAAATTCTCCTCGAACCGCGCGATTTGCGACGCGTTCAGATTGGGCAAGATCGGATAGGGCAATGCGAGCCGGGTTTCATAGGCGCGTTCAAATTGCTTTGGATCCAGCGCGAGCGGTTCGTCCATTTGCTGGCTGACCTGCGCCACAATGCCGCTGGCCACGAGGAAACGGGCCGCCACGCGCTGCGCTTGGAGCTGCGCCGGCGTTAGTACAAATTGTTTTCGTTCCGGCTTGGTCAACGAACGGCCCAATCGTTTTTCCGCGGCCGCGACGTGTTGTTTTTGCGCGGCATGACTGGCTTTTAACAACTCACCGAACGCCGTGTCGAAGGGCTGATGCAGGTCGTCGAGGAACAGGCACAAATTGTAGCGCGCCTCGTTCTCCGCGAGCACGCGGCCCTCGCGGTCCAGAATCTTGCCGCGCACCGCCGGCAGCCGGATGGTGCGAAACGCCTGCGTCTCCAGATGCGACTGGTATTCGCGCGAGGAAACCACCTGCACCCACCACAGGCCGGCGAGCAAAACACAAAGGCCCGCCACCAGCAGCATCGCCACGAGGCGGAGATGCGGTTCGTTCTTTTTGAGTTCGTCGAAGACCAGCATTACAGTTTTCTCCGGCTGCGTTGAATTTCACGGTCCGGCCGGAAGCCGGCTTCCACGCGTTCCTGATAGCCCAGCGCCCGGTTGCCGGCCTCCATCAGCGAAAAAATAAACGGCGTCGCCACTGCCCCGGCGCCGGTCATCACCAGCCATTGCCAGAGCGTGCCCCAACCGAGGAGCATTTCCTTGCCGCCGCTCAACATCAACAGCAGCGCCAGCGCCGGCGCCAGGGCGCTGGCGGCAGCACCGAGCACCAGTTGGGCGAACGGCAAATCGCGCAAAATCAAATCGCGCCGCAAATAAATCGGCCAGCCGATGACCGCCAAGGGCATGATGCTGAGGCCGAGCGGATTCGCCGACAGCGCATCAAACCAGAGGCCGCCCAGCACCGCGAGCAACGCCACGGCGGGCAGGTCCGCGATGAGCGCGGTATAAACCATCAAGGCCGGCAGCAGATCCACCTGCGCGCCGAGCCAGTGGCGCGGCGCGCTCAGGGTCGCCTCGCCGAACACGGCGAGAAACGCGCAGGCCAGAATCAAAATGGTCCGGAAAATATTCATGGGAACAACACCCAGACCTGTTCGAGCGACCCCAGGTTCGCGTTCAGTTTCACCCGCGCGTCCGTGTAAAGCCCGTATTCGACGGAACGGGAATCCACGATTTGGCCGATGGGAATACCCGGCGGGAAGACGCCCCCAAGGCCGCTGGTGATGACGCTCTGGCCGGATTTCAAATTGGCGCTGCTGGCGAGATAGGTCAATTCCACGAGCGAAGTGTCCAGCGTGCCCCCGGCAATCAACACGCCCATGTCGCGGGCGGCGTTTTCCACCAGCGCCGAGACGCGGCAGTTCGGATCGCCGACCAGAACCACCTGCGAGTGCGTCAGGCTGACGGAACTGACCCGGCCCACAAGGCCGGCGTCGGTGATGACGGGCAAATCATTGGTCAGACCGTCCCGGCTGCCCAGATCAATTTGAATGGTGCGCCACCAATTGGCCGGGTCGCGCATGACCACCTTGGCCAGCTTGAGCCGCCACGGCATGGTTTTCCGCCAGTTGAACAGCGCGCGGAGCTGGTCGTTTTCGCGGGCGATGGCCACCGTCTGGATTTGCTGTTCTTTGAGCTGCTGGTTTTCGCGGCGGAGCGAATCGACTTGGTGGAGCAGTTCGCGGCGCGAAAGCACCGAATCCGCGAGGTCGGCGGGGAGCTGTTGCGCGGCCCCGGCCAAGCCGAACAGCGGCAGAAACCAGCTGCCGATGGCGAGTTTCAGGTGCGCAGTCGCGCGCGTGGGCAGGCTCAAGAGAACGATTGCCACGAACACCACCGCGCCGAGCGCGAGATAATTTTTTTGTTTGAACATCCGCTGACGGCTCCACGCCGTAGGCGGTGAATTCCCGGAAGAATCAGTATTTCGCGTTGGTCGCGACGCGTTTCAGGAATTCGATCTCCTGCAACACGCGGCCCGTGCCTTCGGCGACCGCGCTCATCGGGTCGTCGGCGAGATGCACGGGCAGGCCGGTTTCCCCGGCAACGAGCCGGTCGATGCCCCGGATCAACGAACCACCGCCAGCCATGACGAGCCCGCGATCGACGAGATCGGAGGCGAGTTCTGGGGGGCAGCGTTCCAGCGTGATCCGGATGGATTCGAGGATGCTCGAAAGCGGTTCCTGCAAGGCTTCGCGGACTTCCTCGGAACGGATGGTCAAGGTTTTGGGCAGGCCGGACCCCAAGTCGCGGCCTTTCACATCCATGGTCAGTTCCTGTTCCAAGGGAAAGGCGGAGCCGATACGAATCTTGATTTCTTCAGCGGTACGTTCACCGATCATCATGTTGTAGGCACGTTTCATGTGGGCGATGATCGTGGCATCCAGTTCGTCCCCGCCCACCCGCAGGCTGCGGCTGAAGACGATGCCGGCGAGCGAGATGATTGCGATTTCGCAAGTCCCGCCGCCGATGTCCACGATCATGTTGCCCGCCGGCTCATGCACCGGCAGACCGACGCCAATGGCCGAAGCCATCGGCTGCTCGATCAGATAAACCTCCCGCGCACCCGCATGGGTGGCAGAGTCTTTGACCGCCCGTTTCTCCACTTCCGTGATCCCTGATGGCACGGCCACGACCACGCGGGGTGCGATCAGTTTTCGATGGTGAACCTTTTGGATGAAGTGGCGCAGCATTGCCTCGGTGATCTCGAAGTCGGCAATCACGCCGTCTTTCATCGGGCGGATGGCCACGATGTTGCCGGGCGTGCGGCCCAGCATCCGTTTTGCTTCGTCACCGACAGCCAGCACGTTGGTTGTGCCGGCCTGAATAGCCACCACCGAAGGTTCGCGCAGGACGATTCCACGATCCCGCACGTAGACGAGAGAATTTGCGGTTCCCAAATCTATTCCAATGTCATTGGAGAACAGGCTTTTGAATTGCTCAAGCATGAATGTGCCTAATCGCGGACAGTTAAAGGCCAGCCGGATGAAAGGTCAAGCCGCGAATGTTACAACCAGGTTTCAGGCGAAAATAATCTTGGTCGTCGCCGCACTTTCATCCCAGCCGCGCGTCGGTTCGGCGGTCACGGAGGAAATATCCTTGATGGAGATCTGCCGGCCGCGCGTCTTCGGCGATTTCACCTCCACCTGCCCGGGCTCGCACGTCTGCTGCGAGATTTTCTGGTGCGGCGCGGGTTTGTAGCGCACGTAGAGCGTCTTCGGCGTGTCCGGCGAGAAGTAGAGGATGCGCGACTTGTCCGGGATGCAGGAATAGACCTTGTTGAGGATCGAACCGCCAAAGGTGAAGCGTTTCAGATAGCTGGCGTCGCGGTCGGTGTAGGCGCAGGTGAAAATGCGTTCCCGCTCCGGCAGGCCGCAGAAAAACAATTCCTGCCCGACAAACAATTTTTCCGGCAGTTCCGTGACCTTGTAAGTGCCGTCGCGAAACACCAGCAGAATCTTGTCGAACTTCGTGCATTCCAACTTGAATTCCTCGCCGGATACCTTGTAGCCGACGTAGCCGGTCTCGCGGTCGTAGCTGACCTTGAATGCCTTGAACGCCACGGCCTTGGCATCCACTTCCTCGTGGCGGGCGGATTTCGTGGTCAGGCGCGGATATTGTTTGCCGTATTTTTCCAGCAACGCTTCGAGATGGCCGATGACGTATTTCGTGAGGCTCTTGAGATTTTTTCGGACTTCTTCGAGCTCAGACTTCGTCTTTTCCATTTCCTCCCGATGCTTGTTGATGTCGAACAGCGAAATCCGGCGGATGCGCACCTGCAACAGCTTTTCCACGTCCGCCGCCACGATCTCGCGGACCAATTCCTTTTTGAACGGCTTGAAGCCGTCGTAAACCGCCGCGATTACGGCCTCGTTCGTCTTGCAGGTCTCGATCTTTTTATAGATGCGCTCCTCGATGAAGATGCGTTCCAGCGTGCGGTAATGGAGCTCATCGAGCAGTTGCTGCTCGCGCAGTTCCAGTTCGCGCTTGAGAATCGCCACGAGCTGCTCGGTATTCTCGCGCAGCACTTCGCTGACGGTCAGTTCCACCGGCCGGTTGTTTTTGATGACGACGATGCGGCTGGCAATCGTCGTTTCGCAATCGGTGAAGGCGTAAAGCGCGTCCACCATTTTCTCCGCGTCCACGCCGGCCGGACACTTGATTTCGATCTCCACCGTCTCGGAGGTGAAGTCGTTGATGGATTTCACCTTCAGCTTGCCCTTGCGCGTCGCATCTTCGATGGAAGCGATCAGCGAATCCGTTGTGGTCGTCGGCGGAATTTCCGTGATAACCACGGTGCTTTCGTCCTTCGTCTTGAGGCGGGCGCGGACTTTCACCGAGCCTTTGCCGTCCTGATAATCGCGCGCGTCCATCAAGCCGCCCGTCGGAAAATCCGGCAGGCACTTGAACGGCTGCTTTTTGAGGATCGCAATCTGCGCTTCGAGCAGTTCGGGGAAATTGTGCGGCAAAATCCGCGCGCTCAAGCCCACCGCGATGCCTTCCGTGCCGAGCATCAGGTTGAGCGGCAATTTGCAGGGCAGCGTCACCGGCTCCTGGTTGCGGCCGTCGTAGCTCGGAATGAAATCCGTGATCAAGTCGTTGAAAACTTCCGTGCGCGCGAGTTCCGTCAGCCGGCACTCGATGTAACGCGCCGCGGCGGCCGGATCACCGGTGAAAATATTTCCAAAGTTCCCCTGCCCTTCGATGAGATACCGCTTGTTCGCCAGCACCACCAGCGCGTCGCCGATCGACGCATCGCCGTGCGGATGATATTGCATCGTGTGACCGACGACGTTGGCGACCTTGATGAACCGGCCATCATCTTTCTCATGCAGCGCCCAGAGAATGCGCCGTTGCACCGGCTTCAAGCCATCCGCGAGATTCGGAATCGCGCGGTCCCGGATGACATAGCTGGCGTAATCCAAAAACCCGCGATCCACCCGCGTGTGCAGGCCCACGCCGAGCTTTTTCGGATCGAACGGCTTGTGCGCGATGGTTTCGACCACCTCGGCGACGACATGTTGATCGCCGTTTCCTTCGACGGGTTTATTTTTTGCCGGTTTCGTTTCCGCGGGCGCCGGCCGCGCGCCTTCGATGGGCAATTCAGGTTGACCGGAATCTTTTTTACGTTTCGACATGATTAAAAGCGGCGGGCATTAAGCCACAAGCAAACGCACGCGGCAAGATTCTAGCGCTGGAAACGCAACTGGCGCTGCAGGCGCAATGCAAGTTAAGCCGGTATTGTCCGAAGCAATCTGACTACACCCAGCAAGCGGTCAAGGATGGACCAGCCGATAGAAATTATTTCCGGCCGGCGGCGGCAAAACCAATTGATTCACGCCCGCAACGGTGCCTGTTGAACCTGACACATTAATCCAATTGGTCGTCGCCAGGTCGGAATTCTGTTGCAACTCAAATCCCGGCCATGCCGCCGACCAGGAAAAATTCAGGGTGTTCGTGGGCGCGACTTGAAAGGCCAAGCTGGGCGGCAGGGGCGAATTCAAAAGAACTGTCAGCGTGTTATTAGGCCCAGAATTGGCGCTGATGACATCCGGTTTGCCATCACCATTCACATCGGCCACCACCAAAGCACCCGGACTGGGACCGGCGCAATTCGTGCAAGCAATGGTGAAATTCCCGCGCCCGTCATTGGTCAACACCATGACATTGTTGTCACCGGCATTCGCGCAGATTAAATCCACTTTCCCGTCGCCGTTCATGTCGGCGGCCGCCAGCGAGGAGGTCCCTTGTCCAACCAAATAAACGGCATTGGAACTGAAGTTGCCGCTGCCATTGTTCGTTAATACAATCAGGACTCCTTGAGACGTCACCCCGCTGCGACTGGCGGCAATCAAGTCCGGATAGCCGTCGCCGTTCACGTCTGCGGCCACAATGCTGCTCAAGCTGTAGGGCATGGCGTAAGTGGCGTTGGCTACGAAAATGCCGGAGCCGGTGTTGGTGAGCACCGTGATGGATCCGACATAAGTCGGATAAACCCCCTGATTGGCGGTGATGAGGTCCGCTTTTTTATCGCCATTTACATCCACCGCCACCATGCAGTTCGGACCGGTACCAACACTGTTGGTTGCAGACAGCACCAAATTTCCCGCGCCGTCATTCGTAAAGATGCTTACGGCGGCGAAATAACCGTGCGCCACGATCAAATCCGGATAACCATCTCCGTTTACGTCCGCCCCGCAAATCGAGGTGGGCGGAAACGCAGTGTTGAGGGTTTTGGCGGCGCTGAAAATTCCGGTCCCGTCATTCGTCAAGAGCGTCAAATTTTTGGGACTCGCTTCGTGCAAACTAACCAAATCCACCTTGCCGTCCTGATTGAAATCACCGGCGACCACGCTGTACTCAAAAGCACCACCACTGGGTCCGTTCGTCGAGCAGGGCGAAAACGTCCCGTTTCCATTGTTAGTCAGAACAGTCAAGGTTTGATAGCCATACTGTCCGCTGACCAAATCCATTTTGCCGTCGCCATTGACATCTGCGGCCACGAGCGAAACGGGGTTCTGGCTGACGTTGTTCGTGGAAGAAAAAACCAAACTTTGAGCGACGGCATGACGGCCTCTGAAGACAAAAATTGCCACAGTGAAGTTCAACAGCAGTTGTCTCATCATATCCATAAAAGCTCCCTCCGGACGGACGGCCTGATGTTATTAAAAGACTTCAACTGGAAGCGGCCGGCTTATCGCAGTCGCTTACTCTATTGCATAAGGAAAAGCAAAACGCAAGACGGATTGCTCTTAAAAATGCGCGTAAAGTTAAAACCGAAAACCGTCTGGATTTAATATTCGCTTCCTCACTCCGGCCCTCTTCCCAACACGGAGTGGTAGTAGAGATTCACTCCTCCACCGGCACGACGAGGCTGTCCATGATGTAATCTTTGCGTTCCGGCGTGTTCTTGCCCATGTAGAAATTGAAGATGGGGCCGGACTCGGCGCGCGGTGCGTATTCAATCTTGCTCGTCCGCATCTCTTTGCCGATGAATTGTTGAAATTCCTTCGGGCTGATTTCGCCGAGACCTTTGAAGCGTGTGATCTCCGGCTTGCCGCCCAGCTTTGCGGACGCCGTGTCCCGCTCGGCTTCGCTGTAGCAATAAATCGTCTCGGACTTGTTACGGACGCGGAACAGCGGCGTCTCCAAAACGTAAACGTGGCCGTCGTGAACGAGCTGCTCGAAGAACTTGAAGAAATACGTGATCATCAAATTGCGGATGTGCATGCCGTCCACGTCCGCGTCGGTGGCGAGAATCACCTTGTCGTAGCGCAAACCCTCGGTGTTGTCCTCCACGTTGAGCGCCTGCATGAGGTTATACATCTCGTCGTTTTTATACATCACATCTCGCTTGAGATCCCAGACATTGAGCGGCTTGCCCTTGAGCACGAACACCGCCTGGTTGTTCACGTCGCGGCAGCTCGTGATGGAGCCGGCAGCGGACTGGCCTTCGCAGATGAACACCATCGTGCCCTTGCCCTTTTCCTTCTTCTGGTCGAAATGATTCTTGCAGTCTTTCAATTGCGGGATGCGCAGCGTGATGGCCTTGGCGCGTTCGCGCGCGAGCTTCTTCACGTTCTGCAATTCCTTGCGCAACTCCTGCGTATCCTTCACCTTCGCCATGATGGTCTCGGCGATCTGCTTGTTGCGCTGGAAAAAGTGCAGCAACTCTTCGCGGACGTTGTTGACGAGTTCGGTGCGGATTTCCGTGTTGCCCAGTTTGTTTTTCGTCTGCGACTCGAACACCGGGTCTTTCAGGCGGATCGCCACCGCGCCCACCATGCATTCGCGCACGTCGTCGCCTTCATATTTGGTGTTACCGTATTCGTTGACGGCCTTCAGCAAACCTTCGCGGAAAGCGCTGAGATGCGTGCCGCCATCGCTGGTGTATTGGCCGTTGACGAACGAGTAAAACGTCTCGCCATAGCGCGAATTGCTGTGCGTGAAGCAAAACTCCAGCGTCTTGCCTGCGTAATGCAGCGGCGCATAAATCGGTTCGCTGCCATCGCTCGCCAGATCTTCCATCACCAAATCCATCAGGCCGTGCCGCGACTGGAATACCTTCGGTTCGGCCAGTTCCGGCGTCTTGAGGATGAGCTTCAGCCCGGTATTGAGATAACTGTAATGCCGCAGCCGGCGCTCGATGTGTTCCAGCCGGAAGGCGCTCTCTTTAAAAATGCTTTCGTCCGGCTCAAACTCAATGAGCGTGCCGTTCGGCTCCTTCGTCTTGCCGGCATCTTCTTTTTTTAATTTCCCGATCTTGAAACTCGCCTCGGCAAACTCGCCGTCGCGATGGCTCCGCACGAAAAAGTTTTTCGACAGCGCATTGACCGCCTTCGTCCCGACGCCGTTGAGGCCGACGCTGAATTGAAACACCTCGTCATTGTATTTGGCGCCGGTGTTGATCTTCGAAACGCAGTCCACCACCTTGCCCAGCGGGATGCCGCGGCCGTAATCGCGCACCGCCACGCGGTTGCCCTCGATGTTGATAGCCACCTCCTTGCCGTGGCCCATGATGTATTCGTCAATCGCATTGTCCACGACCTCCTTGAGCAGGACGTAGCAGCCGTCATCCGGATGCGCGCCGGTGCCGATGCGCCCGATATACATGCCCGTGCGCAGCCGGATATGCTCCAGCGAGGACAGCGTCTTGATTTTGCTCTCGTCGTAAATCGGTGTCGGTTTTTCAGCCATAGAAAATTGTGCGGCGGAGAAATTAGTCGAAACGGCTAAAATGAAAATGCGAAAGTGCGGGCCACCGGCATTTATTCGCCGGTTAAAAGCTAACCGGCGTTCCCGTCGGTGACAGAAACGCCGGTTAGAGCGCGAAAAATTACTGCTTCAAGATGGCTTCGTAGCCGTTGGCTTCAAGTTCCAGCGCCAATTCCTTGCCGCCGGATTTGACGATCTTGCCGTCGGCCATCACGTGGACGAAATCCGGCACGATGTAGTTCAGCAGCCGCTGATAATGCGTGATGACGAGCTGCGCGGAATCGGCGCGCTTGAGTTTGTTGACGCCGCCGGCGACGATCTTCAGCGCGTCAATGTCCAGGCCGGAATCCGTCTCGTCCAGGATCGCGAGCTTCGGCTCCAGCACGGCCATCTGGAAGATCTCGTTGCGCTTCTTTTCGCCGCCGGAGAAACCTTCGTTGACGGAGCGCTTGAGGAGGTCGTCCTTGAGTTCGAGCAGCTTGATCTTGTCTTTGACGAGTTCCAAAAATTCAATCGCGTCCAGTTCCGGCTGGCCCTTGGACTTGCGAATTTCGTTCAGCGCCGCCTTGAGGAAATAGGTGCTGTTCACGCCGGGAATTTCCACCGGATACTGGAAGGCGAGAAACACGCCTGCCCGGGCGCGCTCCTCGGGATCGAGCTCGAGCAGATCCTGGCCGAGATAATTCACCGTGCCCGCGGTCACTGCGTAACCGTCGCGGCCGGCGAGAATCGCGGCGAGCGTGCTCTTGCCGGAGCCGTTGAGGCCCATCAGCGCGTGGACTTCGCCGGCGTTGATCGTCAGGCTGAAGCCTTTGAGGATTTGTTTGTTCTCCACGCCCGCGTGGAGGTTTTTGATTTCAAGAATAGGTTGCTTGCTCATTTTTTCAAAAATTCATTTTAGCCACAGATGGACACAGATTCACACAGATAAAAAATCATTCAGAAGCAAAATCTGCGTTTCATCTGTGAAAATCTGTGGCTGGAAAAATCAGCCGACGCTGCCTTCCAAGCTCACGCCCAGAAGTTTCTGGGCTTCGACGGCGAATTCCATCGGAAGTTCCTTGAAGACTTCCTTGCAGAAGCCGTTCACGATCATGTTCACCGCGTCCTGCGTGGACAGGCCGCGCGAGTTGCAGTAAAAAATCTGGTCTTCGCCAATCTTCGAGGTCGAAGCCTCGTGCTCGACGCTCGCCGTGGTGTTCTTCACCTCGATATAAGGAAACGTATGCGCCCCGCATTTCGCACCAATGAGCATTGAGTCACACTGCGAAAAATTCCGCGCGTTCGCCGCGCTCTTGCGGATTTCCACCAGACCGCGGTAGCTGTTCTGGCCGCGCCCGGCGGAAATACCCTTCGAGACGATGGTGCTCTTGGTATTCTTGCCGATGTGAATCATCTTCGTGCCGGTGTCGGCCTGCTGCATGTTGTTCACGACGGCGACGGAATAAAATTCGCCCTTCGAGCCATCGCCGAGCAGAATGCAGCTCGGATATTTCCAGGTGATCGCCGATCCGGTCTCGACCTGCGTCCAGGTAATGCGCGAGTTTTTGCCTTTGCACAGACCGCGCTTGGTCACGAAATTGTAGATGCCGCCGATGCCGTTCTCGTCGCCGGGATACCAGTTTTGCACGGTGCTGTATTTGATTTCCGCACTTTCAAGCGCGACCAGTTCCACGACGGCGGCGTGCAACTGATTTTCATCGCGCATCGGCGCGGTGCAGCCTTCCAGATAGCTCACCTGCCCGCCATCATCGGCGATGATCAGTGTGCGCTCGAACTGGCCGGACTTGGCGGCGTTGATGCGGAAGTAGGTCGAAAGCTCCATCGGACAACGCACGCCTTTCGGGATGTAGCAGAACGAGCCGTCGGTGAAGACGGCGGAGTTCAGCGCGGCGTAATAGTTGTCCGTGTAAGGCACGACCGAGCCGAGATATTTTTTGACGAGGTCGGGATGATCATGCACCGCCTCGCTGAACGAGCAGAAAATAATCCCCTTCTTCGCCAGATCTTCGCGATACGTCGTGCCGACGGAAACGGAATCGAAAATCGCGTCCACCGCCACGCCGGCAAGCCGGCCGCGTTCGCGCAACGGGATGCCGAGCTTCTCATACATCTCCAATAATTTCGGATCCACTTCATCCAGGCTCTTGGGCGCATCACCTTTCGGCTTAGGCTGTGAGAAATAGCTGATGGCCTGAAAATCAATTTTCGGATACTTAACGAACTGCCACGTCGGCTCGGGCATCGTCTGCCAATAACGAAACGCCTTGATGCGCCAGTCCGTCAGCCAAGTCGGTTCGTTCTTCTTGGCCGAGATGTGGCGGATGGTTTCCTCGCTCAAACCGGGCGGCGTGGATTCGGATTCGACGTCGGTGACGAAGCCGTATTTGTATTCCTGTTTGACCAGGCTCTCAATGGTGTCGGTCGCGGTGCTCATCGTTCTTAAAATTATTTCCGTTTTGCGCAATCCGGGCATTTGCCATGAAAGGCGATATCAAAATGTTCGGCCTCAAAACCTTTTGGCAACGGCATGGTCTGCGCCGGCAAATCCACGTCAAAAACCGTGCCGCAGGCGTCGCAATGAAAATGGCCGTGCTCGTGCATGTTCGGGCAGAAGCGGGTCGCGCCGCGATCCACCGTCACCTGTCGCGCGAGCCCGGATTTTACCAGCGCATCCAGGCAGTTGTAAACCGTGGCATGGGAGATCTCCGGCATCGTTTTTTTAGCGCGGATGAAAACCTCCTCGGCGGTCGGGTGATCGCGCTTGTGCCGGAGCACGTCATAGACCTGCTGGCGCTGCGGCGTGAGACGCAGGCCGGTCGCGCCCAACTGTTCGGTCAGGTGCTGTTCGTCATGCGGATGGCTGCGCGCCTTCATTGCGCGGAAATTTAGCGCAGGCCAACCACAAGTCAAGATTTAGAACAATTCTAAATTAAACCCTAGCCGGCGGGCAAAATCCCGTCACTTCTGAAAGACGTGGACGCGCGCCGGCGGGAGGTTCCACCAGACGATCTTGGACGCGACGAGCCGGAAGTCATCCGAACCGCGGCTGCGGTTCTTGATCAGATGGTAACTGTATTGAACCAGCCGGCCGCGGGGTTCGAGGACGGCGCGGATTTTATGCGACAGCGCATCGGCCTGCGCCTTGGGAAAATTCAACAGCGGCAGGCTGGAGATGACCGCGCCGACGGAAGTGACCGGATCAGGCAGTTCGGCCAGCAGCGTGTCCATCGCCCACGCGTCGCCGGTGATGATGCGCGCGAGCGGAAAACGCTTGCGCAGCAACTTGGCGAGCGTGGGATTGTGTTCGATGGCAATCAGCCGGTCCTCGCGCAGGCCGTATTTGAGCAGGGCATCGGTGACGGCGCCGGTGCCGGGGCCGAGTTCGAGGACAAAACTGTCCGGATTGCGCGGGAGCCAGCGCGCCATCGCGGCGCCGAGCTGCGGCGAGCTGGGTGCCACCGAGCCCGTGCGCTGCGGATTCGCGAACCATTCGCGAAGAAACAGCGTCGAATCCGCCAAGGCGGCAATGATTTTTTTGGCCATGCTTCTGCTGACTTTGACGCCAGTGTAATTCAACCGTTCCGTTTTGCACCAACCAAAATTGTTACAATCCGGGGGCGTGCCGGTGAACTTTTTGAAACTCCGCTTGGAGCGCGGCGCGGCGGGCGTTCCAATCCTGCCAGTCCGCCTCCCAAGTCACGCCGGCGTAATTGGTCCGGGCGGCGGGCCAGCGGGCTTCCAGATTTTTGAGCGTGGTTTCGCACGCTTCCAGCTGCCGCCATTTCAGCTGTGCCTCGGCCAGATTGAGCAGGTTTTCGGGATAGTCCGGAGCCAGGGCGGCGGCGCGTTCGAGCCATTCATGCGCCTTGTGCTTGCTGCCGACGCTTAACGGCCAGCCGGGCGCCTGGAAATAAAGTTCGCCCAGCGTGCGGGCGGGTCCGGCATGATCAAAATGCACGTCCAATTCCGCCGCTGTCTTGAATTCATGTTCCACCTCGTGAACCAGCCGATAGGCCGCGAGGGACGGAGCCTCGGCCTGGGCGAGTTCGCCAAGATTCATGGCCAGATAATAATGGGCCGGGGCCGACTGGGGTTCGCGCGTGATAAACTCCCGGCAGGCGGCGATGCCCAGCCGCGCCAAGTCGGCGTGCTGGGTTTCGTTCGTGGCAAACTCACAATAGTCAAAGGTTGCGCGGGCAAACCACCAGGCATTCGTCGGATTATGCGGGTCGGACTGGAACTGCATCTGTGCCTTAAGAAATTGATCCTTAGCGCGTTCTGCAAAAATCGGGTGGGTCGCCGGCGGCCCCGCGACGCCTGCCACCGCCGCCAGGCAAAGGGCGACGGTCAGAATCAAGAGCCTGGTTAGATTCGGTGGCATGATGGACTCAATTAGAGGTTGCTATCGTGGCGGAGTATTTTATACTCAGCAAGTGAGATTAAGCTGGAATTTTCTGCGTTTGACCCTGCTTGCGGCGCTGCCGCTGGCCGGTGCCGGTTGCAGCGGCATCAATGCCAGCCAGAGCGTCTCCCCGGCCAGTTTTTTCCTGCCGGGACTCCTGAAAAATGACGCACCGGCCAAAACCCCGGGGTTGACCCCGGTGATTTCCAGCGAAATCGCTTCCGTTAAATAAACTATGCGTTTCCCATTCGCGCTGACGAAGAAAATCGCCAGCCACATCATCAAACATAAAGTCCGCAAGACGCCCAAGTTCGCCATGGTCTTGCAGCTCGAACCGTTGCACACCTGCAACCTGACCTGCACCGGCTGCGGGCGCATCCGCGAATACTCCACGTCGCTCAAAGACATGGTGCCGCTGGAGCAATGCCTGCAGGCCGCCGTCGAGTGCGACGCTCCGATGGTTTCCATCTGCGGCGGCGAACCGCTGATTTATCCGAAGATCGAGGAACTCATTGCCGGTCTGCTCGAACAGGGCCGCGTGCTCTATATCTGCACGAACGGCATGTTCATGCGCAAAAAAATGCGCGATTATCTGGCGGCGGTTTATTCCCCGGCGCTGGAGCCGAAGCTGAAAAAGCTGCTGGACGGCAAGCTGATCACCGAAAAGGAAGCCGAAGTCATTCGCAAATCCGACGACGCAGCGAAGCAGAAAGTCGTCATCCGGCCGACGCAATGGATGTATTGGAACGTTCACGTGGACGGTCTGGAGTTCACGCACGACCTCATCGTCGAGCGCGAAGGCGTGTTCAAGGAATGTGTTGAGGCCATTAAGATGGCCAAGATCATCGGCTATCAGGTCGCGACGAACACCACGGTCTATCGCGAAACTGACGTGGCCGAGATCGAGGACATGTTCAAGTATTTGAGCTCGCTGGAAGTGGACGGCCATACAATTTCGCCCGGCTACGATTACGATGCCGCGAAGAAGGACATGGTTTCGCGCCTCGGCAAGGATCCCAAGCAATTTTTCCTCACCCGCGACATGACGCGGCAGAAGTTCGCCAAGATTCAGGAATGGGGCAAGGCGTTCACCATTTTCGGCACGCCGGTTTATCAGGAATTTCTCGCCGGCAAACGCGAGCTGACCTGCACCGCGTGGGCGATCCCCACCTACAACGTTAAGGGCTGGAAGGCGCCGTGCTACCTGATGACCGACGGCCATTACGCCGGCTACCAGGAAATGCTCACGAAAGTGCAGTGGGAAAAATACGGCGTCGTCAACGGCGTCGCCCGCGACCCGCGCTGTGAACATTGCATGGTGCATTGCGGCTATGACCCCAGCGGCGCGCTCGGCACCAATTATCAGTCCGGCGACAACTGGAAGAATTTCAAATACAATTTCGGCGCGAAACCGAAGCCGTATCCGGCCTCGCCGGAACTGGCCCGGCGCGCCTTCAACGGCGCGACCATCGGCAAAGGCCATCTCGCCGAGGCCAAAGCCATCATCAATTCTCCCGCCGCCGGGGCGCGCGGTGCCTTCGCCAACGAGGTGCACCACGACCACGAGGCGCACGTCGGCAGCCATTGCGGCACGGCTGACACCGCCGAGCGGGATCAACTGCTGGCCAAAATCAAAGACGTTAAAAAAGCGGAATAACCTTTCCGAGGCAGTATTCAAATAGCATACCCATGAGCAAGACCCTGTATCTTTCACCCCCGAGTTTCGACGGCTTCGACGGCGGCGCCGGCGCGCGCTACCAGACCGTCCGTGAAGTCACCAGCTATTGGTATCCGACTTGGCTGGCGATCCCCGCCGCGCTAACGCCGGGTGCGAAGCTCCTCGACTGTCCGCCGCACAATATCGGCAAGGAGGAATGTCTCCGCACCACCAAGGACTTCGACCACGTCATTATCCACACCAGCACGCCGTCGTTGAAAAACGACTGCAAGGTGGCCGAAGCCATCAAGCAACAAAAGCCGGACACCAAGATCGGTTTCGTTGGCGCGCACGCCGCCGTGTTGCCGACTGAGACACTTAAGGCGTCACCGGCCATCGACTGGGTCGGCCGCAAGGAATTTGATTACACTTGTAAGGAAGTCGCCGAAGGCCGGGAGTTGTCCAGCGTCGTCGGGCTGTCCTACAAGGACAAGGACGGGAAGATCAAACACAACCCCGAGCGCGAGTTGATCCAGAACCTCGACACCCTGCCGTGGGTGGCGGACATCTACCGCCGCGATCTGGACATCCAGAAATATTTCAACGGCTACCTCCAGCATCCGTACATGAGCATGTACACCGGCCGTGGCTGTCCGGCGCAATGCACGTTCTGCCTCTGGCCGCAGACCATCGGCGGCCACAAGTACCGCGTCCGCTCCGCCGACAATGTCGCCGGCGAAATGGCCCACTTGAAAAACCTCTTCCCCGAGGTGAAGGAATACTTTTTCGACGACGACACTTTCACCGCCAACCTGCCGCGCGCCCGCGAGATTGCCAAAAAGATTTCACCCCTCGGCCTCACCTGGTCTTGCAACAGCCGCGCCAACATCGATTACGACAACATCAAGCTGCTCAAGGACAATGGCCTCCGCCTCTTCCTCGTCGGCTACGAGAGCGGCAATGACGATACCCTCACCCGCATCAAGAAGGGCGTGACCACGGCGGAAATGCGCCGGTTCACCAAGGACTGCCACCAGGCCGGCGTCATCATCCACGGCACCTTCATCCTCGGCCTGCCCGTTGAGACCAAGCAGACCATCCAGCAGACCATCGACTTCGCGAAAGAACTCGACGTCTTCAGCATCCAGGTCAGCCTCGCCGCGCCGTATCCCGGCACGGAACTGTACGAGCAGGCCAAGCTCAATGGCTGGTTCGCCAAGAAGCAAAAAACCGACCTCCTTGGTGAGGAAGGCTACCAGAGCAGCACCATCGAATATCCCGGCCTCAGCAAAGAGCAGATCTTCGAAGAGGTCGAGCGCTTCTACCGCACCTACTATTTCCGCCCGAAACCGATCCTGCGCATCGTCAAGACCATGCTGGAAGACAAGGACGTGATGGTCCGCCGTCTGCGCGAAGGCTTCGAGTTCTTCAAGGGCCTGAAAGACCGCAAGGACAGTCGGGCGGCGGCCCAAGCGGCAGCGGCGGCCGCGTAAACCCAAGTCCCTTTATTTCAACGGCGCGTGGCCACACGCGCCGTTTTTTTGCAGGCGAGTGTCCTCCGCGGGCCGCGAAATTTCTTTTTGCCCGCGGCGCTTTGAATTAGCTTCTGCCTGTGCCAAACGAAACGCCGCGCATCCTCATCGTGGACGACGATCCCGGTCAGCGCAGTCTGCTGGATTCGTTTCTGCGCGGCCAGGGCTTTGCCACCGTCCTCGCCGAATCCGGCGAACGCGCGCTGGAACTGCTCCCCGCCGGAAAATTTGCGATGCTGATCTCCGACGTGCGGATGCCGGGGCTGACCGGTTTGGAAACCTTGCAGCGCGCGCGAAAAACTTTCCCCGCCCTGCCCGTTCTGCTCGTCACCGCCTACGCCGACATCCGGGAGGCCGTCGGGGCCATGCGCGACGGCGCGCTGAATTACCTCGCCAAACCCATCGACCTCGATGAGTTGCTCGCCACCGTCCGCCAAGCGACCGGCCTGGCGACGGCCACGCCGCTGAACCTCGGCACCGAGCAGCCACTGCCGCCAAACATCGTCGCGCACAGTCCGCTGATGGTGGCGTTGTTCCAGCAAATTGCGCTCATCGCGCCGTCGGAGACGCGTGTACTCATCACCGGTGAAAGCGGCACCGGCAAGGAGGTCGTCGCCGACCTGATCCATGCCTGGAGCGCCCGCAAGAACGGCCCGCTCATCAAGATCAACTGCGCCGCGATTCCCGAGACGTTGCTGGAAAGCGAATTGTTCGGCCATGAAAAAGGCGCGTTCACCGGCGCGAACGCGATGCGCCTCGGCCGCTTCGAGGAGGCGGACGGCGGTACGATCTTTCTCGACGAAATATCCGAGATGACGCCAGCGTTGCAGGCGAAGCTGCTGCGCGTGACGCAGGACGGGAAATTCCAGCGTATCGGCTCAAACCGCGAAATCCGCACCAACGTGCGCATCCTCGCTGCGAGCAACCGCGACCTCGAAGCCGAGGTGAAAGTTGGGCGGTTCCGCGAGGATTTGTTTTACCGGCTGAACGTCGTGGAACTGAACCTGCCGCCTTTGCGCGAACGGCGCGAGGACATTTTGCCGCTGGCGAACTGCTTCACCGCCGAATTTGCCCGCCAACGAGCGCGGCTGGCGGAGGCGACGGTGAACTGCCTGCAGAATTATCCTTGGCCCGGCAATGTGCGCGAGTTGCGCAACGCCATCGAGCGCGCCGCGCTGCTCTCGCAGAGCGAATTAATTTTGCCCGAACATCTGCCGGCCAAGCTGCGCGAGGCGGCGAAATCGGCCGCGCCATTGCCGCCGGTGGACACGCAGACGATGGATGAGATTGAGCGCCATGCGATCCTTACCGCGCTCAAGCAACACCAGTCCAACCGCACGGAAACGGCGAAGGCGCTGGGCATCAGCCGCCGCGCGCTACTCTACAAACTGCAACGGCTGCGGCAGCAGGGGTTCGAGTTCGTTTGAGTGGCGGCACGGGCCACGGCTCACTCTACGCTCAAAATCTTCGCTGACTGCTTCGTCCCGCTGAAGTTTAACTGGGGCTGGTCGCCGGATTTTTTACCGACCAGCTGTTCGCCAAGCGGTGACTGCGGGGTGATGACGAGGATCTCCTTGCGGTCGTGCAGCACTTCGGTGCCGCCGGCGCGGGGGCCGAGGAAATAAAACGAGCTTTCCCCACCGTGCTCCAGTTCCACCAGCGCACCCACGGCGATGGCGTCACCGACCGCGAACTTGCGCGCGCCGAGCTGCTCAAACTCGGCGATGGCGGCTTCGAGCTCCGCCGCCTGCTTGGACTGGCCGCGCGCAAGGTAGGAGGCCTCGAGGCCGCGGGTATCGTATTTGTTCTCGGCCTTGTTGGATTCGTGCGTGGCTTCGGCGCGGGAGAACTGCGCGGCCCGGAAATAAATTTCCAGCTCGCTGACGAGCTTGGCGGTGATCTTCTGGATGATGGCGCGTTTGTTCACAAATATTTTCCAATGATCGGCTTCAAGTCGGCGACAGTTTTCTTCGGCCAGAATTTTTTGTCCGTGAGAAAGGCGTTCTTGAGCGCGGAATGGGCTTTCCAATTCGGTTCCGCCGGAATCTGCGCGATGGCCTGCACAACGATTTTCCTGGCCGTGTCGGCGTTGCGCTGAAGGTTGGCGAGGATCAGGTCGAGCGTGACGTGCTCGTCCTCCTTCCAGCAGTCGTAGTCGGTGGCCATGGCGAGCGTGGCGTAGGCGATCTCGGCTTCGCGGGCGCATTTGGCCTCGCCCAGATTCGTCATGCCAATGACGTCGTGGCTGGCGGCGTGGTTGGCCAGGGATTCGGCCCGGGTGCTGAACGCCGGGCCTTCCATGCAAACGTAGGTGCCGCCGTCGTGGACGCGGGCGCGAGCGGCACGGGCGGTGCGCACCAGAATCTGCCGGAG
>Ga0302278_10002457_pt1 | contig 21414 bp, 10 predicted proteins | sample III_Bog_N3_2_FD_194543 | JGI IMG/M metagenome (GOLD analysis project Ga0302278, IMG submission 194543) | Peat permafrost microbial communities from Stordalen Mire near Abisko, Sweden - III_Bog_N3_2 | ecosystem: Environmental > Terrestrial > Soil > Wetlands > Peat | place: Sweden: Abisko...
CTGAGGCCCGCAAACCCCTATAAACACCAGCCAGAATCGCACTTCAAACAAATTTCAAACGGGAAGAAACGAAAATCGCAAGGAAAGACGCTGCAATCACGCGAATTTCAACGAGTTCCTAGAATCAGGGAGCCGAACCGACCTTCAAGACACATTCGCAAACGGTCAGGTATGCACGTGGTCCGACAGCAGTGGGACGGTTCACGCTACATCGGCACACAATTGCATGATTCCGGTCGCTTGGTTCCTTCCCGAAGTTGCGATCTTTAGTTCTCAGCAACCTTCGACCGGCACATTCACCGCATCGTTGGCGAGCACTGATAACCAGCCTCTTCTGCACTGGTCTCTAACGCCTCCCGCGACCGCAGATCCTGACCAAGCCGCGCTCCTGTCCCGCGTCGGATCATATGACCTGGAACTTGGACTCGCCACTGCCTTGCCGTCGGCCCTCTCCTACACCGTTCACCCCGACGACAATGTCGGAATCGACATTCCTGTGACGATCCTCTACTCCGACTACCGCACGGTTGATGGCGTGGCCATTCCGTTTCGAGTTCAGCGCTATTTCAATGGAACTCTCTCCCTGGACATTACCTTGAACAATGCTGTGGTAGCTCACTAGCCGTCTGGAGGCAACTGATGCAATTCCGTGCTCGCTTGTTCGCCCTACTTCTCCTTTTGCCGTTGTTGCAAGGGTTCGGACGTGCTCAGGTAAACGGCTTATACGACTTCGGGCCATTCGATTCGCCCGGTTTCGATACGATCAACCGAGGGAACCTGAATACGCACTTCTCAATACCGATTTTCAGCAAGCCTGGTCGCGGTGGTGACAACTTTACCTATTCCCTCAACTATGATGGGCTGATCTGGGTGCCGACGGGATCAACGGGCTCACAGACCTGGATGCCAGTCACGGAGTGGGGTTGGACGGATGTAACGAATGCGCAGTACGGCTACGTGACCTATAACATGTCGATATACGACTGCACACTACCCCCGCACGGTATGGATTCTCAATACAGCTCGTACACGGGATTTGTCTATCATGACAACAAGGGGAATTCTCACAACATCGGGTACTCATTCACAAATCAATGCGGGCATATGTCGCCGCCGACTGGCACAAGCACGATTACGCTGACCGACAACTCTGGGTACACGATTTACCGGAACCTCTTGAAGTTCACTGCTTTCACGAAATCCGGAGCCGAATTCTCGGTGCCGGCATACATGCTCTCTTCCGATGGCTATTCATTTCAGAAGAACCCGGGTTCCGGGATTGCACAGGACACAAACGGTAACCAGATCTCCGCGTCCTCGACAGGAGTCTTTACAGATACGATGGGCAAAACCGCCCTCACCGTTTCCGGGTCAGCTCCAAATCCGGTCGTTTACACGTACATGGATTCAAATGGCAGCCACCAAACGGTGACCGTCAATTACACGCAATATACGGTCCAGACCGCATTCGCGGCTCCCGGCGTCTCTGAATATAGCCAAAGTAACGTTCCTCTCGTCAGTTCCATTGTGTACTCCGCAGACAACTCCTCGTATTCGTTCTCCTATGAAGCTACTCCGGGGGGTTCTGGGCCGGTAACTGGACGTATCAAGGTCATAACGTTGAGGACAGGTGGAACCATAACCTACTCCTATACTGGAGGCTATCAGGGCATCGAAGCCGATGGCACAACGGCTGGATTAACCCGGACCACCTCGGATGGTTCAACCTCCTACGTGCGTTCCGGAGTGACAAGTTCCCAGTCAACTACAACGTTTACCGATGCGGCGAATAACGCAACTGTCTCCTCTTTTCTGGTTAACTCCGCTGGCTATTTCTACGAGACCGACCGAGCCGCATACCAAGGTTCGGCAACTGGAACGCCACTCACCGAAGTTCAGATGTGCTACAACACAACCCAAAACAGCTGTTCCGGGAATTCTGTGACCAGCGCGATTTCCTCAATACTCCGTTACACGAAGAATAATGGGACACAGGTTGATCAGGACTATCAGCAATTCGCTGGCCCAGAACTACTCCAGCAGGAATACGACAGCGCCACGTCTACCACTGCTTACTACAACTACAACGTTTATGCGGGGCAGTACGGTATCTCGTTCTACCGGCTCGCAAGCGCCTATACCATGGTTGCATCCACCCTCAATTCAGAGACAACATACTTCTACGACGGGCCCACTCCTACGCCAACGTCCGGGCTACCCCAGCACGTCGCGGTCTCCACGCCTCGCGGGAACCTGACATCTGAGTATCAATGGACGAATTCAAATGGGACTCCATTTAGTATCTTTGCCAACTATTGGTATGACGACGCTGGGCAGGTGCTCATCCAAACCGATACCAACGCGGACATGACGAACTTTGCATACGACTCATCCACCGATACTCTGCTCACCGGAATCACCTATCCGATCGTCAACGGAAGCCGGTTCTCTGCAACTGTTCAGATGGACCCTAACACCGGGGTTCTCGTGAATGTTATCGATATAAACCAACAGCCCACTTCGTACTCCTATGACGGATTGTTGCGGACCACGCAAGTTCTTTTTCCCGATGGCGGGAAGTCGTCCTACGTCTATACTCCAACCCAGATTAGCCAATTTACATACCAGAATTCAGGCACATACTCTGACACTGAGACTCTTCTCGATGGCTATGGCCGACAGAGTCGAGTGGCCGTGTCGAACGGGCAAAGCAGCAACGCCTGGTACCAGCAGGATGTCTGCTACGACGCGAACGGAAACCTTGCTTTCTCTTCCTATAGCTATCAGGGAAATGAATGGAGTACAGGCAAGGTCTGTTCCGGTTCTGGGGGGGACGTATACACGTACGATGCTCTTCGGAGAATTCTGACAATTCAGCACGGAGACAATACCTCTGCTTTGTATAGTTACAACGTTCTCACAATGAAATCCGTCGACGAGAATGGCGTTACAAAGCTGGTTTCGGTATCGGCGCTTGGCCTGATATCTAAGGTGTGCGAGATCTCATCCAACGGAAACATGCCCGGCTCCGGTTCCCCGGCGAGTTGCGGACTGGACATTTCGGGGACAGGTTTCCTTACTTCGTACGCTTACGACCTCGTCAACCACAAAGTAACGTTGACCCAGGGCGCTCAGACCCGGGTGTTCCAGACAGACTGGGTCGGTCGCCCCATCCTAATCCAGGAACCCGAGTCGGGACAGACAACCTTCAGCTACGCCTACAACAGCACGGGGCTTCAGATTACCCGGCAGCGTCCGAAAGCAAACCAGCCATACTCCTCAGTTCTCACCACGACAACTACGCAGTTCGACGCATTCGGCAGGATTACGAGCATTGGTTACACAGATGGGACACCTTCCAAAACCTTCACATACGATCAGAGCATGTCATGGGGCTCGGGCTACTCCCAGCTGAATCTTAAAGGCAGACTCTCCGGGGCGTCCGTAAACAACGCAGTCACCGTCTTCGGCTACGATCCGGTGGGGCGGGTTTCCTTGATGGGAGAATGTACGCCATCCACGTGCGGCACCAGCAATTACCCCCTCAACTACGCTTACGACTGGGCAGGCAATATGCTCACGTCAACAGATGGGGCCGGTGTCTCAACCACATACACAGTATCTCCGGCCAACGAAATCATTTCGATGGCAAGTTCGCTCAACAATGCAACCAACCCACCCGGCCTCGTCAATTCGGTGCAGAATGGTCCCAACGGCCCACTAAGCTACAATTTGGGCAACGGCTTGGCAGGCTCTTACGGCTATGACGTTTTAGGTCGGCTGAACGCAGGCGGCGTGTCATTGAGTGGCAATCAGCTATACGGGTTCACGGTCGGATGGGCTGGGAGCCAGCTAAAGAGCTCATGGGACTCCGTTCAGGGCCAAACTTCGACATATGGCTACGACGAGTTCAACCGACTCTCCTCGCGGACAGTAACCAGCGGCACGGTACAGAACTTCTCGTGGGTCTACGACCGGTGGGGCAACCGGTGGCAGCAGAATGTGACGGCGGGGAGCGGTCCGCAGCCTCAGTACTCTTTCAACACAGCCAACAACCAAATCTCTGGATTCTCATACGACGCAGCGGGCAACATGACCAATGACGGCTCTCACAGCTATACGTACGACGGAGAGGGCAACATCACGCAGGTTGACAGCGGCTCGACGGCAACATACACCTACAATGCCCTGAACCAGCGGGTGCGAACGGTCGCAGGCGGCGCAACCACGGAGTTTGTGTTCAACTCGAACGGACAACGCGTCTCGGAGTGGAACGCGACCACGCACGCCCAACTCAAAGGCCACTACTACTGGGGCAGGAAGCCACTGGCGTACTATGCGAGCAGCAATGCTCACTTTGAGCATCAGGACTGGCTGGGCACTGAGCGGACCCGCACGTCGTATAATGGCGGCGTGGAAGGCGCATTTACATCACTGCCATTTGGCGATGGCCAGTCATCTACCGGGACTGATGGGGATGCATATCACTATGCTGCCCTCGATCATGACGCGGAATCCTTTACCGACCACGCTCAGTTCCGGCAATATTCTAATGCTCAGGGTCGCTGGCTTTCGCCAGATCCATACGGCGGTAGTTACGACGAGATAAATCCTCAGAGCATGAATAGATATGCATATGCGCAGAACACACCCGCAGGAGCTGTTGATCCAAGCGGATTGGAAATTGTCTCAGGTTGCGGGAACAACCCGACATGTAAAAACCATGCTGATAATTCGTTCTGGAGCAGTTGTTGCGGTTCGCTTGGGGTCAATGACGTTACATATTGCGGAAATCTCTGCAGCTTGGTCGGCCAGGGTGTTTCCGGGGACGACGGTGGTGAGTTCACACTAGTAGCTACGGCGGATGGGTTGACTTGGATCAACGATCTCAATGGGGAAGAGCTCGATGATGCCGGGGCCGAGGAGATCGGTCTTCCGCTACTAGGAGTTGAAGGAGTTAGCACTCCGAGTAGCGGAACGACAAGTTGTACAGGCTGGGCTACAGTGAGAGGTGTTGGTGGAAATCAAGCCCAGAGTGCGGGGGCACTCCACTCTGACTACCCTGCCGTCGCTGGTGGTTCAATCCAAGGAGGAACTTTTGGAACGGTCGCTGTTCAGATAGGGTTTTTGGGATTGACTACGCGCCAACTCCGAACGTATGGGACGCAGATAACTATTACGCCCTTCTCGAACAGCATCGTTACCCAATTAAACGGGCCAGCTGGGCCTTGGACCGTCTCCGATTATGGAGATGCAAATATCCAGGCAACGCAAGGCGTGGCATTCGATCTCTATCGGTTCCCAACCATTAAAGCTGGCAACCAATTTGGGAAATGGAGTATGCACGTAACAATTAGCTTCCCGACGAGTTCGGGAGGCAGCTGTCCAGCCGGATTTACGGTGGCCCAATGAGAATCCTCAAATCTCTTCTAATCTCCAGCTTACTTGTTGAAACAGCGTTTGCGGCTCAGCTTGCGATGCATTCAGGCCTATTGCAATGGAGCCAAGCAAAGACGATCAAGTCACCAAACCACCGGTTTCGAATTGAAGTTCATCCCATACTTACGGACGCCGAGAATCATTCTCCAGTCGTGGTTCGTGCACTTGCTGACCATCGAACTTGGCGCTTATTCACCCTCACTCGGTCCGCACAAGCCGAATGGAGTCCCGACAGCCAAAGAATCCTCATCATCGACCAGCCGACAAGTGATCGCTATTACATTCGACTATTCACGACCGATGGCAAGTCGGTCGGGGCCGACTCAGACAATATGGTTCGTTCGGAGGTCATCAAAATGATCGGGCCTGAAAGGACCACGGAATTCTACTTGCCGACCTTTGTGTCATGGAATAGAAATGAGGTGCTGCTTGCAGTCGGGGGAACTTCATCCAGGGGAATTAATAAGCCGATGGAGCCATACTGCTTCGGAGTTCGAATTGACGATGTTTCAGGCAAAGTGCTCAACACCTTTTCAAAGGACGCGCTTAAGCAGGAATTCAATTCCACATGTCGAACTAGCCCCTAATCGTGAGCAATGAGCGCGACGCTGAATCAGTAAACACACTCTGTGCTTGATCGAAATGCCCTCCTGGGGGGAGTAACGGCGTTAATACTGGTGTCTTCGCTTCGGGAGGCGCCGGGGCAAACTTTGGAAACCATTCAGCCACGGCCGGTACACATCTAATTTCACCGAACTTTTTGGGTCTTGGAGCTGGCGCCGGAGTCGGAATAATGCTAACAAACGCTAGTCAAGCGAGCCAGCTATCTGGCCCTAGTGCAACATGGAATGTTGATTTAGGCTGGCTCGCCAACGGATCTGCACAACTCTCCCAAGGAACAGATGACTCAGGAAATACAATCTACACCTTCAGCTTCTCAGTTGGCTATGGCGCAGGCGCTTTGTACCACAACGTCACAAATCAGACAAAAGCGAAAGGTAAAGGCAAACCAGGATGCTAATGTCACAGGCGCTCAAGAAGTTTAACGCTGCATTGGTGGAGAACCGTAAGGGTCTGATTTTGCTGTTCTTGACCTATATTCCGGCAGTCCTCATCGCCGGTTTTGGAGGATATCGGCTGTTTCATACTTACTTATTCGCGTTCATCGTCGGTGGAGCTTATATGGTTTGGCTTGTGGTGATCTGGGCTCGCATCTTATTCGCGTTACGAAGCGAATGAACCTAAGACCTGGGAACAGACGGGATGTTCCTGTCCCTCGCCAAGATGCCATCCAGGCTTGAAAATGCGTTAATCTGTATATTAAGTCGCGTCGTTGGCAGGGAAGGATTCGGGATTTGGAAGTGGCCTGTCCGGGAATTTCTGTACCAGCCGTAATGAGATATAAACTGATATGCGTGGAGCCCCGATTCGGGCCGTGCAGAGATTCATTTGCTGTAGTCAAATTTGTAGCAGCCAAAGCACTCAGAAACCGCAAGGATCAACAAGCGCCGAGGCGCTGCTTGCAAACCATTCCATCAAAAGCACTTAGAAGCGCCGAATTTCAACAGATTTCAATAGGTGCTATGACCTGGTTCGGGACCAGGGGGTCGGAGGTTCAAATCCTCTCTCCCCAACCATCATTTTCAATAACTTAAAGACAAGCACCCCCGACCCTCGGGTATTGACCCAGGTGCTTTGGGACGGGAATATTGTGTCTTCCACCGAACTGTGAATGCAACGCCATATACAAAAACGTCTACGGTCGGAAGATATGATCGAGTCGTGCATCTTGAAAGCGAAACTATAATGCCACCCTCGATATAAGCAACTGGCGGATCGTCGCTGCCCCGGATTGTTCCGTTGACGGAACCAACCAGCATCACCAACACAACAACAGGCCGTGATTTGCAAACTTTTTGAGGACTGCAATGGACTGTAATGCATTTCGTTGCCAGATCTCTTGAAGAGGCAAACCATCTTCAGGGCTTTTTCGGAAGCTGGGATGCATTCCAACCGCCTACAGGAGCCTTGACCAGCAGTACGCTGGCTTCGAAGCGTCGCTGCATAATTTCAATGTCGTCGCGCTGGTTTTGGAGCAGCGCTGTTTGCCAGGTAATCACCTGGAGATAGGTATCGACGCCATCCTCATAAGGTGTGCTGAAGAGGTCGAGCGATTGCTGCGCCGAAGCGGTAGCGTCGTGCTGCTGGCGCGCTTCGATCTCCAGGTTTTGGAGCGCGTTCATGTTGTCTTCAATCTGCTGAAATGCGGTGAGCGTGGTCTGACGATAGGCAGCAACGGTGCCATCGTACTGCGCGAGGGCGATATCGGACGTGGCGCGCCGGCGGCCGTGATCAAAGAGGGTCTCCGATAGCGTTGGGCCGACGGCGAAAGAGCGGCTTGGCCACGAAAACCAGTTGATCGCGGATGTGCCTGCGAGGCCAGCCACGGCCGAGAGCGATAGCGTGGGGTAGTACGCCGCCTGAGCGATGCCAATCTGCTCGTTGGCCGCCGCCATGTTGCGCTCCGCAGAGGCGATGTCGGGACGGCGTTCCAGCAATTGCGATGGAAGCATACCAGGAATTGCTGGAATAGTAGGTGCACAGCTAGTGATCAGGTCGGAATCGCAGAAAACATCAGCCTTGGAAACCTCGGGGCGCTTACGCTCCTGATTGAGAAGGATTTCGCCTGTCTCGATCGAAGCGAAGATCAGAACGAGGACGCCTTCCCAAATTCAAATACCGGCGCAACCTGCTAGGGCTGGTCAAAGTTCAGAGCCGGCGATTCGCCCTGGACGAACTGAATTCAGCAGATCCGAAGGAACTGTCCCGCTGCGGAGTTAAGTCTGAGCGGCTTTGGGAATGTCGGAGCAATTCGTCATAGGATAACGGGCCCGCGCCGTTCCGCTGACTTGGCCGTGCCTCGCAAACCCAAGGGACCGATTCCGCTGTAGACTGAGCAAAGAATCAGCCCCCATCTGCAGCGAACTTCCTGCCCTCATCCGGCCAAAACCTAAGCCAAAACCTACCGGGCACTTGCGTCCCCGAGCTTCTGAATAGACTCGGCACTCAGCTTGAGCTTCGCCGCTTCAGCCAGATCTGCCAGCTGCTTCTCATTCGTGGCGCTGGCAATCGGAGCCGTAATTCCGGGCTGCGCAAGCAACCAGGCTAGCGCCACGCACGCCGGAGTCGATCCGTGTGCATTCGCCACTTCGTTCAGCGCCGCAACCACTCCGAATCCCCAGTCATTCAAGTACTTTTGCACCATCGATCCCCGTGCCGCCTTCTCTGTGTCCCGTTGGCTGCGATACTTCCCGGTCAAGAAGCCTGCTGCCAGCGAAAAGTATGGAATCACGCCCACATGGTACTTCTCCACCACCGGTAGAAGATCCGATTCGTAAACCTGTCTCTCCACAAGGTTGTAATGCGGCTGCAGCGAGACATAACTGGCAAACCCATGCGTGCGGCTTGTCTCTAGCGCTTCCGCCAGGCGCGCCCCGCTGTAGTTCGATGCGCCGATATACCGCACCTTCCCCTGCTTCACCAGTTCGTCAAAAGCGCCCAGCGTTTCTTCCATTGCGGGCTCCGAATCGTCTCTGTGAGCCTGATAAACGTCGATATAGTCGGTGTGCAAGCGCTGCAGCGAATCCTCAACCGCCTGATGAATGTAGGCCGCTTTCAATCCCTCTTTGCCTTCGCCCATCTCCATCCCGACCTTCGTCGCCAGGATCACGTCTTTGCGCTTCCCGGTCTTCGCAAACCACTTGCCGATAATCGTCTCCGAATCGCCGCCCTTGTTCCCCGGAACCCAGCGCGAATACACATCGGCGGTATCCACAAAGTTCAGTCCCACATCGAGCGCCACGTCCAGCTGCCTAAACGCCTCCGCCTCCGGCACCGTCCATCCGTAGACGTTTCCACCTAAACAAATTACCGGCACTTCAGGCCCGGCAGATCCCAGCTTTCGCTTTTCCATCGGTGATTCCCCTCTCTCTTCTTTAGAGTGCGGAAATCCTCCAAAGGAGGCATACAATCCGCTCGTGATTTTTACTCCACTTCTCGTGCCGGCGCGAGAGTTCGTGTGTCGCTTCGAGCTTTCGAGCATCTATTGGGATGAAGTTGACCAATCTGAGGAGGGCAAAGCATGAACGTGGTACTTTACGGGGCAACTGGAAAAGCTGGAAGCCGCATCCTGAAGGAACTTGTCTCGCGCGGCCATCAGGTCACCGCAGTCGCTCGCGACATTGCGAAACTGCCGTCCACTGTCACAGGCAAGCAGGACGATCTCAGCAACGTCGACACCATCGCATCGATCATTCAGGGTGCGGATGCCGTGGTCAGCGCCTACGGGCCGCCCCAGGACAACACCGAAGCCCTGCTCGGAGTGACGGAGCGTCAGATTGCAGCTGTCAAAAAGACCGGCAACATTCGTCTCATCGTCGTTGGTGGAGCGGGCTCGCTGGAAGTGGCTCCGGGCGTTACGCTGTTTGCTTCCGGCCATTTGCCCGCACAGTGGATTCCAATTGCTGCCTCCCACGTCAACGCACTGAAGTTACTTCAGGCTTCAGACATCAACTGGACGTACTTCAGCCCAGCGGCTTACTTCGAGCCCGGCGAGCGCACCGGCAAGTTCCGCCTCGGTACGAACCAGCTCATTGCGGACAGCAAGGGCGATAGCCGAATTTCCCTCGAAGACTATGCCATCGCTTTGGTGGATGAGTTGGAGGGGCCTGCCCACGAGCGCGCTCAATTCACCATCGGCTACTAAAGTCGACGGGCGCGGCCATCAACAGATGCGGCGCACCACGAAATCCCACACGCGGAGCGTCAATACTGTGGTGCCATACTCAAGGAATCGACCTTAAAGACCAGGGATGCTCGTTTGAACCCCGTACAGCGAGGCATGACTCAGAATATAGAGGGTACGATGACCTGCGCCGCCGAATACCAGATCGATCGGCCGTTCGGGAACATCAATTCTCCCCAAAAGCTTTCCTTCCGGGCTGTAGACAATTACCTGATCCGCCGCGAGGTAGACATTGCCATTCTTGTCCTGCGCTACAGCCTGTCCTCCGTCTTCGGCAAAGAGCGTGATCGCACCGATGGATCCGTCTGACTGAACGTCGACCTTGTAGGTCTTCTGGTCCGACTGGTCCGTGATATAGACGGGGTGTCCCGGAACTACACTCTCAAGGCCAAAGGCGTGCAAGACATTGGCCAGCTTTGTGCCCCATCGCATTTGTCCCTTCACGAAGTCGTCGCCGGTAGGGATGAACACGCTACCGTCGGGAGAAATGTATTGCCACGGTGTCTTGACCGACAGATCGGGTGTGGCCCAGACATCAACAGGGACGAATGCCGTCATTCCTGGTCGCGGTTGCGCCGGTTGCGGCTTGAGCAGGGTCATCTCCGTCTCCGGCGAGCCGGGGCGAAACGTGTAAACCGTTCCGTTCCCTTGAAACGAGACAACCAACAGATCGCCGGCGCGATCGAAGGCGAGGTTGATGGGATCAAGCGGGCTATCGCGAACCTCGACGGCTTCGGCATGCTGCACCGACCAGCGGTAGATGCGCTGCCAGTGTGCATCCACAAAGTAGAGTTCGCCGGCAGGATCGATGGCAGCACCGGAGATGTTAAAGAATCCGGTGGCGAGTTGCTTTAAGTGCGCACCCTCAGGAAGGATGGACGACAAGTCTCCGTGATCTGGCGGTGCGGGAGCGCCCGGCAGATCGAGCGAAGCGAATTCATTGGCGCGAACCTGTTGGTGATGGGTCGCATCGATAATCGAATCATCCAAAGGCGCCTTGCTGTTGCTGTTTACGTGCACGTTGCGGAAATGAATTCCGCTCGAATCAGAAACGCGAATGGCGCTGGAGAACGGCTGATAGCTGCTGACCACGCGATAGCCGTGGTAATTGGCGATCGTGATGTTGGACGACTGCTCGATGGAAAGCTGCAGCGCAAAGCCGCTTTCGCCGCGCTCCTCTTCGGTTTGCAGCGCATCGATCTCCCAGTTCTTCACGCGCACCAGCTTCACTTCGTTGCGCACATGGTGCTCGCTAGAGAGCTCGTAAACATGGCCCGGAGTGTCGGTGTCGGAAACATACAATCCGGCCTGGGCAAATGTGCTCGGGGTCCAGATATCGGCAAAGGTGCCGCCACCCCCGTCTGTCACCCACAAGCTCGGATACTGACTGTCCCATCGGCGGAGGATATTCGGATCGGCGGTGTGGGTGTCATTGTAGGGATTGATCCGAGTTCCATCCGGCGCATTCGTGCCGTGACCGCCCAGGAACCGCACATCGTCCATCAGCGAGTCCGCGCCTGCCATCCACAGGGCGCCGACCGCGCGACTATTGATGCCATTGGTGTCGAGGCCAATGCCGCTGACGACGGTGTGGCCGCCCCGCGGGGCCTCAAGTAACGGGACCGGGGTACCCGGACCCTGAAACGCCGGCGTCGAATCGGGGATCTCGAACTGGGTCATGCTCGGATGCAGGCCGATGAGCACTGTATCCGGGCGTAGCTTGATGGTTCCCGTAACGACATAGCGGCCCGTGGGCACATAAAGTACGTCATGTTCAGTGATGGCTTTTGATATTGCGGCGGTATCGTCTGTAACCCCATCACCCTTCACTCCGAGTGAACGAAGGTTGACCCACGTATTCGCCGGAGGAAGCGGCGGAATGGCGGGCGCGCCGAATGGAGAAAGCGTCGCAACGGCATGCGCATTAAAGCTGGTGCGGATTTCACCCGTGTCTGTTGGGCCGCGCATCACAAGCCCGTGCTCGAAGGAGCTCACTTCGTAATTCTCCGCCGGGCCGTCGACGTCCTGTCCGCTATCGCGAAAATGGGCGAAGGTTTTTACGTTGTGACCGGTCGAGTTAACGATGTTGATTTCTGTCCGCGCGTTCTTCTCGTCACTGATGGTAATTGCAGGTCCAGCGATGTCTTCGAAGCGCGAGTTCTCGACCCACAGCTCATCGGGATATCCTGCGTCGATGTCGATGGCCTGGGGAACATTGCGGAACGAATCGTGAACCAGCGTGAGGCCGGCCTCATGTTCCTTGATGGCGGCAACGCTCTGGCCTTCAAATGTGGAGTCGAGCAGCGTGTATTGCCATCCGGGGGAGGTCTGCGTGGTGATGATGCCGTATTTGCCACCGTAGAAATGCAGGTCTTCGCCTTCGTTGCCGATGTCTTTGAGAGCGGCGAGGCCGGAGCGGATGCGAAAGTCGATGTGCGATAGATAGCAGTGCTGCGCGACGTGGAAACGGATGGCTACCGCAGCTGGATTGCCGGACCCAAGGTCGAAATCGACATTGCTCATCGCTGAATAGAATGTCCCCGCATTCGCATCGGGGATGGAGTTGTTCGGCGGCACGGTTCCAGGTGTGGGCGGTTGATCGGGTCGGACGGGATAATGAAAGTGCGCGTGCGTGCTATCGGGGCGGCCACCGGCAAACAGGAACATGTAGCCGAGATCATTTTGATAACCGGGACTATTGTCGGGAAGCACGAAAACCGGGCGATGATCGCCGTACCCGATAATGCGAACTCCGGGCCAGACGTAGACAGTGCGGGTGATTCGATAGCGACCTTCGGGAACGAAGACGATGCCCTGAACGTGCTCGGTTTCCGCCGCGTCAATGGCAGCCTGGATGACCGCGCTGTTGTCGGCGGACTGGTCTGAATCAACGGGGAAACGCGCGCTGCCGAGGTAGATGGCCTCAGGATCGTCCAGGCGAGTTCGATAAATCGATTGCGCTTGCAGCGGCAGAACCAATCCAAGCAATACAACGATTCCCGGCAATGCCATCCACTTCGGATTCACCGTCATTTGTTGTCTCCTAGGACGAAATACGGCATCGCACCTGTGCTTGAGAGCGAAGTAGGGTGCCGAATCTTTAATCCGTACCTCGTCGAAAGGCCGATCTGATTCCAAATCAAGTATATAAACCGGGCCTCGAATTCAGTCTGTTCCCATGCAGAACTGGTTTCATGCTTTGGCCGGGATTGGATTTTTATGATGCACGCCGTGGCGTCGGAGCTCGCTGGGGCGATGCTACATTTCCGCCAGGGCGCGCGGTACAACGTGGATCGACATTGCACCTTCGCCAGTGACTGGCGCAACCCGCTTCACGTTTCCTGAGCGGATGTCGCCAACCGCGTAAACTGCCGGCAAGCTCGTCTCAATCATCTGCGGCGGACGGCCGAGCGGTCACTTTTGGGGTGCGCTTGCCAGAACAGGATCCAAATCTCTTCCTGTAAGAATGAAGCCCTGCTGATCCAGAGCGACACAGCCACGCAACCAGTCGCTGTGGGGTCCTTCACGGCATTCACAGATTGGCGCCGAGAACGCCGCAGCGGCAGGGAATCCAAGTGGAGAAATCTGACACGCGCACGCCTATTCGTCATAGTCGAAGCGGAGGTCGGGCAGGCCGCTCGTGACTGATATCTAGACATTCTCAGATGCTGGCCACCCAGCACGGTGAGGCAGGCTACCGATTCGCTCCAATAGCGTCTGATGCGTCGGCGACCGCGTATTTTGCTGCAGCTTAATAAAGATAACAGTAGCTCTGTGTGCCTAATGAATGCTCTGCAAAGTCACGTCTCGGAACGGGAAGTTTTGATTGTTGAGCGAGCGTCCAGCACGCGTGCCCCCAAAACGGGGAACTCAATTCAAGTTGCCGCAAGAGAAATCGCAACTTAAGTAATGTAAGTGCAATTACTTGGAGTAAGGGTCGCTCTCGTTAGCCGGGCGGTCGGATCTGATATATGCTTTGCGCATAGCGGTTTTCTGGCAGAAACTTCCAGAAAACTATTACATCCTTGTGCTCGCGCCAATGCGGATTGGTCAAGCCAGGATCCGCGGAATTTGAACCGGACCTCAAACAGATTCTTCCCTTGTTAGGTTCCCGCGTTGATGCAGCGATGAGGTACAGTGTGCCGACCACCGCAAGAACGACCAGATCCCACGCGTAATTGAGTTGGCAACAGTGTCGTCCAGTTTGATTCGGGTTTGCACAAGTCGACGATAGTCCCTTGCAGCCACGGGCAGAGCCTCCGCCAGATCGCCAAAGCGCACCACATCTCCCGCGCGAAAGTGCTCCGAGTTGTCCACCAACAAACAAATAGCCGCCACCGCCGCTGCTCCAAAAGGCGTTTGAAAATCCCTCGTCCAAACCAAACTAAATCAACGTCCGGATCTCCCGATCCGGACGTGTCAAAAGTTGCGTTCTGGTACAACCCAAAACCTACTGAAATGACGAACCTGGCCTTCAGCTCTGGGCAGGTCGTGTCCTGCTTTTGATGGATCTCGCTCCTTTCTCCCGAACCGACTGACGTGTTTCCGATCTGTTCCACGCCGTATTGGGCAAGCAGGCTTTTGGCTGCGGGAACTCTGCGCCGACGGTGGTGCTTCCGAATTGGCAGAAGAAATGTGGGGCTGGCTAGCCCGACCCCTGTGCCGCAGGGCCTACTTCGCGCGGTCGTGAACACGAACACTGGAGGTAAATGATGCGGATTCCCAGGCTTCCCATTGCGATATTGACTCTCGCGGTTTTGCTGCCTGCGCTGCCCATCCAGGCCCAGGTCATCCACACGGTAGCTGGGGGGGGACCGCCGGACAATATCGTTGCTACATCCGCCTCAATCGCTGCCGAATCTCCGGCAGTCGATGCCAGTGGCAACGTTTATTTTTCGAGCGGCGAAGCTGTGTACAAGCTCGACACGACGGACCATTTGACGCGGATCGCCGGCCAGACCGTCGCCGGGATTTTCCCCCTTGGCGCCAACGGGAATGCCTGCCCCACCCCAGCGTCTATCGGCGACGGCGGCCCGGCCGCCGGTGCGGTGCTGAACACTCCGATGGCGGTGGCCCTGGATGCAGCCGGGAACCTCTATATTGCCGACAGTTTCAGCTGCCGTGTCCGCGTGGTGAACATGCAGCCCAGCTCGATCACGGTGCTGGGCGTGACCATTGCTCCGGGGAACATCGGGACAGTTGCCGGCAGCTCCACGTTCGGGTCGGGCGGCGACGGCGGACCGGCCACCAACGCGCAGCTTTACGAGCCCAGCGGTGTGGCCGTGGACTCTTCAGGCAATCTTTACATTGCCGACACGGGGAATAGCCGCGTACGCAAGGTGAATGCCAGTGGAACCATCACCACAATCGCCGGGAATGGTACCCGCGGCTGCGTTGGTGATGGAGGAGCGGCGGCGAGTGCGGAGCTTAACGCCCCCGCTGAGTTAGCGGCGGACGCGGCCGGGAACATCTATATCGCCGACAATGCCGGCTGCAATATCCGGGTAGTGAGTACTCAAGCCGGCACGATTACCGTGCTTGGGGTAACGATTGGCGCGGGGAACATCGCGAGCGTAGCAGGTGACGGCGTCAATGGCTACAACGGCGACGGCATCGCGGCCACCAGCGCGGAGCTCAATTTTCCCCGCGGAGTGGCGCTGGACTCGTTCGGCAATCTCTACATTGCCGACACCGTGAATAGCCGTATCCGCGAGGTGAATACCAGCGGAACCATCGGCACTGTTGCCGGTAACGGCACGCCCGGCTACAGCGGCGACAGCGGCCCCGCCGCCAGCGCTGAGATAGCGGCCCCATTCGGCGTTGCGCTGGATGCATCCGGCGATCTCTATATCGCTGACTCCGAGGCTGCGGCCCAGGGCGTCACTGACTACCGCATCCGCAAGGTTTCTTCCGGCGGGACGATCAGTACCGTGGCCGGCAACGGCAACGCAACCTACAGCGGTGACGGGCAAACAGCCACCGGCGCACAGTTTTACTATCCAGACGACGTCGCGGTGGATGCGGCCGGAAATCTCTACATCGCCGACTCCTCCAATAACGTCATCCGGGCGGTGAACACTCAGTCCAGCACCATCACAGTCCTGGGCATCTCCATTCCTCCGGGAGACATTGCCACCGTCGCGGGCAACGAGAGCCTGCACTTCTCGTGCTCGACCGATTCTATATTCTGCTTCGGGGGCGACGGCGGCCCGGCCACGAGCGCGCTGCTCAATCTCCCCAGTGGAGTGGCGCTGGATGGGGCCGGCAATCTCTATATCGCCGACTCCGAGAATGCCCGCATCCGCAAGGTGGACACCAGTGGAACCATTTCCACAGTGGCCGGGAGCGACCTGATCGGGGACAAAAACGGATCGGCCACAGGCGCAGCGTTTAATTTCCCTGTAGCCTTGACGCTGGATTGGGAAGGAAACATTTTTGTCTCCGATAATTACGGGAATGTAATTCGAGCGGTCAACACCCAGTCCTACCCCATCACAGTGCTGGGCGTCACCATTCCTCCGGGAAATATTGCGACGGTGGCGGGCAACGGAATGCCGGGTTACAGTGGCGACAACGGAGCGGCCACCAGTGCGGAGCTTTCCGGCCCGCTCGGCATAGCATTGGACGCGGCAGGCAACTTGTATTTCGCCGACGGCGCCAACGATCGGGCTCGCAAGGTGGACACCGGTGGAACCATCACGACAGTCGCCGGCAACGGGACAGAGGGCTACAGCGGCGATGGCGGGGCCGCTACCAGTGCTGAACTCATTGGACCCTATGGAGTGACGGCAGACTCGTCAGGCAACCTCTATATCTCCGACGCATCTGGCTACACCCCTTCGAACGACAGCGCCTTCCGCGTGGTGAATAACCAGGCCTGCGCCATCGACGTGCTGGGACTCACCATTGCTCCGGGCGACATTGCGACCGTGGCCGGCAAAGGCTCTGAAGGCTTCAGCGGCGACGGGGGATTGGCCACCGGCGGCATGCTTGATCTCCCCACGGGGGCTGCGCTCGACGCGGCCGGGAATCTCTTTATTGCGGATGAACTTAACCTGCGCATCCGCAGGGTGGATTCGCCGCCAAACACCGAACCGGACTTCACGATAACCACGCCGACCCCAACAGAGCAGGTCTCCCAGGCAGGCGACGGCATAACTTACATGCTCACTGTGAGTTCGGTGAATGGTTTCAGCGGGGCCATCGCCTTCAGCGTAAATGGCAATCCGGCGATGGGCGTATCGTTTCCGGCCTCTGTCACCCTCTCTCCCGGAGGCAGCCAAAACATCCAGGTCATGCTCATCTCCGCAGCCTCGCTGGGCTTCGGGAATTTCCCGTTGAATCTAATCGGCACGACGGAATGCGGGGTTGTCCATAGTTTGAAACTTGAACTCGTCGTAGCCAATTCCGCGGCGACGACGCCCACGGTTACAGTCACGCCTTCGCCCGCCAGCATCACAACGGCCCAGGCGCTCTCGGTGACGGTTACCGTCAGCGGCACCCCCTCGCCAACCGGGACGGTCACGCTGACGAGTGGCACTTATTCGTCAGGCACGGTCACTCTCACCGCCGGCAGCACGACCATCAACATTCCCGCCGGATCGTTGGTGAAGGGATCCGATACTCTGACAGCAACCTACACTCCTGACTCTTCAAGTTCCTCAACGTACACCAGCGCCACGGGATCAAATACGGTCACAGTGACTGCAGCCGCAACGGCACCGACGGTTACGGTCATGTCTTCGCCCGCCAGCATCACAACGGCACAGGCTCTTTCGGTGACCGTCACGGTGAGCGGGACGCCGACGCCGACGGGGTCGGTTACCTTGACCAGCGGCAGTTATTCGTCGGGAGCGGTAACGCTGAGCGGCGGGAGTGCAACAATCAACATTTCCGCTGGAACGCTGGCGACTGGTACGGACACATTGACGGCCACTTACACGCCCGACACGAACAGCGCAGCAACTTATAACTCGGGAACGGGGTCGAACTCGGTGACCGTAACCGCGCCCGCCAAGACCACACCCACCATTACTGTGACGCCGTCTGCTCCTAACATTACGACAGCCGTGGGTCTAGGCGTGGCAGTATTCGTCAGCGGTAGTCCCTCGCCCACTGGCTCAGTTGTGCTTACAAGCGGCACGTTCACCTCCGCCGCGGTCACTCTCAGCCCTGGCATCCTCTCCGGGAACGCCACTATCAGCGTGCCTGCTGGCTCACTTCCGGCAGGCACCGACATGCTCACTGTCACCTACACGCCAGATTCCAACAGTTCGTCGACTTACAACAGCGCGACGGGAACGAACACGGTGAGCGTCACCGCAGCCTCATCGGGTGGTGGCACGGCTGGTTGGATCTGGATGAATGGCAGCGACATGGCCAACCAGCCACCTACTTATGGCACGCTGGGAACCGCCGCAATCGGGAACACTCCGGGAGGCCGGCACGCCGCCTCATCCTGGATTGATCGCAACGGCAATTTCTGGCTCCTTGGCGGCGCAGGTACTCTAGGCGGGGCTGACGCCGGGGTGCCCGGCTATCTCAACGACTTTTGGCAGTTCAACCCTACTGCGAACCAGTGGACCTGGATGGGCGGTTCCAATAACACTGGCCTTGATGGCCAAGCCGGCGTATACGGCACGCAAGGAGTCCCTGCCGCAGGGAACTTCCCAGGAAGCCGCTTTGGCGCTGCGACCTGGACCGATAGCAAGGGCAATCTCTGGCTCTTTGGCGGCGACGCGTTCGACATCAATGGCACCCAGAGTGGTTTAAACGATCTTTGGGAGTTCAATATTTCCACCAACGAGTGGACCTGGATTGCTGGAAGCGATGTGTTTGTAGGAAACGGACCAAACGGAGTATATGGGACGTTAGGAGTTCCTGCCCCAGGAAACATCCCTGGGGGCAGAACTTTCGCCATGACCTGGACCGACAGCAAAGGCAATTTCTGGCTCTTTGGGGGAGTCGGTGCAGACTCAACCTTTGACGATGGCGCATTTGGATACTTGCAGGACCTGTGGGAGTTCAATCCCTCCACCTTGGAATGGACATGGATGAGCGGAAGCACCACCTCCGCGGCCAATTATGGCCAACCCGGCGTATACGGAACCCTGGGCACACCCTCTCCGGCAAACGTTCCGGGAGCCCGCGAGTTGGGTGCGACCTGGGTCGACAGCAGCGGCAATCTCTGGCTTTTTGGTGGCCAGGGAGTCTTCAGCCTGGCCCAGGGCGCATCTTTCGGCCCGGTTGGGGATTTCAACGATCTTTGGGAGTTCACCCCTTCAACCTTGGAATGGACATGGATGGGTGGCAACAACCCCGTCAACAGCCAATGCAATTCCTCTTCCTGCGTAGGCCAGCCTGGAACGTACGGCACCTTGGGAACGCCCGCTGCTGCAAACATTCCTGGCGGGCGTCACGGAGCGTCGGCATGGACCGATAGCAGCGGCAACTTCTGGCTCTTTGGTGGGGCCGGCTACGACGGAGGTGTCACAAGTAGCAATTTCAACGATCTCTGGGAGTTCTCTGCTTCCACGAACCAATGGACGTGGACGGGCGGTAGCAGCACGGCTGGTAATGCCAATGGCCAGCCGGGAGTGTACGGCGTAAAGGGAGCCCCCAATCCCGCCAACATCCCCGGGGGACGCTCGCAAGCTTCCTCCTGGGTCGACAAGGGCGGCCATTTCTGGCTCTTCGGGGGGAGCGGCAGCGATTGTAAGAACAACACCGGAGACCTCAACGATCTTTGGGAATATCAGTTTGGTGTGAGCACGTCGCAGGGTACGGGCAGCTCGGCGGGAATGATTACACCCACGGTGATCGTATCCCCATCATTCTCCACCATTACAAACACGCAAGGCCTGACGGTAACGGTCACGGTCAGCGCAGGCACTTGCGGCAGCAGCCCCACTCCCACCGGCTCGGTAACACTCACGAGCGGCAGCTACACTTCAGCAGCGGTGACGCTCAGTGGCGGCACTGCGACGATTAGCATCCCGGCGGGGTCGTTGGCAACGGGCACGGATACACTCACGGCCACTTACACCCCAGACTCCAACAGCTCAACAACCTATAACAGCGCGACAGGAACGAACACGGTTATGGTTAGCGGGCCTGCTACCACCGCGCCACCAGTAACGGTCACTCCATCGCCTGCCAGCATCACAACCACGCAGGCGCTATCAGTGACCGTAACTGTCGGCGGAACTCCAACGCCAACCGGCTCGGTAACCCTCACCAGCGGAACGTATTCATCTGGCGCGGTCACGCTCACCAGCGGCAACGCCACCATCAACATTCCCGCAGGGTCGCTCGCAAAGGGCACCGACACACTGTCCGCAAGCTACACGCCTGACTTCGCAAGCTCCTCAACGTACACCAGCGCCACGGGTTCAAACACGGTCACGGTGACCACACCCGCGTTGATCACGCCTACCGTAACAGTCTCTCCAACCCCATCAAGCATTACGAGCGCGCAGGCATTGTCAGCGACCGTCACGGTCAGCGGCGGCAGCGGGAATCCGGCACCTACCGGCTCAGTAACACTGACGAGTGGAACTTACTCGTCGGGAGCAGTTACCCTCAGCAGCGGCAGCGCTACGATTAACATCCCCGCCGGGTCGCTGGCGACGAGTACGGACACGCTGACGGCTACTTACACACCGGACTCCTCGAGCTCAACAACCTATAACTCCGCGACCGGATCGAACACGGTTACTGTGACTGCGGCCACCTTCCAGGTAACAGTGGGCACAAGCCCCGCCGGGCTATCCTTCAGCGTAGACGGAACAAGCTACTCCGCTCCGCAGACCCTCACCTGGACTGTCGGCGCCAGCCACACCATTGCTACAACCTCGCCGCAGAACCTTGCCGGCACACAGGAGACCTTCTCCGCCTGGTCCGATGGCGGGGCTATCTCGCACACAGTGACTGCGTCCTCAACCACCACAACATTCACCGCAAGCTTCACGGCGACGGCCTACCAACTGACGACGGCGGCCAGCCCTGCGGCGGATGGGATGGTGACTCCCGCTTCGGGGACGTTCTATGCGCCGGGAACTGTGGTCAACCTGACAGCAACGGCCAACACGGGATTTTCGTTCACAAACTGGACGGGCAATGTGGCCTCGGCCAACAGCGATGCAACCACCGTCACCATGAGCGCGCCCGAA
>Ga0302278_10002459_pt1 | contig 21411 bp, 19 predicted proteins | sample III_Bog_N3_2_FD_194543 | JGI IMG/M metagenome (GOLD analysis project Ga0302278, IMG submission 194543) | Peat permafrost microbial communities from Stordalen Mire near Abisko, Sweden - III_Bog_N3_2 | ecosystem: Environmental > Terrestrial > Soil > Wetlands > Peat | place: Sweden: Abisko...
TCGCGGTGGGCGCGCTGAAGACAGCACGCGTGGAACCTACGCTGGTGGGCTTCACGGGAATCGTATTCCAGTCGAAGACGGCGGAGCCCATCACAGGCTTTTGGTCGGCAACGGCAAATGCTGCGGCGGTAGCGGCAACGGCAATGAAAGCTACAATCAGGTCTCTCCGGGTAATCATCATCTTCCTTCTCTGCCGCGAATCGGCATGTGACGCGGGATTGTTCGAGCGGTTGTCCACTCGCTCGGTTCGAGCATAGTTATAGTCGCGCCAGTTGTTCCTGGCAAGCTGGCCCTGCGAAAATGACCAATTGGGAAAGCTCAAGAGGAGATTACTTGAAGACCTGGAAGTTCTTCGCCATTACCACCCTGATTACCCTTGCTATCGGCAGCATCTACCTGTTTTCCGTTTGGAAACATCGTCAGGATCCCGGAGCCATTGGCCGCAACGATGCCAGCCAGTCCCTCAGCGAGGACGACCTGGCCGTGGTGCGCACCATGTCACACGCGCATTTTGACGACCTGAAGCAACTGGAAGGCACGACTGTATGGATGAAGAACGGCTACACGATCTCTTACTTTCCCTTCACTGGCGGCCACGTTGACTTTTCCAAACAAGTGGGACTGATTCCCGCTTTGCAGCGTCTCGATGTGAAAAAGATTGTAAAATCAGCCGTCCCCGCGAAGGTGGACGATGGGATCGGACACGGCAGCCGCCAGGCATTCGCGGTCTTCGCGCTCCAGGGCGGCAATTCGCTCTTTGCGACCCCCATTGGCGCCATGCAAGACGATCAAGAGGCCTACTATCCCGACCTGCTTTTCTTTCTGGATGACCCGCATGGGATCTACGACCGCTGGCCCAAAGATGTGTGGACGGCGATCGACGCCCATCAGGTGAAGCCGGGCATGAGCGAGTTGGAGACCCGCCTGGCAGTTGGCCAGAAGATGCACCCTGACGGCACCGAAGAGGGCGACCGAACGGTAACTTACGATCAGGACGGAAAGCACTGGACGGTCACTTTTCAAAAGAACCGGGCTATAACGGTCAAGAACGACTAGGTCTAGCCAGGACGTCGATAATCCCAATCCACAGCGGGCTCTTGGCCGCCGCAATCGAGACGCTGGCGGTCAGCCGGAAATCTCACGCCACGCGCATAAGGACTCGGTATACGCGGCGCTGCCATCGCGCAGCCAAGCGTCGAGTTGGGCGGGTTCTTTCAACTGCTGGCCGCGCATGCGCGGCACGGCTAGAAAGCGGCAGTCCAGCTCGGGGAGGGCCGTCATATCTCCCCAGAGTTTCTCGAACTGGGCCACCGGGAAGATGTCTTCCTGGCCCTTGCCCCAACGCTTCTTGACCTCTTTGAGCGTGATGTACGTCGGCATGCGCGCGGCTACGGCGCGAACCGCCTCGTCGACGCGCACCGCGTCGGAGAGAGCGTCGCGCATGAGGCCAAACACCAAAAGCAAGCGGTCGACATCGATCCAGTACGTTGCGCTGTTGTAGTAGGTAAGGCGGCTTTCGAGCTCTTCGCCAGGCAGCGCCAAACCTTCGATCAAACGAGCGCGGCCATCCACGCGGGCGAGGCCGCCGCCGCGGTCTTCCAGATGCCGCGCAATTACCTCAGTAGTGAGCGCGCTGCCGCTGTGGATGTGGAACCCAAGAACTGCGGGGTCGGCATCGGCGGCAACTGTGTCGATATTGTGTACCATCAAATAGCTCAATTGCGGACGCATCTCGATGAGGCGCAGGAGCGTGCCGTTGCGCAACAGGTTGGCGATTTCATACCAGTGACCCACCGGGTGCAGGCACTGCATGGGTACATTGCCGGTGTAATCGGACCCTTCGCCGGAGTTCTGGGCCCATAGAATCAGAGCCGCATGCAGGCTTTCGCGCACACGCTGCGCCTGCGCGTCCAGCATTTGTTGCGGCATCTCTTCCCAGGCGAAGCGCAGATCGCGCGCCATCGGAATCATGCGCAGGCCGATGCTTCGCCCAGGCGAAAGCAGGACTGGGCCGGGATAGCCGTAGTTGTGCTCGCCGGCGAGATGAGCAGCGATCGCCTCGTGGGTGAGATAGCTGGTGGTGACGACGTGCGGAAGCGGTGATCCGCACTCGCGGCTCACGCGAAGACTCTTTGCCAGGTGAACTTCGATGAAGTTGCGATATTGCCCGCCAAGCCTGCAGAAAGGGTTCAGGGCCTTTACGACTCCGGCGCCTCGGGTCCACCGAGTTCCCACGCCTCCCGCTAGAGACACCACGGCGACGCGCCCTTGGGCAAGAGCATCGAGCCCGGCGGCTCGAAAACGATCATCCACACGATCGGCTTCCACATCTTCAATGAGGCTGGTCACAGGGAGGCGGTTCTGCGCCAGGCCAATCCGGCCAGACCGGAGATCCTCCCGTATCTGTTCGTGCTCTGCGCGGGCGAATCCATAGGTATCTAGGAGGGTACTGAGCGATCGCGCCTGGCCATCGCCGCTCTCTTGGCTGGCTGGCAGCATATGCTCAAACAGCGTGTGAATCATGCCCGCGTAATCCGCATTGGAGCGGCATGCCGTGGCGAAGCGCTCCAGTTCTGCACGCTGCCCCGGGGACAGCCGTGAGGCTTCACTACGGAGGAGCGGAGGCACATGCTGTGTGTAATATCCGGCAGGCATCAGGGCATCGTCGCCAGACAACAACGCGGCCTGCGTCCCGAGTTCGTTGATAGCAAAATCGTAGACCACCGGCTCTATGGCAAATGGCACCCTGGAATCCATCTCGCGCCTGGTCTGGCTCATGATGGCCTGCATCCGGATCTGGGCCTGCGCCTTTCGTTCGGGGTTGAAAAGGAATCCCATTCCGCCGCCGCTCATGCCCCCAAGCATCCAGAAACCCCAGAAATCGTCGCCGAATTCCTTGCCGACGCGGTCGATAAGCGTCTTCGTATACAGATTGCCGGCCCAGGGAATGATGGTCTGGATGGGGCCGTCAAAGTTGCGCTGTAGGCATTTGCCAAGAGCGCGGATGTCACCCCGCTGGAGATGACCGGTGATCTCATCCAGTCGCTCGATGGCTTCCTGACGGCCAGCCCACTCTGTTTCAGAACGCAAGAGGTACTTCTCGGTGACCATCTCAAGAATCGGGCCCACATCCTGCGCCATTCCACCATGGACGAGCACCAGGCTCTGCTGAAGTTTCTCCCGTGCTGCGCGCGGGATATCGGCGTCGGTGAAGATCCTGTGATCTGGAAGCAGGCGACCGCGGCTGATCCCAAACTCGGGGTCTCCTTCCGCGGCGCGTACACCGTGAATGAGCTTGATACCAGGCCAGACCCCGCCTGAATCCTGCCAGCCGCCGCCGCTTCCACCCAGCCATTCACCCAGAATGGCGCGCGCGGCAACCAGCCTGCGATCATGCTCTTCCATCCCTCCAGCGAGCGAATGAATCTGACCGGTGGCGCGCATGCATACCGAGATGATGCAGGCCAGCAAATTTGTGGAAACAGCCAGCCGGGAACCCTTGGGGATATCGTTCACCCGGCTGACAAGTTCAATTCCATGACCGGGTTTTCCTGTGAGCCGTGCCAGCAGGTCCGCCAATGGTTGCGTGGAACCCTCAATCCCAGCAGGAACAATGCCGCTGGCAATCACTCCCGCCTTTAGCAGGCCCAGATAGTCAAAGGAAAAGTCGAAGACCTCGGCAATGGAAGCAACGTCGGCGGAAGCGTGGAGATCGACGCTGGTCAGGCGAATGACGGGTTGATCGATCACCCGGAACCAGGCTTCTACGGGTGGCCTTGGTTGCGTGAAGCTCTGGTTTGCTCCACGGACCGCAAGATCGATCGATGCGTTCACAACACGCGCGCCCTCTGGGAAGTCCATTCCGAGGAAGAAAATGTCGCTCCATCCGCTGTGCGAGAAATCCATGCGGACTGGCGTAGATTCACGAAGGATAGGGAATATCGGATCGCCGACCAGAAGCTCATAGCGCAGGCGTAGAGGATAGTCCTCTGTGTGACCGGCGCGGAACATCCACTGGTTGCCGCGAACGCTCCGCACACTGCGCCGAACCTGGTCGGCGAGGGTTTGGAAGCCGAGCGAGCGGTAGCTTGCGGCGAGAGCACTGGAGAGCGCGGCACTGGCTCCCTGCCTGGTCTCGGCGGCGAGGAAAACGTCGATTGCTTCCTCAAAGCGGCGCCCCAGCATGCTTTCAAAGCCGGCAAAGGGAATGAGCGTCGTAGCCGCGGTTGTAGAAAGCCTGGGAATGTGAAAGCGATGAATCGCGTAGAGGAAGAAGACAGCTCGAACGCGTTCGTACAGGTTGTCGCGGTTCCGGCGAAAACTGTCGAGCGTCCGGCATTCGGCAAGCAGCGCATCGAGGGGAAGGCCCTGGCACAAAGTGTCCAGCGACACATTGCGCTGGTTTCCTTCGCCAGTGATCACGCCAATAAAACGGCTCACGAGGACGCGCCTCCGCCGGTACCTGCCAGTTCTCGATCGGCAAAGAGTTCAAGCATTTGCGACAACACATCGCTGCGGTCCGGCCCGTTGAGGGCGAGGGCGAGCTGTGCGATCAAAAGGCCGTAAGGGGCGCCAAGATCGTATCGGCGGCCGTCGGCTTGAATGGCAAGGTATTGTTCCTGTCGGGCGAGTTCGGCGAGAGCATCCACCAGCGTGACTGTGCTGTTGGATGAGACTGCCAACTTGCGGTCCAGGATCTCCATCACGGCCGGTGTGAACACATGGATGCCGAAAAAGCAGAGATAGTAACCGGCGCGAATGCCGGGAACCAGCAAGCGCTGCTCCGCTTCGGTGGGCGTTGGCTTCTCGATTACTGTATCGACTCGATACAGGTTGGCTAGCGGCGGAACGCGGCGGCCGCCGACGGTGCCGTAACGAGGCAGAAGGCTCTCGCGCGTGGGTTGCACACCGCTCACCGAACACCGCTCGCTTTGCGCCAGCTCAACCAGGCTCTGTGCGGAATGCTTCGGTGAAGTGCTTACATACAGATGGTCGCCGACCATGTGCAGAAACGGATCGCTATTGGTAAAGGAACGGGCGCAATGAATGGCATGGCCGTAGCCGCGGGGTTCGGGCTGAGGAATAAACCGGACCGAGGAAGCGTGTGGCCCGGCAGCCCGCGCATAGGGAGATTCATCGCCGGGCCAAACAACAACGGCGATCTCCTCGACTCCGGCCGCGAGCGACTGTTCGATCAGGATGCGGAGCAACGATTTCTTGTTTCCGTCGCCGTCGATAAGGGTCTGGAGAGGCAGGTCGCGCTGACTCTGCGCAGCGGCAGTAATGATAGCTTTTCTGACTAACAAGCGGACACCTTAAGGCAGCTTATCACGGATGCGTACTCCTATTGGGGGCGTGGTCGCGGCAGCATTTGCGGATTTTCTCCGCGCGGATTCATCCATGCGAATTTCCTGTATTCTGCTCTTGCTCCGGGGGGTTGCAGTCGAGCGTTCTCTGGGAGATGGATGCTGGATAGGAAGAGAAGATATCCAGCAGCGGGCAAAAACCGGGAATCAGCCACTCCCTCTCGATCAAGCCCACCAACTGGCGCCGTTATCCGAAGAAGCTGAAGCGCTTTTTCTTCTCAGGGTTTTCCGGCATTCCGCAGGCTGCTCTGGCCATCTGGCGGATCGCTCTTGAGATGGGCGAATCTTCAAGCGCCAGGGGAGTCGCTGTGTTCTGAGTGCGACGTGCAGTGGCATAGTCGTCAGGGATCTTCCACTCGGCGGGCCTGGTGAGCGCCTTGGTAATATGCGATTCATCGAATCCCAAGGCGCGCGGCGCATAACGGTTCAGAACGATCTGGAGCGTGTGGATGCGGTGGGCGAAAAAGTGGGAGATCATGCGATTTGCGTTCCTGAGTTCGGTGACGCCGATTTGGGTGACCAGGTATACGATCGTCGAATCTTCAAAGAGCGTCGAACCCCTCAGGTCGGTTCTTGTGCCTGCATCGACAACCAGGTAGTCGAAGCTTTGGCGGGCGACGGAGAGCAGCTTGTCAATGGCGCCAGGGGGGGGCTGGGTCTTCGAGAATTCACCGGGAGCGGCCAGTACTTGCAAACCCGAGGTGTGCTCCGAGAGCAGGGAGGAAAGGAAGTTTGCATCCAGGCGGTTTGCGTCCTGAAGTGCGTTGGCTGTCGAGTACTTCGGGACCATGCCGAGGTTGATGGCGGCGTCTCCAAGGGGCAGTCCGAGGTCCACCAGCAGGGTGGATTGCCCTGACTCCTGGGCTAGCGAGACGGCAAAATTCGAGGCCAGGGTGGTTACCCCGCATCCTCCTTTGGCGCCTAGAAACACAAAGGTCTTCTTGGTGTTTTTTTTGGCTTGGCGAGGGGCCGGGGGGCGAACGCTGACCCGCCCCAGAGCGTCGGCCATGTCGGCGGTGGCGAGTGGCAGTTTGAGGAACTCGCGCGCCCCTGCTCTCATGCTTTGGATCGCCATCTCCAAATCCGGGTTCGCCGAGTAGACCATCACGGTAGCGAGGCCAAGACCGCAGATGCTTCGCACCATATTGAGGGCGAGTGCCGGGTCCGTGTCCAGTTCAATGATGACCAGGTCGTAGTCCATCCCCAGCGCTTTGGGTATATCGTCTATGTCGGCGGGGGGGTAGGACGCGAACTCCCTGATCGCGACCCCGGAGTGGGAGTTGGGACGCTTTGGGCTCTGTGATTCGCCCACATCCACGATCGACAGTCGCGGTTGCCCTTTGTTCTCAATCCCGATCTGGCACCAGGCAAGAGCGCTGGCAATAGCCTTGCGGTGCTGCTCCTGCGGGCCGATCAGCGCAATCGACAATACGTCGGCGCCGGCACCGAGAGCGTCGGGAATCTGTGGTAATGCCGACATAGCGCAGTTGCTGCTCCCACTTGCGTGCAACACTGCCAAATTCGATCCGAGAAGGGTGCAGCGTCCGTGCCCTTTCCAGCAGTGAGTGATAGAGACTTACCGGTTCCATGGATTCCTGATGCGGCTATCCCCGCGCACGGGTTCAAGGCCCGATAGCGAGCCGGCATTCAGTGCTTCTCAAGCCGCAATAGAACCTCGCTACAGAGCAAAGTTGATTTCCACATCAATCGTCGCCTGGGCAGCCCCTGGTGCAAATCTCCATTTGCGCACCGCATCCTCGGCGGCAGGCGACAGTGCCCGGCTGCCGCTGAGGGTTTTCACGTCGATTACTTTGCCGTCGGGGTCCACGGTTGCCTCGACCCTTACGGTTCCAGAGATTCTCATGCGTTTGGCGATCTCAGGGTAAACGGGCGCAACGCGTGTCTTGACAGCGCGATCGTCTGCCGCCTGCACTGGCATGGCCACGGTCGCCAGCAATCCCAGCGCAGCTACCTGAAACAGACGGACGCCAAGGCGCCGCCATCGGCGCGGACTGATTCCAAACTGAAGCATTTTTACTAACCCTCCCAAGAATTGAAAGCTGCTCATATTGGTTATCGGCGGCTATCTGGAAGGGCGTGAGTGGATTCTTAGATTCTGATTACAAATGGAATGGCGCTCCTAACGCTGCATAGAGGCAGCGCCGACGGCGGCAAAAGTGAGGTCTGTGGCAGCGGAGTTGTGCTGCTGGCGCCAGAGGTCGAAGAGCCGGCCGTAACTGAGGGTGATGTAATCCGCCGGATCTACGCCCAAGCGGGCAGCGGCGTGGTCGATCCACGCGGCCGGTCCTTCCAATTCGGCGTAGTTACCAATGGGAGTCTCATCGACCACGCAGTGACCCTCGCCGTCGGTCCACTCGGCGCGCCATTTTTCGTAGCGGAAAGCAGGGACGAGCCCGAGCGAGAGAAAGACCTCTGCAAGGGCGTCTCCGTTTAAGACTTCGGTCTCAGTTTCGATGCGGTGCTTATGCCGGTCTTCGCCGGGTCCGGCGTCAGGCAGGCGCTTGTGGGTCAACAGGCACTGGCCCGCGTAGCTGCGGATGCGCAGGATCTCAGTGCGGGCACGCATCTGGCGATCGGGGGTGTCGTAAAGGACGTTGCTCTCGAAGGCGCGCGGGGTTTGCAGGGTGAATCCGCAGGCCTCAAGGCGCTGCGTGAGGCCGGCCAGGTCGGCCAGGGTGTCAAGCCGGAATTTGATCTCGGTTTCGACTGGCATGGGTTGCAGTGAGTATACGGCAGGTGGCGACGCTGGAGTGTGAAAGGCGACAATAGGAGGGTGAAGACGTTGCGATTGGTTGTGGACCCCACGCATATGGATACCGCCGACGCTAAGGAAACGCTCGGGCGGGCAGCGCAGATATTGCGCGCTGGCGGATTGGTGGCGCTGCCGACGGAAACCGTCTATGGGCTTGGAGCGAATGCGCTGGATGCTGCCGCGGTGGGGCGAATCTTCGAGGCCAAACGGCGGCCGTCGTGGGATCCGGTGATTGTGCATGTCTCGGACCAAGGAATGTTGGATGGGCTGGTCGAGGAGGTTCCCGAAGCGGCGAGGCGGTTGATAGCTTCGTTTTGGCCGGGTCCGCTGACGCTGCTGCTGCCTCGGACTCGGGCAGTGCCGGATGTGGTGACCGCGGGACGGCCGCTGGTGGGGGTGAGAATGCCAGCGCATCCTGTGGCGCTGGATCTGATCCGGCGGGCCGGTGTTCCGGTGGCAGCGCCGAGCGCCAATGTTTTTGGCCATATCAGCCCGACGACCGCCGCGCACGTATTGGCAGATCTCGATGGGCGCATCGATGCGGTACTCGACGCGGGAGCGACGGGGCTTGGGGTCGAGTCAACGGTGCTGGACCCCTGCCAGAACCCGATGGTGGTCTACAGGCCGGGAGCTGTGACCGCAGAACAAATTCGCGAGGTGGCCGGTGCGGTAGAAACCTTCAAAGGCGGCGGGGAGTTGCAGGAGACGCTGCGGGAGGCGCTGCCATCGCCAGGGGTGGGTCTCCGGCATTATGCGCCAAGGGCGCGCTTGATTCTCGTCGAAGGTCCACTGGCCGAGTTGGGTGCAAGGCTCGGCGCGGCTGCCAGCAAATGCGCTGGTGAACGGGTGGGACTCATGCTGCCCGTTGAGGTTGATCTGCCCATGGATGGTGCTGCCGTATTCGCCTGGGGGCGGTGGGCTGTGCCTGAAGAGCTGGCGCAGACGCTCTATGCAGGGCTGCGCGCGCTCGATGCGCAGCTGTGCAGCGTTATCTTATGCCCGCTGCCGCCGCCCGAGGGCATCGGGGCGGCCATTCGGGATCGGCTCGGAAAAGCGGTGTATAGGGGCGGCGTCGAGTAACCACGCATGGAACTCTGCCAAGGGTTATGCAGCAATGGGCGCAACTAGGAGAAAATAAGCGAATGCCGCTTCTTCCTGCTGTGCCTAATGAAACCACCGCCCTGCATGATCGAGCCATGAAATGGCTTTGCGTGAGCGGGCGAGATTCCAGGGCGGTCCGTTGGACCTTTGTTTTGGTCGCCAGCCTTTACTTCATCTGCCTTGCAATGCTTGGGACTGGTCCGATCAATCGATTTGGCAACGATTCGATTATATTGCTGGATGGAGGCTGGCGGCTCTTGAGCGGCCAAATCCCCTATCGGGATTTCTACCTGGCGCTTGGCCCGCTGGAATACATGATTATGGCTGGCGGCATGTTACTGACCCATGGCAGCCCGCAGGGAATCGCGATCGGCGATGTTGCTTTTGGCATAACTGTCGGGATATGGGGATTGCTTTTGTCGCGGCGGCGGATGCCGGCCGTTCCGGCCTTGATCGTTACCGCATGGCTGATCCTCACTGCAACTTCTCCGACACCCCTCGGATCTTCCTGGAAAGTGATGAGTTGCGCCATGATCTACAATCGCCACGGGTATGTACTGCTCGGCATATTGCTCTTGGAGTGCGCATTCGCAAGCGAGCGCAGCCGGTTTTGGGGCGGCGTATCAAGCGGTGTTGCTCTCATCCTGCTGGCATTCCTGAAATTGAACTTTTTTGGCGTTGCGTTTCTTCTTCTGCTGGTAACGGTACCGGTCCGGCGTGAGGAAATGCAGCGCGCATGGGGCATTCTTGCGGGGGTTGTCTGCACGGTTGTGGCGTTCAGTCTTTACCTGCGGCTTGCAATTTCCGCGTTCCTTTCCGACATGTTGTTTGCCACTCACGCCCGTGCTTCTTCGCTGAGTTTTAACGGGATGATAGGCGATATCGCCGGGAGCGCGGAGATGGTGACGCTGGCAATCATTACCGTGGTCGCTACGCTCCTGGTCTCGCGCGGCAAACTTTGGCAAACGCACGCAGTGAGATTGATACTCCTCGGCTGCATAGTGATTGCGACTGGCGGTCTGCTCAAACGGACAAACGCGTCTGAGACCGGAGTCCAGTTGGCGATGATGTGGACGGCAATTCTTCTTGGCCTGCTTACGGCGGCATACCCTCAAGCGAAAGAGAAGATGGCCATATTCGCGGTCGTCGCGTTTGGCATGGGAGGCATTGCGACCCAGTTTTTTCTGGATGCGGAGAGTGTGCGAACTCTGCTGCGATACCGCGCACCCTCGGTCAGGGCGATGGGAGTCGCCATCGTCGGCGATCGGATGGAACGGTTGAGGTTTTACGATTCCGACGACACGGGTGGAGATTCGAGCGTCGACAATAACCACTTCTATGTGGCATGCGTGAATGATGGGCTGGCGTTGCTAACTCGGTCGTCTGCGCCAGAAGAATCGGTTCTGACGCTCGGTTTTCACAACCCGTTTTCGTATTTGCTGCGCCGCAAGCCCGCTGTTGGCGGGAGCCCTTTTCTCCTGGTCGGAAATAGCATCGGAACGACTCAGTTACTTGAACCAAGCCGAGTGTTTGGCAATGCGGACCTAATCATGGTTCCCCATTACCCGAGTTCCCACATGAAAAGCGATCTTTGGATTGAGAATGCATACCAACTCTATTTGTCGCAGCATTTTTCGTTTGTCGCCAGCACTCAATGGTGGTCGCTCTACCGGCGAAACAAGTAACAGTCTTTTTTTGCGAGGAATCTCGTGGACGCGTTTCACCCGAGGTTTCCTGAGAAAACGCGAGAACGGGAATCCATTCTCAGTCTCGCATTCAACCTCTTCGCGGGGTCAAGTCTTTCGCGGCGTAATGTGGAATTACTGCCCGGCGTCGCCCACCTTGTACATGTATTTAATCGCGCTCTTGTAGATCAGGGTCTTTTGAGTGCCGCGGACCTTGAGCGTATTGCGGTCGTACCACTCTATGCAGCCCTCGACGCGCTCTCCATCCTCTAGAACGACCACCATCGGGGTCTGCGATTGGATCTGCTTTTGCAGGTAAAAGAGCTCGGCCTGATGGAGCGGAGCATCCTCGACCGCGGCGTGGGCTGGAAAGCGGAAGGGAAGCGGTGCGGGCGCAGCTTTGCGATTGCGCGAAAGCGGCTGGCTGGATCCTAGGCCGCTCTTGCTGCGGTCAGTGGGCAGAGTAGCTCGACTGCTCATGGGAAACAACCCTCCTGGGTGAAACGGTAGAACTCGAAGATGCAGCCGATGTCCAACGGCTGAGGAAACGCCGGATACAAGACACCGAAGGCTGGGAAGACCTGTCGTGTACCAAAGGCGATGCGATAGCTGGGATTGCTTGTATTGAGAGATGCGCGGGGTCAGGCGGGGGTTGCACTAATTTTCAATGCGAGAGAAAAGGGTCTGGCATTTGAATTGGTCGATGCGTGTCGTTTTCAAGTCAGCTTCTTTCCATGCTGGCAACCATGGCATCAAGTGACAGCGAGCGCAGCAGGTTGCGGCGCATCCCTTGCTCTACCTGGACCAGGGCTCGGGCGGCATCCTCGATCCAATCGATCGTCAAGCCCTGAGCTAAGCGATCGAGTTCCTGGGCCAGATCGATGTTTCGGATAAGGCGAGGGGTTCCGGCGACGATCAGAAGCAGATCTTCAAGCAGGCTACCCAGAGCGCGAAGGAGATTGATGGTCTTTTCCTGGCCGTCGGCGCCCGCGCGGTAGCTCTCAGTCGCGTGGAAGAGTTGAGAGTAGTCGGGCTCGCGCAGGGCGGTTCGAAGCAGGATGAGAGCGTCCTGGCGGCTGGCCAGGTAAACGCCAAGGTCGATGGTCAGCGCCCGGCCCACCGCGCCCTCGGCAAGGCGCGCGGCCAGGGCGCGGTCGGCGGGCTTGAGTTGCGGCCGGCGGGCGGCCAGCAGGGCTTCGAGATCGGCAACCGGCAACGCTCCCAGGCGATGAATGACGGCGCGCGAGCGGATGGTTGGAAGCATCTCCTGCGGATTCTCGGTGAGCAGGATCAGCGACGTGTGTTCGGGCGGTTCTTCAAGAACCTTGAGCAGGCTGTTTGCCGCCTCCTTCATGAATGCCGACGACGTAAAGATGGAAAAGGAGCGTTTGGACTCGACGGGCGGACGGTAATACGCGACATGAATCACCTGGCGCACCTGGCCCAGCTTGATGAGCAGTTGCGGCGGGTCCGGGGGAACGATCAGCACATCGGGGTGTGTCTGGATGAGGATTCGGGTTTCGCGCTTGTCGGTCTCGCGGAGGGCGTCGCGGGCTTCGATGGCCTCATCCACAAGGGTCTGCAGGTTGGCTGCCAGGCTGATACGCGTGCAGTTGCGGCATGTTCCGCAGAAGTCGGGCAGCCCGTCTGACTCTGTGGGATGGAGGCAATTGACGGCTTTCGCCAGCATCAAGGAGAGCGTGTACTTGCCCGCGCCGCGAGGGCCTGCGAGGATCAGCGAATGCGGAAAGCGGTCCGCGCGGATACTCTCGCGGAGATGGTTGACGGTTTGCGCGTTGCCGAGGAACTCCTGGAAGCCCACGGTTTGAGGGTAGTGGAATTCGTCAAACGTGTCGAGGATCGGCATGGGTCGGTCGGTGTATCCTCATCTGCGAAGCGAAATTACCTGTGGTGGGCAGGCTAATTCCCACGGATGCCGGGAAAGGGTTCAGATGCGGTTGAAAGCGGCGGTCGTTTTGGCGGTTTTGGGAGTTTGCAGTGGATCATTTGCAGGGGCTCAGGGGCTTCCACAGGTATTGCCCGGCAAGGGCATGGCGCAGCACGACTTCTTGTATACGGGCGAGTCGCATGAGCGAAATATCCACATCGTGCGCGGCGGCAAGATTGTGTGGAGCTATGCGGACCCGGCGGGCAAGGGCGAGATCAGCGACGCGGTGATGCTGTCGAACGGGAATGTTCTCTTCGCGCACCAGTTCGGCGTGACCGAGATTACGCCTGAGAAGAAGGTGGTTTGGAACTACGAGCCTCCGGCGGGCCACGAGGTGCATACTGCGGTGCCGATCGGTAAAGACAGGGTGCTTTATATCCAGAATGGCGACCCGGCCCTGCTGCGCGTGGTGAACATTGTGACTGGCGCCACGGAGAAGGAAATTACGCTGAAGACCAAGCTGCCGCCCAGCACGCATGGGCAGTTCCGTCACGCCCGGCTCACCGCTCAGGGAACTCTGCTGGTGGCGCACATGGACCTGAACAAGGTGGTCGAGTACGACGCAGACGGCAACGAACTTTGGTCGTTTCCGGGCAATGGCATCTGGGGAGTCGAGCCGCTCGAGAATGGCAATGTGCTGATTACGGACCGCGAGGGGGTGCGCGAGGTTACCCGGCGGGGCGACACGGTGTGGAGCTGGAAACCGGCCGATGCGCCGGAGTTCAAGTTCTCCAACTTGCAGCAGGCCTGGCGGCTGCCGAATGGGAATACGGTGATCAACAACTGGGTGAACGAATGGAGTTTAGCGCCTAAGGACATCGTTGGGACTTTGCAGGCAATCGAGGTCACTCCGGCAAAGCAGGTGGTTTGGGCGCTGGCGTCGTGGACGGAGCCCGAGAAGCTCGGACCGGCGACTACTCTCCAATTCCTCGACGAGCCTTCTGCGGCGGAAGATGTGCACTTCGGCGAGTTCAAGTGAGCAACAATCGCCCCGGTAATGCAAGCCACGCTTCAGGCGAAGTCGAGCATCAATGCTCGGCACAAAGAAACAAGACTCAGCTTGTCTCGCAAGTTGAACCAATCGAACAGAAAGGCCGGAGAGCGGTCGAACGTTTTTGGCGAGTTAGCCCCGCTGCGCGGGGTTAGCAAGTTGGCAAGTTGGCGGACTCAAGCGATGGACACAGTTTTAGCTCCCCCGCGGGTCGGCGAAGCCTGCGGGCGACTAAAAGAGCAATCTAAGCGATAAATGCAAAGAACGAGTACTTCATCTTCCGAGAGTCAACCACGGCAGTGGACGGCCCTCGCGACCGTCTACCCGGCAAATTCAATATAAGCGCCTTTGCTCTGGAAAACTTGACAAGCACACTTGACAACATTTGACGAAACGTGTAAAGTGTAGTTGTCTGTAAGTAAAGGAGACCAATCATGCCTTGCTCAACCAACAACCCCGCGAAGAGCCGCTATATGCGGCGCTTCTCCTTAAGCATGCTGCTCTATGTCCTGTTCCTTGTCACTGCGGTATGGGTCTTTGTCCACCATCACCCGAGCGGCCCACTGGCCTGGCTGCTCGCCATCCTTCCGGCGCTTGCCGTCATTGGGCAGATCGTGGCCTTTGGCTTGTACCTGCGCGAAGAGAAGGACGAGTTTCAAGTCGCTTTAGGGGTTCAGTCCATGCTCTGGGGCATAGGAGGCACGCTTTCAGTGACGGTGACCTGGGGATTTCTGGAGAACTTTCTTCAGCTGCGGCACCTGGACCTTATCTGGATCTACCCGATCTTCTGTGCCCTGAGCGGCATCGCCTACGGACTGCAACAGTTGAGGTACAAATGAAAAACCGGCTGCGTGTACTCCGTGCTGAAAGGGAATGGTCTCAAGCCGATCTGGCCGAGCGGCTCGAGGTCTCGCGCCAGTCGGTCAACGCCATCGAGACGGGCAAGTTCGATCCCAGCCTTCCGCTGGCGTTCAAGCTGGCCCGGCTGTTTGAGACCAGCATCGAGGCAATTTTTATCGACGAGACCGCCGATCTGGGTTAATCCGGGGTCTCATCCGGTGTGAAGGACGAGACGCCGAAATTCAAAGGCCATTTCGATGAGCAATTCTCATGGATGCAGGTCGGTCTTGGCCAGCATGTCGAAAAACTGGCGCTGGGTACACTGGTCGATGGCCTGAGCCACCATCTTTCCTTCGCGGTTGAATACGAAGGTTCTGGGAATGCCTTCAACGTGGAACTGCTTCGCCACCTTGCCTCCCGTGTCGAACAGAACTGGAGGATGGTAGTTCCAAGTGCCCAGAATAGAGGCCACCTTGAAGGGATCCTCGCTGGTAATGGAGAGTACTACCAGACCCTGGGACTGGAAGTGGGTGTAAATCACGTCAAGGTTGGGCATCTCCGCGCGGCACGGTGGGCACCATGTGGCCCAGAAGTTGACCACAACAATCTTCCCCTTGAGTTCCGAGAGGGTAACCTTCTTGCCGTGCAGATCTTTGAGGGTAAAGTCGGCCTTTTGAATATCTTCGTCGTTGGCTGCCAGGATTTGGCCGGCTTGGGCGAAGAGAGGATCGTCGAGCTTTTCGGCGACGTTCTCGTAGCGGACGAGGCTTGCCAGTTCCATATAGGGCGCAGGCGGCGGTCCGTTCTTCTGAGCGGGCACGGGCGACTGTGCCAGGGCTTGCGAAAGCGCATCCGCAACAGCCTGCCGGGTATCGGCGCCCTGGTCCCCTTCAGTGACGAGATTGGCGAGTGAGTAGGCGAGCTTGACCTTGGACTGGCCTGCGGGAAGTGCGTTAATGTCGGTGGCAAGCTTAATGGTGGCAGCGGGCCGCTGTTCGGCAGAAAGGGAGCGAAGATTCCCAAGTTGCTTGTTGATGGCGGATTCAGAGGCCTGGGTGTTGAGAAGCGGCGCAGCCAAAAGCACTGCCGCTGCAATAAAAGTGCGATGGAATGAAGTCATTTTCTCTCGCAGAAGTACCGTATAGAAGCCATTCCGGCTTCGCCAGAATTATATCGCCCTGCGAGTTGGATTTCAGTGTCGATGAGCGAAGGGCGCTCAGTTCTAGTATTTGCCGTCCCTGAGCCTCTGCAAGAACTGATCGAGTTTCTTCTTGCTCACTGCGGCAACCGGATGAGTCTGCCCGCGGCGCGGATTCTTGCCGTCCTCTAAGACGAATTGAAGGCCGACACCGTCGTTGCCCCAGCGAACCGAGGTCGCGTTGACAGTGATGGAACGCTCGGCCGTCGGTTCCGAACGATCCGTTAGGGTCATCCGTATCACCGTGCCTGGATACCAGCGCTCATCGGTGACCACATACAACCCGGTCGGGCTGACATCTTGAATGTCGTGTGCTACTGGAACCCCACCTGTCCAGAAATAAGCAGTGAGGCCCGGCAAAGTCTCCCGCGACGTTTTCCTGGGGAGAGGCGGATCGGGAGCCAGCAAACGCTGCCACCAGCTCTTTGCAGGCTTGATGTTCTGCGTCACCGGTTCGGCAAGAACCTGTCCCGTTGACTGCTGAGATTGGGAAGCATCGTCCTTGCGGCTTTCGTCCGGTCTCTTTTGTCTGGAGCGGTCTTCCCATTGCAGCAGATTGGGAGCGCCGCTGCGAATTGGTTCTTCCTTCCAGGAGGCAGCCCTTTGTGAGACTGCGGCAGTGCCGCTCGCCCCAGGTGACCGCTGCAGACGCCGCCTCATCTCCTCGGGAGCGCAGAGCATCAACTGATCGCCCGGCCGAGTCGACGTTTCGTCGATCATGCGAGAGGGGAGAACGAGAACGCTTGCGGCAGGGGGGCTCGAAGGCGATACCTGGAAGATGGGAAAGGACTCGACTACGTCAGTGACTGTGCCATCGCTGTCGAGGTAAACCAGATCGAGCGGGAAGCGTACGCTGGCAGCCGAGATACCCCGGAACGGAAGCAGCCAGAGTCCCGCGCCGGACTTGGGAGTGAGTGCGGGCAGCCTGTCATCGAGGCTTGCCGGGGTGAAATCGCCGGCATCGATGTCCAAGCCGAGAAACCGTTGCTTTGTCTGGTTGTATGCGCAGCATTTCCGTGATTCCGCGGAGCCCTGCATGCCAGGCAAGTACCCAGCAGCGAACTGCTGGTTCTCCACCTTGCGCACTACTGAATCGCGAAATGCCGGCAATGTCATTCTCCTGACCTCAAATACCTGATCGGCGGAACTCCGCATGCTCATCGCTTCTGCATGAAAACGGTTCAAATCGACCGTTTCCCCGATTCGGCGGGCAGGCTGGACAAGAACAGCCCGCCATCAAGGATCGCTTCCCCTCTTACGCGGCTTCTAGTGCTTGCCGTATCTAATAGTTTTGGGCGAACCCGCAGGCGACGCAATCCCACTCTCATTTCACTTGGTGAAACGCGCGTGTTACTAGTTTACCACTTAGGTAGTAAGCCCAGAGATACTAAGAAGTGGTTACCAGGGCGGAATTCAGGCCAAAATCGAAGAATGTACCAAGATATAGACCCTCTCTTTTGCCTTCGCGAAAGGCGGACGCTCCGAGGTCAGCGAAGGCTCTCGCTGCTTCCCATTACACTGAAAACATGGTTCGTGAACTTCGCCCCCTTCCCGTTGAACGGCTGAAGCTATTGGTTTTTGATCTGGACGGTACGCTGATCGACTCGGCGCAGGACCTCTGTAACAGCGTCAACGCAACCCTGATCCAGTTTGGTCGTGAGCCGCTCGTAGACGGACAGATCGCTGCCATGATTGGCGACGGGGCGCTGACTCTGGTGCGTAGAGCATTCACCGGGCCGAACGGAGCCGCTGTGGATGAAGGAATTCTAATCAGAGCCCACGCCTGGTTCCTCGACTACTATCGCGAACACAAGCTGGACTTCACCTATGCCTATAAAGGGGTTCTTGAGGCGCTGGCGGCATTGCGTACGCTGCACGACCTGCCCGGCGGCGCTGGGCGGGCGATGGCCGTGCTGACGAACAAGCCGGTTCGTCCGGCGCGCGACATTTGTGGGGCGCTGGGCCTGGCACCTTACTTTCTAAGTATTTACGGAGGAAACAGCTTCGCCACGAAGAAGCCCAATCCGGAGGGGTTGGTGGCGCTGATGGCTGAGGCTGGCGCGCTGCCGGAAGAGACGGTGATGATCGGCGACAGCAAAGTGGACGTGCTGACGGCTCGCAATGCCGGTGCATGGTGCGTTGGATGTACCTTCGGCCTGGCGCCTGAAACCCTGGCAGTCTATGAGCCCGATGTGATCGTCGATTCGCCGGCGGAATGGCTGGCGGCGCTGAATCCTCTGCGAATCGCTTGATTGCGAATGCGCTGGCCTTTCACGGCTTGAGCCGCTCGGGCAGGGAACTGGCCGGCCCGTTCCGGCGTACTATTCGCTGTGAGGCCGCCCAAGATGAAGCGATTGCTTGCCGTTTGCCTGATTGGCGCCGCTTTTGCGGCAGCCGCCACTCCTGCTCGCGCAGACCGGGATGCGGTGCAGTTTTTCTCCAACATCCGCGTGGCTCCTGACGCTACAGTCCACGACGCAGTCTGCTTCTTTTGCAACGCGGATGTCGAGGGGGAAGCGAAAGGAAACGTTGTGGTCTTCTTCGGGAACGTCCACATCGCTGGCAAAGCCGATCACGACGTGGTGAACTTCTTTGGCGAGGTTTCAGCGGATGACAAGGCCCAGATCGGCAACAGCCTGGTCAGCTTTTTCGGCATGGTCCGGCTGGGAGAAGGCGTTTCGATTGGCAGAGACATGGTTTCGATGTTTGGAGTCGTGCGCGCGCCAGAATCGGTCTCTGTGGGTAACAACCGCGTCGCCATGCCGGCATTTATCTTCTTGGGTCCCCTGGTTCTGGTGGGTCTGGTTGTCATCGCGATCGTTTACGAGATCCGTGTGCGCCGCCGCCGGGCGCTTGGCGGATACGGCGTGCCGCCCTGGGCATAGCCTACTCGGCAAAGCCGTTACAGACGCTGTAGGCTGAATCCATGGATGAACCCCAAACTCCGAGTCGCGTAGGCTTCAGCATCCAGGCCTCCCGCGAAGGCTCCATAAATCCACGCGCCCTGCGCATTGTGCTGCCTGGAGGCAGCGGGCAGGTGGGCCAGATGCTGGCGCGACACTTTCAGGAGCGCGGCGATCACGTTACGGTGCTCACTCGCGGGCCATACACCGCGCCCTGGCAAACCGTTCATTGGGACGCGCTGAACCCCGGCCCATGGACAGAGACCCTGGAAGGCGCGGACGTCTGCATCAACCTGACCGGGCGCAGCGTGAACTGCAGGCTCACTAAGGCGAACCGGCGTGCCATGTACGACTCGCGCATCGGCTCCACCCGCCTCCTGAATCGCGTCATTGCCGGCCTGGCCAATCCGCCGCGCGTTTGGCTGAATGCATCGACGGCCACGATCTATCGCCATGCGCTCGACAGGCCCATGGACGAGGCGACTGGCGAGTTGGGCGGCAATGAGCTAGTCGGCGCAAAACGGCGTGCGCCGGAGACATGGAACTTCTCTGTTGGCCTGGCCAAAGACTGGGAGGCCGCGCTCTTTGACGCCGAGACCCCGCGCACGCGCAAGGTGGCGTTGCGCAGCGCCATCACCTTCAGTCCCACTGCCGGGAACGCCTTTCAGGTCTTCATCAATCTGGTGCGGGCGGGGCTGGGTGGAACGCAGGGCAATGGTCGCCAGTACGTTTCCTGGATTCATGAGACCGATTTCGCCCACGCCGTTGCGTTCCTGATCGACCATGAGGAGATTGCCGGCCCCATCAACATCGCCGCACCCAACCCGGTGCCGAACCGCGAGTTCATGGCAGGGCTGCGCGATGCATGGGATATGCCCAACGGCCTGCCTGCGCCAGCGTTTGCCATCGAGATCGGCGCATTTTTTCTGCGCACTGAGTCGGAGTTGGTGCTGAAGAGCCGCCGCGTGGTCCCTGGCCGCCTACTCGACGCCGGCTTTCAGTTCGAGTTTCCTGAATGGTCCGAGGCCGCCGAAGACCTGGTGCGGCAATGGCGGCGCAGACTCGACTAAATGACCTACCTGGCCGGCGTAATATCCGTGACCGGCAAATCCCAGTGGCCGAGCAGGATTTCGAACCGCCGCTGTTCCTCCTTCTTATAGGTCTCCTGATCTGGCCAAAGCTGGTCGATGAAGGCCTCTTCGTCGGGATTGGCGGTGGTGGCCACGGTCGAATTCTTGTAGCGGATGGTCACGCGGAAGTCCCATCGGCCGTCTTCGGTGGTGTGGTAGGAAGGCGACTCGATTTTGAGCGAGAGAATGCGGCCTGTCGACTGGATCTTCTGAAGCAGCGGGTAGTGGTTCTTGAGGAAGAGCGCCTTGAACTCGGCCTGATGGCCCCATTGGCACTTGTAGTAGTACTCGATGGTGTAGGGCTGGTCGGCGCTGACCTGCGGCGGCGCGCCCTGCGCCTTCAGCGGGGCTGAAAACGAAACGGCAAAAACAACGGCGAGCAATCCGAGAAGAATCCTGCGCATGATGCCTCCTTGAAGCGGATGCAAGCATTGTACCGTGGAGGCGCCGGTATCGGAAGAGGTACGTGGCGTCGGCAGGGAACAAGCTGTCCTTCGCCCCACACCCCCATGTATCGAAGCAACTGCCATTCACGCCCGAGAGCTGAAACGTGTGAGAGATGTTCGTCCGCCGCAGGCTGTCCGATATAGCAGTCTTGCGGCGTGGCAACTCGACACCAATGCCTCGCCTTACTATACTTCCCTGAACGCACCTTTGTGAGGAAACGGCATGGCTCCGCAGATGGACTCCCCTAAATCGATGAGCCAGCGCCTGGCTGAATTCCGCCTTATTCCACGGATTGAGACCTTTCCCTGGGCCGTTTCCTTTGCTCAAACCTGGTGGGGAAGAGCGATTATCCTTGCCTTGTTCGGCTTGGGCTTGTGCGTCTTCTACCCAAGTCCTTTCCTTGCGCTGTTTGTCACTTTGATCATCGCGTTCATGACTTTCATGCCCGAGTACCGGCATTTACTGTTGGCGGTTACCCCGATTGTGTTAGTCGTGCTGCAATCCTTCAAGGATCCTTTGCATTTGAGCTTGAACCTGTCGGTCATTGCGTTGGGCAGTGTTCTGTACTGGTGCGCCATGCGCTGGCCCAAATCGCACTTTGGGCAAAGGCCCGTCGCATATCTCCTTGTGGGCTTTACAGCGTTGATCCTGTCTGCATGCGCAGCCGCGCCGCATACATTGGCATACTCGATCCTGTGGGATCTGGTCGGCCTTATGGCAGTCTATATTTGGTTCATCGCATATGCATTGGCCGACCGGAGTTCGAAGCCTGCCCGCGATCTGCCCATGGAGCTGGCAACCTTTCGCCCCTTGTGGGGATCCTCCAATACTCCGTTTCCTAAAGGAGCGGCCTATCTTCGCCGCATTGAGGCGCAGAACCAGGAACAGCTTGCAATTGTGCAGTTGAAGGGGCTCAAGCTGCTTGCTTGGGCGATTTTGCTGTTTCTTTTTTCGAATCTTTGGTATCGGTTCTTCCACGGTTATTTGCACATCCCCATGCCCGATGACGCTCTTGCCATGAGCGTACGA
>Ga0302278_10002461_pt1 | contig 21404 bp, 5 predicted proteins | sample III_Bog_N3_2_FD_194543 | JGI IMG/M metagenome (GOLD analysis project Ga0302278, IMG submission 194543) | Peat permafrost microbial communities from Stordalen Mire near Abisko, Sweden - III_Bog_N3_2 | ecosystem: Environmental > Terrestrial > Soil > Wetlands > Peat | place: Sweden: Abisko...
CTCCGGAACGCCTTACATCACGGTTTCAGCTCCAGCCATTCTCGCGGCCGGTAAGTCCGTCGTGGTCAATGTGCAATTCAAGGATCCTTCGAACGCCGCAATCCACTTCACACCTCAAGTTCAAGAAGGGAGCATCTAACATGCTCGGAAGACACTCGCTCGTCATCGTATCCTTCATTCTCGCCGCCTCCATTGCCAAGGCCGGCCCGATCGTCTACGACGTGACCGTCGATACTTCGTCCATCGCGGGCACCGTGGGCTCGCTGGATTTCCAATTCGATCCCGGGCCTTTGACCACGCAGGCGGCCTCGCTCCAGATCCTTGATTTCACCAGCGACGGCGTGCTGGCAGGCGGTCCCTCGCTCACCGGCGATGTGAGCGGAGCTTTGCCCGGAACGCTGACCTACGACAATGGAACGCAATACAACGACTTCTTCGAAGACTTCACCTATGGCACGACCCTCTCGTTCGAAGTAAGTCTTTACGGTCCTGCGCTGAGTTCGCCCGACGGGGTGTCTGCATCTGGCAGCACCTTTGCCTTCAGCATGTTTTCCGACACCGCGGGAACGGTCCCGACCCTCACCACGGACACAATTGACGGCTTCGCCGCCACGTTGAATGTGAACCTCGACGGGACAACCACAGTTACCGACCCATCCACGGAGACCAGCGTCGTTTCGTCCGTCGTAACCCCGGAGCCTGAAAGTCTGGTACTGTTGGCGACCGGCTTGTTAGGCATCGCGGGAACCCTCCGCCGCCGGCTGATACGATAGCCCGGCCCTGAGACGAAGCCTCTGGGTGCTACAGGATCCCAACTGGAATTCAGATTCGCCTCGCTCTCGGCGCCACCCGTGGAATTCGCACCGCAGCACTCGCCGCCACATTTATCCCGAATCGGAGTAGAAGCCGACCGTGAATCAGTACTGAAAAACGCCCTAGGCAACTGCCATCTACTGCGGAGCGTGCACACGCGATTCCAGTCACGCCGGATCGGGCTACTGATCCGGCATCAGCCGATCTTTGCAACTCTGGGTGCGAATCACGCGCGCTGTGACGGGGTAGGCGGGCAAGAGGTGTGCTGCGAATGCTGCGAGCGCCAGACGAAACCGCCTTCCGGTCGTTGGTGAGTGACATCGGTCCGCCCAGAGTGTCTGAAGTGGATCTCGATCCACAACACCGCCCGAAATTGCGTGGTAGGCTGTGTTCGTGCAAGATCAATCCACATTCGCCCCCGGCCGAAATCAAAATCTCTTGTACAGGCTTTTTTGCGTTTTCCACAAAAATCGGCCGGGGGTTGCAGGTGGAAAAGGGGGTACGAAATGCAGCTATGTACTTGAAAATAAGGGAAGTGGAGATTGTGTGGTGGGCGAGGCGGTATTCGAAACCACAACCCCCGGCTTACAGGGCCGGTGCACAATCCTAGCGCGCACCCTGTGGACCTCCCAAGCATGCTGGCGGGCAATGGCGGGCAAGGAGCCCTGGGATCAATGGCATTCACAGCATTCTTGGCATTGTGTTTTCTGTAACTTGCAGAAAGCAAATGGGCGAAGAAAGAACGAATCCCACTCTCTCCGCCAGCACCACCATTCTGGCTATCTAAGTCGAAACGTAAATTATTACAAACAAATAAGATACATTGAATACCCCAAATGCCCCCGTAACCTGAGTGCCGTGCTATCGCCCTGATTACCCTCAAAATCTATAGCACGGGGAAAGTCTATCGCAAGGTTTTTTGATCTTGAAGGGTCGCTTGAATCAGCGGGTGGCGGCAATCCGTATGCGGGTCTGGTACGCCTGAATGTCTGCCTGCTCAAACCTAATGTGACGTCCGTTGTTCGAGTAGGTAATTTCTCCCGCTTTCACCATCTCGTATACGTGCTTCGGCGTGCGGCGCAGAGCCTCTGCTACCCCTTTGACCTTGACTTTGCGCCGCGGGGCCGCGACTCCTCACGACCACACGGCGGGTCGGACAGCAGACTCTCAGGCTGGTCCAGAGGGGCTCCAAAACATGCGCAATCAAACCGTTCATTTTCAACAGCTGATTTTGCGCGATCTAGGTCGTCCGCAACGTACACCTTTTGAAACGCCGGATTGGACAGGTCCAGTCGTGTCAATTCCTGTGGGTTAAGTTACAGAGTTACCCCCTGCTTACTGCCCGGTGCCGGTCAGCGCGATGCTCTGCGGCGAGCCCGATGCATTGTCAGTGATTGTGATTGCCGCCGTCTGCGCTCCCTTGGCGGCTGGTGCAAAATGCCCATGGATCGTGCAACTCGCTCCAACGGCCAAGCTAGTCGCGCAACTGTTCGCGAACACAAACGAAGAAGTATCCGCACCTGTCACAGAGATGCTGGTAATCGTCAGCGCCGCGGTGCCGGTGTTGGTCATGGACACATATTGCGACGCGCTTGTGTTTCCCACGCTCACCGTGCCGAAAGAAAGGCTCGTGGCCGATAGAGTTACCGGAGCTGCAGGCGCAACGCCTGTGCCGGTCAACGCGATGGTTTGCGGGGACGTGGTCGCACTGTCGATGATGGTGATGGCTGCGGTGATGGCCCCGGCAGCGGTCGGCGCGAAGTGACCGTGGATGGTGCAGTTGGCGCCTACTGCCAGGCTCGTTCCACATGTGTTCGCAATCGCAAACTGCGACGCGCCAGTGCCGGTCAGCGCGATACTGGTGATGGAAAGTGCGGCGGTGCCGGTGTTGGTCATCGTCACGCTCTGTGATCCGCTGGCTATGTTCTCCGTGACCGATCCGTAGGCCAGGCTCTTGGGCGAAAAGGTCACCGGCTCCGGAATCCCGGTGCCGTTGAGAGCAATAGTTTGCGGGGACGTAGCGGCGTTGTCAGTGATGATGACGCTGGCCGTGATCGCGGCCAGCGCAGTGGGTTGGAAGTGCCCGTGAATGGTGCAGGTGGCGCCGACGGCGAGGCTGGTGCCGCAACTGTTCGCAATCACAAACTGCGACGCGTTGGCGCCGGTGACCGCAATGCTGGTGATGGTCACGACGGCCGTGCCGGTGTTGGTGACGATCACGGTTTGCGAGGCACTCCAGGTGCCGGTGATGGTTGACCCGAAGGCGAGGCTGTAGGCCGATAAAGTGACGGGGCCTTTGAGCCCCGTGCCGCTCAGTTTGATGGTCTGTGGAGAGCCCGCGGCGCTGTCAGTGATGGTGATCGCGGCCATCATTGCGCCGGTAGCTGTGGGCGCAAAGTGCCCGTGGATGGTGCAGTTCGCCCCCACAGCCAGGCTCGCACCGCAGGTGCTGGCAAAGACGAACTGAGAAGCATTGGCGCCGGTGACTGAGATGCTTGTGATGGTCAGCGCAGTTGTTCCGGTGTTGGTCATGGTTACCGATTGTGAGCCGCTTGATTGGCCCTCGAAGGTGGAAGCAAATGTAAGAGCAGTGGCCGAGAGAGTCACTGGCGGTTCAACGCCAGTCCCACTCAGCGCGATGGTTTGCGGAGAATTGCCGGCATTGTCAACCATGGTGACGGCTGCGCTGAGCGGCCCTGGGGCGGTGGGGGCAAAGTGCCCGTGAATGCTGCAATTGGCCCCTGCAGCCAGGCTTGTGCCGCAGCTATTTGCAAACACAAATGAGGAGGCGTTCGCACCAGTCACGCTGATGCTGGTGATCAAGAGCGCTGTGTCTCCGGTGTTGGTGAGCGTTATAGATTGCGATGCACTGGCCATGCCTATCGTCGTTGAGCCGTACGCAACGCTGGTGGTCGATAGCGAGGCAACTGAGGCGGGATTTACCGTGATGCCCACGCTTGCGGTTGCAGAGGTGTAGTTGGTCGGGTTCGCCGGAGAAAAGGTCACACTGAGCGTTTGCGGACCGAGCGGCAAGAGGGTCCCAGCCGGTGGAGAGTAAGTGAAGGTCCCCGCCGCATTCGCCGTTGCGGTAAGCTGCGTTGCCGAAAGCGACGTGAAATAGGGGATCGCCGCCGGAGTTGGCCAGTTGATCGCGGGGGTGGCTGGATTCACCGTCAGGTTCACCGTCGCCGTTACCGTGGTGTAGTCGGTTGAATCAGCCGGTTCGAAGCTCACTGAGAGAACCTGAATGCCCCCAGCGAGTACAGTTCCGAGGCTTGGCGTGTAGCTGAAGGTGCCCTGGACGGAGGCCGTCGCGCTCAGTTGCGCCGACGAAAGGGCTGTCCCGTAGGTGATTGCCGCAGGCGTGCCCCAGGTGATGGTTGGCGTGGGCTTGGGGTTTGCGGTGCCGGTCACATTGACGGTCTGGGGTGAGTTCGAGGCCGAGTCACTGAGCACAATCTGGGCTGCGACGCTGCCTGAGATCTGCGGGTTGAAATTGGCTGAGATGACGCAGGAACTCCCTGGCGGCACGCTCGCGGCGTTGGAGCAAAGCCCGGATGCGGCCGTATTCGCAGGGAAACTCGACGGATAATTGGGGTCGGCTGCGCCCGAGGAACTGGTGAAGGTGAGCGGTTGGTTGCCCACATTGGTTACCGTGGCCGTCTGCGGTCCATCGGCTGTATCGATGTTTCCAACCAGGGTGGTGGTGGGAAAGTTGAACGAGGGCGGGTCAATCAGATCGATCTCAGCAAGCTGGCTTTGGTAGTAGAGCGGCACATAGAGGTTTCCGCTGGGGGTGAGGATGAAGCCCTGCGGAGAGGCGGAAAACGAGACCAGCGTCGCTGGAGACGCATAGCCGCCGCCCGGTTGCAGCAGCAGGCGCTGGATGGTCTCGCTTGTCGCGTCAAGGAAATAGAGGTTTCCTGTTCCATCGAGGGCAACATCGTCGTGATCTACCGTGCCGTTGTCGTTCAGCGTGAGGTAGAGATTGTTGGGTCCCTGGAAGCTGCCGCCGCTGAAGGGAATCTCGATGATCTGGTTGAGTCCCCAGTCCACCATGAAGACGTTCCCGTTCCCATCGACCGCTACGCTGGAGGGCTGGCTATTGGCGTAGTAGTCGCTCCAAATCACGTTTGCGCCGCCAAACCCTGAAGGGGTCATCGGGAACTGGACAACCTGCTGATTGTATGTGTCGGCCACATAAAGGTTGCCGGCCCCATCGACAGCCAATCCAAGCGGATCTCCCCATGAATAGCCCAGGGAGAGCCCTACAGGAGCGCCATACGCGGTCCCGTTCCAGGGCAACTCTGCAACAACGTCCTGGTGCAGGTCGGCGTAAAACACGTTGCCTGCTCCATCCACCGCGACGGCCGGTACATTGACGCCTGAGACGAGTGTGATAGGCGTGCCGAATCCAGCGCCGACGGCGGGAACTTTTATTATCTGGCCGTTGGTAGCGAGATACAGATTGCCAGCTCCATCGGTGGCGCCAGCGGTATAGTTGGCCGTCAAGCCGGGCACTGGCTTCGATGCACCCTGGTTCCAGTCAATCTGTGCGCCCTGACCCACGGCGGAGACAAAAGCGGTCCCCAGCAGATTCCCTGAAGCGTCCAGCAGGTCCACCGCGCCGGCCCGGAGCCCCGGGATTTTGGGAGCGAGGTTGACGCCGACGGTGCAGGTCTGCCCGGCTGTGTACGCCGCCCCGACAGCGCAAGTTCCACCGGCGCCCAGCGTGAAGTCCAGGCCAGGGGTGCCGCTGGTGAGAACGGCGATCGAGCCGAGCGTCCCTGATTTGGCCAGGGAAACAACTACCCAGGAGTTCAGCCCTGTCTGGCCAACCACGGGAGACAAAATGGCTTCGATTGTGGTGGCGGGCGTGAGCGCCCCTGAACTCGCCGTGTAGGTGTAGCTTCCAGCAGTGGGCAGGGCAGCGCCCGAAAGATCAAATGTGGCGATACCACCGGAGGCCTGCGCGGAGTAGCTTGCCAGGTAGCCTGCCGGCCCGGTCACAGTCAGGGTAATTGTGTCTGCCCCTGTTGTGTTGATTGTCCCCCCAGCTACTTCTTCCACAACGGTAATGCCGCCGCCGGCATCGCCTCCCGCAAAAACGTTGGCAGGCGGCGGGGTTGCAAACGCCAGTTGGGTGATCGGGGCAGTTGACGCGCACTCGCCCGTCAGCAGGACAGACTCGGAATAATTGCCCGTTGAATTTGTAAGAATCACTTGCCCTTCGTTGGTCCCGTTCTCGAATGGCGCGAAATTCATCGCAAGGTTGCAGGACCCGCCTTGTGCAAGGGTCGCGCCGATGGCGCAAAGCCCATTGGCCGTGGAGTTCTCAGGGAAGTTCGCCGGGTAGCTGGGATTGCTTCCGGTGATGGCCGGTGCAAACGTCCAAGGCTGGTTGCCCTGGTTGGTCACTGTCACGAGCTTCGGACCATCGGCTGTGTCGGTCGAGTTTACGGCTGTTGGTGTGGGGAAGTTGAGCGTCAGCCCGCTGCCACGGTTGATGGCGACCAGCTTTCCGGGCCCTCCCGCAACGATGAGGTTGCCTGCCGGAGTGACCGCAATGCCAGTGGGTCCGCTGTTACCGACTGGTGGAGCAACGCAATTGGTTTCGAGGCACGCCACCTGGGTTTCGGCAGTGTAGCCACCACTCGACTGAAGTAACATCTGTGAAACGTTCCCGAGGTTTAAATCGGTGATTGCAACGTTGCCGAATCCATCGCTCGCAATATCCGATGGATATGCGGATTGATTTACGCCGCGGTTGCGCACAATCGACGATCCGAATCCGGTGGGCGAGAATGGAATCTCCAGGACAAGTTCGTCTCCCTCGTCCGCGACCCAGATATTGTCGAATGGGTCGATGGCGATGCCGTTGGACTCGGTGGAGATGGGAACCTCAAATCCATTATTGAATCCGGCGCCATTCCACCGCAGCAGCAAGATTTCACCTTCGGAAGGATTGGCAATGTAGAGATTGTGTTGAGCATCGATGGCCAGCGAAGTGGGATTTTGGAAAGAGTTCCCTGCCCCAGGCGAGATGCTGACTGGCGTGCCGTACGTTGTGCCATTCCACGGCAGTTCCAGCACAGTCGACGCACCGGTATTGGCGATGAAGACATTGCCTGCGCCATCGACTGCAATACCCTGGGGCGAATTGAGACCGGTGGCGATTGCCTGCGGAGCGCTGTAGCCGCTGCCGCCGGCCGGGATCTTGAAGACCTTATTCACTCCGACATCCGTCACATAAAGGTTGCCCGCGCCATCCGCTGCTACGGCGGAAGGAGTATTCCAACCGCCGGCAGGACCGGCAATTGGAGTTACGACATTCGGGGTAAAGAATAGCTGTGGCCCTGGTACATTGGCGGCCAGGTAGGCGCTGCCGAGAAGATTGCCACTGCCGTTTTGCAGGGTCACGGCCCCGGCGCGAAGGCCAGGCTCGGTCGGCGTCAGATTGACATTTACGGTGCATGTTTCACCGGCTGTATAAGCTGTGCCTGTTGCGCAGGTTCCTCCCTCGCCCAGCGTAAAGTCCAGATTCGGCGCACCTCCGGTGAGAACCGCAATGCCGGCCAAGGTTCCCGAGTTGGCTATCTCAACTGAAACCGACTCCGCGGGGCCGGGCTGGCCAACCGCTAACGCGGAAACGGTTTCGGTGGCCGTCGCGCTCTGTGCCGTCGGGGTGCTGGCGGTATAGGTATAGGTTCCCGGCGTGGTCAGAGGGTAGGGCTCAAGGCTGAAGGTCGCCACCCCGCCCGATGCTGTTGCCGCATAGCTGGCGTTGTAGCCGCCGGGCCCGGTTACTGAAAGAGTGATGGGGTCGGTGGCGGTGGTGGCGATGGTTCCTACCACCGTATCTTCGTCCACAGTCACCGTATTGCCGGCGTTGCCACCTGCCCATAGAGACACAAGCGGGGCCGTGCCAAACGCAAGTTGCGCGGCTGTTGGATTGGAAGATCCAATGCCGGTAAGCGGAACAGTTTGAGGAGAATCCAGAGCGTTATCCGTAATCGCAATGCTTCCCTGGTTGATGCCGAGCTGTTGGGGCAGGAAGTTGACTGAGAGAGTGCAGGTTCCGCCTTGCGCTAAAGCCGATGCGCCGCACAGCCCCGTGGCGGCAGTATTTGCGGGAAATGCAATTGGGTAGCTGGGATTGGATCCGCTGGATGGGGGACTGAAGGCGATGGGCTCGTTGCCAACGTTTTCCACGAGGATGGATTGCGGACCGTCGGTTGAGTCAATCACTTCAGCCAGTGTGGGCGTGGGGAAGTTCAGGGTAACAGCTTGAGCTTGATTGATGTCAACGATCTGGGTCCCGCCCCCGGGAGCGACAAAGATGGCGTCGTTGGCTCCCACGCTCAAGCCAAACGGTGAGTTGATGCTGGAACTGAGAATCGTGGGGCTGGCGAAACCGCCGCCCGGCTGCAAGAGCATCTGTGCGACCGTCCCGCCGAGCGAATCGGAAGAGTAGAGGTTGCCCACAGGATCAAATGCCACGCCCCACAGAGAAGCCGTATTTAGGACAGTGGTGACAGGCGAATAGAAACCAGTAGCCGCGGGAAACTCGACAATCGTGTTTATTCCATTGTCAGTGGCATAAACATCGCCCGATGCATCCACGGCGACGGTCGCAAGGTAGTACCATGGATAGTCGGGCAGCGGAGTTGGCGTTCCAAAGCTGGTTCCGTCCCACGGCAGTTCAACAACCTCGGCGTTGTCGGTGTCGGCGACAAACAGATCCCCCTGCTTGTCTACCGCGACTGAATTGGGACCGACCCAGTTGAATTGCGGGCCGAGAAGAATGGGAGATCCGAAGGCGCTGCCTGTCCAGGGCAGCTCGACCACTTCGCTGAAGAGCCAGTCGGTATAGAACAAATTACCGGCCCCATCGATCGCGACCCCGGTCGGCATCCCCAGCCCCTGGGCCAGTGGAACGGGTGTGCCATACGAGCCTTTGCTATACGGTATTTGAAGGATCTCCCCGTCATTGTCGGCGGCTACGTAGAGGTTTCCCGCACCATCGGATGCAACTGCGGCAATGCCGTCCTCCCAACTGCCTGCGATATTCGAAGCCACGGACGGAAGGAAGGCGACTTGCTGCCCCTGAGCCACACCGGAAAGATAGAAAGTGCCCATGGGCTGCTGGTTGGTGCTCAGCAACAAGACGGCGCCCGCGCGCAGGCCTGGCGCCGCCGCGGTCAAGGTGACGTTGAGCGTGCAGGACTGCCCCTCTATAAACAACTCCCCGCTGGCGCAGGTTCCGCCGCTGGCCTGTGCGAAGTCGAGGCCGGTTTGGCCGCCAGTCAGCACTTCGATTTGTCCAATTGTTCCGGTTTGGGCGATCGGCACCACGACCAGCACCGCTGGACTCTTCTGCCCCACTGTCGGCGGCGTTACGGTCTGGGTAAGCGTGGCCGGCGTCAGGTACCCTGAGGTGGCTGTGTAGGTATAAGTTCCCGGCCCTTGCGGAGCAGTCGGAAGCTTGAACGTGGCAATGCCATTTACGGCCTTGGCGGTGTAGATGGCGCTGTAGCCGCCCGTTCCCGCGATCTTCAGCGTAATGGTATCCGCGCCGTCCGGCACCAACATGGCCGCAGCGGACTCCTCTTCGACGGTGAGATTCAAACCGGCGGTGCTGCCCGTCCAGTTGTTCGCCGGCAAAGACGGTCCGAAAGCCAGTTGCGTGATCGGCGGAGCAGGCACAGTGGTCATCGCGAAAAAGTACTCGGCCTGATTGGTTTGACCGCCTTGCGAAACGATCGACAACGTCGCGTCCCACACTGCCGCCACGCTTGTGGGCACCAGGACCAGGGCAAAGGTGCAACTGGCGCCGGGGGCCAGACTGGGCGGGCAATTGTTGTTGGAAATGCTGAAATGCGGGGCGTTCGTGCCCAGAATGGATACGCTCAAGTTTGTGAGCGCGCCTGAGTTGAAAAGCGTGGCAGAGCCCATGTTGAAAAGGGTGAAAGTTTGGGAAGCCGAAGTCCCGACGTAGTAAGTGCCCAGGTTGCTGAAGGGGACGAATGTGGGTTCAAGCACCAACAATCCGCCAGTGAAGGTGGTCTGCGTCGCCGCGCCGTTCAAAGGGTTCAGGATCACCCCACCTGTAGCAGGGATTGTGTTATTGCCGCCTACATTCACCGTGGCCGTGGGCGTGGATCCGGCGGAAATCATGGCGGCAGTTACTGCGGTCGCATCGATCTCAGGACCTACCCCCTGGCTCCCGTCGTTGCCCAGCGCTTGATCGCCCGCCATGGTCACGTTCGAAAGCCAGACGCTGCCGTTGGCGTTGAAAATCGCGCCGCCATTGCCCAGGTTAGGAACCAGGTCCGTTGTGGCCAGGTTTACCGCCTCGCTGGCGCCGCCCTGAGCCTTGTTCTCGTTGAAGTAGACCGTATCTAGATAGACCGTGCCTAACTGGTTGAAGATCGCGCCACCGAAACCCTGTCCTCCTGTCCCTGGCTGATTGTTATAGAGGATGCCACCGTTGCCGCCGCCAAAAACACTGGTCGCAGCAATATTCCCGGAGCTGCCGCCGCCGCCCCCGCCGTAGCCTCCTTGGCCACCCTCACTTTGCGTAACCAGGCTCACGCCGGTGCTGGCATTCCCCCCGCCCATTGCGCCGCCGCCACCACCACCAACACCGCCGCCGCCACCACCGCCAAGCTGCGAACCCTCACCGCCGCCGCCGAAGGCTCCGCCAGCTCCCCACGTGCCCGGTGCCGGGCTGGACGGGTAGGTGTAGGTCAGCATCCACCCACCCTGTCCACCGCCAAAACCTCCTGCGCCGCCATCGTATCGATGGTTTGTTGAATCGTAGGCGCCTGTTGTTTCCACACCAACCTCTGCCGATGAATAGCCGCCGCCACCACTGCCTGAGGCCACCTGGCATCTGCCGTTCCCCAGGCTCCAGCATCCGGCTGAGTTACCGCCCGCGCCGCCGTACTGGCTGCTTCCGCCGTAGAGGCCGTTGCCGCCCTCGGTTCCCAGAAAGTTGCCGCCTGCGCCGGAGTTGCTGGTGGCCGAGCTCTGCATGCCGCCACCGCCGCCGGACGCGTATTCATAGTCTCCTGAGGTTGTGCAGTAGTAAGCTCCGCCGTCGCCCGTGTCGCCACCGTAGCCATCGCCTCCCAGGCCGCCGCCTCCGCCCGCAAATGCAACGCACCCTGCATCGAGCGTACCCCCGCCCGCTCCGCCTATGGCCTGGTTTTGAATCAGCTTCACGTTGATCAGCAGCAGCTGCCCCTGGTTGTAAATGGCGCCTCCCATGCCTGCGCCGCCGCCTCCGGTCCCTACGGTGGCTGCGCCAGTGCCTCCGTTGCCGCCCTGGGCATAGCCGCCGGTCAGGGTCATATCTCTCAACGTCAAGGTTCCCGCCGGAAGAGTGCTGAATCCTCCGGAAACATAGAACAAGCGGAACTTCGGTGAGCCCCAGGCGCCTTGAATTTCAGCCCCGTTTCCCTCGATGGTGATGTTGCTCGCGATGGCCGGGAAAGCGTTCGGCCCATACCACCAGTCGGAGGGCGCGGTTGCGGTGTAAACGCTGGCCTGCGTCAGCTCAATCGTTCCCCCGCCCAAGGCGTTCAGCGTCTGAATCGCCGCGATCAGTCCGTCAACATCGCCTGCATTCACGTCGATCGTCTGCCCTGCCTGGGCGACGGCTGAGGCCGGCACCAGGATCGAAAACAGGCTCGCAGCGAGGGCGAAAAAGCAGATTCCCCACGGCTTGCTGGCGACTACGGAATGTCGGATGGCTTTTGATGTCAGCATCGTAAGCTTTCTTTGGCTGGCTGGTTGTTGGTTTTCCTTTTCTTCTTCCTCCCTTACGCGGAAGGAGACAGATTCCGCGCAAGAGGCAGAGGACCGACGGTTTGACACCGCTACCACGGCTGGTCGCCCTGGTTAGCTGACCTGGGATCTTTGGGCGGAGGAGGGGGCGCCTCGGGGTCGTAGCCTGGCTGTGCCACAACGGCAGGGTTTTTCTGATTGCTGCTCTCAAATGCAGAACTCAGGCCAGGGACTATCTGTTGGAAGACAAGATAGTGGGGCAGCGTCTGATGCTCCAGGCCGACGTAAGTCCATAGCCCTCCCTGGATGACGAGAGTCACGCCCAGTTTCAACCCAAATTTGGTGAGCGCTGACAGTCCAGGCCCAGCACCCTTGGGTATCAGGGCGCCAGCCGCGCTTGTCAGCCGTCCCGTGATCGCACCGGTGACGGCCGATTCGCCCGTGCCTTCCACGCAGCCCAGAAGCAGCCCGTCCGTCCCGCCCCCCTGAAGCTCGTGCACCACCACCGATTGCGGTGAGCCAAAGGCCATGGACTTGACCATGTCGGTCGCGACCGAGCGTGCCGTCTGGACCCAACTGCTTCCGTCCGCTCCCAGGTCTAATCCCCCGTCCGCCGCGGATGCTTCAAGCGCTCCATCGATGATTGCCCCGGCGCCGGCGCCAACTGCGGCGCCGATCAATGCTCCGGTCAAGGCAATCTGCCAAAAATCGGAGCTCGTCGGGCTGTAGCCCAAACCGGTTGCGATCAATGCGCCCGCCCCAAACCCAATGCAGGATGCGGCAACGGCCAGGAGTGCCAGCCCGGCTCCTCCCGAGACCGCGGCAAGAATGAGAATGCCTCCAATCGCCAACCCGGCAAGAAAATACTTCCAGGGGAAGTGGCCTGTTGGGTCGGTATAGCGGATTGGATTGCCGATGGCGAAGCAATAGCGGTTCAGTTCCATCGGATTCGTTGGTCTGCGAATCTCGGTGTCGGCGCTCATGAACCGGGCCAGCACCGGGTTGTAAAAACGTGCGCCAAAGTAAGTGAGAGCCCCGGCCCCATCCAGGCGCTTGCCGTCAAAAGTGAAGGGCAAGGTGGATGTCGATACCGTGCCGGTGTTGGTGTACATCTCACCATACGGCTTGTACTGCCGCTCGGTCACAACATTTCCAGAGTCGTTGGTGACCACGTTGACGCTGCCAAGGTGATTCACATGGTAGTAGTAGCGCGTTTCCGGAGTCAGGTTCGAAGTGATCCGGGTAATCATTGTCAGGGTCCTCATCGCTCCGGCGGCCGGGGTTGGCGGAGGGTCTGGCGAGGCCAGAGCGCTGGCATCCAATGTTCCCGATAACAGCATCGAGAGAATCATCAACAGGCTTACCAGGCTTCCAAATGGTTTGGTGATCTTTGGCGCGCAAAGGCGAATGCGCAACCTTCGTCCCGAATGCGAAACGCGCACACAGCCGCCCAACAACATCACGATGAGAGAGATTCCCAGCGAACCCGCCAGGAAAAGTCTTTGATTTGCGGCCGGCGGCGCTGCCACCAGAAAGTGCAGCGGAACGCTGATGCTGTGCCGGGCGATTTTCGGCGCTTTGGCTTGCTGTCCCAACTGGGTCACGATAGTGGCCAGCAGCAGGTTGCCTGCATACACATGGCGGCTTGCAGTCGAGGCCCCCTCTTCATAGATCCCGTCAATGAAAACCCGAGTCTCAGCACTGGTCTGCTGCACCACCCGGTCGCCCCAGAAATCGTAGACGTTGGTCTCCACCACCGAGCCGCCTGTGGTCTCGGTAGTGAGCCGGTTTTCTGCATCGTAGCTATATTGCGTTGGGCCGGAACTGGTTCCCGCGCTGTTGACGTTGCCACGCGCGTCATAACCGATGGAGTAGGTCGATCCACCCCCGCCGGCGCACGTCGTCACTCCAGGCGTGGTCGGGATCATGCAATCGGCGCGCTCCGGAGAGGCCGAGTCCATGATGAAGGTTGCCGAGCCCTTGGTCAGCAAATTGCCGAGTGCGTCGTATGAGTAGGTCTCGGTTCCGTACCCCGCACCGGTAGCCGAGGTCAGCCGGTTCATCGAGTCGTAAATGAAGCTTTGCGTGTCGGTGTTGACCGCGTCCTGAATATTGGTGATGTTCGAATCGCTGTCGTAGGTGTAGGCGAGGTTCTGCACCGAGCTTCCGCCCAAAGTGCCCGTCTTGATAGTTGACAGCCGGTCGATCGCGTCGTAGGAATAGCTGCTGGAAACGCCGTTGCCGAATGCGAGACTGGTCAGCCTGCTCGACGGACTATAAGAGAGCTTGGTGGCGATTGCCCTGCCCGTGCCGTCCGTTACTCCGGACACACGGCCCAGCCCATCGTAGGCGAAGATCACTTTGAATCCGTCCGGATAAATCTCCGAAACCACGTGATCCGATGAATCGTACAGATAGCCGGTTAGATAGGTCTTCTGGTTGGCGTTCACATAGCGGGTTCGCGCCAGCACGCGCCCCCGCGCATCGTAGTTGAATGTCAATGTTCCCGCGGAATCGACAACAGAAACCATGCGGCCCACTGCATTCACGTTCCCCGCAGTTCCGTAACTGATGGTGTGAGTAATGCCTCCGGGATAGACCCGCGAAAGCAGGTTGCCAACCTTGTCGTAGTTATACTGGATCGTTCCGCCATCCGGGCCAGTCACAGCGGTCAGATGGTCCTGGTTGTCGTACTGATAAGTGAAGTTGCCGGTATTCGGATCGGTGATGCCAGTCTTGCGGCCAAGCATGTCGTACGCAATCCTGGACGTTGATCCATCCGCACGGATGACCTGCGTCATCTGCCCCAGAACGTCATAGACATACTGGGTAGTGGCTGTGCCCGTTGGCGTGGGAAGCGCCTTCGAGAGTACTTGCCCCTGGGGATTGAACGTGGTGGTTGTCACCAGTCCCCTTCTGTCCGTCTCCGTCGTTTGCAACAACTGATAGCTGCGTGTGGTAGTTCCCCCGTCCGCATCCACTATCTCCACGATCCTGTGCATTGGGTCGAAGGTCAGGGTCGAATACAGAGGCGTTTGGCCGTCAAGATATGGCTTGGAAAATTTGTAAGGGAAGCCCATGTTGTCATAACTGGCTGTCGTCACCACACGCTGGCCGTTGTTGGTGCGAATGGTCTCATAGACTTGCCCGTAGCCGTCATAGAGCGTGGTCATGACCATTGCGTTGCCGTTCGAAGTGGACTCGCGCTGGGTGACCGAAAGCCCCGTTGGGAACGACGGAGAGGGCAGTGTGTAGGTATAACTGACGGTTCCACCGGCTAGGCCGCTGTCTCCCGGCCTGATCACCTTCGCCAACCGCCCGAAAGCGTCGTATTGGTACGAGGTCAAGTTGCCGCTTGCATCGATGTCAGTGAGCACGGCGTCAAACCGCGGGTCCATGGTGCTATGGATTGAATTGCTTGCCGGGTCGGTTGCCACCAGGCGCTGGGTCGCGGTCTGCGTGTCATACGTGAACGAGGTTACATTGCCGTTTCGATCCGTGACGCTCAGTACGTTGCCGTACTGGTCATACGAGGTACTCCGCGTGACCGACTGGGCGTTGGAACCGCTGCTGACAATGTCCTGCTGCATAGTCAGTTTCCCGGTGGAAATCTGGCCCTGGGAAAGACCATCGTAGAAATAGTTTGTGTTATTGACCATGTTCTGGGCAGAAGTCCCCGAACCTGAATAGGTGGTGGTTGAAGCTGGCATTGACCAGAAGCCGGTGGCGTCGTCGATAACCCAGCTGTAGACGGTTGTTGAGTCCTCTCCGGTTACGCTCGTATTCGGGTTGTGATAGAACTGCACCAGGTTCAGGTGCGCGTCATAGCTCATGGTGGTGACGGCGCTGTAGGCGAACGGGAATCCATCAGCCATACTCCCGTCCTGGAACGTTTCATTCTTCGCACTCAAATAGCCCTGGGTAGGGGTGTTTGCCGTCCAGGAATTTATCTTGAAATAGTGTTCATATCCCGAGGAGTCGGTAACATACTCGGAATCCTCCTGGCCCACGAACAGCGGCCTTTGATCCCAGGCGGTGGCCTTGATATTTCCGTTCGGTTGGTTCTCACTGGTGGCGGCAAAACCCAGGAACTCCCGGTTCTGGTAGAGCCCGCCCTCGTAAGTGTAGGAGTAATTCTCCACCTGCCGGGTGCTCTGATCGGCACGGGCCTCTGACCGGCTTAACTTGCTCACCACGTACATTGGTATGGCGAAGTCGTTCGGCGCACGCGTATACCCGACCGTCGCCTGCTCACCCAATGGGCCTTCCCACGACGTGAGCATGCCGTCAGACAGCATCAACCCGTTGGGCTGGCCTGAAGAGTTCAGTGTGCTGCACTCATCAAGGGAACACCATCCGCCCAGATATGCGAAACTCGCCAATCCGGAGCTATTGATCGGGATAAGATCGATGATCCCGTCTCCGTTGATGTCAGCCATCACCGCGGTCTGCGCGTAGTTGTTGGTGCCGATGGTTCCCTGGAAATTGGCATCCACCGACATCTGGCCTTCCATCACCACGTCTTCTTCAAATCCGCTTCCGGTGTTGCGGAATGCTTTCGGAGTCTGACCCTGCGTGGCGTAGATCAGATCGACGAGACCGTCGTGGCTAAAATCGTAAGTCAACAAGCCGGTCGGCGAGCCCTGACTTCCCACCGAATTGATGCCGAGTTTCTGAAGAGATACGGTGTAGTTGGTGTCCTCGGTCCAGCCGTTTCCTGTCGCAAGGTAAGCGGCATGCGTACCAGTTCCGAGATAGACCGCATCGGCCATTCCATCGCCGTTGATGTCGATGAAATTCCAACCCGTCGGCCACGCGTTGCTGATGGAGAATGCGTTGTGTTGCCTGACCAGCAGAGCCAACTGGTGTGACAGCGCCGCACTCTTCACCCAGCCCGACCCGGTGTTTTGGTACATTGACCAGACGATATCCGGCAGTCCGTCGCCGTTGACATCCACAAACGTCACCCCGCCGGGAGTGCCGTTCACCTGGTTCCCGTTGATGTCGTTCCCCTGGTAGTAGAGCCAGAAGTTGGTATTGGTCGATTTCGGAACCGCGCCGGTGCAGTTAGCAAGCCCATCCTGTGCGTCGTAGCTGGTTTCAATCGTGGGCATTGTCCAACTGGTTGCCTGGGCCCAGCCCACAGGAGCGTTGGTGGCGGAATTGTATGTGTTCAGATAGACAGCTTGGGTTCCGGTCGCCTGATCGGCAATGATCACATCGGCCCGCCCGTCGCCGTTGATATCCATGAATTGGATTCCGTTGGATTGCGTCTGCGGGTTGCCGTTGGAGTCTGTGTAAGTGGAAATGGTGGTGCTGACGGGGAGAGTGTGAAGCGCATTTGTCCAGGGCTCGCTCTCCGGTTGCCGTTGGAAGAAATTCCCATTACAGTCACCCAGCCATATCACATTCCCCAGGTCCACCAGGTCCGCGCACCCATCGCCGTCGATATCCAGCAGTCGCGTCCCTGCATCGTCGCCGCTGTACACCGTGAAAGCGACGCTCTGGTCGAAGTTGGCTGGCCCCTGGATGGAATTCCAGCCCTCGGCGTGGTTGGAATAGCCCATCTTGCGCAAGGCAATTGCAGATGTATTATCGTCGCCGATCAGCTGAACCTCGGTAAGAACCGACTCGCCGATCGCGGTCAAACTGTACGTCATCCCATACGCGCGAGCGATCTGAAAGCTAGGAACCAGCACATCGGCTTCGATCCGCGCCAAGCGGAGCCGGTGAATCTCGCTCACGCCATGCGCCCAGGTGGTTTGAACATCCGGGCGCTGCTGGTATGAGAATGTCAGCTGGTTTGCACCCGGGCTGCTGCCAAAGCCGGTGTACGTGATAGTTTGCGGATAAAATGCGCCCTCGTCGTTCAGGTAGGTATAGCTGATGCGGTTGCCAAGAGGATCCTCGACCGAATCCAGCAGCCAGAGTGTGCCGGCGATGCTCGATGCCGATGTCGATCCGAATGTGTAGAGATTTCCCTGGCCATCTTCCATCGTCCATGATCCGCCGGCTGTCTTATGGAAGACCCGGTAGACCAACTCGGTGGTCGAGTGGTAGTTGCCGCTGCCATCGTTGTGCAGCTCGCCGCCAATCCCCGCAATCGAAAAATTGAACGTGTCGGAGGCGAACGCCTGCGGCAGCCCATAACGCGAATCCAACGACACATAGCCGATGTCCAGACCCCACCCCATTCCGAGCAGTCCGTTGCCCTTGCTGGAACTGTAAGTCAGTTGAAGATGCGGCTCGACGCCGTGCCGGCCGGGCGGAACGACAATCGGTACGCTGTCTGTGAGCACGCCGTAGGCCTGGTTCACCTTCAGGCTGCGCGCCTCGCCGAGCACCAGGTTCAAAGGAGCTTTGCTGCCCGACGGAGTGCTGGCCGGATCGAACTGCTGGCCGGGAGAGAATGAGGTCAAGGCAAACGCCGTAACAACCGCAAGGGTTATCTGGAAGGGTGAGGAAGAAGCGAGCTTTTGCATCGAACTAACTCCGTTAAGGCGCGACTGCGGCCGTTGAACTCACGTTGGTTGAGTGCAAAATCGGTGTGGAAATCGAATCTGTTGTGTAGTTGGTATTTGCATGGGGAAAGCGCCAGGCTCTGAGACTCCCAATTTGACCCGTGCCGACTGACGCACGGCGTTGGCAGCAGTCCACTTGGGGAAGTCGCCTGCAGCATCCAGTTCTTTGGGGACACTCTAGACAAATCATTTGAAAAAAGCCATAGACCTCGTCTAAATTCGATCTAAATTCCGTCTAACTGCTCATATCCCTGATTCTGGTAAACTTATCCAGATCCTTCCCCGGGAATCTCCCCAGCATCTGAAATAAGAAGTCGTGAAATGAACGGCAAAGTCTTAGAGTTCGGACCGTTCCGGCTGGATCCAGCCCTCAAGGAACTGCGCAAACGCGGTGTGCGGGTCCCTGTTCCCGCGTCGCAGATTCGCCTGCTTCTTCTTCTTGTCGACCACCGCAGCGATCTGATCACCCGCGAGGAAATTGCGGCTTGTCTGTGGAAAGACTCGAGCACGGTGGATGAAGTTAGCGGCATCAACACCGCCGTAAACCGCCTGCGAAGCCATCTTGGGGACGACCCTGTTGCTCCCAAATACATTGAGACCGTGGTCGGGTTGGGGTACAGGTTCGTGGCCGCAGTTTCTGAGAGCGAACGGCTGGAAGTTCTGGGATCGGCGGAGCATTCCTCCGCCCAACCGACTCCGCAGGGCGACTTCTTCAGGCGGGAAAATACCGCTTCGTTGACGCCGCAGGTCGCAGCGGACTCGAATGGGAAATCGGCTGGCCGGAGTTCGTACTCCGCGTCGATTCCGTTGCCTGATTCCCTTGAAGTCTCCAAAACGCAGGAATGGCAGCTCTTGCGCCGCCATTGGAAATGGATCGTCGCCGGCCTGCTGGCGGTTGCGGCACCCATCGCCTATCTCCTTTCCCGTTCAGAACGGAATGCCCCAACTGTGACCCCGGAGCTTGAGCTGACGCAGGTAACTCGAACCGGTGATGTGCAATTTGCCGACATTTCTTCAGACGGAAAGTTCATTGCCTTCGTGCGCGAATCCGGGGGCCAGAAAGCCATCTGGCTGAAACAACTGGCATCGGGCCGTTTGCTGGAATTGGCTGAGCTTGGCAGCGATGATTGTCCGGGAGTGGCTTTTTCTCCCGATGCGGCAATTGTTCTTTTTGCCCGCAAAAAGCCGAATGAAGCGAGTGGCGATCTTTTCAGCGTGCCGTTCCTGGGGGGATCGGCCGTCAAACTGCTCAGCGGCATCTCCGGCGCGCCGGCCATTTCACCGGATGGGCGCACCATTGCCTTCGTGCGCAGCACCCTCGCCACGCATGGGGAAGACAGCGTCGTGACTGCGGCGGTGGATGGTTCGGGCGAACGCGTTCTTGCCACGTACAAGGCGCCGGGAATTCACTTCAATCGAATTACATGGACAGCAGACGGCAAGAGCCTCGTCTATCCGTTGCAGTCAAGGCTCATGAGCATTGCGGCCGCCGACGGCGCAGCGCAGCCTTTGCCCATGGAAGAATGGCGGACCGTCGACGATCTCTGGGACTTGCCTCCGGGCCGGGAGTTGATCATCGCCGGAGAACTTCCCAGCACGCGGCACGCGCAGATCTTCGCAGCGTCGATGGATGGAGGTAATATTCAGCCCGTTTCGCACGATCTTTCCAACTACACAGAGGTCCGTACCACTTCGGACGGAAAGGCATTGCTCGCCGTTCAGGACAAGATTCTGAGCAGCATTCAGGTTCTTCCGCCCGGAGACAAAACGGAGCCGCGCGTTCTGAGTTCAGAAAATGAAAATCAGGACGGCGTTTTTGGACTAGCCTGGACGCCGGACGGGCGAATTGTGTACACGTCGGAAAGCGGCCATAGCCGTGACTTGATCGAAATCAATCCGGATGGTTCCAATGCCAGGCGGTTTGCCACCACCGGTGGACACGAAATGCTTTCGCACCCGGCCATCTCTCAGCGAGGTGACTTCATGGTGGAGGTCCGCTGGTTCGGAGAAGACCGGGCCAATCTGTGGCGCATCGACCTGAATGACGGCAAAGAAACGCGTCTCACTCAGGGGTTGCAGGACTTCCCGCCCTCGATCACGCCAGATGGCAATTGGGTGATTTATTCCAGCACGCAGGACGACAAGTCCGTACTGATGAAAGTGCCAGGCCAGGGCGGCAAAGCAACCCAATTGACAGATTTCAACGCCGAAAATCCGTCTGTATCGGCAGACGGAAAATGGATTGCCTGTTCCTACACCCCAGGGCCCGGTCAAGCAGCGCTTCTGGCGATTGTTCCGATCTCTGGCGGCAAGCCAGTCCGAGTGTTCCCGCTACCCGGCACATCGATTTCTCCACCCCTGGTGTGGACGCCTGACGGCCGCGCGATATCGTTTATCAACGAAATAAATGGTGTGGGAAATGTCTGGCAGCAGCCAGTCGCCGGCGGGCCATCCACCCCCATGACTCACTTCACAGATGGCCGCATCTTCAATTTCCAATGGGCGCCGGACGGCCGGCTCCTGCTATCCCGTGGCACGGAAATCAACGATGCGGTGCTGTTTCGCAATTTCCGCGAATCCCGCCGATAGCATGGTATTTGCCGCCTGAATGCATATTCGGGGGTGAATTTGCTACAGGGGATTGGTCCTCGTTTGATTTCGGGCCAGTGAAGCAGAGCGTGTCTTTGAGCAGTTTCGAATCATTTCCATAAGTGCCCCAAAACCGGAACTCGCATGCTTCGGGAACTGCGGCCGGCAGGGGCCGCGGCGCGTTCGCCGGCGCCAAGATAGCAATCGAAAGTCGCAGCATCTATTCAATCCACCGTCCCTTCCAGAAAGACTCTTTCGTTCCTCCAGCAACAGAAGATCTGGCCGGGAACAAACTGTACGCTCCTGCGAGCATGTGCATCATGAACAACCATGCTCGGGAGACCCTCATTCATTTCTTCCTGCAATGAGAACTTCCCCGCTTCCCCAGAACAATGATGAACATGGAATCATCCCCAGTCACCATCCCCCTCATTCTTAGGCGGCAACCTGAGGAGTATCCCGAGGCGCCTTGGGAAGAGTCTGTCTGAGGAGGTGCGGCGATGCGACAGGGCAGGAGTTCTACGCTGGCAGGCAAACGCATTTTGAACATCGATCCAACCACTGAATGTGCCTTCCGGTAGGCCTGCAACCCGATTCCCCATACCCCATCCAAAAAAAAAGCAAGCCCCTCCCCCAACTTACCTTGACTAACCTGCTTAAATCCAACAACGTCCACCCATACCATACTTG
>Ga0302278_10002464_pt1 | contig 21376 bp, 20 predicted proteins | sample III_Bog_N3_2_FD_194543 | JGI IMG/M metagenome (GOLD analysis project Ga0302278, IMG submission 194543) | Peat permafrost microbial communities from Stordalen Mire near Abisko, Sweden - III_Bog_N3_2 | ecosystem: Environmental > Terrestrial > Soil > Wetlands > Peat | place: Sweden: Abisko...
AGGCACGCACCAAAGAAGCTCTCGACCAAGCTATTTCGGAACTACTGCCTGAGATCACACCAGAAAACGCCGTCGCATGGTTCAGACTCGGACAGGGTACATCACACTAACTGTGAAAATGCTCTAAATCGGATTGAGCACGGAACCTCCGGAGACAGGCTTCTTGCGTGAAACTCTCGGAAGATTCCTGTCAAGAAGGCTCTTGTAAAATCGCACGGTACGGCCGAGGACCCGGCCATTGACATAATGGCCCAGGACCCAGGCGCGCGCGGCCACGCCCATGCGGCGGCAGCGCTCCGGATTATCGATCAATTGAAGCACGGACTCGCGAATGGCAGCCGGGTAGCCGGGGGGAATGAGCAGCCCGGTAACCTCTGGCACTACGGCGTCGCGAGAGCCCGTGGCCAAGGTCGTGATGACAGGAATCCCGGAGGCCGCCGCCTCCAGAACGACGTTCGGAAAACCCTCCCGCCAGGTCGGCAGGACCATAACATCCATGGCGCGGTAATAGGGCGCGGTATCGGCGACGTACCCGGTGGAATGAATGCGCGGGTGTTTCATGATTCTGGAGCGCAGATCGTAGCCAAGAGCATCTTCCGAGGCGTCAAACCAGCCCACAAGCAGCAGGTGCACATCCGGCCTCGCGGCCAGGATGGAGTCAAAGGCCTCGACCAGTTCCGGCAAGCCCTTGTCGCGAGTCATGCGGCCAACAAAGCCGACCACGGGAGCGTCCGCGGGAATTTCGAGCCGCCGGCGAAGGCCGCACGGTCCCGGCGAGAAGCGCTCGACATCGACGCCGTTGCTGCTGCCTCCGCCCAGCAGACGCAGTTTTGCAGCAGGCGCCACGCCCAAAGCAAGAGCTTCGTTGCGCAGGCTATCACTGTTGCAGAGCACGGCATGAGAGCAGGCGGAAGCCGCTCTCTCGGCGGCCAGCAGGATGCGGCGCTTGAGGCCGGTGCAGGTTTCGAGCTTGAGGCCACGCAGAAAATAGACACGGGCCGGCACACCGCAGAGCATGGCGGCAATCGAGCCTAGCAGCCCTGCCTTGGGCGTGCTGAATTCCGTCATCTCCGGCTTGAGACGGAAAAGCAGCCACCATAGGCGGGCCAGCGAGAGAAGATCCGCGGCGGGCGAAATCTGCCGGTGCATGGGAATGGCAATCGACTCGACTCCCTCCTGAGCGGCCGTGCGGGTGAGCAATTCGCCGGGGCTTGAAACCAGCGTTACGCGAAAACCCTCCTCGCGCAGTGTGCGCAGGCGGCCGCCAAGAACCAGGCAGGTCTGTGGATTCGTAATGCCGACGACAATGTGCGGTTTTTGCGAGGGACGAGAGGACCGGGCCAGAACCGGATATGGCGATGAATGACGCTGGCGCAAGCCACAAGATGAGGGCAGAAAACCAGGAGCCGCAATGTCTCTGCTGCGATTGAACACGAGTGCCTCCCCAAAGAAGGGACTTCGCGCACCGGTACTAAACCGGAACCGGAGACGCGTTTGGGAAGATGCTTAACGGTTTCGGGATCCTCCGCTGGCCCGGACAATATCCTCAGCAAACATCTGCCTCGGCGCGTCCATTCCCGTTCCCCGTTTCAGCTGCTTCCCTCGTGACAACGCAGAAGAGACCTGAGATAGACAGGCTTCCCCTGGAGAGCAGTGGATACAGTACCCAAAGGAAACATCAGATTGCTTAAGTTTGTCAATAGGAAATATTGCATAGGAAAAGCGCGCATTAATTGCAGATGAATAAAGGCAGTTGCTCTATACTCGTTGAAACCTCTGAGGTCTCCGTCATGCCAACGTCTATCCGTCCACGGATTCTATTGCTGATTCCGCATCTAGGCGGCGGAGGGGCGGAGCATGTGACGGCGCTGCTGGCCAGGGGACTTTCCGCTGAAAAGTACGATCTGCATCTGGGAGTAATCACGCAAACAAAGGCCGACGGGGTGGGGGTGCCTTCCTGGGTTCACCTTCATGCTTTCGGCGCGCCGAGGGTGCGCGCCGGAGCGTTTCGGCTGCTACATCTGATTCACCAACTGAGGCCAGATTTGATTCTGTCCGGGATGTTTCACCTGAACTTTCTGGTGCTGCTGCTGCGCCCCTTCTTCCCATCGAGGACACGCATTCTGATACGCCAGAACGGGACTCTGTCGTCTGCGCTGGCCTTTGGCGGACTGCCCTGGTACACGCGCCCGCTCTACCGGCTGCTCTACCGCCGCGCCGACCGGGTGATCTGCCAGACGCGGGCGATGGCCGCAGACCTTGCGAGTGAACTGGGGCTAGCGGCGAACCGGCTGGTGGTGCTGCCCAACCCGGTGGATGTGGAAGAGATTCGCAATTCCATTCGCCGGGAGCGGCGCGAGTGGACCGGCCCCGGTCCGCATCTGCTGGCCATGGGGCGGCTTTCGCGGGAAAAGGGATTCGATTTGCTATTACAGGCTTTGGTTCAGGTGCAGAAAGATCTTCCCGACGCCAGCTTGCTGATTGCCGGAGTTGGTCCGGAAGAAGAGGCGCTGAAGGCCGAGCGCCACGCGCTGGGGCTCGACTCCGCGGTGCGCTTTGCGGGCCACCTGGCGCAACCCTGGCCGTACCTGGCGGAGGCAACTCTGTTTGTGCTTTCGTCGCGGCATGAAGGACTGCCCAATTCTCTGCTGGAGGCGGCAGCCGCTGGACTACCCATCGTGGCATTGCCGGCTTCAGAAGGTGTGGTGGAAGTGTTGCGCGGTCAGCCTGGAGTGTGGCTTGCTCTGGAGATCTCGGCCGAAGCGCTGGCTGCTTCCCTGCTTGCCGCCCTTGGGAGCTTGCAGCCAAAAGAGAGATTTGCCCATTCCTTTGTCGAAGAGTTCAGCATCGACCGCGCAATCGGGGCGTATGAGAAACTCATCGACGCGACGCTCCAGACATCGGCGAGGAGCGACGAGGCCTAGCCGTTGCGTTAGGCGCGGGAGAGGCTCTTCCGCCGCTTTCGGGCGCGACGGGCCTGGATTCGCCAAAGCGCGCAGGATTCATAGATCCGTTCGGTCAGGCCAAGGCTGGCGGGTTGCATTTCGGCCAGCACGCGGTCCACGGAAGTGAACTGGCGGGCGTGTGCGCGAAGGAAGGCATCAAGCCGCTCGACCAGGGATGCGCCGGCAAAGTTGCTGTGAATACAGATAGTCCATAGACCCTTGTTCTTGCTCACCGGTTCCCAAAGCTGCTGCGGAATCCAGGTGAGACCGCCGCGGGTATAGGGAACGCGAGCAAAACCGTCCGAGAGCGATAGGATTCCCTCGTTGCGGAGCACACGGAGGGTGCCGCGGTCAAAACCGTGGCGTGGGGCGACAAAAATGGTCGGGTTGAGCCCCTCGGCGCGGAGAATCCCAAGTCCCTGGCGAATCCACTCGCGCTGGGTCTGTTCCGGAACGCCGGCAAACTCGGAATGGCGATGCAGCTTCAGCAAACTTGAGCCCCGGCTGGTGCAAAGGTGACTGTAACCGTGCAGTCCAATCGTGGCTCCAGCCGCCTGCAGCGCGCGCATCTGCGCCCAGAACTCCGGGTCCGGGGGCGAGAGACTCAGATCGTTGTCCTGATTGGCGGGAACCACAGCCAGAATCGGCTGAATGCCGAACTTCTCAATCATTGGAAGGAAGCGCTGCCACCGGGAATGGGCTACGGTGGGACAAAGATCGTCGAAACGAAGAAGGTATTGCGCCGGAGTGGGAATCATGCTGTTGTCCCCATGATGCTCTTTTCCTTATCGGCAAAAACCTGCCAACTTCCATCGTTCAGCCGGTTACGGTCTTATGATCGATCCGCAGACGCTTGAGGAAGGAGCTTCCAGGCCCAATACCAGAGGAAAACGAAGGTGCTCACAGTCCAGAGCGAAGTAGCGAGCGCGATTCCCGCCACACCAAACCACCGCATGAGAACCAGATTCAAAATAACATCCAGAACCAGATTCAGCGCGCCGCAGTAGAAAATCAGGTCGGTACGCCGCATGGCAACCAAGAAACGGTAGAAGACCCGGCTGGAGACAAAGAACGGAATCTGGATGGCGTACATGGCGAGCACCGGCGTGACCAGAGCCGTGTCGCGCGCGCCAAAGACACCGTGCTGGAAGGCGAGGCGAATCAGCAGGTGCGAACCGGCGATCAGGGCCAAGGCTATGGGCGTGGAAATCAGCAATGTGAGACGAACCCAGGTGCGCAGGGTATGGCGGCATCCGGTCCAGTCGCAGTGGGCGATCATGCGCGAAAAATGCGGCACCACGGCCGAGGAAACCGCCCCTGCCAAGAGAGTTATCACGACGCTGACAAAGCGGTTGGCGTAGGCCAGCGCGGAGACGCTTCCGGCCGGCAACATGGCGGCCATCGACTGATCCACCAGCAGGCCACCGGAAGCCACCACGCCACTCAGCAGCACCGGACCATACTGGCGCGCCACTTCGCGCGTGGCTTCGGTGGTTCCGTGCCAGTAAAGGCGAAAGCGGTAGCCGCGCGAATCCATCATCCACGCCACCACTCCGGCATGGATGAGAGCGCCGGCCAAAGTCGAGTAGACCATCGCCCAGATGCCGAAGCGGCTGCTCAGTAGCAGCGCTCCCAGGATGATGGCTGCCGGAGTCGCCATCGGGGCCAACGCGGGCAGCGCGAAACGGTCGAAGGTGTTCAGAACGGCGGTGCAGTTGGTGGCGATGCCGGTGATGAGCACGACGGGAAGCAGAGCGTAGAAAAGCCGGATCGAGAGCGCGAGTTTGTCCGGGGGAAAATGCGAGGCGATCAGCGGAAAAAAGCTGTGAGCAGCGAAAGCCATAACGACCGAGGCCGCAGTCAGCAGCAGGCAAACCCAGAGCATGGAACTCGAAAGAAGCTGCTGGGCGCGGTCTTGGCCCTCCTGTTCCCTCACCCGGACCAGCGTGGGCACCATGGCCTGATTCATCGATTCGGAGATGAGGTTGATGAGCAGATTGGGAATCAGGAAGGCCGCGAGAAAGGCGTCCATGGCGTCGGAGCGGCCATAGACTCCGGCGACTGTGAATTCTTTGAACGTGGCGACGAGCTTGACCAGAATTCCCGCGGCCGTAACAGAGGCGGCGGCGCGGAAGATACGGCGGTTGACGCTTTCGCCCTGAAAGAGCCGCGGGATTTGGAGAGCGGAAAACATGATGGCGGAGGTTCACGCCAGTTTACAGGATCGGAGCGGAGCTGTCGGCTCATTACCGAGTGGAACGCTGGAGGTCCTTGAGAATGGCCTCCTTGGACACATTCTTGTGCGCAGCAATGACAGAAAGGATTCCATTCAGCGTCCCGATCCTGAGATGCGTATGCGCCGGAACAGCAATACGATGGGGAGTTGGTTGCTGAGTTTGCAGAATAACGTGACTGCCGACTTGGTGAATTCTCTCGTATCCCCAGCACTTGCAGAGGTGCTTGACCAACTCTTCTCCGCTCAGATCGCGTGGCAGTTTCATGCGACGGCCAGCACCTCGTCGCGAACCAGATGCAAACGAATGGAAGCTGGCGGAACCGAGTCGAAATAAAAGGCTTGGACAGCCTCTCTGACGTTGGCTTTTAACTCGTCCCAATTATCGGCCTGGGTAAAGATGCTTTCGCCGAGGGATTCAGCGGTAAACCCGCCATCAGCATCGTGTGTGACCTCAAAGATGATCTCATTCATGCTGGTTGACCTCCTGATGCGCCATCCGGCGCAGGTCGAACACTCTCATGGAACTCTCGTCACAGCCGGAACCTAACTAGCCATTTTACGCTTTCGCAAGACCCGCTTCGACTGCAACAATGCTCTTGCGATTTGCAGGTTGCCTTTGAATCATGGATTCACCGAAATTGGCTCTACTGCTGGAGTTTGGCTGGAGGCTGGGAAACAGGCGGCCAGTTCGTCAGGTTGTTCGACGGCCAGCCGCCTGGCGAGCGCAATCAGGGCCAGCAGAAGCCACGTGGTGCGGTTCTCTTCTACGGTGGCGACCAGCGAAGTGATGAGCCAAACCACGAGCGCCGTGGCAAGCACCCAGCGCAACGGGCCGCGGGTTTGCAGTGTGGACCCTATCGCGGCAGCGACGATGGCCACCGCGAGGAAGAGTGCGCAAAGCCCGCCGGAAACGGTAATTGAAAGCGCCGTATTGTGCGCCGTATCCAGGGGCGCCAAACCGGCAGCCGAGACAAACGAGCCCGCCCCTGTTCCGAAAAAAGGGGCCTGCACAAAGGCGTGCCAGCCGGCCACCCAGATGTTCATGCGCTGATTCAGGTCGCCGCCGTGAAGCTGCTCTGAGATGGTGCCCAGCCGCTCGAAGGTTTCGCGAGGAACGGCCAACCAAACGATGGCGGCAAGCGGCGGCAGGGCCACGGTTCCGGCAAGCACTCTGCGCGGGTGACCATAACCCAACAGGACTATGCTGCCTGCAAGAGCAACCACGGCTGCCAGAAAGCCTCCGCGGGATGCCGTGAGCAGAACGGCGACGAAGCCCAGCGGCAGGTAACCGGCAGCCAGCAAACGCCACGGCCATCGCCCCTCGCTATGCAAAAGCAGGGCTGCCAGTGGAAAGCCCAGATCGAGAAAGCGGGCCACATCGTTCGGATCCTGCCCGGTAGCGGCAAAACGAATCTGGCCGTTGGCGATCGCATCCGCGGAGGCGAGATTGGCCAGGGTAAGCACAGCGAGCACCCAACTGCCTGCGATGGTTGCCCGCAACAGCGCGCGCAGATCGCCAGGACGTTCGGCGAACTCCCAGACCAGCCAAACGATCATCATTGTCTGAAGGTAGCCGCGCAGCGAGTCCAGCGTCGTCTGAGTCTCGATGGTCCAAAAGTAAGTGCAGCAAAGCCAGAGAAAGAGAGCCAGCGCCAGCCACTGCATCGGACCGGGCGTGCGCACGCGGCGGGATTGCAGAACAGCGGGAATTGCCACCAGAAGCAGCAAAATGCCAACAATGCGGGCAATGTTGCCCAGTGGTTCGCCCAGATCCAGGGAGTATTCCCACGGAATCGCAAAGGCGAACAGAAGCAGCAAAATCCAGGCTATGCGGCGCATCGGGCCCAGCCCTTCCGGTGGAAGATCATTTTGTGCGAATGGATTTCCGTGGCATCCGGACAGCGGGAATCAGCCAAGCGGCCTGCGACGGCGGAAAACCGATTCCTCCTGGCTCGAACGGCGGCGAAGACTGAAAGGACGCAATTGGCATGGATCAGAATGCGCATTCAATGCCCGTGCATAAGCGTCCCCTCGGCGCCGGATAAAGGTCAGGCAGTCCTGGCCTAATTGGTTGTGGTGGTCGTTGTCGTGGTTGTCGTGCCCGTGCTGCTCCCAGTGCTTGCGCCGGTGCTTGTGCCTGTACTGCTGCTGGAGCCGGAGCTCGTGCTGGTACCGGTGCTCGTACTGATCCCAGTGCTTGTGCCTGTGCTTGTGCTGGTACCGGTGCTGGAGCCGGAACTCGTGCTGGTACCTGTGCTCGTACTGCTCCCAGCGCTTGCGCCTGTGCTTGTGCTGGTACTGGTGCTGGTACCCGTACTACTGCTGGAGCCAGAACTCGTGCTGGTACCGGTGCTGGTACCGGTGGTGTTGCTGGATGTACTGCTGACGGAGGTTGAGGTGGTCTTCGTTGAGTGCCATTGGGAATAGATCAGCCCGCCATAGATGGTGTCGCCAACCGCCGATTGAACCGCCGCCTCCAGCGCCTTGTTCCAGAGGTTCTTGGCCATCGAGTCCGGCACGTAGAGAATGTCGCGGTCGTGGACGGGAATGTCCGGCTCCTGTCCGTGCAACATGCGCTTGAGATTGAGCGTGGTGAGAGTACGGCCGCCCTTTTGCTCGCGAATCAGAATGGCCTTGGCCATGGCTGCGTTCTGCGTCGGGCCCCAGGCCAGCGAAAGCGCCTGGACGGCCGTCAACCCCTGCGCCGGATCGACGGCAAAACCGCCGGGGCGCTGCACATCGCCGACCACGTAAACCAGACCCGAGCGGCTGACCTGGACGGTATCGCCTGGGGCAAGCTCCGGATTGTGATCAGCGGCGGTGTCGGTTCCGCTGGGGTCGAGCACCACCGGATGCGGCGTATTGGCGTCGTTGCGATGGAAGATGTTGACCAGCCGACCGGCATTGGGGGAAAGACCAGAGGCGGCGGAGATCAGGTCCAGAAGCCGATGGTGCAGGGTGAAGGGGTAGACGCCGGGGCGCACCACCTCGCCCAACACGCTCACGTCCTGGCCGGCATAGACCGTGACCAGCACGGAGACCTGCGGATGCAGAAGCATTCCCTGGGCAACCAGCGCGGCCTCGATGGCGCGGGCGGCGGCTTGCTCGTCCAGCCCGCCGATTTGCAGGTCGCGGATCATGGGCAGCGCGACCGTACCCGATGGAGAGACGCGCACCACGGAATGGAACTCCGGGGTGTGATACTCGCTGACATCGAGATAATCCCCAGGAGCGATGGGAGCAGGCATGGGAGAGGCCGGCTGCGTAACCGCCGCTGGCGGAAGGCTGGTCTGGGCCGCGCTATTCCACACGGCGGGCGCTTCCCTTGGATTGGGTTGATTCGAGGTATGCTGCGGCGAGGCGGGAAGGCGAACCGCGCCCGTCGGCAGGCCAGCCGTATTCGGTATGGGCGCCTGCGCTTGGACCACCGCGCCAGCGATAAGCACGGCGAAGAGCGCCACAACCGCGCGTGCCGCCGACGAAGGAGACAAGGGACGAATCGACTCCAGCAAGAGCGCACCTCCTATGGCCAGCCAGAGGCTGACAAAAAGTGTAATGGCCATATAAAGCGGCAGGTCGGGCGCCACCGGCCTCACTGGCTGACTGGCATAATCCACAACCGAAATGTTGGAGCCCTGAATTCCGGCAGCCAGACCCGCTTCTTCCACCTTCTCCAGCATCCGCACATAAAGCTCATGGTTGGCGTTGGCCTCCTCGCGCATCGCGGCGTATTCGGTGGTTGCTTCATTGGCCTTCATGCCTTCGCCGGTCAGCACATCGAGGTTCTTGCGCACCAATTGCTCACGGTCGACAGCCATTTGCCATGTGCTGCGGAATCGCTCGACCAATTTGGCGTCCTCGGCTTGTTTTTGCTGATCCAAATCCTGCAACTGATGGCGGATTTCGACGATGCGCGGAAAGTTGGGGCCATGCTCGGCGCTGAGCTGGGCCTGTTCCTGTTCCAGTTCGCTGTGGTGAGCGTGAATCTGCTGGAGCAGGGCTGTGGCAAAGTCGCGGCTGTCAGTCTGGAGGCGCGGATCAGAGGCAATGACCAGCTCCGGATCGCCTTTTGAGGCCGCACGATACTGGGCTTCGCGCAAGATTCGATCAGTGGACGCCGCTACCAACTGGCGGCCCAACTCATCGATCTCCACCAAGGCCGAGGTGTGCTGGGTCTCGCTCGGTTGGCCGTTGGCCAGCGTCTCGGGAGTCGTCAACAGACCATGTTCGCGCTGGAAGGCTGCCAGCCGCTGCTCATCCCCGTCAGCCCGGGCCTTCAAATCCTTGAGTTGGCTTTCCAGCCAATCCGAGGCCTGCAATGTGGCCTGGACCCGCGAATCACTGTCTTGCTGGCCATAAGCGCGAATCAGGGCGTTCACCACATTGGCCGAAAGGGCAGCGTCTCTCGACCGGAAACGAATCTGAACCAGCAGCGTGCGCGTCAGCGTCTGCACGCGAAGCCGCCGGGAAAACCTCTCCAGCAACCAGGCCCTGGCGTCGGGGGCGGGCGACTCCGGATGAAAACCAGGAAAGCGGCGGTCAAAATGGCCCATGAAACCAGGAGCCTGGTAGAGCTTGAGATCGGTAACTACCTTCCAGGCCAGTTGGTCACTGCGAAAAACATTGGCCAAGGTTTCCTGCTGCACCGGCGCGGAAAGAACCGAAGCCGTGCCAAGCGACTCCGCCCCTCCCAGACTGAGGGCGGAGGCCTGCGAGGAGCTCAACGACACACGCGCGGTGGCTTCGTATTGATTGGGAGCGATGAGGCAATAGAGAAGGCACAACAGCAACAATCCGCCCACGACCGAGCCGACAAAGCGCCGGCGGCGAACCAGCACCTCGTAAAGCTCTCGCAGCGACTGGGTTGATTTGCGCGAGCCTGGAATGGGCCGCGCATCGGGCACTTGGGGCGAATCGTATGGAGTGGCGCTTGCTTCCTGCACGGTATGAGGAACCTCTATCCCAAAGTCCCTCCGGCAGGGCTCTCCCGGAATTCTAAGCGAAAAAAGCTGCGGAGGAAATCCTCGTCAGTTTGCTCGATTGGAATCAATTCGTCAATAGATGCCATCACTCATGATTGCCCGGGGCAAGAAAAACCCGCGCAGTGACAGGGGTTCAGTTGACTCCGCCACCGCCCCGGTACCACTCGACGGTGTGGCTCAGCCCTTCCCGGAAGTCGACCGTGGGCGTGTAGCCGAGCAGTTCCCCGGCCAGGCTGATATCGGCCAGCGAATCGTGAACGTCGCCGGCGCGCGCTGGACCGTACGCAGGCTGGCCGCTGTAGCCGGTCAACTCCCGCAGAATCTCGAAGGTCTTGTTCAGCGTAATGCGCTTGCCGGTAGCGATATTCATCGTCCGCCCCGAGGCCTTTTCCGCTGGAGCAGCGGCGGCCAGCAGGTTGGCGCGGACCACGTTATCGATGTAGGTAAAGTCGCGGCTCTGTTCGCCGTCGCCATGGATGGTGGGCTGCTCCCCGGCCAGCATCTTGCGGCAGAAGAGGGCCAGCACGCCGGAGTAGGGCGAGGCAGGGTCCTGGTGAGGGCCAAAGACGTTGAAGTAGCGCAGCACCACCGTCTCCAACCCGTAGACGCGCGTGAAGCAGCGCATATAGTGTTCACACGCCAGCTTGGCCACGGCATAGGGGGAGATGGGATCGGGAAGCATCTGCTCGTGCTTGGGCAAGGTCGGCGTATCCCCATAGGCGGAGGAGGAACCGGCGTAAATCACGCGCCGCACACGAGCAGCGCGGGCGGCCACCAGCAGGTTCAGCGTAGCAACCACGCAGTTCTCATTGGTGCCCACCGGATCAGCCACTGAGCGCGGCACCGAGGCCAATGCCGCCTCGTGAAAGATAATCTCGATTCCAGCGCATGCCTTCGCGCAGGTGGCTGGATCGCGAAGGTCGCCCTCGATAAACTCCATCGCTTCCAGGCCAACAAGATTGGATCGCTGGCCGGTGATGAAGCTGTCAATGCCGCGTACGTTTTCACCGCGGGCAAGCAAGGCAGCGGCAATGGAGCGGCCGATAAAGCCTGCCGCACCGGTCACGAGATAGTTTGACAAGAGAATTCCCCCGAAAAGGCTGTTTGTGGCGGACACCATGTCCGCGGTCCACTAGAAAAAGAATACTACCGCAGGACTAACCGACCAGTCACGAAAAGTTACAACTGACGGCACGGGACTCCGCTCTACAATCTAGAACATGACAACAGCGAACGAGGACCGGCTGGCCGGCCTGAAGCAGAAGATCGAGTCCCGCCAAGCCCAGGTGGGCATCGTCGGGATGGGATACGTGGGCTTGCCGCTGGCGCTGCTTTACAGCGGCCAGCGCTTCCGGGTGACCGGCTTCGACATCGAGCCGCGCAAGGTGGCGACGCTCAACTCGGGCGGCTCCTACATCGTGCGCATTCTGCCCAGCGAGATTCAGGAGGCGCAGAAGGCGGGCTTCCGCGCCACCGCGGATTACTCCGAGATCGCCGAGATGGACGCGGTCATCATCTGCGTTCCGACTCCGCTCGACGAGTACCACGAGCCCGACCTGAGCTACATCACCGAGACGGTCAAGTCGCTGGCTCCCTGGCTGCATGAGGATCAGCTGATCGTGCTGGAAAGCACCACCTATCCGGGCACCACCGAAGAGGTCGTGGTGCCGCTGCTGGAAGCCGGCAACCCGCGCGGCCTGAAGACCTCGCGCGCCGCCGATCAGCCCGGATTCTATGTGGCTTTTTCGCCCGAGCGCGAAGACCCAGGCAACGAGACCGTGGCCCGGCACGACATTCCCAAGGTCATGGGCGGCTGTAGCCCGCAGGCCACCGAGCTGGCCGCGGCTCTCTACGGCTCCATCTTCCATCGCGTGGTGCCCGTCAGCAGCCCCGCAGTGGCCGAGATGACCAAGCTGCTGGAAAACATCTACCGCTGTGTGAACATCGCGCTGGTCAACGAGTTGAAGCAGCTGTGCATGAAGATGGGCATCGACATCCACGAGGTGATCGACGCGGCCAAAACCAAGCCCTTCGGCTTTCAGGCCTTTTATCCCGGCCCCGGCCTGGGCGGCCACTGCATTCCCATCGACCCGTTTTATCTCTCGTGGAAGGCCCAGCAGTTCGACTTCCGCACGCGCTTCATCGAGCTGGCCGGCGAGATCAACACGGCCATGCCCCACTTCGTCATCGAGCAGACGGCCAACGGCCTCAACGAACAGCGCAAGGCTCTGAAGGGATCGAAGGTGCTGGTGCTGGGCGTGGCCTACAAGCGCGACATCGACGACCTGCGCGAGTCACCCTCGCTGACCATCATCGAGATGCTGCGCGACAAGGGCGCACTGGTCTCCTACAACGATCCGTACTTCCCCACCGTGGGCCACGGCCGCCACTACGACCTGAACATGACCAACACGCCGCTGGACAACCTGGGCCAGTACGACGCCGTGCTGATCGTCACCGACCACTCCGACTACGACTACAAGGCCATCGTCGACGAGTCGCAGCTGGTGGTCGACACCCGCAACGCCACCAAGGGCATCAACTCAACAAAGATTGTGCGCTGCTGAGAATTTTGTCTTCGACCGTTTCTTTTTGTACTTTCAGGTTCGTGCGGTTCATTCGAAACGTGGCCGGAATTCCGGCGCACGCAGAAAATGACTTCACCGCTTTGGTTTCTTCAGGCGGCGAACACCGAAGGCGTCAAGCCGGGCATCTGTACTGAGGAGAGGAAGATTGTGCTCAATTGCGTGCGCCGCGATCATGCGATCAAAGGGATCGGCATGTGAGTTCTCAAAGCGCGCGGCACGTATCATGGTTTCCGGTTCCAGAGGAAGAAGCGTATATCCGAGGCGACTCTCGATATTGACGATCAGGTCGCTCTCGAACTCAACAGCCTCGGGAAGTTTGCCGTTCCGCACTTTCAGACTGATCTCGTAGATGGACGCCGCGGATACCAGAATCTCGTTGCTAAGATCGCCGATTAGCTCCTTGGCCCATGGCTCCATGCGGGTCGAATGAAGGGCCGCCCAGAGCACATAGTGGGTGTCAATAAATAATCTCACTCGCACTCACCGCGCCAGGCCTTGAGTTCGTCTTCGGGCAGTTCGTCAAAGTCGGGCGGTATGTCGAAACCAGGATGAGGAAACAAGTCGAAGGCGCGCTCTTTCACCGGCTTCACCGCGACAATCATGGCCACGGGTGTCTTTTTCCGCCCCTTGGTCAAGACAATCTTTTCACCCCGCTGCGCCCGCTTTACCAGGTCGGAAAGCTGGGTCTTGGCCTCGAACATTGTGGCTTCTGTCATCGCGCCCCTCAGGTTGCTAAGAATATATTAGCTAAGTTGAAACGCATTTGCAACGCGTCTCTTTCCAAGCAAAGACAAGCGGATTGACGTGCACGATACACTGGAGCGCGTTTCCTGGTGGATCGGCTTTTCGGCTTTCAATCTGCTGATTGGATGAGTGGTTAAGATTCCGGCGCAGCGGCCAGTTTCCGCTTCGCCTGCGCCCACAACGCTTCAAGCTCATCAGGGGAAAGCTCTTCGAGCGGCCGCGCGGACGCAAGTTCCATCTCGCGGAAGCGCTGCCGGAAGCGGCGGTTGCAGCCGCGCAGAGCCATCTCCGCGTCCACTTGCAGGTGGCGGCCCAGGTTGACCACGGTAAAAAGCAGATCGCCCAGCTCCGCCTCGACAGCGGGCTTGCGTGCCGGATCGCCGGAAGAGGCCTCGACATCCAACTCGGCAGTCTCCTCGGCCAGCTTGGGCAGCAGGCCGCGCCAGTCAGGCCAATCAAAGCCGGATTTGCGCGCCTTTGCGCCCAGCTTGGCGGCCTCGGCCAAGGCTGGCATCGCCCGCTGCACACTGTCCAGGCGCGAGGGAGGCTCGACCTCAGAGGAGGCTTTGGCGTGCTTCTCGGCTGCTCTAATCTCGTCCCAATTGCGCAGCACGGCGGCCGAGGAACCGGCGACATCGGCATCCACATCGGCCCGGTTGCCAGCCGCCCGCGAAGCCTCCTCGCCAAAGACGTGGGGATGGCGGCGAACCAGCTTGCGATTAAGGCCGTCCAGAACATCGGCGATGGTGAAATGACCCTCGTTGGCCGCGATTTCGGCATAGAACAGCACCTGGAGCATCAGGTCGCCCAGTTCCTCGGCAAGATGAGGAAAATCGCGGCGCTCGATGGCGTCGAAGACCTCGTAGGTTTCTTCCAGCGTGTATTTGCGGATGGAATCGAAGGATTGCTCGCGGTCCCAGGGGCAGCCGTCGGGGGCGCGCAGCCGCGCCATGATTCTCACTGATTGCGCGAACAGGGCGGCCGCCTGCTCCGGATCAGAAGCGAGTTGCGGCACGGGAGCCTGTGCATTGGGGGGGTCAGATTGAGGGTCCATGCCCTTTCAGTCTACCTTCAAATCCAAGGTGCCCCGTCCTTTTCGCGTTCTCTGCGAAAAGGGTAGGAACCCACCAACCTCATCCGGCCCGCGCTTCTTTCGGCGCTATACTCAACCTCGTCTATGATTCGCATTCTGGGAACGATCTTTGCGGGCCTGCTGGGCCTCGCATTCGGCAGCTTTCTGAACGTGTGCCTGAGCCGCTGGCCGGAGGGCGAGAGCATCGTCCAGCCGCGCTCCCACTGCGGCCAGTGCGGCCGGACGCTGACGTGGTGGGAAAATGTGCCTCTGGTCAGCTGGCTGGCACTGCGCGGCCGCTGCCGCACCTGCCATGCGTGGATTGGCTGGCGACATCCGCTGGTGGAGCTGGCGGTGGGAGTGCTGTGGGCGTATTCCGCCTACTTTTTCTTCCGAGCACTTTCCGGCTCGGGAATGATGCCCACCAACATTTACGTTCCTCTGATTTTTGCTATTGGGCAGATGATTTTGTCTTGGCTATTGGTGGCGCTTGCCACACTTGATGCCGAAAACTTCTGGCTACCCAACTGGCTCACTCTACCCGGAGCCGTGCTAGGCTTCATCTTTTATTTTCTGCGAATCAAGATGTCATCAGATAATGTTCTGAACTACTACGGCACCTTGAGTTTACAGAAACGCTTTCTTTTTGAAGCCTCATTCAAATGGCTTCTCGGCATTCTCGCCGCCGCCGGCCTTATCCTGCTCATTCGCTGGGTCTACTGGCTGATTCGCCACCGTGAAGGGATTGGCCTGGGCGACGCGAAGCTGATGGCGCTGCTGGCCGCATGGCTCGGCTTGCCGCAGGCTCTGCTTGCCTTCGGGATGGGCGCCACGCTGGGAGCCGTGGCTGCTGTGGTTCTGCTGGCACTTCCCTCAAAGAGGCTCGACCTGCGCGCATGGGCGGCGCAGAAGCTGCCACTAGGGACTTTTCTCTGCATCGGCGGCATCATCAGCAGTTTGTGGGGCGGGCAGCTCATCGACGCCTATCTTCGCTGGGCCGGGTTCTGATCGCTACTTCGGCGTCTCAGCCGCGGCGGGCTGGCTGGGCGCAGCGCCCTTTGCATTGGCCACAGCCGGGTCTTTCAGCTCCTTGCGCGCCTGCTTGCCGTGGGGACCGTCCGGATCGTAGTCCAGCAGCTTCAGGTAGTGCGCCCTGGCATTGGCAAAGTCGCCCAGGTGATGCTCCGCCTCAGCCATGCCCCAATAAACATCGGGATTCTCGGGGTCCAGCACCATGGCGGACTCGAAGCGAGATCGAGCGGCCTTCCAGTTTTTCATCTGTAAATAGTAGTTGCCCACTTCGATGTCTTTGGAGGAAGCCTCCTGATGGGTAGGCTCCTTGACGACCAGCTTTCTCTTCTTGCTGGGCTGATCGTCGTCCGACTTGGGCAGCAGCTTGTCCATGCCCGCAAGGCTGGAGCTTGAATCTGCCTCCGCTCCGCTCGTGGCGGCAGGCTCCGGGTCGTCGGGACTGCGCACCGGGTCCAGGTCCTCGCCCGGCAGCGGAAGAGGCGTGTTTTCCGCCCCGCTGAAAGTCCCCTCGGGCAGTTCCGGCGTGGCCTTCGAGGGCATCACCGGAACCGTGCTCGTGTCCTCGGGAAAGGGATTGGCGTTGGGCTGCGAGGCCGGCGCGGGCTGCTGGCTATCTGCGGCCGGCTTGCTCTGGCCAGTGCCTGTGGCAGGCGCCTGGGCAAACAGCAGCGGCGCCGCCATCAGGCAGCCCGCCACGACCAGCACAACCGGGAAAAACCGTTTCATCTCTCTATTCTCTCCAGCCAGATGCCCGCAATGGTAGGATGCGGTTCATACAGCTCCTTAGGAAAGCATCGCACATTCGCATGGGACTCATCATCCGCTCTTCCGCCATTCACGCCGCCGGCTGCTACACGACGACCGCCATCCGCAAGGGCGAGCGTGTGGCCGAGTACACCGGACACCGCCTCACCAAGGACGAGGCCGACGCTCTCTACAAGCACTCTCCCATTACCTACCTGTTTGGACTCGGCGACGGCTCGGTGGTTATCGACGGCCACTGCACGGCGATGTTCATCAACCACAGTTGCGACCCCAACTGCGAGAGCATCGAAGAAGACGGTCACGTCTGGATCACGGCCATCCGCAACGTCGCCCCCGGCGAGGAGATCACCTACGACTACTGCCTCTACGACAGCGTGGACGGGGACGAGGCCCTCTGCAACTGCGGCGCGGCCAAGTGCCGGGGAACGATGTACTCGAAGGAAGAGATTCGGCGGCGGAAGGCCGCGGCAAAGAAAATGCTCAGGAAGGCCATCCAAAAGAAGCCCGGCCAGCGCTCTAGGAAATAGAACGCCAATGCAATAGTGTGGGGACAGCTTCAGGGGATCGGCCAATTTCCGGTTAGGCCGTCACTCGCCTGATTTCTTGAATGCGGAGATTTCTCCGTCGTCCGCGGCATGGACCAACGGGAATTTACCTCGAATGCCGCCGTGATACCCTACTTGCATAGGGTTGTGTATTGGGGCACATAGATCGCGCCGCTCGCCTATATGGGTATTGTTCGGGCTTGTCCGCAAGGATGCCGCTCCAGTGGCAGAACACAATAGAGAAAACCCCTCATACCAGGCAGCCCGCGTCATTTTGAGGAATTGTCATGCGTTTTGAGCGTAAGAAATCGACCCAAACCGCCATTGAGTATGCTGTGATCGGCACCACGCAGGCGTCCATGATCACGGCCTACACGGATAACAAAAATGTCATAGAGGCACTCCGCCTGACGCATAAGAGTCATGGCGATCCCACTTCCTTCGACCGCAATGTCCTCTCGCGTTGCGGCGGCGCCGTTGTCAAAATCTATGGCGCGCAGTTTGGACAGTCCCACTGGCCTCCCTCGCTTTATAAGGAATTTGTCAATTGGCTGCACGAAAGCTATCAGAACAAGCGGAAGCGATGGGATGCGACATGCCTGCGCAGAGGCTGGGATAGTTCGATGTTCGAGCCCATGCCGCCGGTTCCGAAACCGATGTACTTCAACGCAATCAGAAAGTGCTATCAGACAGAGGCTTGGTTCACTGAAGAGGATCTGAAGCCGCATTTCGATCCAAAGCCCTCGGATGAAGACAAAACCAACGAGCTGCTTGTGTCCTGAAGGCAATGCGCCTCTGCCGGGAAGTTGCATTCAGATTTCTGGTTCCGGCAGTTGGCCGGCAACACGGAACCCGCCCGGCCAGCGTTTTCCACTCTGCCGCTTCCCCGCCCCGGAACGATACAATCGCCTCTAGGCGGCCCGCGATTCCGGGCAGGCCAAAAGGAGCGGGTTCAGCGATGGGTTATCAGGTTCTGGCAAGGAAATACCGTCCGCAGCGCTTCGCCGACGTGGCTGGCCAGGACCACGTCACGCGCACCCTGATGAATGCGCTGACCCAGAACCGGATCGCGCACGGCTATATCTTCAGCGGCCACCGCGGCATCGGCAAAACCACGATTGCACGCATTCTGGCCATGGCGCTGAACTGCCGCGAAACGGTTGGCAGCGAGGCGCGGCCTACGGCAGAGCCCTGCCTGAAATGCATTTCCTGCCGCGAAATCTCCTCCGGCGGCGCGGCCGAAGCGGGCAACGAGGCGATGCAGTCCTTCGATTTTATTGAAATCGACGCGGCCTCCAATCGCGGCATCGACGACGTGCGCTCCATCCGCGCCGAGGCGACCGTGCAGCCAGCGCGCGACCGCTACAAGATCTTCCTGCTGGACGAAGCACACCAGATCACGGAAGCCGCCTTCAACGCCATTCTGAAGACGCTGGAAGAGCCGCCCGAGTGGGCCATTTTCATGCTGGCCACGACGCAGCCGGAAGACATTCCGCAGACCATCCGCTCGCGCTGCCAGCACTTCAGTTTTCACGCCGTCAAGTTCGAGGACATTCTGGCGCAACTGAAGATGATCGCCGAAAAAGAAGGGCTCGACGCCGAGGATGGCGCTTTGGCCCTGCTGGCCGAGGCGGGCGACGGCTCGATGCGCGACGCGCTCTCGATCATGGACCAGGCGATTGCTTCTGCGCCCATCGAGGCGGGCCGCCCAAAGCTGGACACGGCGCAGATTCGCGAGCTGATGGGCTCGGTTCCCAACGCCGTCTTTGAACGGCTGCTGGAAGCGGTCGCCGCCGGGCAGAGCGCCGAGCTGATGACGCAACTGAACCTGCTGCTGAACGCCGGGCACAACCCCTCCTCACTGGCGCGGCATATGGCCCGCTACCTGCGCAATACGCTGATGGCCAAGCTGGGCGGCGCGGAAACCGAGCTGCTGCAGATTTCCGGCGACGAGCGCGCCCGCGCAGCACGCACGGCGCTGCTCTTCACGGAAGAAGAGATTACCCGCAACCTGCAGATTGTCCTGCGCACCTTCGACGACCTGAACTATCGCCAGGAGCAGCGATTTCACCTGGAACTGGGGATGCTGAAGCTGATTCACGCGCAACGGCTGCTGCCGATGGAAGAACTGCTGAGCGGGGTGGCCAGCGGAGTGAGCACAAAGTCTGCCGCGCCGGCCCAGGCTGCGCGGCCAGTTGCAGGCCCGGCGCGAACGGTTGCACCCTCGGCCCCGGCCGCTGCTCCGGCTCTGTCGCCCTTCGGCCCGACAGGCGGCAATTGGGGCTCGGGACCAAAAATGGATGCGACGCCGAAGCCAGCTCTGGCGGCCTCGCCGATCGCGACCATGGAGCGACCAACGGCTGGCTCCGCGACCGAGCCCGGCACGACGCCCTTCGTTGCGAAGGCTGCTCAATACGGCTCTGCACAACCCCTGACCGAGGGCGCGCTGGCGCGGGCTCCGCAGGCTGCCGAATCCGCAGCGGCTTCTCCCACCATCGAATCCATACGCCAGGCCGTGGTTGCCGCACTGACCGAGGGCGGACACGAATCGGCGGCGCTCATGCTGGGCGCGGGCGCGTGGACGCTCAATGGCTCCAGCGTGCGCGTCGAGGTCGCCGGCATGGGCAAGAAGATGCTGGCCCTGACGGTCAATGCCGCGGCGGAGAAGATTATCCGCCAGGAATTGCAACGGCTGGGCGCGCCCGCTCGCTTCATGGCCGTTCCGGGCGAAGGCGCAGCGCAAAGCGCCGCACCCATGGCGACGCCCCTGGCCGGAAGCATTCAGGAAGCGGCGTTGGCCAATCCATTGGTCCAGAGGGCGCGGGAGATCTTCAAGGCAGAGGTCCGCAGCGTCGTAGATCTGCGACAAAAGTAAACGCACGCCACCCACGAGGAGAACACGATGATCAATCCGCTGAAACTCTCCGAAATGCTCTCCCAGGCGAACCAGATGCAAGAGGAGGTCCAGCGGAAGCTGGGCGAAACCGTGGTCGAGGGGACGAGCGGCGGCGGCGCCGTGACTGCAACCATGAACGGCAAGAAACAACTACTGAAAATCCGCATCGATCCCTCGGCGGTGCTTGGCCTGGGCAGCGACAAGCCGGATGTGGAAATGCTCGAAGACCTGGTTGTGGCCGCGGTCAACGAAGCTGGATACAAGGCCGATGAGGCCATCAAATCCAATGTGCAGGGGATTCTGGGCGGGCTTAACCTGCCGGGACTGGGATGAATCCAAGTGACGGTGAGTTACGTAGCACCGGTTAGAGGGCGAGACGATGGTCGATGGAATGAATCGCAGGAGCTTTCTTGAGCTTGGCGTGGCGGCCAGTGCGGCGGCCATGGCTCCGCGCTGGATGAATGCGCAATCGGCGCAGTCCGCCACGGCGCAGGCCGCAAAGACGAGCGACGCAGCGGCGAGTACGCAGATCAAGACAACCAAGCTCTACGACAACCTTTACCTTCTGCAAGGTGTGGGCGGCAACATGGCGTTGCAGACGGGTCCCGATGGCAACCTGCTGATCGACGCCAGCTATGCCCCGGCCGTGCCGAAGATTCGCGAGGCCATCGCCGCACTCGCGCCGCAATCGGCGAGCGCGCCGGGGATTCTGATCAATACCCACTGGCACGGCGACCACACCGGCGGCAACGAGGGAATGCACGCGGCAGAATTCACGATTGTCGCTCACCGCCAGACCCGAGCGCGGCTCTCGACGCCGCAGACAATGAAGCTGTTTCATCGTAGCGTGCCCGCTGCGCCGGACGGAGCGCTGCCGCAGATTGTCTTCGACAACAGCCTGTCGATCTGGCGCAACGGCGACCAGCTCGACCTCACGCATTTCGATCCAGCGCATACCGATACCGACATCTCGATTTACTTTCACAAGGCCGATGTACTGCACATGGGCGACATCTGGTTTAATGGCACGTGCCCGTTTATCGACGAAGGTACTGGAGGCTCCATCAGTGGCATGATCCGCGCCAGCGAAAGGGCTCTGGCCGTGGCGAACAGCTCCACAAAGATCATTCCCGGACACGGACCTCTGGGGTCGAAAGACGACCTGAAGAAGTATCACGACATGCTCGCGGCGGTTCGCGACAGGGTGGCGGCACTCAAGGCTGGCGGCGCAAACGAGGAAGAAGCGGTCGCCAAGAAACCGATGGCGGAGTTTGACGCCGCATGGGGCAAGGGCTTCATGAACAGCGATCTGTTTGTTGGCATTGTCTATAGAACGCTTTAGGAGGCGCGCATCGTGAGCCGTTATGCCGAGCCGATGGCGCGGCTGATTGAAGAGTTGAAGAAGCTGCCGGGCGTGGGCACGAAGAGCGCCCAGCGGTATGCCTTCCACATATTGCGCTCCAGCGACGAGGATGCGGCGGCGCTGGCCGAGGCTGTGCGCGACCTGAAGGCCAACCTCCGGCTGTGCTCGATCTGCAACAACGTTACGGACGTTGATCCCTGCGCCTACT
>Ga0302278_10002468_pt1 | contig 21357 bp, 19 predicted proteins | sample III_Bog_N3_2_FD_194543 | JGI IMG/M metagenome (GOLD analysis project Ga0302278, IMG submission 194543) | Peat permafrost microbial communities from Stordalen Mire near Abisko, Sweden - III_Bog_N3_2 | ecosystem: Environmental > Terrestrial > Soil > Wetlands > Peat | place: Sweden: Abisko...
TTGGCCGGAAAAAAGTCGGCAGGATGGGGCACAGGTGCTGCGCTCCGGTCAAAAAACAACCGCATGTCCTTCGACTCCGCTGCGCTCCGCTCAGGAGGCCTCAGTTCCAGCGGCTCTTGTCATTGGGGTCGTCGTCGATGGGGCGGCCATTGCCGTCGAAGCGGACGGTGCGGCCCTGGCTGCGCATGTAGACCTGAAACTTGCGGGCGGCGCGGCGGCGCTTCCAGCGATAGTAGCGGTTGCGCAGGCCATACCATTGCTCACTCAGACCGAAAGAAAGCCCGTGGCGCGGGGCCGTGCGAAGGTAGAACAAACTGGCCAGCGCTCCGCCCAACGGGGCAAAGGCATAGGCGCGCTGCTCGGCGAGGGCCATGACAACGGCGACCAGCGCAAAGACGGCCGCCAGGTGGCGAGCCTTGATGCCGATGGGCAGGGGAAAGAGCATCAACTGCACATCGCCGTGAAGCGCTCCGATAGCCACCAGCAGACCGAAGATGCCGCCAAAGCAGCCAGTGAGTGAAACTGCGCCAGCCGAGAGGCTCAGCGCGTGGCTGCATGCGTAGATTGCGGTTGCGGCCGCCGCGGTTCCCAGCGCGGAGACCGCATAGACGCCAGTGACCCAGCCGGAATTGTGATAGCTCTCAAGAAAGCCGGCCAAGAACCAGAGGGAAAGCAGCTCGAAGAGGGTGCCCATCAACGCGGGCCGCAGGTGGACGAAGCTGTAGGTAATGGGCTGCCAGAGGGCGCCATGCAGAAAGAGGCTGGGATCGAAGGCAAGGGCGCCGTACAGCCGGGCTCCCAGGGTCGGAGCGGCCATCTGGGTCAGCGCCAGGGCAAAGTAGGCGGCGAGGTTCAAAAGAATCAGGCGGCGGGTAGCGCCGCGAAATTCCGGGAATGCAAACTGAGTGGCGCCAAATCCAGGCATAGTCAGTTTCAGGGTAAATCGTGGAGGAGGCGCGTGTCATGGGCACGCCGGGCGGGTGAACGCCGCTAGAGCAAAACCAGGAATGCTATATCCTGATTGGCCTCGTTCGAGGTCGCCGCTCCCTGTTGGTCGCGTCGACTTGAGTGCCGTGGCTCCGGGATACACCTTCCCTGGTTTTGCTGTAGCCGCTCGTGTAAACTCGGCTGCATGAGCAGATACAGGATTGCCGGGGTGATTCCGGCCCGGCTCAGTTCCACGCGGCTCACCCGCAAGGTGCTGCGCGAGATTGCCGGCCGGCCGATGGTGGAGTGGGTGTGGCGCGCCGCCGCTGCCAGCGGGCTGATGGACCCGGTGGTGGTGGCCACGGATTCCGGCGAGGTGGCCGCCGTCTGCCGGGAGCGTGGCATTCCCGTCGCAATGACCTCGGCGGAGTGCCCCAGCGGCTCGGATCGCGTCAGAGAGGTGGCTCGCCAGATCGATGCCGAGATTTATGTCAACATCCAGGGCGATGAGCCGATGCTGACGCCGGAGTTCTTTCCGCCGATGCTGACGCTTTTTGAGCGGCCCGAGGTCGAGGTAGCCACATTGGCCGTCCGCTGCTTGCCCGAGGAGTTCGCAAATCCCTACGCCGTCAAGGTGGTGACGGCTCTGGACGGCCGCGCGCTTTATTTTTCGCGAGCCACGATTCCTTTCGATCGTGACGGGACGGGCTTCGCGGGCTATCGCAAGCACCTGGGAATCTATGCCTACCGCAAGGCCGCCCTGGAGCGGTTCGCGGCGCTCGCGCCCTCGCCGCTGGAGTTGGTGGAACGGCTGGAGCAGTTGCGGCTGCTGGAGAATGGGATTGGCCTCTATGTGGCCGAGGCTCCGGGCGACACCATCGGCGTGGATACGGAGGCGGATTTGTTGCGGGCTGAGGCGGTGCTCATGGGCCGAATGATCTCCTGAATGATGGCGGAGAAGATTCCGAATTGGGCGCAAGAACCGGGTAGCGCCTTGGCACGCGCGTAGGCGACCATGAATCCATGAGCGGCAAAGTACAACGCGCAGAGACTGGTGGATCCGCGGCGGCAATCGACTCCGAGGCTGCCTGGCGGCAGGTTCTCAACCGCGACCCGGCAGCCGCGTTTTTTTATGCGGTCACCACGACCGGAGTCTTCTGCCGGCCGGGCTGTTCGAGCCGCCGGCCGCTGCGAGCCAATGTCCGCTTTTTCCGCTCCGTCGAAGCGGCGCGCGCCGCCGGCTTTCGGCCCTGCAATCGCTGTAAGCCGGAGAACGCAGGGCCACGCAGCCCTCTTGGAAGAATCCGAGCGCACATTGAGGCTCATCTCGACCGGCCGGTTTCGCTGGCAGAGTTGGGGCGGCTTGTCAGCTTGAGCCCCTTCACGGTGCAGCGGAAATTCAAAGAAGAACTGGGCGTCAGTCCGCTGCAATATCAGCGGGCGCTGCGGGCTGCCAGCCTGCGCGGCGCGCTCAAAGAAGGGGAGAGTGTGACCAACGCAATTTACAAAGCGGGATTCGGTTCATCCAGCCGTGCCTATGAGGGTGCGCAATTGGGCATGACGCCGGCGCGGTTTGCGCAAGGGGGCCGGGGCGAACAAATCGGCTATACGACCGCCCGCTCGCCCTTTGGCTGGCTGGTGCTGGGCTCGACCGCGCGCGGACTTTGCTGGCTGGCGCTCGCGGCTACATCGGCTGAGGCGGAGGCGAGCCTGCGCGCGGAGTTTCCGCTGGCAACGCTTCACCGGGATGCGTCGCTGGCCGCGCTGGTGGATGCGGCCCTGCGCTCGGTCGGCGGCCCGGCCGGCATGAACGGAGAGGAGGCCGCGCCGCAGGTGCCTCTGGATCTGCGCGGGACGGCCTTTCAACTGCGGGTGTGGCAAGCGCTGCGCCAGATTCCGCGCGGCGAGACGCGCAGCTACAGCCAGTTGGCGAGAGAAATGGGCGAGCCGAACGCGACCCGCGCCGTGGCCCGCGCCTGCGCCACCAATCGCGTGGCGCTGGTGGTGCCTTGCCATCGCGTCGTGGGAGTGAGCGGCGCTCTGACGGGCTACCGCTGGGGCGTGGAGAGAAAGCGGCTGCTGCTCGAGGCGGAGGGAGCATAAAAATCAACGGCCCCCGCAGAGGCGGAGGCCGTTGAGATCGCGCGCGAAAGTCCGGCGCCTATTTCAGTTCGCCGTTGTCGCCCATCGTGATGCCGCCAGGACCAGCGTTCTTCTTCTCTTCGTTGGCCTTGCGAGTGCCCATGGCCTTGGTGCGCCATTCCTCGGCCGCAGCCACATCGGCCTTGACAGCGTCCGGATTGCCGTAGTCCACATCGGCCTTGCGCCGGTAAACCAGGTTCAGATAGGCCATGGCATCGTCGTAGTTGGGCCGGTCGGCAACCGCCTGGTTCAGATACTGGAGCGCTTCGTCAACCAGCGGGCCATTCAAGGCCTTGAGCGGCTCCATAACGTCTTTGGGAGCCTTGACGTTGCCCACGCCGTCGTCATTGATGCCCTTGGGCACCAGTGCGCTCAGGGTGTTCGCGTGGGCCGCCATCCAGTCGATGACGCCAACGGTGTAGGCCGCCTCGGGATCCTTGGGATCCTCCTGCAGCACCTTCTTTTGCCACGCCTTGGCATCGTCCAGCTTCTTGATCTGGAAGTCAATGCCGGCGATCTGCTTCATGCTGTTGACATCGTGCGGATCCTTGGCAAGCACCTCCTGAAAGATGTCGATGGCCTGCTGCGCGGTCTTGAGGTTGTCCGGCGTATCCAGTCCGGGCACGACGTTCTGGGCCAGCGCGGTAGCCAGGTAGCTCTTGGCCATGGGCAGCGTTGGATCCAACTGCGTAGCCTTCTGGAAGTGGTCGATGGCCTCTTCATAGTGAGTGCCCTTGTACGCTTCCACTCCCTTGTTCAACTGGTCACGGGCTGCGAGGCGGTTGCACCCGCTCATGGAAAGCGCCATGCCGGCCAAAGCAACCGCGAGCACCGAAAAACGTGCGGGTCGATTCATGTTCTTATCCTTCTCCTTCAGGGCTGTGCCTCATCGGTCGCGCGCCTGGAATCTCGAATTCAACTGGTATCGGGCGGGAGATACCGAAACCAGGATGGAAAAATTGTACTCCTGTTTCCGCCCGGATAAACCGCCTCCGAACGGGGCTTGCCGAACTGAAGTTCGCCGGGGGATCCCAAACCTCCCCAGCCGTTCAGCCGGCCAACCTGATCCTTGTGCGTCCTCTCGCCGCCGCTGCCGTCTTCGGCCAAAACCTGAAACTCAGGACCGGCTCCGGCAGCTTCCGCACACATCCCATGACCGGGAAGCGGCTCCCGGCCGGCAAGCTACTGGCCGGCCATGATCCTGGGCGTCATCAAACCGATGTGATCCACGTTTGCGGCGCGGCCGATATCGATGACCTCCGCTACGTAGCGGAAGTCGAGATTGTCATCGCCCTTGACGAACATGATGCGCTCGGCGCGATTGGCGTAAATCTCGGTCAGCCGCTGCAGCAGCTCTTTCTGAGCCCTGGGCCCGCCGACTCCGTTATATACATCGGACTCGTTGATCTTGTACGACGGGGGCCCGCCGGGATGAACCAGAACCTGCACCACAATCGTGCGGTCATTCGGCTGGGTCTGCTGCTGCGGGTTCTTGGGCGGCTGGGGCACCAGCGCGTCCAGGCCCTTGGGCGTGACCGGCACGATCACCATGAAGATGATCAGCAGCACCAGAAGGACGTCAATCATCGGCGTAACATTGATGTCGGACGAGTAGCCTCCCCCGCCTCCCATTGTCATTGCCATAGTTCAAAACTCCTCGTTGACTCGAAATCGTTAAAAGAACGGCGCAAGGTTATCCTACTGCCCGGCCATGATCTTCGGCGTCATCAACCCGACGTGATCCACGTTCGCGGCACGGCCGATATCAATGACCTCGGCTACATAGCGAAAATCCACATTGTCGTCGCCCTTGACAAACATGACGCGCTCGGCACGGTTGGCGTAAATCTCAGTCAGCTTCGGCAGCAACTCACGCTTATCGTATGGCGTCTCGTTAATCTTGTACTGTGGCGCGCCGCCATTTGATTGCAGAACCTGCACCACAATGGTGCGCTGGAGGTCAGGCGCCACATTGTGCTTGGGCGGCTGGGGCACCAGCGCGTCCAGGCCCTTGGGCGTCACCGGCACGATTACCATGAAGATGATCAACAGCACCAGAAGAACGTCAATCATCGGCGTAACATTGATGTCGGACGAGTAGCCTCCTCCGCCTCCCATTGTCATTGCCATGGCTTAACCCTCCTCGTTTGCTTGCAAATCCCTCGTGAAAGAGCACAAGAAAGAACTTACTCGCCGCCCGCCAGGTTGCCTTCCTTCTTCTGGGTCAGCAAGCCCACATCTTCCACACCGGCGGTGCGCACGGCGTCGATTGCATCTTCCACCGCCAAATAGCGAGCGCGGGCATCGGCGCGAATAAAGATGGTCTTGCCCGGCTTGTCGGCCAGCTTCTCGCGAACCTGGATGCCAAGCTCACTGACGGACGTCTTGTTTTGCCCCAGGAAGACGCTTCCGTCCTTGGTGATGGCCACGACAATGGCGTCTTCCTTGTCGGCGTCCGGCATGGCGGTGGGGTTATCCACCTTGGCCATTTCGACCTGCACCTTGTTTTGAAGCATGGGGGTGATGACCATGAAGATGATCAGCAGCACCAGCATCACGTCCACCATCGGAGTGACATTGATGTTTGAAGTGACCTTCTTGCCTTCGTTGCGAACTGAGATTGCCATTGTTTGGGCTCCGTTGCCTGAAAGTCTTTTGCCGGATGGCGTCCGGCATTCCTCGATTAACTGCGAACCACCCGGCCGAGCGAACGATGGAACCCGGCGGGCAGGAGTGAGCGTTCACTCTCCCCCGCCCGCACGGGCTTCCCGCTCTCGCCCACAGCCGCCTCGCTTAGTGCTTGTGGCTCTGCTTGATGAAGTAGTCGATCAATTCGCTGGAGGAGTTGTCCATCTCCACGTCGAAGCTCTCGACCCGTCCGGTGAAATAGTTGAAGGCCATGACGGCCGGGATGGCTACCAGCAGTCCGAAGGCGGTGGTCACGAGGGCTTCAGAGATGCCGCCGGCTACCGCGCCGATGCCCGAAGTCTTCTGCAGGGCGATCTGTTGGAAGGCGTTCAGAATGCCGATGACGGTGCCGAGCAGCCCGACGAACGGGGCGGTGGCGCCGATGGTGGCCAGAACCGCAAGGCCCCTCTTCAGCTTGGCGTGCACAATGGCCTCGGCGCGTTCCAGCGCGCGGCCGGAGCTGGCGATGGCGTCTTCGGTCGCAGCGCCGCCGGAGGAGCGGAACTCCTGCAGGCCGGCCGTCACAACCTCGGCCAGGTGGGACTTCTTGTTGCGATCGGCGATCTTGATCGCTTCTTCCAGCTTGCTGTCCTTCAGCGCGCCGGCAACCTTGGGCGCGAACTCGCGCGACTGCTTGCGGGCGGCGGAGAAGTACAGGTAACGGTCGATCATCACGGCCAGCGACCAGATCGACTCAATGAAAAGGATGATGGCGATGACGCGCGCCGGCCATCCCATGTGGTCCCACAGCCCCATCGGGCTGAAATTGACCGTCTGCTCTTCACCGTCGAAGATGAAAGCCAGATTGGCGGCCGTGTGCGAAGCGAAGTGTGCGAGTTGAGCGAGAATCACTGAATCGTTCCTCCTAAGGAGTTTTTCTTGTGGACTGCAACTGCCTTGCGAGTGCTGGGAATCCGCCTCCTTGCGGACGCGCATTCAGGTCAAAAGCAAGGCCCTTTCCCCGAAATGGCGGAAAGAGCCAAAAACATTCTTCATCCGCCCAGAGTGAAGACCACGTTGATTGTGGTATCCACTTCGACCGGCTCGCCGCTGAGCAGATAAGGCCGGTAGCGCCAAGCCTTGACGGCATCGAGGGCGGCCTGCTGCAACATCTGAGGCCCGGTAATAACGCGCAGATTCTCGATCGAGCCGGTCTTGGAGATGGTGGCTTGCAACACCACCGTCCCCTGAACGCGAGCGGCCTTGGCGATCGGCGGATAATTGGGCGTAACCTTCAGAATCAGGTTGCCGGCCATCACGCCGCCAGAGATTGAAACCTTCTTCGGCGGAGCTGCCTTTACCTGCATCTTGGCGTCGCCGAAGATGCTGCCCATGACGCCGCTCGCGCTGCCCCCGAAGTCCGATCCGGCCACGCCGAAGGAAGCGACCGGCGCTTCCTTCTCCCTGGCAATCAGAATGTCGTGGGGGATGCGGGTGGGCGCCGTGAGCTGGTTATTCATCATCTCGGACTTGACGATCACGTGCACGGCCTCGGGCGGCGGTGGCGGCGGCGGTGGTGGCGGCGGCGGTGGCGGGGCCACCAAGGCCATCTGCATGGCTGCCTTGGGCAGCGCCTCGGGGTAGATCAGCGGGATGAGGATGAGCAGAATAAGGACCGAAGCGTTGATCGACCCTGTCACAAGCGCCCAGCGCCCGCTTTTGCTCTTGATCCTGCCTCCGGATTCAAACGTGGAATCTTCAAACATTGCCAGCCTCGAATCGGGTGAATGCTTACCTCTAATTAGACACCGAGGAAAGTGAAAATGTTCCCGGCATCCAAACCTTACCTCAGAAGCGCGGACCCACTTGATTTGAACCGCGCTTCCCTTGCAACAGGCACAAACAAACGGCGAAACTCTGCCCCTCTACACCCGGGCGCGCTTTGCGGCCGGAAGAGATGTAGACTTGCCCTTGCTGGCCCGCCACTCCTGCCAAGCCACCAGCATCGGAGCGGCGACGGCGATCGATGAGTACGTACCTATTAGAATACCCACCACGAGCGCAAATGAAAAGCCCCTCAGCACCTGTCCGCCGAAGATATACAGCGAAAGCACCGTCAGAAAAGTCAAACCGGAAGTCAGGACGGTCCTGCTCAGCGTCTGATTGATGCTGCGATTGACGACGTCGGGCAATGATTCCCGCCTGTTCAGGCGCAGATTCTCGCGGATCCGGTCGAAGACGACAATGGTGTCGTTCATCGAGTAACCGATCAGCGTCAGGATGGCCGCAATCACGGTAAGGCTGATCTCCTGGTTGGTGAGCGCGAAGGCGCCGACGGTAATCAGCGTGTCGTGGAAGCAGGCGACCACCGCTGCCACGCCGTAGATGAGTTGAAAACGGAACCAGAGGTAGACCAGCATGCCCAGCATCGACCAGAGCGTGGCCAGCAGGGCCTGCTTCTCCAACTGTTTGCCGACCGTGGGACCGACTACGTCAGTCTTGATCACCGAAGCTGGATTGTCGTAGTGAGCCTGGAGCGCGGCCACAATTTGCTGGCGGCCGGTGTCGAGCTGCGCCTCGTTGGTCTGCTCGGGAAGGCCGATCAGCACCTCGTTGCCGCTGGGTTCATCGACGGACTTGATGGTCTGGATGCTCGCGTCCTTGATGCCCGCCGCATCCATGGCCTGGCGAATCCGGGTCACGTCCGGAGTCTGGGCAAACTGCACCTGCACCTGCGTGCCGCCCTTGAAGTCCACGCCTAGCGGGACCGGGCTGCCGATGGTATGCATGTGCACGCCCATCGAGATGAGGCCGGCCACGCTGAAGATCATAGAAAAGGCGAGGAAGTACCACTTCAACCTCAGCCAGTCCACATTCACGCCACGAAAGAATTCCACTTGAATCTCTTCCCTTCCTCGGGGCTGGTGTCTGCCAGCATTTCTTATTCCCTAGTCCCTATGTCCCTAGTCCCTGTTCCCTAGATCGACACCAATTGCCCCGGCTTCATCTTGTTCAAGTGGGCGTCAAAGATCACCCGCGAGACAAAGACGGCCGTAAACAGGTTGGCCAGCAGACCAACGGTCAGGGTGGTTGCAAATCCCTTCACCGGACCGCTGCCGAAGACAAACAGGATGGCCGCCGAGACGATAGTGGTCACGTGAGTGTCAACGATGGTGACCCAGGCGTGGGCAAAACCCTGATCCACGGCCGCCGAGGGCGCCTTGCCCGCGCGCACCTCTTCACGGATACGCTCGAAGATCAGCACATTCGAGTCCACGCCCATGCCGATGGTCAGAATCACTCCGGCGATGCCGGGCAAGGTCAAGGTGGCCGAGAAGGCGCCCATGAAGCCGAGCAGGATCACCAGGTTCATAATCAGCGCAACGTCGGCATTGATGCCCGAACCGCGGTAATAAATGAGCATGAAGGCCATGACCACAAGAATGCCCACGATGGCCGCCGTCACACCCTGCTTGATCGAGTCCGCGCCCAGCGAGGCGCCGACAAAGCGCTTTTCAAGTTGCTCCAGCGAGGCCGGCAAGGCGCCAGTGCGCAGCAGCTTTGAGAGCGCCGCAACCTCGTCCGGCGAGAAGCTGCCGGTGATCCGGCCGGTGTCGTGAATGGGGCTCTCGATATTGGCCACTTCCTTGACCCGGTCGTTCATCACCACAGCCATGCTGTGACCTACATTCTTGCTGGTGTAGTCGTAGAAGCGTTCGCCGGCCTCGTTGGTCAGCACGAAGTTGACCTCTCTGCGGCCGGTGTTGGAATCGATGCCCGGATCGGCCGAGCGGAAGTCGTTGCCGGCGACGATCGAGGCCCGCTGCAAGACATAGACGCTGTCGGTTGCTCCGCCGCCCTCCATCACCCCGGAGAAGCTCTTCAGTTCCTCGTCCGGCGGAATGTTGCCGCCCAGGCTAGCCATCGCTTCCTGCTCGTCCTTATAGGGACCGCTGATCACCGCGTGAATCTCCAGCCGGTTGGTGCCCAAGAGGATGGCCGCGATCTGGGCTTCGTTTTCCACGCCCGGCAAGTCCACCAGAATCTGGTTGTCGCCCAGGCCGTACTCCTGAATCTGCGGCTCGCTGACGCCCAGCGCGTCCACGCGGTCGCGGAGGGCCTCGATGGCCTGCTGATCGGTCTTCTTCTCGAGAGCGGTCTCGACCATCGGCTTCATGGTCAGCGTAAAGCTGGAGTCGTTGTCGCCGGTGGCCACTTCGTATTCGTTGGAGTACTTGGTCTCAAGCAGCGAGCTGACGTCGCCGGCCTTGGCCAGTTGCGTGCCCTCCACCCGTATCACCGTGGGCTTGGCCGGATCGGGCTTGTAGACCTGCGAAAAGTTCAGGTTGGCGGCCTTCAAATCCTGCTGGATGCGAGCCACCGTGTTGTCCGTATCCGCGTTCACCGCCTCGAGAACCTTGACCTGGAGGATCAGGTGGGCGCCGCCGCGAAGATCAAGCCCAAGGTGAATGCGCTTGGTGATGGCCTCGCCCAGATCCTTGCCGGTGACGCCGGAAGGCACCCCGAAGATGCCGTAGATGCAAATCACCAGAACTGCAACAATCAGGGCAATCTTGTTATTGAGATTCTTCTTCATCGTCCCGCTTCTCTGCTTCAAAATCCTAAATGCGGCGTCTAGCCGTTAGCTCTTAGCTGTTCGTTCGTGAATTGAAGATCCGCTCTCCCCCGTGAAAAAGCTAAAAGCTGGAAGCTAAAGGCTAACAGCTTTTCTGCCCGCCTACTTGGCGTCCTCGGTCGTCACCGCGGCAATCGCGTTCTTGGCCACTTCCATCTTGATCCCATCCGGCGCCACGCGAATGACGATCCCATCGTCCTTGATGGAAACGATGATGCCGCGTATGCCGCCCGCCGTGGTGATCCGGTCGCCGGTCTTGATGCTGGAAAGCATCGCCTGCCACTGCTTCTGCTTCTTCTGCTGGGGGCGGATCATCAGCATGTACATCAGCAGGAACATGGCCGGCAAGAGCAGAAGCATCGGAAGCCCGCCTCCGCCGACGGACTGCTGGAAGACCAGGAAAGCCAAACTCGTCGCCAAACTCATCCCACGCTCATCTCTTGCCCGCCCTCAGCCGCAAAATAGCGACGCCCTTCAGGGCACAGGCATATCCGGCCACTTGACGGAACTCCACGAAAAATTTGTCTCCGGGAACGGTCCAGACTGGTCCGGGCCACTGATTCGGTCCAGTCCAGGCGGTGGAAGGAGGGTCCGGAGGGCGCTTACCGGGACTGGAATCTCAAGTCCCGCGCCCACATCCGATTGTAACCCAACTACCGTCTGCTTCCTGTTCGACACAGCCCTCCCCTGGAAGCTCGCATCCGGAGACCGCGCACATTTCCGCGCACATGCCCCGGCCGGAATCCAAAAGAGTGCCTGGATAGATAAGATACGCGCCGCCGGGGTCGTGTCAAGGCGGACGGCAGGGATCAGGGGTCAGGGGTCGGGGGTCGGTCGCCCATTCTCCGCCGATTTTGACCCGCAGGCGGCGCGGCGCTTGACTGGCTACTCTCCGCTGGGTGCCCCATCCTTGCGATGTTTTTGCTTTTGTCGCAAGCGTGGGATACCACGAACCCCGGCGGGCAGCTCGAAGCCTGATTCTCCGCTGCCGCGCGAGGAGCGCTTCGCGGCCGTTTATAAAACTCTTATCTCTTCCCTATTCGATTCTTACTGGTTCCGTTCTCTGCTGGAGTTGAGATGCTTTGCGGCAGGGCCGCGCCTTCCAATCGCGCAGCCTGCAAGCCGAAAAGCGGGAGAGGAGGGCTTGGATGAGCCTCTCATATCAGGACCTGCTCTTGATCATTCCATTCGGCCTCGGCGAAGCCTTTATGCTCTGGGCTCTGTGGAATTTCCTGAAGGCCAGCCAGAAACGGTAGGGTGGACAGTGGTCAGTGAACAGTGGTCAGTGGTCAGTTGTCAGTTGTCAGTTGTCAGTCGCTGGGTACCCCATCCCTGGTGTCATCCTGAGCAGCTTGACTCGTCGCGACGAGTTGAGTCCAGAGATGAACGGGTTCCATTGCCTCCCGGAGGGAGGCAGCGAGAATAGCCCAGGGCAAGCGCAGCGCAGCCCTGGGATGCAGCTCAGCACGATCACGCGCCCCGTAGGGGCGCGGCGAAATGCGGCATTTCCAGCCCCGTTCATCAGGAGCGGAGCGCCACGAAGTCGAAGGACCTGCTTCTTCCTTTTCCATCGCAAGGGTGGGAAACCACGAACCCCGACAAGCCGCTTCCCGCCCGGACTGGCCACTGTTCACTGACCACTGTTCACTGACCACTGTTCGCTGGCCACTCTTCACTTTTTCGGCGTCTCCGGCTCGTCGCCCGCGTCTTCGACGAGCACCGCCGAGCCAGGAACGATGTCGAAGCTGGCCGGTTCCTTGCCGATGGGATGGAAGGTGACGCGCAGCGGCTCGCGCTGCCACTCGGCGGGGCCGCAGACCGGCTCAGCGTGGCTCTCGGCATCGAAGGCAGCAAGCCTCTTCGCCATTACCGGCTTGCGCGCCGCCACCTGCGCCACAACGGCAAAGAGGCTCTTGCCGCTGGCGGTCACGCCGCAATAGGCCCCGTAGTCGCGGAACCAGCTCACCTGGCTCACGCCAGGATCGTAGTCGGGCAGCTTGAGAGCTATGACGTGGCCAGTCACGCGGTCCACCAGCAGCCACGGGCCGCGCTGCCAGACCCAGTGCTCCTGCTTGTCGCTTGGAGCGGATTTGTCTCCGGGCTTGGGGCTGGATTCCGGCTTGTCGCTGGGCAAGGCGTCGTTGAGCTTGATGACCCTCCGGATCACGAAGCTGCGGTCGGTCACGTCGTGGGCGTCTCCGGTGGTCCACTCCTTCAGTACACCGTCGACCAGGAGCGCGCGGACTTTGAGTTCGGTCTCGCCCGCAGCCGCGCCGGAGGGGTCGCCGGCCTTGGAATATGCCACCTTCCGCGCCGCGCCCAAGACTACCGTATGCGCCTTGCGCGGAGCTGCCTGAGCCGCTGGTGCGGCGAGCAGCGCCGCTAACGCCAAAACTGCTAACCGCGATTCTCTTCTCATGAAATCTGCTCCCGATAAACGGGGTTCCGGTTGGGATTCATGGTATCCCACCCTTCGCAAAGAACGCGAAGGATGGGGCGCCCGGCGGCCCCATTGTTAGATCGTCCGCATCTCCAGCGTCTTACCCAGAACCTTCAGCGCCGCGGCGATATTATCGATCTTGGTCGAGTGTCGCGGATCAAGCAAACGGGTCACATGCTGGCGCGGGATCGACAATCGCTTCGCTAGATCAGCAGGGCGCACCTTCTGCCCAATCAATTCATTAAAAAGCAGAACCTTGGCCGAAAGGCTTGCCGGAAGTTCGACCAGCCTATGGCCACGCTTGGGGGCGGAAGGCAGGGGAACCGGCCGCCCATGATCGAAGTAGAAATCGAGCGCGGTTTCGAGCGCATCGACAGCATGTCGAAGCGCCTCCTCTTCCGTGTCGCCCAAGGTCAGCGCCTCGGGAATATCGGGAAACGCGACTGCATAGTTGCCGACGTCCTGGTGGGTGATTCTTACGGGATAAAGCATAATCCTCCTATTTCAGTCCAAGTTGCTTTTTGATGGTATTTGCAAGGTCGCCCAGGTCCTTCCCGTGCATAGGGAGGACAGAGAATTTCCCGTTGAGTTCTACATGAAGGTGCGAGCCTTTGCCCGGCGTGAAGGTAGCCCCTTGCTTCTCCAGCCAGCGCTTCAGTTCTTTGCTCGTCATGGTTCTAATGTAATCGTTTTCGGTTACAATGCCAAGCAAAATCGTAAATAAAATGAGGCTGGGCGCCCCATCCTTCGCGTTCTTTGCGAAGGGTGGGAAACCACGAACCCAACCGGCGACCTAGTCCCTAGTCCCTCAGTCCCTCAGTCCCTGCTTCTTTCCACCGCTCGCGCCACGCGAAAGGCCGTGCCCTCGTTCAGATGCGCCGCCAGAACCTGCATCCCCACCGGCAAACCAGCCTTCGTCGTTCCGCACGGCACTGTCACGCCGCAGATGCCCGCCAGGCTCGCCGTGACCGTGTAAATGTCGGCCAGATACATGGCCAGCGGGTCGCCGGTCTTCTCGCCCAGCCTGAAGGCGGCAGTTGGCGCGGTGGGAGTGACGATGGCGTCCACCTCGGCGAAGGCGCGCAGATACTCCTCAGCCAGAATGCGCCGTACCTGCTGGGCCTTCAAATAGTAAGCATCGTAGTAGCCCGCGCTGAGCGCGTAGGTGCCGAGCAGAATGCGGCGCTTGACCTCGGCGCCAAAGCCTTCGTCGCGCGAGTGCCGGTACATGTCGGAGAGAGTCTCCGAGTTCTTCGAGCGGGGTCCGTAGCGCACACCGTCAAAGCGGGCGAGATTCGCGCTGGCCTCGGCGGTGGCGATCAGATAATAGGTCGGCACAGCATAGCGCGTGCTCGGCAGCGAGACCGGCTTGATCTCGCAACCGGCCTTCTCCAGCGCGGCGATGCCCGCCTCGATGGCCGAGCGCACCTCCGGGTCGAGGCCTTCGGCGAAGTACTCGGCGGGAACTCCTATGCGCAGGCGCTCGACAGGCTTGTCGCTCTCGGCGGCGTAGTCGGGCACCGGCGCCGGAGAGCTGGTGGCGTCGTGGGGATCGTGTCCGGCGATGATGCCCAGCAGCGTGGCGGCGTCGCGGACGTTGGCGGCAAAAGGCCCCACGCGATCCAGCGAGGAGGCGAAGGCGATGAGCCCGTAGCGCGAGACGCGGCCATAGGTGGGCAGCACACCCACCACTCCGCAAAAGCTGGCCGGCTGGCGAATCGAGCCGCCTGTGTCGGAACCCAGCGTGGCCACAGCCATGTTGGCCGCGACAGCCGCCGCCGAGCCGCCGCTGGAGCCGCCCGGAACCCGCTCCGTGTCCACCGGATTGCGCACCGGCCCATAGGCCGAGTTCTCGTTCGACGAGCCCATGGCGAATTCGTCGCAGTTGGTTTTGCCGAGCAGCACCGCGCCCGCCGCTTCCAGCCGCGAAACCGCCGTGGCGTCGTAGGGAGGGCGATAGCCCTCGAGAATCTTCGACCCCGCCGTGGCCGGAGCGCCCCGCATCACCAGGACATCCTTGATGCCCATCGGGATGCCCGCCAGCGGCGGCAGAGGGTCGCCCTCGGCTGCCATTGCGTCCACCTTCGCGGCCTGCGCGAGTGCGCGCTCTTTGGTCAGGCTCAGGTAGATGTTCAGGCGCGGATTCTTGCGCTCGATCCGGTCGTAATAGCTGGCGGCAAGCTCCGTCGCCTTGGTCGCGCCCGCTGCGATCTCCGCGCGCAGTTCGGCCAGAGTCTTCGGCTTTTCCACATAGCTTTCGGCTGGTTTGGCTTCGCTGGACACTCTTGTCTTTCCTCGATTCCTGATTTCTTTTCCGGCCATCTTGCGGCCGGTTTCCGAACCGGCACGCCCCTCTGCGAGCGAAGCCCCGGCGCGCGCAACGCTCAGCGCTCAATCACCTTCGGCACCTTGAAGAAGACCGCGTCGGTCTCCGGCGCCTGCTTCAGTACAGTGGCGCGATCCAGCGAGGAGTGCACCAGATCGTCGCGCAGCACGCTTGCCGCTGCCGCATCCTTCAACTCGCTGACCAATTCGCTCACCTGGGCCAGGGGCGCCACGCCGGAGGTATCGAGCTCGTTCAGCTCGGCCACGTAGTCGAGGATCGCGTTCAGATCGTCCAACATGCGCGGGGTCTCCTCCGGCTTGAGTTCGAGGTGGGCCAGTTCGGCCACGCGCTCCACATCTTGCACAGTCACTTTGGCGGTCATGCTCTGCTCTTCCCCCGTCGCGATCTTCTGACCGGTCTGCTGCGTGCATTCACGGTCGAAGGTCCGAAGATTGAGTATAGACGGTTTTCGCTTGTCTTCCGGCGTCAGTCCACGGTCAGCGTGAGCGTCACCTGGTGCGCAACGCCGTTCGAGTTCACGGTAACAGGAATCGAATAGCTTCCCGCAGGGGTAATGCCTGATCCGGATGCGGGCGGCAGCCCAGGAATGCCGATGCTCGATTCCGTGCAACTGGAGACGCCGCCGGCAAGGATGATGAGTATCAGGATCAGCGCAAGCCCATTCAGCCGCCGCCTGAGGGCAAACGGCAAGAGAATCATCCCACAGGCCAGCGGAAGAGCGGGCCACGCTGAAGAGCGCACAAGCGGCGGTTGCGCGCGGGCCGAGCTCTGGGTCAGGCCGGTCGAAATCTCCACCAGTTCGTTGAGGGTTGTGTTGGCAAGAATGCCTTCGGTCCCAGGGTTGAAGGTGCAGGAGGAGTAGGGCGGGAGCGAACCGCACTGGAGCGTGAAGACTCCCTGCCCACCCAGAAGGGGAGTAATTGACAGTTTGTAGAGCGCGGTCTGCCCGCTGGCAACGGTCTGGCTGGGGGAGCCGGATGGCTCGGCGGCAAAATCGAAGCCCATTCCCGACAGTGGCACAAGCGCGCCCGCAGGCAGGGCGCTGCTGCTTGCGGTCAGGCTCCCGCTCTGCGCTCCCGCGCTGGCTGGGGCAAACTCGACGCCGGCCGTGCAACTGGCCCCAGACGCAAGCGTGGCGGAACAGGTGTTGTTCACCAGCTTGAACCCTGGTGTAACCGCGAGGGAGACGCCGGTGAGGCTGGCCGCGCCGCTGGGGTTGGTGAGAGTCACCGTGACGGGATTGGAAAACAGAGCCACCCCGGTCTGAGGGAAGTCAATCAGGCTGGGCTGCGCCTGAATCGAGCCCGGCACTCCCCCCGTCCCGCTGAGCGCAACACCGGCTGAGGCCGCCAGCGAGGGCGACGCAATGGTCAGCGTTCCCGTGTATGGCCCGTTCAAAGACGGGGAGAAGACGACCCCGGTCGAGCAGCTTGCCCCGGCGGCCAGCGTGGCGGCGCAGGTGTTCTGCGTCAGGCTGAAAGGCGGCGTGGCCGAGAGGGTCAGGGAGTTGGCGGCCGAGCCGCCGGTGTTGGTGAGGGTCACCGTCTGAGGGGCGCTGGACTGGCCCGGCGTGATGATGGGAAAGACAAGTTGCGCCGGGTTCACGTTAAGTCCGGCCGGAACCTGCCCTGTTCCAGTGAGCGCCACGCTGACCGGCTTGACCCCCGCGGTGGAAGAGGAGACCGCCAGCGTGGCTGTGCTGCCGCCCGCCGCCGCCGGAGTAAAGACCACCTGCACTGTGCAGTTGCCGCCACTGGCCAGGGTTGCGCCGCATGTGGTGGTCCCGGTGGAGAAACTCGCCGCCGAGAGCCCCGATATCTGGAAGCCCACATTGGCCAGTGGAGCGCCACCCGTGTTCGACACGGCGAGAGTCTGCGGCGAACTGGCCTGGCCCACCGGCTGGCTGGTAAATGTCAGGCTGGCCGGGTTCACGGCCAATTGCGGCGGTTGCAGCCCCGTTCCGCTCAAAGCCACCGTTTGCGTGCGCAGCGCATCGGCGACGGTGAGTTTGCCCGCCTGGCTGCCCGTCTGGCTGGCGGCGTAAACCACGCTGATTGCGCAACTGGAGTTCGCCGGGAGGTTGGCGCTGCACTGGTTCGACTCCTGGAAGGCTCCGCTCACCGTAACGGCAATGGAGGTCAGCGGCACGCCGCCGCTGTTGGCCAGCGTCACGGTCTGCGCAGCCGAGAGCTGCCCGATCACCGTGGCGGGGAAGGTTACCGAAGAGGGCAAAAGGGCATCGGTGGGCGGGGCCTGCCCGGTCCCGCTCAGCGCCACACTCTGCGTTCCGTCGGCATCGGAGAAGCTGAGCGTTCCCGTGGCCGCCCCCTCCTGAACCGGCGTGAAGGTCAGGGTCAGATTGCAGGAGCCGTTCGCGGGAATCGAAGTCCCGCAGGCGTTGCCGGCGATGGAAAAGGGGCCGGTAACGGCACTGGTGAACGAGACCGCCGGCGATCCGCTGTTGCTGGCCGTAACCTGCAAAGCCGTCGAAGTGGTCCCTGTCTCCCAGCCGCCAAAGGCGACGGTGGCCGGGCTCAGGGTGATCGCGCCCGAAGGAGCGCCGGTCCCGCTGAGCGCAACCGTCAGCTCTCCTCCGGCGACATTGGCGCTGATGGTCAGGGCGCCGGTCCGGCTGCCGGTCTGCGTGGGCGAAAACGCAATCTGAATGGCGCAACTGGCCCCGCCGGCCACAATCTCATTCTGGCAGTTGTCGGTTTCGCTGAAGTCTCCGCTGGCGATGATGGAGGTTGGTGTCAGGGCAGCCATTCCTGTGTTCTTCAGGGTCACCGTCTGCGCCTGGCTTGAGCTTCCGTACGCCTGGCTCGCGAAGGTCAATGAGGCGGGAGTCGCGGCGGCCGTCGCCACGCTCTCGCCAGCAGTCCAAAGAGGAGTCATCCAGATGCCGCGGCCGTAAGTTGCGGCGATGAGATCATGCACAGCGGCGGTGGCGGGAGCTGCGCTGATTTCAACCACCGGCGACTCCGGCAGCCCGCTTCCGAAGGGGGACCAGCAGGCGGTAGACTCCCCGGCGCAGCTCGAAATCTGGCGCGTCGAATAGACTCCGTCATCCGTGGCCACATAGACCGTATTCGCGTCTTCAGGGTCCACGACCAGGCTGTTGGCAGGAGTTGCGGGCAGGTTGGACATCAAAGCTGTCCATTGCGCTCCGCCATTCGTCGAGCGATAGACCGTCTGCACGTCTTCGACTGCTGTTGGAATGCCCGCGAGGGTGACGTAAACCGTCTTCCCGGTGGGGTCGTGAGGATCGATGAAGATGCTGGAGATATCGAGCCCATAGTAATTCAGCGCGCCGGTATTGCCGTTCGCCGGAGTCAGATCAGTCCACGTGGGAGCCGTCGTGGCGGACGGATTGAGGATCGCCGACAAAACATGGCCGGGAAGCGTCGCGTTTCCATTTGCGGAGCCATACATTCCCACATAGATCATCTCTCCGCCGGCGGGCAGCGCCATGGCCGCGATCGAGCGAATGAGGGCGTCTCCGCTGCAATACGAGTTGCCGGTGACGCCATCGAGGAATGAACTGATGGCGTTTGAGCCGCTCCACCCCACGCCGTCGGCCGGCCCGCGCCACACCCGGCAGGTTCCGATCAGCAACTGCGAGTCGGCCAGGGGGTCCACCAGAAAGGGCGCCGGCGCGGTCATGGTCAGGCCATCCCCGCCTACATCCGCGTCGGTAACTACAGGAGCCGCGCCAAACGCCGCCGGGGTGCACGGAGTCAGTTGCGAACAGGCGTAGATCGAAACTCCCGCTTCGTTATTCGCATACCAATTCGAGCTGTCGTTCGGGTCAATGGCCACCGGCCCGCCCTCGCCGCCAAGGATTTCGGGCCAGTCCGCGGTCGCTCCGGTGGTGCTCTTGACGCCGCCGGTTCCGTTGGCTCCCAGGCCGGCCATCATCGTGTAGGGCGTCACTCCCGCCTGCGGGATGCTGACCACCTCCGCCAGCGAGCCCAGGCTTCCATTCAGATTCTGAAAGTGGGCCGCGTCGCTGGGCGCGCAGACCGGACCCGTTTCGCCGATGGCGTCGGTCGAGCGCCACAGCCCGCTGTCGTTGCCCAGAAAGATCTCCAGCGGATTATTTCCATTCCAGGCCAGGGCGTGCTGGTACTCGCCCACCTGCGCGCTCATGCACGTGGTCGAGTTGGTGGTGTTGCGCCACGGGCAGCCCTGCGCCACGGGGCAATCGCTCTGCCACAGGTCGTTGGCGCCGACCAGCACCATCGTCTCCTGCCCGGAGGGCACCGCCGCCAGCGCCAGGTTGTAGTCGCCGTTTTCAATGGTGGCCTGGCCCAGCGAGGTGTTCGTCTCCAGCGCCGCCGTGTTCCACTGCTGGCCGAAGGCAATCGCTGGGCCGGCACAGGCCCCCGCGCTCACCGCGCACAGGTCCTGCCATAGACCCTGATCCTGGTTGTCGATGTCCACCGTCCAGGCAAAGGTGTCGCCGGTCTGGGGATTCACCGCCAGCGTCCCGCGAAAGATGGGGCAGGCGGGCGAGCCGGTGCTGCCGGAGTTGGTGGGACAATAACCTGCGCTCGCCATCAGGTTCGTTCCTGGCTGCGCGGCCATCCGGGTCCACGCAATGCCGTCGGCGGACTGATAGTAGCCGTGGTAGCGCACCGCCGCCACAAATAGTTGCCGCACCGGATTCCACACCACGGAGGTGGCCGCATTCCCGTCAGGAGGAACGAAGGGATCATTTGGCCCCTGCACGTCTTCTCCGGCGGTATCGGTAATTGTGGCCAGCGACCAGGTGGCGCCGCTGTCGGAGGAGTAGTAAAGCCCCTCGTAACTCGTGCCGGGGGCATCCGCATTGACCAGAGCGCCTTCATAGGCCTGCGAAACCGCGGCCACCACCCTCTGCTGGTTGACCGCGCTCCAGGCAAATCCCGCAAATCCCTCCCCAACAAAGCTGTAGGTCTGGTCCGCGGTGGTCGAGATCAGGCTCCAGGTAGTTCCTCCGTCGGTGGAGCGCAGGATTCCGGCGCCATAGTAGGAGTCGAGAGCGTCATTCGGGTCGCCGGTCCCGGCCAAAATCACTCCCGTTCCGCCCGGCTGCACGATCAGCGCGCCAATGCTGATGGATGCGTCCACCGCGCCGCTCACGGCCGGCAGGTCATCGGTGAGCGGCGAGAAGGCGATGTTGGCGGGGTTGGAGGTATTTGCATTCTGAGAGAGCCAGACTCCGCCGCCGGTGGTTCCCGCGTAGAGGGTGTTGCCGGTCGCGTCCGAGGGGTCCAGCGCCAGCGCGGAAATGCGGCCAGTGACCAGCCCGAAGTTCTGCGACTCGACGGCAACCGGCCCCAGCGGCAGCCAGGTTGCCACTCCAGTGCTCTGCGGCTGGGCTTGGGAAACAGCCGTTTTCGCGCGCTTGCGAAGCCCTCGGGCGGGCGCCCGGCCCGGCGCAAATCCCCGCTCGGCCAGGAACCGCTGTGCCTGGACCACCCGTGGAGGCAGATTGGCCCGCAAAGGCGCAGCCCTCCCGCTCTGGCTTTGAGAGTCCGCTGAAAGACTCAGCTTTGTATCAGGGCGCGACTTTAGTCGTGCCGCAAGTCGCGTAGTATCGACGGGGGCTTTAGCCCCTGAGGTAGGCCCTTCGGACGAGCTTCCATTCTGAGCCGTCTGTGCCGATCTTTTTTGCGCTCCGGCCGGCATCCCCGTTGCGGCCAAAAGGACTGCCATCATCCCCAACGCCACCCTGCCCGCATGGCCGTAGACACTCTTCCCTGCCCTGCCGCCGAGGGCTGGTTCACCGCGAAGCCGCTGACATGCCCAAATGCTCACACGTCTCCCGATCGGGATTCCTACATCCCCTCCCTGTTATCGGCATCCTCCGGGGGGACTTGATCGAAATCCAATGGTTTGAACCGTGCGAAACACGCAGCTTGCTGGGTTGAAATTGGATTGGATTATAGACCACTAAGGGAACAACTTGCATCTGCGATTGCGATTTTTCTGAACACCACCCAGCAACCGGTCATCCTGAGCAACCCAACTCGCCGCGTCGAGTTACAGCCAACGATGAACCCGCCAACTTGCTAACTCGCAATCCCGCGAAGCGGGGCTAACCTGCTAAATTGTTTACCCGTCCTTTTGCCTTCTTGCCGAATAAAGAAGATCCTCCGCCACGAGTATCCTGTTCATCAGGAGCGATCCGGACCCTGAGCCTGCCGAAGGGGAAGGGGAGTCGAAGGACCCGGGGTTGCTTTCCGGCTTCAC
>Ga0302278_10002469_pt1 | contig 21355 bp, 14 predicted proteins | sample III_Bog_N3_2_FD_194543 | JGI IMG/M metagenome (GOLD analysis project Ga0302278, IMG submission 194543) | Peat permafrost microbial communities from Stordalen Mire near Abisko, Sweden - III_Bog_N3_2 | ecosystem: Environmental > Terrestrial > Soil > Wetlands > Peat | place: Sweden: Abisko...
AAACGCGATTGGCAATGTAGAAGTTCTCGACCGCAGCTCGCATGACAGCGACCTGGCTGGTCTTATCCGGGACAACCGCCCATGGGTGGTCCAGCACGACGGCGTCACTTGTATTGTCCTCGACCTCGCGGTACTGACCCGCTCCACGGCCGCTCAGGATGTAGGCGTACCGCAAAACGCCGGACTTCTCGATCTCGCCCGGCTCCCATCCGAGGGGGGTATCGAACGTCATTCGTTGCCCCTCTGTCCGAGCAACCCCGGCCTTGAAGAACATGCCCCCAAGCTCCGACATCATGATTTCGCAGCCATTGGCGACACCGGAAATCTCGTGCATGACGTTTCCCGTGACCCAATTCCTGCTGAACCCCTTTTGGCTCGACAAAGCGCGGCGGCCGTTTACGATCTCGTTATCCTCAAAAACCGAGTCGCTGACGTTTGACAAAAAGACATCGTCGTAGAGGTTGGCCGGATAGGCCTTGAAGACGTTGCCTTCGATGCGTGCGTAGCGGTGCGGCTTGCGCCCCGCGTTCAGCCAGAGTGGGTTCCCGGCGATGATTGTGCTCTCGGCCAGCGTGAATCCGCGGGTGGCGGAGACCACTCGGATTCCACCCACGTAATTGCCAACCGTCTCTGGCGGATGAAATGCGTCCTGGTGCCGGTTGCTGATCTCGACCCGGCGCAGGAACGTATCGGTCAATACCTTCTGCGGATCATCCGCGCCAACGAACACAGCTGTGTTGCAACCGGCTCCGGCGACGATCGACAGGTCGAGCACGCCGCTGTGATTGTCCAGCCAGAGCATCGCGGTGCCTTCCTTGACAAAACGGCCATACACATAGACCGGACCGGTCTGAAGACGCCCATTGAAAAGTCTCTCGAGGGAAAACGGGAATCCACCCTGGAGAGGTTTGTTAGGAGCGACGACGAGTTGGGTGGCTGCCCGGCCGCCGCCGCGCAATACGACACCGGGACGCACGTGGATGGTTCTCGTAATGGCCAGGTTTCCTTGCGGCAGGACTACGACTCCCCCACCTTGGGATGCCACCCGGTCGATAGCACTCTGAATGGCGGCGCTGTCGTCGTTGTATCCGTCGGCGTTCAGACCGCTGACTTTCGCGATGACGGGCGTCGGCGTCAGAGGCGCGTCAGGAGTGGCCGCCGAATAATCATCGCCGCGGCTCAGCATACTGACCACGTCCCGGCCAGCGACGACACTCAGAGGCAGAGTGTTGCTCCAGGCCGACAATCCGCCGCGCAGCACGTGCACCCGGACCGTGCAGTTTCCTGGGGGAAGCTCGCGTGGCACGAGGACTTGAAGCACGAATGGCTTGGTATTCATTCGCTCTTGTGGATCTAGGTCGAGCACCTTGCCAAAGTACGGCTTCGCGGCAACGCCCTGGAATGCGACCACGTACTCGTATTCAGCGCCATGAACGCCGCTGGTTTTCGCGAGACTGCGTCCAAACAGACGCAAGCGCTGGCCGGGCAGAACCTCCGGGTCGGAGAGAAACACCAGGTGGGGCCGGTTGATCAACCAGGGCTTCGACACGCCGGCCCCGGTCCTGACCCAGGCGACAACCGGCTCGACGTCATCACTCAGCGCCGGTTCGTCGCCAAGGTTGCTGGCAATCAGGATGCGCGACGCAGGAGTGCCGAGCATTTGTGCCTTCGTCGCGCCGGCCGGTGGTACGGCGGGCAGGGGTACTGGAGGTAGGGATGCGGATGTGATGATGGCCTCGCGCGTTGCCGGCGCAGGTCTCCACAGCCAGACTTCGGCCGAGGGCCCGAAGTTCTCGCCCACGATGACAAGGCTCGATCCCGAGTCGGTATTTCCGGAGACATGGGAGATCGCAGGCAGGGCGGCCTGCGACTCGGCTAAGAGGCCGGCAGCCGCCAGGGTCAGCCAGATGATTGCAACAGTTCTCATGATCAAACTCCCCATCCGGGCCACGAAACCAGGGAGCGTTCCTGGCTGCGCCCGATCATCTGCTCTCCGTGTTCGTTGGCGTGCGCGGAATCGCACAGGAAGCAGCCCGCCTCTTTTCCTGAGGCTCAGGAGCAGGGACTCAGGACTGGTTAACAAGTGAATCTGGCCGGCGCACTCGCGAATGTGCGACAGCGCGCATCACTTCAGCACGACGTCCCAGACTTTCGCCCGACGGGCCTTGCCGGCGGGTCCCTGCACGGTCAGTACGACGATGTACTCGCCGCCTTTGGAATATGTGTGGATCGGGTGCTGCTCCGCGGAACTGGCGCCGTCGCCGAAGTCCCATTGCCACGAAGTGATCTTGCCGTAGGAGAGATCCTGGAAGGCGACCACGCGCCGTTCCATGTCCACCACATTGACTGCGAACTGCGCCTCGACCGGCTTGTGAAACTGCTCTTCAAGCGGCATCAAGCGGAAAGTCACCAGGCGCGATGCGTCGCCGTACATGTAGATGCTCGGCGACAGATTCCAGAAGGCATGCGCTTCGGCGGACGCCGGGGCGTTGACGTCGTCCCAATCCTTGACCGCCCATGCCATGCCGATCAGTTTGTTTTCCGTTAGCCTCGATTCGACCGAATGCTCCGGCCCGTCGCAGGACGCGTAGTCGAAGGGCGTTATGTAGAACTCCAAAGTCAGCCTGCCGCTCTCTCCCGGTTTGAAATTGTACGAGTACGCCGCGTTGGCGTAAGGCAGTTCGCGTATCCAGGGCTGCTGGCAGCCCCACACCATCGCCCAGTCCTTGTCGCCGGGCGGCGTGAAGATGTGCCAGTTCTGCGCGTGAACGCCCTGCACCGCGCGGTAGATCGCCCACGGATCGATGTCGCGGTGCGGATGCAGGTCGCGGATGAAAGGGCCGCCCGAGAGGTCCGCATTCACCACCACCTCGAACATGTCGTTGTGCAGGTCGAGCCGCGAGAAATCCCAGTAGTTGTCGTAGGCCTCGTAAAGAAAGTAGAGGCGGTTGAGGCCCTTGACCCAGCCGACGCGCACGCGCACATCCAGATCCTTGGGATCGGGCTTCAATCCGTGCATCGAGTCGGTCAACTGATCCATGCCAATCACGTAGGAGTCGGGCACAATCGCCCAATCGTCCGTGTTCCCGTCAATTCGCGGGATCTTGTCCGCTGGGAATTGGAAGACCTTGTAAACCACGCCGGGCTTTTCGATGGCGCCCGCAGGCGCCATGCATGCCGCCGAAACAAGAATCGTGGACAGTAGTCTGCGTAGCATTCGGTCGCTCTCTTTTTCTAACCCACTTACTGCGCCGGCACGCCGCGCGCGATGCGCAGGCCGTTCCACCGCAGGCGGCGTTGCGGGCGCTCCGCATGGCGCGCCGCAGGGTCGAGCAGGTCCGCCGTATCCGCAAACCCTCCTCCGCGCAGCACTCTCAATCCAGCCGCGGAAGACGACTCGCGGCCATCGGAGCTGTCGTACGGATAGGGCATGTAGAGGCTCGAGCACCACTCCCAGACATTGCCCTGCATGTCGAACAGGCCCAGCTTGTCCGGCTGCCCGCTGCCCACCGGGCGCGGCCCGGAGGTTTGCACCGGAGCGTTAAACCAGGCCACCCGTTCGAGCGTTGCGGCGTCCGCGGGCCCGCCGGCCCGCGCGGCGTATTCCCATTCGGCCTCGGTCGGCAGGCGGAACCCGCCTCCCGCAACACGCTGGTTCAGCTTGCCCACGAACGCCTGGGCGTCTTCCCACGACACCTGTTCCACCGGCAAGCGGTCCGCGTCGGTGGGACTCTTCTGTGCGCTCGGATCCGCGCCCATGAGCGCTTTCCATTCCGCGCGTGTTACCTCATATTTCCCGAGGTAGAACGGCTCGATATGCACTGTATGCACCGGCCTGGAACCTGCGAATCGTTCGCTGCCGATGTCGGCGTCTCCGCCCGGTATCAGGACCATGCGGGTACCCAGTTCCGCGATCCGCACTTCCCGCGGCAGCCCCGTGCCGGCATCCCAGTCCTTGCCTGCGATTTCAAACCCAGCCAGGGCGGGCGCCAGCCGGCGCTCGCAGAGCTTCAGGAATTGAGCCGCAATCTGGTTGTCGGGCTCCTCTTTCAGTGCCGCCTGGAATTCGGCGCGAGCCTCCGTCCAGCGCTCGATCGTGGCTAATCGCCGGCCCTCGCCGACATGGCGCGCCGCCGCCTGCGACTTTTGAATAAGCTGCTCGAGCCGCTCATCCTGGCTCGACGGCGGTTTGTTCGGATCCACTAGCGCGTGCACGTGATGACAGGTCTGGCAGGCATCGGTACGCTTCGATTTGGGGCAGCCCGCCGTGTGGCACGTCGCGCACAGGCCGGCAATGGCCGCCGCGCGGGGAAGGCGATCCGGCTTTACATTATTCCGCTCGTCGGCGACGTGCCCACGGCTCGCGCCGTGGCAGTCCACGCAGCCGGTCCCGGCCTGCTGGTGTCGTGAAATGCCCCACTCCACCACCGAGATCACATGACAGCGGGCGCACACGCCCGCCTGCTTGAGTTGCGCGTCCGGCGCCGACTGCGGCCAAGCGGGGGCCATCGCCGCCGCCAGCAAAAACGCTGCTGCCATCATCCGCGCCATTGTTCCTCCAGCCAGCGGTAATGTTCGGGCAGCCATTTGGCGCGCAGCAACTGCGCCACGTCGCGGGCAGCTCCCAGCGCCGCCTGTTCCTCGCGGGTCATCGCGCCGGCGCGCGTCAGAGCCTGGTAGTTGTCTTGCAGCAGCCGGTCCTCGAACATGCCGGCAATGGCGGTGGAGACGAACGGCCTGGAAAACACGAAGCGCATCGCCGCCATGCACAGGGTCTCATCCGGCAACCGGCCCAGAGTCTTCGTCAGTTCCGCCACCGCCGCCGGCAAAATCGGCTTGCTGTTGGTCTGCCAGAGTTGCAGCTCTTCGAGCTCCGGGTGCTCGCCCGGACGTCTTCGCGGATCGAGCTTCATGATTGAGCCCGATGCCAGCGGCTTCATGGCGATCAGCCCTATGCCCCGGCGCTGCGCTTCCGGTAGGAACTCGCTGTAGTCCGCGCGGGCGTGAATGAAATTGTAGGGAAAGAACAGGTAGTCGATGCCTTCCAGTTGCTTGAGGGCCTCGCACATGGTGCGCTCGATGTGCGTCGCTATGCCGATCGCGCGGATCTTACCGGCTTCCTTCGCTTTGCGCAGTACGTCCCAGTTCTCCAGAGCCGGCCCGTCGATTTCCGCCGTGTGGAAGCGGTACAGGTCCACGTGGCCGCTGAATACCTTGCACGCGTGATCGATGTCCTGCGCGGAAACGTCGTGGGCCAGCGAGATCAGAATCCGGTCGCGCCGTCCGTGTACGCTGCGCGCGGCCGGCTCCCATTGGCCCTCGTTGGCATACACGTCGAGGAGGTTGACCCCCAGATCGAACGCATGGGCCACGATCCGGTCCCGCCGGGTCTGGCCCGCCGCCGTCAGCACGGTTCCGTTGGGAGCCTTCACGCGGTCGGCCGGATCGGTATGCGAGCCGAACGAGAGCAGCGACGGGTACAGATCCGTCTGCCCCAAACGGCGATAGGTCATACCTCCGCGCCGGAACTCGATGGACTTTTGCGGCTCGGCCGACAGCCAGGTTTCGGATGCCAGTAAGCCGGCGGCAGAGCCGGCCAGAAAGTTTCGGCGGGTAACGAGCGACGGTGTCATGGTGATATCCGCTCCTAGTGCAAGTATGCCGCGCCGGGACTTCTCCCGGTGCGGCATACTGTTGCGTCGATTGCCCCGTTAGAAGTAGAGCTTGGCGGCAATCATGGCCACCCGCGGCGTGCCGCTCTGGCCCGAGATCATCCCGAAAGTGGAATCGGTGATTTGAGTATCCGGATTGCCGGCGTTCATGTGATTGAACACGTTCTGTGCTTCAAACCGCAATTGGAGGTAGCGCGATTCGCTCTTGGTGAAGTTGAAGTTCTTCATGAGCGAGAAGTCCCACTGGCTGAATGCAGGGCCCACCAACCCGGGAACAGTCCAGCCCACATCGCCGATCTGCAACTGGTTGGGTAGAGCCTGCGCCAACTGGAACGCCGCGTCATTCAGATACGGCGTGTAGCCGGCCGAGCCAATCAAGGAACTGTGGCCCGAGACGAAGTTGTTAGCCTGCACTCGCGGATACGCATACACGGGGCGTTCCGAAGCGCCGTTGGAGGCCTGTCCGGCGATCCACCAGAGGGAGTTGCTTCCGGTCGGCGACAGGTACTGTCCGGAGTGGTAGGTAGTGACTCCCGCCGCGGTCCAGCCGCCAACGACCTTGTCGAGCAGCTTGCCCGCGAAGTCCTGCGTGTTGTTCAGGAATCGCCGGCCCTGGCCAAACGGCAGCGCCACGCTATAGTTGAAAACCAGCTTGTGCGTGAAGTCGGAGTTGGAAAGCGAGTAGACGTCGCCGCGCCCCAGGCCCGCCTGCGGGAAGCGGTTGCTGCCCGGAGTGGAACTGTCGATGCCGCCGGTGTCTTCCATCAGCTTGCTGAACGTGTAGTTGGCCAGGAAGCCGAAGCCGTGCGCGAAGCGATGCTCGATCTGGACGTAGGCGGCGTTGTAGTTGGAGGTGCCGTCCGGATCGCCCGTGGTCGAAATCTGCTGCCAGAGCGGATTCAACTCATAGAGGTTGCCGAGCGGAAGCATGGCGCCGCCCCTCGAAGAACCGGCCGGAACAAAGCCGTAGAACGGATTGGGAACGAGTTGCAGAAGTTTGCTCCCAAGACCGCCGATCTTGTTGTAGGCATCTGGCAGCACATGCTCGCCCACCCCAATCCACGCCGGCAGGGCTCGTCCCATGCTTCCGTTATAGGACGCTTCCAAAAGCCACGTGTTGCTTCCGGAACCCAGCTCGCGCTGGATCGCCATCTGCACGTTATGCTCGTGCCCGCTGTTGAACTCGGACGTCTCCGAGAGCCACCAATTGCCCATTACCGACATGTTCAGCGCATTCACGTCCGTGGTGGCTGGAACGTAGCCTTGGTTGTTGGGCATGGGATTGGAGAAGCTCAGAGGATAGGTGAGACCGCCGTCCGGCGTGCCGCCCTGCGCCATGCGCGCCGAGTCTCCGTAACCCACGTTCCATCGCGCCGCGCCCAGGAACCAGTTGCCGGTCTTGGTCAGATAGATCTCCGCATAGCTGGCACGGATCACAGTCTTGGGAAGGATCTGATACGCGATAGCCAGGCGTGGCTCGAAGTTGTGCGGGTGCGACTGTTCCAGTGTCTGCCCCGGATAGTCCGAGGTGCCCATCTCTGCGACGCGCCCGTGAATGCCGCTGGTCATCCATTGCGGTTCCGGTAGCGTCATGCCGATGGTGTTCTCTACCTGCGACCAATTCCAATTCGCAGCGGGCTGGACATTCCAGGTGTAACTGCGATCCCAGAAAGTCTCGCGGTTGTGGCGCTCGGTGCGCGGCGGTTCGAAGTCCCAGCGGATTCCGGCGTTGATCGTGAGTTTCGAGGTCAGCTTGATGTCGTCCTGCAGGTAGGCGCCGTGGTAAGTTTGCAGCGATGCCGGGCCGGCCAGTTGTTGGCCATCTCCCCAGATTGCCTTGCCTAGAAGATAGCTTGCGAACATCGAGCCTTGGCCCAGGCTGCCGGCCTGAGCGGGCGACTGCGCCGTGACGGTCCGGTCCGCGGCCATCTCGAAGTTGCCACCGGTTTGTTCGTTGCTGTAGTAGCGCCGGTGCTCGTACCCCGCCTTGAACGTATTCTTGCCCCAGATCTTCTGGACCGCAACGCTCCCGGTGTAGGCGGTGTCGTATGTGTTATCGATTGAACCGCCGCCCAGCCCGGCCAGGCCCGACATGTTGTCGATCGCGGGAACCACGCCATTATTGACGCCGCCCAGGATGTCCACCACATTGACGGGTAACGACCAGCCGCCGTCCTTGACATCTACGGTCGAGCCGCTGAATACGTTGTCTCGGACCACTCCCAATCGGAGGGTGAAGATGGTGGTGGGATTCACGACCCAGTCGTGCTCGACACCCGCGGTGTAAGAAGTGGTTGTGTTCAACGAGGAAGGCGCCAGCGCTGAAAACGTGCTGGGCGTCTGGGCGGTGTAATCGTACTGCGCGATGGTGAAGTGGGTCGTATTGGAGGGGCTCCAGTTCTGATCGAGGCGTCCGGTCCAGCGATTGTTGTTCGATGGAGAAGTCGTGTTATAGACATAGTTGTTTTGATTCGAGGTGCCCGGCAGCGGAGTGGTGTTCGCCGTCGGATAGTAGCCCGAGTAGATTTTGGCCAGCGGATCGAAGCGGGTCCCCGGAATCAGGTTGCCCGGGAACTGGGTGCGGGTGATTTGCCCGTTCGCGCCGATGGACCCCGTCAGCGGGTCATAAATCTGAACCTTGTAGCCGTTATCCTCCAGGCTCTGCGAGAAATCGCCCTGCTTCTCCAGGTCGGTGGGCACCGAGGCCAGACTCGAATTGCTGCCGCTCTTGTGCCGCGTTCCTTCGTAGTTCACGAAGAAGAAGGTCTTGTTCTTTCCGTTGTAGATCTTGGGAATCGTAATCGGTCCGCCCAGCGTGAAGCCGAACACGTTGTCGTGAAACACGCCCTTCGCTTCGCCCAGACGGTTCGAATTCCAGTCGTTGGCATTCAGCTTGTCGTTCTTGAAGAATTCATAGCCGCCGCCATGGAAATCATTGCTGCCGGAGCGGGTAACCAGCAACACGGCCCCGCCCGAAAGGCGCCCGTACTCGGCCGATAATCCGTTGGTTAGTACTTTGAACTCGGCGAGCCCTTCAATGGAGGGCGTCGAAGGCGGAATGGAGTGCAGATAACCGGTGGTCACTGGTTGGCCATCCAGAAAGTACTCGGTCTGGTTGGTGCGGCCGCCGTTGATGCGGAAGTCGCTGCCATAGCCGCCTTCCGAACTTGAGCCGTTTACGTTGGGCGACAGTTGCGCGAAGGCCAGCGGATCCCGGCTGTACTGCGGCAGTTCCATAATGCGCCGGTTGTCGATCACCAGGCCCTCTTCGGCGTCCTCAGTGCGGAGCAACGCCGCCTCCGCTGTCACAGTGACGCTCTCGGTACTGGATCCGAGCTGCATGTGAACATCCACGGCGACGTGGTCACTGACTTGGAGAAGCATATTCGGCAGCTCGAATTTCTTGAAGCCGTCGAGGTTCGCCGTGAGTCTGTACGGACCCGGGATGAGTCCCGTCAGCGAGTACAGGCCCTCGGAATTGGATTTCGTCATTTGGACGACGTTCGTGTTCTTGTTTTGGATGGATATGGCCGCTCCCGGTATGACGGCGCCACTCGGGTCGCTGACACGCCCGGAGACGACGGCATTGCTGCTCTGAGCACTGAGGGACGCGGCCAGAACCGCCATGAACAGCGCGCTGCACCAGATCTGCTTGCGCATAAAAGGCTCCCACCTTTCGTTTCCGGCCGCTCTCGGACTTCTCACCATTACAGACCCGTTTATCTCAATCGGGCTCGAGCCTTCCGACGTCGCCGGTTTGATTGTATACAATGTGGTTCTATCATCTGCCGCTTGGTGAGTCAACAAAATAATTTTCATCATCCATCTAAGGTATTGACATACTTATAGATCTACTTCACAACGTGAAGATCGTCCACTCTGAGAACCTGTCAAACCGAGTAGTCTCTTGACGCATCACGCACGATCGTGTACAAATTGGAGACAGCATGAGCGCAAAACCTTCCCACGATGAGGCTCTGCATTCGTTCCTCTACCGCGCGCTGCTTGAGAAGATAATCAGCGGCGAAATTGCCCCCGGGCAGCGTCTTGTCGAAGAGGATCTCGCGCGCACTTACGGCGTCAGCCGCACGCCGATCCGCGAGGTTCTGCTATCCCTGGTGAAGGACGGCTGCGTGGAGCGCGCGCGCAATTGCGGCGCCAGGGTCGTGGCGTTCAAAGCCGAGGATGTCGAGGAGCTTTTCGACCTCCGCACGGCCCTTGAGGTCCATTGCATTTCAACCGTCGTGCGCACCGTTAAAATGAGCGAGTTGCTCGAGCTGCAGCACAGCCTCGAAGCCGTCGAGAGCAAGTCCGGATCCGGGTTGCTGGAAGAGCACGCGAGAATCGATCTGAAGCTGCATCACCTCATCGTGGAGAACTCGGGAAACCGGCGTCTGATCGCCCAGATGCGGAACCTGTCGCTGTTGCTCGAATCGTTGCAGCTCACCAGTTTTAGCAATGACGAGCAAGCCCGCAAGACCGGCGAACAGCACCTGTCCATTGTTCGCGCCTTATTGCAGCGGGACGTCGTCCTGGCCCGGCGGCTCCTGACGGAGCACATCGAATATGGCAAGCGAAACGTGCTGCAGATGTTCATCAAGTTCGCGAACCAGCAACAACTCGTGGCCAGAGAGTAGGCGCGGCATCAGCTTATGGCACGATTCGCAATCCCTTCATCGCCGGCCAGACCATGCTCGTGGCCGGAGCAGCCATACCCTACGGTTGAGCGGATGGAGCGTGATGCTGTGAATGACGAACGCCTTCTGCTTCTATCCCCGGCGGATAACGTCCTCGTGGCCATTTGCGCGATCGAATGCGGGTCGAGCCTGACCGTTGGAGGAAAGACGATCCAGGTCGCCGAACGGATTCCGCTCGGCTTCAAGGTGGCCGCGCGCGACATCACTGCCGGGCAAAAGATCTTCAAGTACGGAGCTCATATCGGCTCCGCCACCCGCGACATCTCCGCCGGCTCGACGGTCCATGTCCACAACATGAAGAGCGACTATTTGCCCACCTACAAGCCGGAGGTGCACGCCCGCCATGACTCAAGCGACTGAGATCTTCGGATACGCGCGGAAGGACGGACGCAAGGGCATTCGCAACGTGGTCGTGGTCGTATACCTGGTCGAGTGCGCCCAGCATGTGGCGCGCGAGATCGCATATCCGTTTCGCACGCGCGGCGTGCACCTGATCGGCTTCGGCGGTTGCTACCCGAACGAGTACGCCGCACGAATGATGCGGCAGCTCTGCACCCATCCGAACGTCGGCGGCGTCCTGCTTGTCTCGCTGGGATGTGAGAGCTTCGACCGCCAGGGACTTGCGGAGACCATCCGCGATTCGGGCCGTCCCGTCGAGACTCTGGTCATCCAGCAGACCGGCGGCACGCGCAAGACAGTGGCACTGGGCCGCGTCTGGGTAGAGTCAACCCTCGGCGCTCTGGGCGCGACGCCGCGCCAGCTCATGAGCATTGACGAACTCGTCATTGGCACTGTCTGCGGGGGCTCGGATGCAACCAGTGGGCTGACCGCCAACCCCGCCGTCGGGCGCGCCTTCGACCTGCTGGTCGCTGAGCGCGCCACTGCCATTTTCGAGGAGACCGGCGAGCTGATCGGTTGCGAGCACATCATGGCCGCGCGCGCATCCAATCCGGCCTTAGCCGACGTCCTGGTGGCGGCGGTGGAGAAGGCGGCCCACTACTACACGGTGCTCGGGCACGGCAGTTTCGCGCCCGGCAATGCCGATGGCGGACTGACCACGCAGGAAGAGAAGTCCATGGGCGCCTACAGCAAGAGCGGCAGTTCCAGAATCTCCGGATTGATCAAACCCGGCGATGTGCCCGCGGCCGGCGGACTCTATCTGCTGGATGTTGTTCCGGATGGCGAAGTCCGGTTCGGATTCCCCAATATCAATGACATTGCCGAAATAGCCGAACTGATCGCCTGCGGTTCCCACCTGATCCTGTTCCCCACCGGGCGGGGTTCCGTGGTCGGCTCGGCGATCTCGCCGGTAGTTAAGATCTGCGCCAACCCGGAAACCTACCGTCGGATGAGCGAGGACATGGACGTGAACGCCGGACGCATCCTGGAAGGGGCAGCCACGCTGGACGCGGTGGGCCGCGAGATTTTCGATCTGGTCGTGGCGACCGCGCAGGGCCGCCGGACCACTTCAGAATCCCTGGGCCATCAGGAGTTCGTGCTGACCTACAAGAGCTTTGAACCGATTGGTCCGGCCTGCCTCCCGGTGCCGGCTTAGACAGTCGGGAACAAACCAGAAAAGGGGACTGCCTGATCGCAAGCGGGATTGCAGACCCGAATCGGCCGTCGATCGCCGCGAGTTTGTCTCACGGCTGACCGCGGCTACATCGTGGCTTTGCCGCCCGCGCGAGGGTGGCACTTGTAGGCGTCTTGCGCGTTCTTCCAAAAGTATCTTTCAACCGTCTCCTGGTCTTTATCCGCGAGGTAGTCCCGCACGATGCGGAACACCGTGGCATAGGGCGCGGTCAGGTCGCACACCGGCCAGTTGCTCGCATAAATCACGCGCGCCGGACCGAATGCCTGCCAGATTGTATCCAACCCAGGTTTGTAAAAACCGGCGTCGGTTGGAACCTGTCCGCCGATGCGCCGCGCCACGGCGGAGACCTTTGCGTAAACCGAAGGTGCGCGTCCGAGGACGCGCAAATCGTCTTCATAGGCTGCGCGTCCGGCTTCGTCCTGAGGCGGATCCAACGGCAGGTGTCCCAACACCAGCCGGAGATCCGGCAGCATGCCGGCCAGGCGCGTGATCCCCGCGAGACTGCGCGGGCCGTCCAGGAGAATATCCAGGCTGAGGTCCTTCGCCGCCGCCAGTTTCAGGCCGTTGAGGGCTTCGGGTTGCGCTACGATTGCTGAAATCGAGCCGGCGTTGATCCGGATTCCGCGAAAGAGAGGGTGCCTGCTGAACCGCTCCAACGCATCTTTGAACTCTGGATTGCCGGGCTGCAGATGGCCTACTACGGCCCAGACCAGCCTGCTCCGGTCCGCCACTTCGAGCAGCCACAGGTTGTCTTCCAGCCACGGGCTCGCCTCCACGGCCACCACTCCGTCCACGCGGAACGGCTTGATGTTCGCAAGGTATTGCTCGGGGTAGGTTGGCTTGTAAAGGACCGTCTCGCTTTTCGATGGCCAGGGCACGCCCTGCGGGCGCGTAGGATCGTAGAAATGCACGTGGGCATCCAGGACGCGGGCCGGCCCCGCAGCCAGAGCTGGACAGGCGGCGAAAGCCGCGGCGGAACCGCAGCCTATAAAAGACCTTCGACTCAGCATGACGAAGCTGTAGTCTACGGAAGCTACGCGAGCTCGGTCAAGGCCAACCATTGCCGTTGATGGCGCACGAATGCACAACTGGTTCAACACGGAGTGGAACTACGGCTCCGGAGCCGGCATTTGCGCCCTTGTCGAACCCGACGCCCGGGCGGGACATGATTGATATAGTGTCGGATCGGAGAGTGAGGTGCTCGCAATGAAGATCAAGAGGCTGAGGCCGGGCGCCGCGGGGTTGCTGCTCTTTGCCATCCTGCAGGTTCTGGCGGCGCAGCCGGTCGCGCCGGACGGCCTGAAGATTCGCACCGTGGATATCATCCACCACGCGCACACGGACGTCGGATTCACGGACATGCCGGTGGTGGCCCGCGAACTGCACGCGCGCTACATCGATGCCGCCGTGGACATCTGTGCAAAGGATGCCCGCTTCCGCTGGGCGACCGAGTCGATGTTAGGAGTCGATGACTGGTGGCGCGGGGCCAGCCCGGAACGGCGCAATCTGTTCCTCAACCTGATTAGCAAGGGTCAGATCGAAGTGACGGCCATGCCGTTCAACCAGACTCCTTTCATGAACGCGGCGCAGTGGAACCAAGCTCTGAACTGGGTTCCGGAGAGCCTGTGGCGCCAGTTCCACCCGACGCTGGCGATGCAGAGCGACGTGAACGGCATGCCGCGGGCCGGCGTGTTGAAGCTGCTCGATCACGGCGTACGTTACCTCTATATGGGTCTCAACGATGACAGCGGCGGTCCGCCTTTCCCGAGGCCCACGGCCTTCTGGTGGAAGATGCCGGACGGGCGGCGCATCTTCGTCTGGCTGGGTGAGACTTACGGTGCGGCCTACAACTTGTTCGAACCCGAGGAGTGGCGCAAGGGGCCTGTGCCGCGCGCTGCCAACACAGCCTACCGGCCTCCGCGCGCCGGCGAGATCCTGAAGACAGATGAGGCTTCGTTACGGGCGGCGCACCGGCGCTGCGTCGCAAAGCTGCTGGCGCTTCAGAAGTCCGGCTATCCGTTTGAGCGGGTGATGTACTCGTACACCAACCAGTGGCGCTATGACAACGATCCGCCCTTCCCTGCGCTGGCTGATTTCGTCGCGGCCTGGAACAAGCTGGGGCTGAAACCGGAGCTGCGGCTGACTACGCCGTCCGTGGCGTTGGCGTCGCTCGAAAAGGAAGCCGGCGCCAGACTGCCGGTGGTCGAGGGAGAGTGGACCGACTGGTGGGCCAATGGCGCGGCTTCGGGGCCGCGGGAGGTGGCGGCGACCCGCGAGGCCAAGCGGCTGCTCGAAGCCGCGTCCTCGCCGGTTTGGGGCGCGGAGAACGCGGGATTCCGTGGCAAATCGGAGGAGATCCTCAAGAGCCTGTGCCTGTTCGACGAGCACACCTGGGGATCGAGCAATAGCGTGGCCTTGCCCGACAGCCTCGATTCGATCGGCCAGTATGTGGAGAAGAGCATCCTCGCCTACCGGCCTCTGGGGCAGGCCGAATGGCTGCTTTCGCAGCGGGCGCGGACCAGCCTGGATGGGCGGCCCGAAGGGCTGTACGTGACGAACACGGCCGCGGCGCCCTACACCGGATGGGTCCGGTTCCCGGCTATGGCGCTGCGCGGCGACTACCGCTCGCTGCTGAATCCCGCAACCGGCGAAAAGACGCCCCTCGAACTCGAAAGCGGGTTGCAGCAGTGGTTCCGACCAAGAAAGCCGGAAGACCTGACTCCGGAGAACACGCCCGAAGTGTTTGGCGACAACGTGCCAGACCAGGTTGCTCGATTCTGGGTGGAGGATCTGCCTCCGCGGACGACCGTGGCGCTGCGTCTTACTAAGGACATTGCAACGGCGGCGGCTCGAATCGAAGCGGCCCAAGTGACGTTGGATGAGCGCGGCTGGCCGTCGTCGATCTCGTGGCCGGGGATGAAGAAGCCCCTGTTCACTTCCGGCACGGGAGATTTCGTTGCGTTCGGGACCAAGGCGTTTGCGGCCCGCTGGGAGTTGAAAGATCGCAAACGGGAACTGCTCTCCTCCGTGCCGTCCGCTCCCCAGGCAACCACCGTGGAGCATACGCCGCACTCCACGCTTTACACCCAACGCTTCGCTCATCCGAGCCTCAAATGGGCCGCGCGGCGGCTGGAGGTCTGGAACGACACGCCGCACGCGCGCCTCACGGTCCGTTTCGATCGCTTGAGTTCGGAGCAGCCTGAATACTACTTCGTGAACTTCGCCTGTCCCGTGCAGGGCGTTCTGCCGGAATTCAGCAACGGAGGGCTTCCGTTTGTCCCCTTCCGCGAGCAGATTCCGGGTACATGCGCTGATTACTTCGCCATCGACGGCTGGGCCCGGTACGAATCGGAAGATGGCGACTGGCTGTGGGTCAGCCGCGATGCGCCGCTGGTGAGCGTTGGCGGCCCGCATATGCTCGAACGAATCAAACAGCCTCCCGCCGATTTGCACCGGCTGATGGCCATGGTGTTTGACAACAGTTGGTACACCAACTTTGTCGGCAACAGCCACGGGGTGATGGAGTTCGAGTTCGACCTGCTGTGGCAGCCTCGGATGAGCAATGCCGCTGAAGTGGCGGGGACGGCGGTGTCGAAGCCGGTGGTCCTGGTGAATCCGGCTGAGAGAGAGGCGCCGGCGCTGCTCGAACGGCTGTTCCGGCCATAAGCCCGGACAGATCTACTCAATCTTTCCGGAATGCGCTCGGCGCACACCCGAATCGTCGGGCAAAGACGGTTGCAAAATATTGGCTGGAGGAGAAGCCACATTCCAGGGCCAAAGCCGTAATGGCCTTCTCACGGTTCGTCCTGAGCACCTTTGCGGCTTGATCGAGGCGGCAGTGGTTCAGATACTGAAGCGGCGACATGTTCGTCAGACATCGGACGTGGTGAACGAACTGCGTGACGCGCAGGCCGCAGTTGGAAGCCATTTCCTCCACGGTCCAGTCGATGGAAAGATGCTCCGGATGGCTCTTCAAGTCGACTAGAAACAGGTCGATGGTTCGCCGTGTGCTCGATAGCGACTGGTCCAGCCTGACCTGCTTCCGCCTCAGCCCTTCGAGCAGGTGAAGAAACAAGTCGTTCACGCGGATGGCAATGTGCGATATGCAACTGCCATCGCGGTCGCTCACGATCGCCGCGGCGATTTGCAGGAAGCACTCACGAATACCAGGGATGGCGCGATACACACTCTGCTCGCTGTGCCGGAGGATGTTCGTCAGCTCGTCGAGGTCCCGTTTGCTAAGCAGCAGCCAGGATGGCCACTTCCATTCCTGATTCGGCCGCCGGACGCCGACATCGAGGATGATCCAGTGAAGCCGGCTGGCGGAGACGAGGGGCTTGCCGATGCTGTGCCGCTGCCAGGGCCGGGCCAGTGTCACGTCATCAGGTCTGAGCAAGTACTCACGCCCATCCACAGCGAAATCCAGGCTCCCGGTCTCAAGCAACGCCAGCTCGATCCCTTCGTTGTAGTGCCAGCTCAGCCCCCAGTCCTGCTGATCCGGGGCGTCCCAGAATCCGATCATCTTTAGGCCGGGCAAGGACTGAGGGGGCAGCAGCTTACCTGGGTAATGCCCCTGACACATCGCCTTGAGCTGCAATGCGCCGCTGTCAGCAGCCTGAGCAAGGGGCCGGCAACTGTCCGCACGGTAAGTCTCATCGTGGTCACGAAAGATGGGAATGGATCTGGGCATCGAGCGGCGCCGTCATGTTCAATTTTAAACGACCGAAGGAATATGAACGACAGAAGCCTATCACGAGAGTAGGATTCTTCACACGGAGCGGTCTCAACGCGCCGTCATGAGTTACTCGGAATCCTTCGCACGACGAAGAGCGAAGGGGGAGGTTTCTATGTTGGAAAACCATTGGACGAGGCGGGAAATCCTGAAGGCCGCGGGCGTGGGAGCCTTCACCACTCAACTCTTCACCGGCCGGCTGCGCGGAGCGAACGACCGGATCGCCGTCGGCTTCATCGGAACCGGTGGGCGAGCTGGCGACCGTGACGGCCTGATTGACAATTTTCTGAAACATAATGACGCGCAGTGCGCAGCCGTCTGCGACTGCTTCACGGACCGTCGCGAGCAGCGGGCTAAACATATCGAGGAGGCTTACGCAGCGAAGACTGCGGCGGGCTCTTACCACGGCGTCGCGCGCATCGCCGATTTCCGCGAACTGCTACGGCGTAAAGACATCGACGCGGTCGTGGTGGCCACTCCGGATCACTGGCACATCCCCGTGCTGGCTGCCGCAATCCGCGCGGGCAAGGACGTCTATGTCGAGAAGCCGCTGAGCCCCAGCCTGCAGTGGAATTTTCGTGCGCGGGACGTGGTGAAAAAATCGGGGCGCATTTTCCAGTACGGCACGCAGCAGCGCGGCGCGCTGCATGTGCGCTCAGGCTGCGAACTCGTGCGGTCTGGCGCCATCGGTGAATTGAAGGCATTGAAGGTGGTATCTCCCTCGGGGCACCCGGGCGGCAAGTTGGAGAAGAAGGCCGTGCCTGCCGGATTCGATTACGAGATGTGGCAGGGGCCGGCGCCCGAGCGGCCCTATTGCGACGACCGCTGCCTGACGCCGGGCCACTGGCACATCTACGACTACAGCATTGGCTTTCTGGGTGGGTGGGGCGCTCATCCGCTGGATGTATTGGACTGGGGCCTGCCGCGTCCAATGGTTCCCGTGGAATACGAAGGCACCGGGCTTATCCCGAAGGAAGGGCTGTTCAACACGGTGATGGACTGGAAGGTGCGCTGCACTTACCCGAGCGGGCTGGTGATGGACTTCACCACCGGCGCTGAGGACGTGACGGAATTCATTGGCGCCGAGGGCTGGATCCGGATCAGCCGGCGCGGGATTGAATCCGAGCCCGCCTCGTTGACGGCCGGACTGGCCGTGTCGAAGTTTGATCAAATGGGACGCAACCACACGCGCAATTTCCTGGACTCCATCCGCGGCCATGCCACACCGGAGAGCCCCATCGATTGCGCCATCCGCACGGACCTGATCAGCCAACTCTCCAACATCGCGGTGCGAACGGGCCGCAAGATTCATTGGGATCCGGCGAAGGAGACGATCACCGGCGATCCCGACGCTGCGAGGATCATGAACCGCGCGCTGCGGAGTCCTTGGGTACTGTAGCGATACTCACGCGGCCCGAATCGGAGATAACCGTGCCCATGCCCGATGCTGTCATTCAATGAAAGGAAGAATTCCTGAGATGAGAGTCGGATGTTTTGCCCTCGTGGAGCCTTTCGCCAATATGCAGCGCCAATTCCAGGCGCTGCACGAGCTTGGCATCGAATATGCCGATATTACAGATAGCCACGACGGCGGCAGCCTGGGCGTGGAATATGGGTTCACGGCATCGGTGAGCCTGGATAGCCATCCGGCGAAAATCCGCGAGATGGCGGCAGGGGCAGGGATAACGCTCACCAGTTTCTGTGCACACGCTAATTTGCTGGACCCCATCAGCCCGGACATTTACTCCACCGTCGAGATCATCAAGGCCATCCGGTTGGCTGCCTGCCTCGGCATCCGGCACGTCATCACTGCCGAAGGCGAACCAAAGACGGAGTTCGGTCACAGCCTCACGCCCGAGCAACGCATCTTCGCCATCCGCGAGAGATTGTACGAACCGATTCGCTGGGCCGAGGAACTCGGCGTCGAGTTGCTGCTCGAGACACACGGTCCGGTAACTGACTCAGCGAGTTCCATGGCTGAACTTTTGGACTCGCTGGGGCATGAAAAGACTGTTGGCATGTGCCTCGATACCGGGAACGTCTGGCTGGGCGGTACGGACCCGCTGGAGTATATTCGCCGGTTCCCTCAACGCATCAAGCACGTGCACTGGAAGGATATTGGCGCCGAATGGCAGACGAAGCGCGGTACGCTCTTCGGCTGCGGCATGGGGACCATTCCCCTCGGCGATGGCGCAGTCGGAATCGAATCGGTCGTGCACGCTCTTGTCGAGATCGGCTTCGCCGGCGACACGACCGTCGAAGTGGCGGGCCCTGAAAACGTCAAGGCATCGCTGTCGAGGCTGGCGGCATGGCTGGGTTCCGCGCGCTCGCTTGACAACGGACTCAGCTTGTGACATTACGTCTATCCGGGCAATGCGGCCGATGCCGAGGAACTGCCCCAGGCGCTGACGCACATCGTGGCACTGCCGGACCGCAACCAGATCGAGCGCGACTCGGTCACGCTGGTGCTCCGCTTACGCGACTACGAGTAAACTCCCGCTAGCTGATCACGCGCTTCAGAAACATCCGCAGACCGAGGTAGAAGCAGGCTCCGATGCCGACGAGTAGTGCGGCGATGACAACGCGGATGTCGAGGGTCGGGAAGGCCATGCCGCCGCCGGATTTCACCATCGCGTAGCGCAGCCCTTCCGAACAGTAGGTGAGGGGATTGGCGAGCGTCAGAATCTGAAACCAGCGGATGTGCTCAAGTGCGGCCCAAGGATAGTAGGTACATCCCGTGAAGATGAGTGGCGTGAAGATGAGCGCGAACATCAGGCTGATGAACTCGGCGCGCACGATGGTCCCGATCAGCATTCCGATGGTCGCGCCGGTAGCGCCGGTCAGCAGCACCATCAGGACCAACATGCCGATGCGGTCGGTCCGCACGGAGAAGTCGGGGCCCAGGATCACGAGCGCCATCGGGAATATGCAGGCTCCGGCGAACGCGCCGCGAAGCGTTCCGAAGAGCACTTTTTCGGCTGCGACCATCCAGACGGGCAGCGGCGCAAGCAGCCGGTCATCGATCTCCCGCGCAAATCCCAGATCCAGAACCAGCGGCAGCGTGACGCCTTGAATCGCGGCGAGCAGTCCGGACAGGCTGACGATGCCGGGCAGCAGCAGCGCTGCGAATCCATGGGCCGCGAGTCCGATGCCAGGCAGCACCTTCCCGAAAATGAAGAGGAAGAATAGCGGCTGGATCATGGCCTGCAGCAGAAACTGCACGATCTCGCGCGCCGTAACGACGAGGTCGCGCTGGGCGATTGCGCGGACGGCGTTGATGGCCAGGCGGAATTGCGAGACCTCGCGACGCGCAGTCACGGGCGCCGCGGAGAGGCTGTGCGTGCTCATCGGAGATGCCTCCCTGTGAGATAGATGAACACCTCTTCGAGAGTGGCGTTCTTCACGCTGATATCGCGGATGACGAGGCCGGCGCCGGTCGCGGCTTGCACAACAGGGCCCACGAGCGCTCCAGCTTCGGCGGCGTAGATCCGGTACGCCGCGCCGTCCGGGCCATCGCCGGAAGACCCCATGCTCTCGACTTTGATTACGCCCGGGAGTGAGTCAAGTCGATTTTCGAGGCCCTCCACGCCGCTCCCCATCTCGACCTGCAGTTCCAGCGCATTGCCGCCTGGAATCAACTTCTTCAACTCAGCGGTGGTGTCGTTCACAAGGATCTTACCGTGGTCCATGATGGCGATCCGCTGGCAGAGGCGGTCGGCCTCGTCCATATCGTGGGTCGTCAGGAGGATCGTGAGGCCGCGCTCGTTCAAAGCCTGAATCCGTTCCCACAGGAACAGGCGGGATTGCGGATCGAGGTTGTTGGTGGGCTCGTCGAGAAACAGAACCTCGGGTTCGTGCATCAGCGCGCGCGCCACCATCACGCGCTGCGCCATGCCTCCGGAATAGCGGGCGATTTTTTCGTTCTGGCGTTCGAACAGGCCGAGTTCCTTCAGCAGGGAGTCGGCGAGCGCCTCGCGCTGGCGCTTAGGCACTCCGTGGTACGCGGCGTGGAAGGTGAGGATCTCGCGAACCCGAAGGCTGCGATCGAGATTGTTCATCTGCGGGAGCACGGCGATGCGTTGCTTGACCCGGATCTGATCGTGCGCGACGTCGTGTCCGGCAACTTCGGCGCTCCCCGAGGTCGGACGCACGGTCGTGGTGAGTACGCCGATTGTCGTGGTCTTGCCCGCGCCATTGGGCCCGAGCAAGCCGAAGATTTCACCCCGTCGAACGGTAAACGACACGCCGTCCACGGCGTTGCCGTTTGACTTCGGAAATGTCTTGACCAGGTTCTTGACTGTGATTGCGTCGGTCATGCGTTAAGGCCAGCCCCAGATCTGACTATTGTCGCGAATTTGCCCAGATTCGCAACTGTTTTGAACTCGCCACGTATGTTCGCGGCAGAGTGTGTCCCTCGCTCCGCACCAGCCACTCGAAAACGAAACGACCGTGAAGTGGACCCGGCGACCGAATCGACGAAGACGGCGGCGCACAGTTTCTCCATGGCTCCGAGGCGGAATAGCGCTCCCTCAACTCGATCTGCAGTGAACGCCATCGCTTTCTAACTATCAGACTTGAGCCGGGCAGGTTAGCCGGCAAATGCGACGACCGCTAAACTGACGCGATCGGAGGTCTTGACCAAGGATTCGGAACGAGAAAC
>Ga0302278_10002471_pt1 | contig 21339 bp, 23 predicted proteins | sample III_Bog_N3_2_FD_194543 | JGI IMG/M metagenome (GOLD analysis project Ga0302278, IMG submission 194543) | Peat permafrost microbial communities from Stordalen Mire near Abisko, Sweden - III_Bog_N3_2 | ecosystem: Environmental > Terrestrial > Soil > Wetlands > Peat | place: Sweden: Abisko...
GTTCATGCGATTGACTGGCCAATCAGTCCATCGGAAAAACTTTGCGAGTCCGGTCTTCTACAATGAACCGATGCCTGAACTGCCTGAGGTCGAGACCATTGCGCGCGGTGTAGATGCTCGCGTGCGTGGAGACCGGATCATCGAGGCATGGTTCAGCGGACACCGGGAGCCCTTCAAAACGCCGCCGCAAGAGCAGGCCAAGGGCCTTGAGGGTCGCACAATTCTCGGCGTTCATCGCAGCGGAAAACACCTCATCTGCGAATTAGGCCCTGCAAACGGCGGCCTTTCGGATGTGAAAATTGGCAACCCCGGTGCACAGTGGATTGTGCATCTGGGAATGACAGGGCGTCTTCTGGTAACGACTCCCGACGGTCCCGTCGCCGACCACACGCATGCGCGTTTGAAGCTGGCCAGCGGGCGCGAAATCCGCTTTGTGGACCCCCGGCGGTTTGGCCGCCTTGAGCTTCGCGACCTGGGGCGCAGTACGGGCTTCACCGGTGCAGGGGAAGAGCCACTGACCATTGGGCCAGAGGAGTTTGCCGGTCTGTTTCACGGGCGAAAGCTGACCATCAAGGCGGCCCTGCTGAATCAGACGCTGCTTACCGGCGTGGGCAACATTTATGCGGACGAGAGCCTGTTTCACGCTGGAATCCGTCCGCGCCGGCGTGCGGGGCGGCTGACTAGGGCGGAGTTGGAGCGGCTGCGGCTGGAATTGCGTACGGTTTTAGAACACGCGATACGCCTCGGCGGATCGTCGGTATCCGACTATGTGGACGCGGATGGAGTGCGCGGCTTCTTCCAACTGGAGCATTGCGTCTATATGAGGACGGGGCAGCCGTGCCGGCAATGCGACACACCAATCCGGCGCATTGCAGTGGCGGGACGAGGTACACACTACTGTCCGCAGTGCCAGCGTTAGAACCTGTCTATTATTTTTGGGATTAATCGCTGCTCCTGAATCCTATATTGCAGAAAGACGTCTCTGTTCCAGATGCGCAAGTTGTTGAAAACAAAAATGGGGGCAAACGGTCCGTGAATTGCTATATGAAAGGTGCCAGTGATGTACCGGCTGCTGGAAAGAATCCCGGCCAGCCCAAAGAACAGCAGGATCCGGCAAGAGCCACCGCCAATGAAGCGGCCCCTCAAAAGGGTAAACCGGCCGGAAGAACCTGCAGAAGGCGCGATGGATACAACCATCGTCCTCATTTGCTTGGGAGGCCAGTGACCAGCGCAGGACAGCGAAACGCCACTCCGATCGGAGTGGCGTTTTCTGCATTCGGTACCGATTTGGTACAAATGAGAAGGACTTCGCAAACCTGTTTGTGCAAAGTTCACTTGCCAGCCGAGGCGCTTGGCTGTAGTATCAGACTTGCCTATCAAGCGGCTGACGCGAGCCACCCCAGCAGGGCAGAGCGCGCTCGCCGCCGAGTAAGGAAGTTCCACCGCATCGATTATTCATTTATCAGGCACACGCGGCGGAAACTCCCATAGGAAGGGCATTACCAGAGGAAAGCACCTGCCGCACCGAATCGATTCAGAGAACCCGGAGGGAACTCCCGAGGCGTTCCTCTGTGGGGGTTGGCAAGGCGGCAGTGGGGCCATTCTTCCGGGGATTGTGGCAGGTTGCACGGAGCGGTGCTTCGGTCCAGTTTGCCGGTTGTCCTCAAGTGAACAGATCGCAGGCCAAGAAGTTCCCCGTCCACATAGGGACAGGCGGCTTGCAAAGGAAGTTCAGAAGCGGAACTAAAGCGGCTGAACGCCAGAACGCAATGCACCAGACAACACATTGCCAGGAAGTACACGCATGACGACAGAATCGACCGAGCCCCAGACCGATCTGGGGCCAGCCCCGGCCAATGGCCAGGTGCAGTCGCAAGGGCATCGGCGCCGCCGGCGCCGCCGCAAAAACAAGAACAGCCAACAGAGCGCGCCGCAAGCGCAGCAGGGGCAGCCGCAGGCCCAGGCGCAACCCTCGGCGCAGGCCGCAGTTCCGCCTCCCACAGCTCCGCCTGCCAAACCGGCGCACCAGGGTCATCAAGCCCAGGGTCGGAAGAAAAAGAAATTCTTCCAGAAGGGCTCAGCTGGGTCAGCCCAGCCGGGCAACAACGCCCCTTCGCAATCGCCTGGGAATTCGCAGGCCGGTTCGCAGGGCAAGCGCAAGGGCAAGCAGCGGGGACCGCGGGAGTTTGTCGGTCCCATGGACCACAGCTACCGTGCGGTCAACGGAAACGTGGCCGACGGTCCGCCCTCGACCATTCAGATCACCAGCAGTAACGGCCACGGCAGCGGCTACAATCAGGACACATTTACAGCTGCGCCCATCGTTCCAGTCCGCGACGGTGCCCCCACCCGCATCTTCTGTTTCATCGAAGACCTTTTCTTCCAGGCGAAGATCAACGAAACGTCGAAGAAGCTGGGCGTCAAGGTTGAGTTCCTCAAGGGCGACAAGGAATCGGTGGCCAAGCTGACGGATTTGGCGGAGGCTGACCGGCCGACTCTGATGGTCTTTGACCTGAACAACTTGAACGCCAAGCCGATGACCCTGATTCCGAAGTTCAAGACAAAGTTCAAAAAGGCAACTTCAATTGTGGGCTTTTTGAATCATCTCCAGGGCGATTTAAAGCTGAAGGCGATTGAGGCAGGTTGCGACGCGGTGATGCCGCGTTCGGCCTTCTCCCAAACCTTGCCGAATCTTCTCAGACGCTATGGCTTGGAAGAGGAAGAAGATAACTACCCGCAGCCGGTGTAGAAAGACAGGGAATAGGGAATAAGGAATAGAGGGAGCACATTGCGCATCCTCAAGGCCGCTCAGTTCACGTATCTAACCATTACGCTGCTACTCTGCTTGTTCGAATGCGATCCTTGCGCAAGAGGCGAGAGACAGGGATGGGCCGGATTTGAACGATTCCTTCAAGGATCTCGTGGTGTGGCAGCGGGCAGTGCAGATGAGCCTGGAAATCTATACGCTTACGTCGTCATTCCCCGCGTCGGAGCGGTTCGGACTTACCAATCAGCTGCGCCGCGCCTCCGTGTCTGTCGCAAGCAATATCGCCGAGGGCTATGGCAAATCCTCGAGGGGTGAGTACTTGTCCTTTCTCGGCCACGCAAGAGGCTCGAACGGCGAGGTCCAGACGCAACTCGTCATTTCGAAAGGCCTGGGCTTTGGTACAGAAGAGTCACTGCAGCAGGCGGAATCCCTTTCCAACGAAGTCGGCCGGATGCTTGTTGTGATGATGAGAAAGCTGAAGCGCTAGACGGCGTTTTTTATTCCCTATTCCCTATTCCCTGCCTTCCCTATCCCGGCGGCCAGGCCATGGCGCGTCCCCCGAGAAGATGAAGGTGGAGGTGGTCGACAGTCTGACCGCCGTCCTCACCCGTATTCACGACAATGCGATAGCCATTGCCGAGCCCCTTCTCGCGAGCAATCTCCGCCGCAGCCCAAAGCAGGTGACCGAGAAGCGCGCGCTTGCTCTGATCGGTTTCGATCATGGAAGGAATGTGCTCGCGGGGAACGATCAGAACATGCACCGGAGCCTGGGGGTTGAGGTCGGCAAAGGCGTATCCCAGCGCATCCTCGAATATAGGCGTAGAGGGAATGGCACCTTCGACAATCTTGCAGAAGAGGCAGCTCATAACGACCCCAGTGTACAGGGCGGCGATTGCGCGCGGGCCACGGATGCGCAGCCTTTTGTGACGGCTGAATCAAAGAGGTTACAGGCCGATTGGTTTTCCCGGAATGAAACTGAAATAAGGGTGCAATGCCCCAGCCAATGGAGCATTGGAGTGAAAAATCGCCCGCACGAAAGTTTCTTCTTGACATAATGTACTAGTCTTATAGTACATTGAATGCGTCATGAGTGCGCGCCCCAAATCAAGCGTCTTTCGATTCCTGCTCGACCTGCATAGCGGCATGCCGGTCTACCGCCAGATCATCGACCAGGTGCGTGGCGGTATTGCTTCCGGCGCGCTGGCCGCGGGGGATCAACTGCCCACGGTGCGCCAGCTTGCGGTGGATCTCGAAATCAATCCAAATACCGTGGTCCGCGCCTATCGTGAGTTGGAACTAGGTGGTTTGCTGGAGACGCACCAGGGCACCGGCACGTTTATCAGCGCGCAGAAGATGAAGCGCGCCGATGCCGAGCGGGAGCGGCAGTTAGCGCAGATTGTGGGCGATTGTGTTGCACGCGCCGGGGCGGCCGGTTTCACGGTGGAAGAACTGATCGAAGAGTTGCGCGGATTGGCGTCAGAACCAAACCGCAGGAGGTGAAAGGTGAGAGCAAGAGTTGAGATGGTTCCGTTGAATCGAGTAGCGGTGACAGCATTCGTGGTTTCAACTGGCGCGGGATTCGTTGTGACCGCATTGATCAAAAACCCGATCCCGCTGATTGTTGGCGTCCTGATTGGCACTTACCTTCTGTTCGCGATCAAGGTCGTTCAGCAGTGGGAAAAGGTAGCACTGCTCCGCCTGGGCCGCTACGTTGGCCTGCGCGGTCCTGGGTGGTTTCATGTGATTCCCGTCTTCGAAACGATCAGCGACTACATCGATCAGCGGGTCCGTGTTCACAGTGTTACGGCAGAATCGACTTTGACGCGCGATACGGTTCCTGTGAATGTGGACGCGATCGTCTTCTGGATGGTGTGGAACGCGGAGAAATCGATTCTCGAAGTGGAGGACTTTACCGCCGCGGTAAACATGAGCGCACAGACAGCACTGCGGGAATCGATTGGTCGCCATGAATTGGCGCAGATGATCACCGAGCGCGAAGTGATGGGACGCCAGCTACAGCAGATTCTGGATGAGAAAACGAATCCCTGGGGCATCACGGTGCAATCGGTGGAGATTCGCGACGTGCGGATTCCGCAGAGCCTTGAGGACGCCATGTCACAGCAGGCGCAGGCCGAGCGCGAGCGGCAGGCGCGCGTGATTCTGGGCCACGCCGAGGTACAGGTGTCCGAGCAATTTGCCGAAGCCTCGCGTGTCTACAACGACAATCCAGGCGCACTGCATCTGCGCGCCATGAACATGCTGTACGAGGCGATCAAGGAGAGAGGCTCGATGGTGATTGTGCCCTCGTCGGCAGTGGAGACAATGGGCCTCGGCGGAACGCTGGCGACGGCGGCTATTGCAAAGAATCAGGGCTGACGGTCAGCGAAGGAGCGAGCTATGAGAAGCAAATCTAGTCTGTTGTGCATTGTGCTGGCGACGATGGCGACGGCTGGTCTGTCGCAAGCGAGTCAAACGAAGACGGTCGCGGCCGCGTCGTCGATCGTCGGTATCTGGCGTTGCCAGATGGATGGATTGCCGGCCGTTACGCTGACCGTCACGGATGAAAGCGGGAGTTTGACGGGAGCGGTGCTCTTTTACCTGCACCGGCGCGACCCTGGACAGCCCGTGACCGCGATGCCGGGGGTTCCCGAACCGCTGTTCAACCCAAAGTTCGACGGGAAAACGCTGGCGTTCCAGGTCAGCCATCGGCGCGCTCATCCGCCAGGCTCGCTGCAGGATGCGCCGGTGAGCTTCGAGTTGAAACTGACCGGCAATGACAAGGGCCAGCTGGTGAATGAGAACGAACAAGATCCGAATGCTCCTGTGTATGTGTTTGTCAGGAGCGCATATTAGGACATGATGCTTAGGACAGCGGCCTGGGAGCGCCTATGCCGCTGTCTGCTCGACTGTAAAAATACGCTCGCGGCGAAGTTTTAATTTGACCACGCGAAGGGATTGTGCTGAACTGAATCCATCTGAACGTTTGTTTTCCCCCACATTGCTGCAACTTCTCCCTTACTAAATTGCGATGCAAGCAATCTGAACTTCGTTTCGGTGCTTTCTTCAGATCGAACGGAATTTCCTGGATCTCGTTCACCATCTCTCAGGAGGATTGCATGATCACTCAGCAGAATATCTCCGCACAAACGCCTATGGGCGGAACATTGGTTGGCGGCGGCGCCACGTTTCGCGTCTGGGCTCCCCGCGCTACGGCAGTGTATTTGAGCGGCGTTTTCGGTGGGGAGACATGCAGCGGCCAAACGCCGGACCGGCTGCTGGTGAACGATGGCAGTGGGTATTGGGCTGGATTTCAGGAAGGGGCGCAGGAAGGCGACCTCTATCGATTCTGGGTGACTGGCCCAGGCACGGTGGGCGACAAGCGCGATCCCTATGCGCGCGAGCTTGCGACCGATGCGCCGTTCCCATCGAGCAGCAGCATCCTGCGTTACGACAGCGCCTATCCGTGGCACGATGGGGACTTTGTTACGCCGGACTTTTCAGACATGATCATTTACCAGATTCACATCGGGACGTATGCCATCAGTACGCCCGGTGTGCCTTCCACGTTTCTGGATGTTATTGGAAAGATCCCGTATCTCGTGAGCCTGGGGATCAATGTGCTGCAGCCGCTGCCGGTGGATGAGGTGGAAGTTAACCCGAATATGGGTTATAGCGGCGCGGATTATTTTTCACCGGATTTTCCCTATGTAGTCACGGACCCCAATGCGTTGGCGAGTTATCTGGCAACGTTGAATGGACTATTGCAAGCCAAGGGTCAGCCGGCAATCGCATTGCACGACATTTCGTCGGGACACGCTCAATTGCAGGCGATGGTCGATCTGTGTCATGTGTACGGAATTGCAGTGGCCTTCGACGTGGTCTATAACCATGCAGGCGGATTCACGGTGAATGGCGCGCTGGACGACCAATGCCTCTATTACTTCGATCGCATGCCCGATGTTGGAAACAACAACGACAGTCTTTACTTCACCGATCAGGATCGCGGGACAGGTGGGCTTGCGTTTGCACTATGGAACAACGATGTTAGCCAGTTCCTGATCGATAATGCTTCATATTACCTGAACGAATTTCATGCGGATGGATTTCGCTACGACGAAATAAGCATTCTTCTGTCGACGAACAAGGATTCCGGTTGGGCATTCTGTTGCGATCTTACCGACACGCTGCGATATATCAAACCGAAATTGCTGCAGAATGCGGAGTACTGGCCTTTCGAGTTCAACGATTACCCCAAGCCGTGGACCTCGATCGTTGCGCCGGTTGCAGAGGGCGGCGCGGGCTTCGACGTGGTGCAGCACGATGCGCTTCGCGGAGCGGTGCGGGATGTGCTGCAGTCGGCTGCGGCCGGGCAACAGGCCACGGTGAGTATGGACAGCCTGGCTGCGGCTCTTTATCCCCCGGGGTTCAGCAATGGCTGGCAGGCCGTGACATGCGTTGAGAATCACGACGTGGTTTACGCGGGTAGAAGTCCGCGGATTGCAACGCTCTCCGATTCGTCGAATCATCGCTCGTGGTACGCACGCAGCCGGTCACGCTTCGCGACCGGAATCCTGCTCACTGCTCCGGGGATTCCCCAGCTTTTTATGGGGCAGGAGTTTCTTGAGGACCAGCAGTGGGATACACCGCCCAACCCTCCTTATCTGATCGGGTGGGCCGGCCTGGAAAACGGAACCGACCCGGCCATGGTGAACCATCTGCGCTTCACGCAGGACCTCATCCGGCTTCGTTGGAATCATCCGGCACTGCGGGGAAATCACTTGAACGTATTTCATGTGAGCGATGCGAATCGAGTGATCGCTTTCCAGCGCTGGCTCGAGGGCAGCGGGCAGGATGTGATTGTGGTTGCCACTCTGGCGGAAGACACCCTGAATGACTACGCGGTCGGTTTTCCTTGCGGCGGGCAATGGAACGAAGTGTTCAACAGCGATGTCTACGATAACTGGGTGAACCCGATGGTGGCCGGCAATGCGGGCGGTGTTCTTGCGTCCGGCCCGCCGCTGCACGGATTCCCCACCTCGGCCTCGATTACCATTCCGGCCAACGGGTTCGTGGTGTTCGCGCGAACATAGTCGAGTCCGTTTTGAGCGCCCACATTTTGACAACATCAGCTGGTGTGGTCAAGCAGGATCTTCCAGCCCTGGGGGCCTTTGCGCCAGACGAGAGAGAAAATGCCGTCGTCCTTCTTGGCTTCTCCGTGGGCGGCGCGGTCAAGGTGAAATGCACCGGTGACTACCGCGTATTCAACTGAGCCGCAGGAACTGGGCAGAAACCGGATATCGAGGCTCGAAAAGGCAAGCTTACCCATCTGCTCGGGCGTTGTGTAGGACTTCTTGTAGCGCTCCAGAATAGGCCCGTAGCCCTTGCGGAGAGTAGCGCCGATAAACGTCGTGTCTGCCGAGTTTTCGTAGGTCTGCATGAAGCTCGGGATGTCGGCATGGTTCCACGCGTCAGCCTGGGCGGCAATGGCGGCACGGATGGCGGTTTCATCAGTGGTGGGGGTCTGAGCCTGGGCGTGGGCGAAGGCTACCGTGCAGAGCAATAGTAGGACCATGGTTACGGCCAAACGCTTCATCGGGACTCCTCCGGGGGCGGAAACGATCAGGCTTCAGCTTACAATGACAGCATGACTGCGGCGGCCGCTTCCCCTCCTTTTCGCATCGTTCACACCGTGTGTTCCCACGACTGCCCCGACAGTTGCGCGGTCCTGGTGACCGTGAACGAAGAGGGCCGGGCGATCAAAGTGGAGGGCGACCCGAAGCATCCGATTACGCAGGGATTCTTGTGTGGAAAGGTGGCCAAGTACCTTGACCGGGTGTATGCGCCGTCAAGGATTCTGTTTCCCCTCAAAAGAAAAGCCGGAGTCGCCAAGGCGCCACTCGAACGCGGGCGGGAGCACGAGGCCTTTGAGCGCGTAACCTGGGACGAGGCGCTCGCCGACATTGCAGTGCGGCTCAAAGACATCGCGGACGAGTTCGGCCCGGAGTCGATTTTGCCCTACAGCTATGCCGGAACCATAGGTGTTCTGGGCTATGGTTCCATGGACCGCCGCTTCTTTCATCGTCTAGGCGCAAGCCAACTGGACCGGACCATCTGCTCCGAGGCCGGCGGGGTTGCCTGGAAGCTGGTTTACGGGAAGAAACTGGGCACGCCGGCGGAGGACTTCCGCCAGGCCAAGCTAATCCTGGCCTGGGGCGCGAATATCCATGGGAACAATGTGCATCTGTGGCCGATGATCGAGCAGGCGCGGCGCAACGGGGCGCGTTTGATTGTGATTGACCCCTATCGCACCAGAACTGCCGCGCTGGCGGACTGGCACATCGCCATCCGGCCGGGGACCGATGTGGCTCTGGCGCTGGGGTTGATGCACGTAATTTTGAACGAAGATCTCGAAGATCGCGAATACATCGGCCGGATGACCCAAGGGTTTGAGCAACTGGCAGAGCGGGCGCGGGAATACACGCCGGACCGTGTGGCGGCCTGGACAGGGATGACTGCAGCGGAGATTGAGGCACTGGCCCGCGAGTATGCGACCACAAGGCCGGCAGCCATCAGGCTGAATTACGGCGTGCAACGGTCGGAGAATGGCGGAACAGCGGTGCGCGCGATTGCCATGCTGCCGGCGCTGACCGGGGCCTGGAAGCATCGCGGCGGAGGCGGAGTGCTCTCGACATCGGGCGCATTCGACTGGGACGAAGATGCTGTCCGCCGGCCGGATCTGGCGCTGGCCTCGCCCCTGGGACGGCTTGCGCGCACGGTGAACATGTCGGAGCTGGGGCGCGCCCTGACAGGCGAGGGATCTGAGGCCGTTGAAGGGGCGCCAGTCAAAGCACTGTTTGTCTATAACTCGAATCCGGGTGCCGTGGCGCCCAACCATAATGCGGTGAAGAGGGGGATGGCGCGACCAGACCTGTTCACCGTGGTCCACGAGCAGTTCTTTACCGATACAACGGATTATGCGGACTACATATTACCGGCGACGACGTTTCTGGAGCACACCGATGTGCAGGGGGCATACGGTCACTACTTCGTGCAACTCTCGCAAAAGGCAATCGAGCCGCCCGGAGAGGCCCGCCCCAATGTCTGGCTGTTCGGTGAGTTGGCGCGCCGCATGGGGTTCGAGGAAGAATGCTTCCGGGACACGGAGATGGATTTGATTCGTCAGGCGCTGGCGATCGGGGCGGATGGGCACTCCACCAACAAGGAAATGGAGCACATTACGCTGCAGGCTTTGAAGGAGCAGGGACACATTCCTCTCGCTTTCCATCTTTCGCCGGAGACAAAGCCGTTTCAGCCGTACGTCTCAGGCACCCTGCCAACGTCTTCCGGAAAGGTCGAGTTCTATTCGGAGACGCTGGCGGCGCAGGGATTGGACCCGCTGCCGGGCTTTGTGCCTGCTGTTGAGTCGCGGTTTGGAGCTCTTGCAACCAGCTATCCCCTGGAGTTTTTGAGCCGCAAAGCGGACAACTACATGAACACCACGTTTGCCAACCTGGACGGTCACCGCAGGATGGAGGCGCGGACAAGCCAGCGGCTCGAGATGCATCCCACCGACGCAACAGCGCGCGGAATTGTAGCTGGAGACGAGGTGAGGATCTGGAATGACCGCGGCGAACTGCGGCTGACAGCAATGCTGAATGCAAGCTTGCCAGCAGGCGTGGTAGCCGGCAAGCTGGACTGGGCAAAGCTGAGCGAGGGTGGGGCCAATGTCAACGCGCTGACCAGCGAGCGGCTAACAGATATAGGAGCGGGAGCCACGTTTTATTCAACCCTGGTGGAAGTCGGAAAAGCTTAGACGCAGTTGTCACTTGTCAGTTTTCAGTTTCGGCTGATTCAGATTCGTGCCTGCGCTCCAGCCCAGTACCAAAATGGGACACAAGCAAGGTGAAGCGGCCGAAGAGTATCTTGGTCCGAAATCGGCAAAAATAATCAATACAACTGTTCGTTGCAGCGCGTAGAATGGCCCGTCGAATGGAGAGCGGCTACGGTGCGCTGGCCAATGGCCCTGGCGCCCGATGGTTATGCGAAGCTGACGTGGAAAGGCAAGCGGTAACGCGAAGACTATGATGTGGACATCTGTCTCGATTGCAATTGCGGTGCTGGCGCTTCTTCTGCTGCTGAAGCGCGGCGGGCGGGTCTCGGCAAAGACCGCGGTTGAGTATCTTCGCAACGGGGCGGTGGTGATCGATGTGCGCAGCGCGGGGGAGTTCACTGCCCGGCATTTGCCCAAGGCGGTGAATATTCCGCTGAGCGAGATTGAAACGGTGATTGGCCGCAAGGTGAAGGACAAGAGCCAGGTGGTGCTGCTGCATTGCCAGACCGGGGCGCGAAGCAACGAGGCGTGCCGCAGGCTGAAGGCGCTGGGCTATGCGAAGGCGTTCAACCTCGGGTCGTACGAGCGCGCGGCGCAAATTGTGAGCGGCCGGTAAACTGAAATCCTGATGAAAACGGGGACAGACCTTGGTACAGATTTTGCACTTCGTCTTGCGACGGAGGAGGACATTCCCGCGCTCAACGCGCTGATTGAGGCTTCGGTGCGCGGGTTGCAGGCGGACGACTACACGCAGGCGCGGATTGAGGGCGCGCTGGGGAATGTGCTGGGGCTGGATACTCAACTGATTCGCGACAGAACCTGTTTTGTCGCAGATGCATTTACGAGCACTCGACATGCCCAAACTGTAGAAGATGAGTCTAAGCCACTAATTGCCGAGCGCCGATGAATGAAGGTCTTCGATAAAGTCGGCAAGCATTCTATCTATCGAGTTATTTTCCGGAATTGAATATATGTAGTGAGTCCGGAATATCTCATTCGCATCTCGCCGGAAGCCATGGAACATGTTATCGCGCAGGCCACTCTTCAACCACGATCCCCAAATCATTCAGTTGTTGAATGGCTGCTTCAACATTGCGACGGACTTTCGGCTGGTCTTTCTTATTGGCGAGCGGCGACTCGGCCACAGCAACTACGCGGCCGTAGCGCCATGCACCCGGCGGCAAGGCAATCAGCGCATCGGCAAGGTCGGCAGGCCGCACCTGCACTTCCTGCCGCCGCGCGGCTTCAGGGCGCAGCATCGATCCCTGACCAAGCGTGCTGGGGTTTGCGTCCACCATTGTTATGCGCAGATTAATCCGGTCGGCATCTACTGTGAGAAATGGATTGGCCCACAAGCCAGGCTCATGCACATCGACATAGAGGCTCTTGGTGGGCAATGGTATACGCGCGAGTTGAGCCCGCTGATTGTCGCGCTTGGTAGCTGCTGCCTGCGCGGCCGCCTGCGCCTGATGCTCGGCATTTACGGCATTCTGCGCAACACCGACAACTGCCTGTTCTTCCTTGTGGCACGCAACAATACACACCGCAAACAGTAGCGCAAAAGTTGCATAGGCGGGTGCCGATAAGTTGAGTTGAATGCGCTGACTCACCATGACAGGATAACAGTACCAGAGGAGTAAGTGTCATTCCGCTTCTCGTGGCAAGCTAACGTCAATGAGCCCGAGTACACAAAAAACCGCATCATTGGCGAGTTCTCGCGTGGTAAGAAAGTAACCACTTATTTGTGACTTGGGGGTTACAGACGATATTCCGGAATTGAATTATCCTTCGATTCTGGGGTCTATTGGCAGTATGCTCGGAAGGCGCTCGATAGCTGTGTGAGGTTACTTTGTTGGTTCAGTAGCGGTGTGGAGGTAAAAGCGTGTACTCTCATAAATTCCGTACAATGAGCCGGGTTCTTGCCCTGGCGTTTGTGGCTTCGCTACCGTGTTCCCTGGTCGCTCAGGTCGCAGCCAGTCAAGGGAAGGGCAATCCCAATGCCCCCGCGCCCAAGTGGAACGTCTTTGTGGGATACAGCATCCTCGACCCCAGGGGAACGTTTTATCCCATTCAACCGGATGGCACGACCCTGCCCGCTTCGTTCAAGCTGGAGAAGGAAGGCATGGTTGAAAGTGCGGCCTGGTTCTTCCGCAGAAACGTTGGCATAGAGTTCGAGTCGGGTCAGCACGATCTGTTCGTCAATACAGGATTCAACAGCACAGGTTCAAGCAATAGCGGCATTTTTACGGCTGAGGGTGGTTTGCTCTACCGCTGGCCCGGAATTCATTTCACGCCCTACGTGCATGGCCTGGCAGGCGCCGCGGATATCGATGGCCCGGATCATGAGCCGTATACCTGGGGTCCTGTGATAGTCGTTGGTGGCGGACTGGACTGGTATCCGCTCTGCCATAACATCGGCATTCGTCTCTTCGATGCCGACTATGAATACCTCCACGCCAACTCAGGCCTCTCGCACGGAACTCTTGCCGCCAACGACTTCGTCTGGGGCGACGATGAAAGCATCAACGCGATTCGCGTGTCCGCGGGCCTTGTGTTCCGCGGCGCTTCTTACTACGGGCCCGTAGTCGGCTGCGGCGCGCTGCCTGCACCAATCATGTCATGCGTGGCCACACCGGGCGCTGTATTCCCTGGAGAGCCAGTCACCGTTACAGCGGCTGCTACAGGCCTCAATCCGAAAGAGACTGCGACCTATTCATGGTCTGGCGCAGGCGCCGCCGGCAACAGTGAGGTTGTTACTGTGCCAACCGCGGGGCTGGGACCCGGCACTTATACAGTGAGAAGCACGGTAACGCAGGGGACCAAGAACCCCCAAATCGCAAACTGCGAGGCCAGCTTCACGGTCAGGGCCTGGGAGCCTCCTTCGCTGAGTTGCGTGGCTGGTCCCATGACCATCAATCCAGACCAGACCAGCACCATTACCTTGACCGGCCAGAGCCCGCAGAATCTCCCGCTCACTTACTCGTGTACTTCGACAGGCGGCTTGGTGACCATGAACGGCAACACGGCAACGTTCAGCGCCAATGGCGCAGCGGCAGGTCCGGTGACGATCAACTGCAGCGTTGCGGACAACAAAGGCCACACCAGCGCAGCGAATTGCAGCCTGGCGATTGTGGCGCCGCTGGTTCATGAAAATCCCCACGTCCTGCCTCTCTGCTCCATCGATTTCGGCAGAGACAAGCAGCGCCCGACCCGCGTCGACAACGAAGCCAAGGCATGCCTCGATGCAGTCGCTCTTGCCCTGCAACAGCATCCTGACAACACCCTGCTCGTCGTGGGCGAGGCCGCCAACACTGAGGGCCAGGGCTCTGTCGATGCACAACGGGCTGTCAACACGAAGAACTACCTGACTACGGAAAAGGGAATCGATCCTTCCCGCATCACCGTCGTCACCGGCAACGAGGGCACCCAGGGCGTCGAAGAATACCTGGTCCCGCCGGGAGCTGTCTACACGTCCGATGTGCAGCACACCAACGTGGTGAACGAGACTGTGGTGCAACCGCAGGAACGCAAGCCACTGCCGATGCGGCAGCACGTACACAGGAATGCGGCTGCCAAAACCCCGGCCACCTTGACGCATACGAAGAAGCCGACAGGCTCGGTTGCTCCGGCCACTTCGAAGAAGAAGAAGCCGGTAGGTTCACTTGCTCCCGCCAAGGGGACAGAAGGACCGTAGAGCTGGGCGCTCCGATCGCCAGCGTTCACTTCAACGATAACCAAGTCGAGTAAAAAGCTTGAGGCCGGCCGGAATTTCCGCCGGCCTCAAGTTTTGCCGCTCATTGTCGAAGATGCAAACCTGGCCACGCATACTTGAAATCTGCCTCTACCGGTCGTCTGTCCGATGATCTTGTTGTCAAGGCGAGAACATGGGAGGAAAGTTGGCAACATCGTCGCGGAGGCTTTCAAGCAGTGCGAGATTCTCATGCGGTCGACGAAAAGGATCGAACCGGAGAGCGCCGTCGAAAAAGCCCGCTGCAAAGTTTGGCGCGTGGGGGCAGTTGGAGCCGCCGCTTTATTCGCCGGCTGTGGAACTACTCCGGGACCTGGATACGAATCCGGCTGGCGGGGGAGAGGCGGCAAGTTGTTCCGGGGCCAAAGCAATTGCCGGAACCTTTCGCCGCATTCGGGCGTATAACAGGGCAAGAGGGCGATAGCCATGTTGCGGAATAGGATGCGAAATATCACGGGTTGGCTGGCAGGACTGGCGCTGGTTGCCGGAATCGCGGGATGCTTCAGAGTGCATGTCGACAAGGACAAGAACGGTGAGGATAAGAATGTCCAGGTTGACACCCCTTTCGGCGGCATACACGTGAATACCAATCAGACCTCGGCCGCGGACCTGGGTCTGCCGCTCTATCCCGGCGCAAAGGAGGTTTCGGACGACGACAAGCACAAGTCGGCGGACGTGCATCTCGGCTTTGGCGAGTGGGAGTTGCGCGTGCGCGCGGTCAGCTATGGAACCCCGGACAAACAGGACCAGGTGACAGCCTTCTACAAGAAGGCTCTGGGCCGCTACGGCGACGTGATCGTCTGCCAGGGCCACGCCGCGGTAGGCACGCCTGTTGCTACTTCGGAGGGACTCACCTGTTCGGACGATGGCAGCAGCAGCAATGTGAAGATCGATCGCAGCGATTACGGCGGGAGCGATAATGGGCTGGAGCTGAAGGCCGGCTCCAAGCGGCATCAGCACATTCTCGGCTTTGAAGACCCCAAAGACGGCCAAACCCGCTTTGCGCTGGTGGCGCTGGACCTGCCTGCCGGACTGGATAAGAAATCTTCGGGTAAGAGCGACTAGCGTCCCGTCTTCAATGTTCGCATCGGAATAACTCTGTCATCCTGAGCAACCGACTCTCGTCGGCAAGTTACGACTGCAATGAACCCCGTGCCGGACGCGCAACAAAGCCCCATGCCCCATCCCAGCGACGTGCATTTGGTCGCAAGGGAGAGGCCACGAACCTTGACACCCTTACGCATTTTCAACAACTTACGACCTTGTTTCTTTGTAATCGTCCACCGGCGTTGCCGACCCATGGGGGATGAAACTTTTTCCCGGTAATGCCACCGCTGACTCGCTAACTTGCTATGTCCGCGAAGCGGACGCTAACTCGCTGAATTCACTCGAACAATCCGCGCCGTCCTGGCGTTCCAACTATTCAAAATCCAAACCAATCGCAACCCTGTTTCTTTCTAGTTCCCCACCGTCTTTGCCGACCCACTGGGGATGAAACGGGCGTCTCGCGGTTTTCCTTTGTTTTGTTGAACTTGCATCTTTGTTTCTTGTTAGTTCCCCACCGGCGTCGCCGACCCACGGTGGATGAAACTGTGCCCCATCCATCGGACGTCTTTTTGTCCGATGGGTGGGATCGCTGAACTCATCCTTTGTTTTGCTGAACTTGCGTTTTTTGTTTCTTCCTAGTTCCCAACCTGCGGCACCTGGTTTGTTGAACGCTCGAATCAGTTACGATTCGAGCATTCGGAATCTCAGTGATGCGAACTTCCGCCACCGCCGCCAGCATGGGAAGCACCGCCACCACCACCACCACCGCCTCCACTAAATCCGCCACCACCACTCGATGCGTGGCTCGCGGAAGAACCACCACCGCCGCTCGACACGCTATGTTGGCTGCCGGACGAACTCCTTGCGCTGCTAGAGGTGGACGCGCTCGCGGGGCGGCTGGCGCCAAAGGTCGGACCCGCCGAACGCATATTCCCGGTCGCCGGCACTCCTCCGCCATTTGTGATCACGGCACCGTTTGCCAGCACCGTGCGATTCACAAACCCCGACGCCGAGTGATCGTACACAGGGCGCGGCGTCAGCGAATGCATTGGCTGCGTTGTATATCCAGCAATGTTGACCACCGAATTCCTGTCCCGTGACGGCAACGTGGCAACCGGTCCGACGGTGTGCCGATTCACGGCGATCAACCCAAGGCCTGCCCTGCCAATTGGATGTCTGGGTGGATGGGGACGCAACGGAGGGCGATACCCGCCATATCCTGTGCCAATGTTGGGACCATAGTAGCCTCCACCGCCATTCCACCAGGGATTGCAACCACCCATTCCAGGCGCCCAACCCCAGCCAAACGAGTCATACCAGTTCCACATGCCGCACTGATAGGGCAGATACCCCCAGGAATTCCCCGAAATCCACGAATACCCGTACCCAGATGTATATCCCCAATTCCCATTCCCATAGGGGTCCCATCCGGCGTTCGACGCCTCATAGGGCGACCAGATGTTCCCCTGCCCCGGCACGTTGTACCAGTTGCCGTTCGCATCCAGGTCATTCCACGCGGGGTTGTTGCTTTGGGCGTAGTCCTTGGTCGCGCCGGTCGCAGCCGCCGCCTGGGACGTTAACACCTGGTCGCGGTCTGAGTTCCACGAGTCCCAGGAATCCGGCTCGATGGTTTCATTGAGCGTGTAGCGGCTCACATCGTTCGCGCTCAACGTCAAGCTCTCACCGCCATGCAGATCGACCGTCAAAGCACTGCCGCGCTCCAGATGGGCATTCCCAGAGAAGACAGCCAGTTCTCCCGGCGGGGTGTCGAGGTTGATGCGCATCACGGTGAAACCGCTCGACGTGGCCACGCCGTCGCCAAAATTGACCTTGATGGCGCCCGATTGGCCTCCGCCTTGCAACTCAAAGTAGCCAAGGCCGCCTTCGAGTGTTAACTGCGCTTCGCCGTTGGCGCCAGCCCCGCGAAGCGCCGTCAGCGTCAACGCACTGTTTGGGGATAGCCGCGCCACGCTGCCGTCCTCAAACTGAATCTCCGCGCGGCCGTCATCGCCAGTCGTAACGCGGGTGCCCTCAAACAGGGGTGTATTGGCGACCGCCCCATCGGCAAGCACCTGATTGCCTTGTGCAAGCTGCACCTGGCCGTCCACGCTGCTCAGGCGCACGGCACGCGCCGGCTGGCCAGCGTCGTCGGCGCGCAAAGCCGGAGCAAGTGCTTGCGATCCAAGCACAAGGACCGCCGCTCCAAGCAGCCACGCGCTCAATCGCCATCCCGTCATCCCGTCGCGATTTGCTTCAACCCGCTCAACTCCGCTCATCGAATCCTACCTTCCCAATCAAGCCCGATCCTGGTTCCGGATCGTGGCAGCGATTCGCCCCACTGGGCTGTCCACGAACATTGGACACTTCCCTGCTTCCAAAGTTACTCCAATTTTTTGTTCCTGGCCCTTTTATCCGTCCGCTCGCGCCATCAGCTGCCTGGCCCGCTTCCTGACCCGTTCCATGACTTCGGGGTCGTCCGCCAGCCGCTGCAGAATCCCACGGATGGCGCAAATCTGCTGCACACGGCCATCCCCGGCTGCTTCCATCAGGTACTCCATCTCCTTGTCGAGCCCCAGCCGGTCGTGCTGCAACAGTATTTCCAGGCGAGCACCTTCCACAATTGCGCCCGCCACTGCCACAAGCGACTCGCCCAGCAGTTGGATCTGTTTGTCCTTCGAGTAATTGAATGTGCAGCTGCCCGCGCCATCGGGCCCACTGTAAGTGAGTTTCTTCCATCCCTGAAAGGCCACTTTCAGGTGGCTCTCGCATTCTGAATTGAGGTTAGTGTGCTGGTGGACTTCCTCAAAGACGCGTTCCGCAAATTGCGCGCTTACCTTGATGTCCCGGTCAACATTTGCCGCCTCGAATCCTTGCGAGGGATCCACCGGGGCATTGCCTCGCTCGGAACGGAAATGCCCGCTGCCATCCGGCGATAGGGTCAGAACCCAGTGCGCCGGCGTCAGGCCAGGGTTTGAAAAATCCAACTCCACCACGGGCCCGGGATTGGCCAGGGTCGGCAAAGCCGCCGCGAGCAAGGCCAAGGCCATCAACACGCGCCTCATCGGCCTGCCCCCTGTGCAGTCAGTGTCTGCGCCGTATGAATATGACAAATCGCAATGGCCAGCGCATCTGCCGCATCGGCTGGCTGCGGCACTTCGCTCAGTTCCAGCAGCCGCGCCACCATGAACTGTACCTGCTCCTTTTTCGCCAAACCGTACCCCACCACGCTCGACTTTATCTTGAGCGGCGCATACTCGGCTACTGGAATCCTCTGGGTCGCCGCCGCCAGCAGGGCCACACCGCGCACCTGTCCCAACTTCAACGCGCTCTTCGCGTTCACGGAGTAGAAAACCCCCTCGATCGCCACCGCGTCCGGCGTCCAGCGCTCCAGTTCCGTGCTGAGCTCGCGGTAAACCTGCTCCAGCCGCTGGGCCGTGGTGAGAGCCTTCTTAAGCCGGATCGCGCCCATGGCTTTCATCACCAGCTTTGGCTGGCGACCGGTGTCGCAAGACTCCACGACGCCGTACCCCGTAGTCTCAGTCCCGCAGTCAATCCCGAATACCCGCATCGGGTCCAAGTTTACCCCAGCGACGCTCTAAGATGCAGCCACCAAACACAACAGCAGGGCAATTGCATGAACAGCTCTTCTTCCCGTATGTGACTCCATCTGTTGTCCAGAACGCAGACGAATAGCCCTCCTCCCGGAGGGAAGACATGAAAATAGCCCCGGATGGAATCCGGGGAAAGCGTCCCGATCCAGCATTCGCATCCCGTAGGGCCGCGGCGAACCCGCCTCTTCCCTCTCGACCAAGTTCATGCAATCGCCCAGAAACAACAGCGGCCTGAGCACACTGCCCAGGCCGCTGCCGATAGACTGTTGGGATTGAACGGAATACCGGCTAATTGAATCAGTAAGTTACTGATTCTAAATATACAAGTTCTCCCATATCTCCCACGAATACCAGATCGGAAGCACAATTTAGCACAGTCTAATAAAAATTCCCAGTGAACCTATGGGTAAGCAATAGATGCCGTTCAGCTACTTCCTGGCGAGACGTGTCAACACCCGATCCGCGACGTGGCGGGGAATTCGGAGGCAGACATATCCCCGTCGTTTCTGAGTCTCCTTGTGCACGATTCTGCTCACACCGGGCTCATTAAGAAACATCCTGCGCAGGGTGCTCTTTGACCAGCCGGTCTCGATAGCTAACTCGACGACAGTGAGCCCGCCTCGCATTCCCCTCCGGGCTTGCATCTCTGCCGGTGTTTCCCGTGCCGCTCCCGCCGACTTCACCCCCTTCTTCAGCGAAGGGTCAATCACCAGCGCCAATAGATCGACATCCAGCGCACGACCCCAAACCTCAGCCACCTCACGGTCATTGGCCTCGGCCGCACGCTCCACTGCCCATTCGATCTGCACCCCGGTGATCCACTCCTTGGCCAATGCCAGGTTGATCGCGTGATCGGGAATCTGTGCTGTTGCTGCTGTGGCCATCGTTGTACACCTTTCCAAATTCAAGCATGGCACGGTCGAACAGTCTGAGCCGTTAGGCTCACATAGGTACTACGCACCGCCGAGCATGATCAACGAGAACTCAAAAATCTCGCCGTCAGAAGGGCTGGTCAGAGCGTAGAGTGCCTCCACCCGGATTTCCTTCTGCTCATCGCTCATCAAAGCCACCCGCGCCTTGATCTCTGCGTAGTTGCTGGTGTCGGTTGTCGTCTTCGATTCCATATCACAACCACTCAAATGGTGGCAGGTCATCCGGTCTCTCGATTAGGTCAAGCCGCCACAACCATAAGTCCTGAGGGTCCAAAGCAAGAGGACGCCACGGTTCCAGATCGGCACCCATCATCACACAGCGGTCGGGTAATAGAACATGGACGAGCGGCTGGCCCGCGTCGTCGTCGATGTTCATCAGCGCGATCACATCGTCAATGGGAATCAGATAGGAATCGGTGCCAGCAAACATCCCGAAGATGTCCTCTACGTGATCCTTGGTCATGGACGAAGTTTCCCTCGGATCGCCGGGGTATAGCCGTGTAGGCTTCCCAAAGGTTCGGTAGTTCGCCGAGTTACTCGGCGAAGGAGGCGTCAGGGCCAAGCAAAAGCTTGATGAACTCTTGGGAGGTTTCAGGGGTGAGTTCTGTAAGTGCCAGTTCATTCGCACGTGCTTCCTTCTGCTCAGCCGTCATGCCCGCGATCTTCGCGATGACAGCGGCGTACTTGTCGGGTGCGATTGCCATCTCTGTTCCTTCTGCGTCCATCGGAAGATTCTACCCCGCTGCCGACCCCGAGTACTACCCCCAACCTCTTCACCCAGTGAGATTCACGGGGTGAAGAGGTTGGGCAGTGGGCGTGTATCGCTCGTGCGTATGCTTCTGGTAAGGGTGGTTGTCCTGTTGATCTCGATCATTGTGGTGTTTCTTAGAAGTCATACTGCGTCTTCTACGCCGCAGCGCTCCATGTTACCGAAGTCGTCGTTGATATCGAACTCGATGCCGGTGCGCCCTTCCAGCAGCTCCAACAGATCGTAGAACGTGTAGTCGCAGCAGGCGTCGCTAAAGCATTTGAATCCGATGCCTGTCGAACTGCTAATGATTGCGGTCTTCTGGTCCTGGCGGAAGTGTTCCCCTCCTTTGAAAGGGCACGCGGCGAGGATGTGGTACTCGGTGCCCCCTTGCGTTTTCGTATCGACGATCTCAATCTCTTCCTCGAACGTTTCGAAGAATTCTTCGAGGCGCTCATCCGAGATCGGGTCGGTGGTGATGATCGGCACGAGGAGTCCCGGTGGCGCGAAGCGGTGAAGCTCGATGAACTTCACGCCAGGAACCATAACGACCTGGTCGGGAACCGACAGGATACGGCTCTTGCGATGCGGGCGCTCCGCAGTGTTTTCACCTTTGCGAGCCCACGTGCCGGCGATTTTGATGATCCGCGACGGG
>Ga0302278_10002472_pt1 | contig 21335 bp, 19 predicted proteins | sample III_Bog_N3_2_FD_194543 | JGI IMG/M metagenome (GOLD analysis project Ga0302278, IMG submission 194543) | Peat permafrost microbial communities from Stordalen Mire near Abisko, Sweden - III_Bog_N3_2 | ecosystem: Environmental > Terrestrial > Soil > Wetlands > Peat | place: Sweden: Abisko...
GTGTTCCGCAACGAAGAACAAAAACAAGTCCAACGCCACGAAAACCGCATCCGAAAACAAGCCAAAACACTCGGCTTCAAACTGGTCCCACTCACCGCATGAGAGACTCGTTCATTAGGAGCGCAGCTTGACGCGCTTTTTGTGTCAAACGGAGTCGAAGGACCTGGGGTTGCACTTCAGAGCTCTTCCTAAAAGCCGTTAGCGACGAGACGCTACAGAATTCCGTTCAGATTCATCCTGAGCACCTTCGCCGGGTCCAGATAAGCCCCCTCCCACCGCACCGCCCAATGCAGATGAGGCCCGGTCACGCGCCCGGTAGCTCCGCTCAACCCCAGCAGCTCGCCGGTAGCCACGCGCTGGCCTTCATGTACTTGAATGCGGCTCAGATGCATCGACAGCGTAAACAGCCCCAGCCCGTGGTCGATAATCACGCAGTTGCCCTCGTAATAGAGCGGCCTCGCCAGCACCACCACCCCGCTATTGCTCGCGCGCACCGGAGTTCCCATCCTGGCGCGAAAATCCATCCCCTTGTGAATGCTGGCCAGCTTGCCGTTGAACATACGGCGGACGCCGAAGCTGTCAGTCGGCGCGGCCATCACCGGCGCGCGAAAGCTCGAGGGCCACAGCGGCTCCTTCGCGCTCGCTGCAAAGATCTTCTCCTTGAGTTTCACTTCGTCTTCAATCTGCTTCAGCGCCTCAGGCCCGGGCTCCACAAACTTGGGCTGCACGGTAATCGATTCGGTGCGGTAGGCGGCGGGATGGATTTCAACAGTGCGCGACAGATCGAGGACACTCCCCCCGTCAAGCCTCACGGTAATCTTCACCTGCGAAGGGCCCACCGTCGCCTCAACATCCGCGCCGGCCAGCGCAAACCATGTGCGCCCCTCGCGCCCGCGAAAGAAATGCAACGGCCGTCCAAGCCACTCACCGTCGATCTGCGCGTTCGTCGGCGCCTCCACGCGAATCAGCTCCGGAGAACCCGCTTCGACCAGCCGCGGAGTCAAAGTCACAGAGCTGGATTGTGCCGGCGCTTGTCCCCGCGCCAGCGCCAGCGCCAGAACCGCCGGCCAACACAACAAAAGCGTCCCTGGGAATCGCATCCCGGTTAGAATAGCGGACACATCAGCGGACACACCACTTCATCCCGATCGAAAACCGAATCATCCCCACCGGCTTTCCCCGTGATCGGAGGCCGGAACTGGACTAGAATTCTCCTATGACTGACCGCATGTCTCTCCCCCTCGCCCAGGCCGACCCCGAAGTTGCCGCCGCTCTTGACCAGGAAACCCTCCGCCAGCACGAGGGGCTGGAGATGATCGCCAGCGAAAACTTCGTCTCTGAAGCGGTGCTTGAGGCTGCCGGCTCCATTTTTACCAACAAATACGCCGAGGGCTACCCAGGCCGGCGCTATTACGGCGGCTGCGAGTACGCCGATGTGGTTGAGAACCTCGCCCGCGATCGCGCCAAACAGATCTTCGCCGCCGAATACGCCAACGTGCAGCCCCACTCCGGCTCGCAGGCCAATGCCTCGGCCTATGCGGCTGTGCTCAAGGTCGGAGACACCATCCTTGGCCTCGACCTTGCGCACGGCGGCCACCTTACCCACGGCCACAAGATGAGCTTCAGCGGCAAACTCTACCGGCCCACCTTCTACCACGTGCGTCGCGATACCGAGTTGATCGACTACGACGAAATGGAAGCCGTCGCCGAGCGCGAAAAGCCCCAGGTCATCATCGGCGGTGGCAGCGCCTATCCGCGCCTGTGGGATTTCGTCCGCATGCGCCAGATTGCCGACAAGGTGGGCGCAAAGTATATCTTCGACATGGCCCACATCGCCGGCCTGGTCGCGGGCGGCGTCCATCCTTCGCCCGTGCCCCACGCGCACATCACCACCACCACCACCCACAAAACGCTGCGTGGCCCGCGCGCGGGGTTGATCCTCTGCGGCAAGGATTTTCAGGTGGGCGAAAAGCCGGAGCAGACCATCGGCAAAGAGATCGACAAGGCCGTCTTTCCCGGCCAGCAGGGCGGTCCGCTCATGCACATTGTGGCGGCCAAGGCGGTCGCATTTGCGGAAGCGCTGCGGCCGGAGTTCAAAACCTATGCCGCGCAAATCGTCGCCAACGCCCAGGCGCTCGCCCTCAGCCTCCAGGAAGCCGGCTTCCGCATCATCTCCGGCGGCACCGATAACCACCTCATGCTGGTCGACACCTTTCAGAAGGGAATCCTCGGCTCCGAGGCGGAACTGGCTCTGGGCAAGGCCGGCATCACCGTCAACAAGAACTCCATCCCCTATGACACCAACCCTCCCCTCAAGCCGTCGGGCATTCGCGTAGGCACACCCGCGCTGACCACCCGCGGCATGAAAGAGCCGGAGATGCGTTTGATTGCGGCGTGGATCACCAGGGCTCTTGACCAGCGCAACGACGACGCGGCGCTCGATCGGATCCGCGCCGAAGTTGCCGAACTGGCCAACCACTTTCCGCTCTATGCCTGGCGCCGCTAGCCCGCCGCTGATCGCCAAAGATTATCTTCCCGCAACTTGATTCGAGACACAGGGTTGCATAGATTGTTAAAGGTGATGACCCACCAAGGGGAGAAACGCGGAGAAAGCTCCGATCCCCGAGGGCATCCGGAGGAAAGTATGAAAGTCACTCAGTTAGTATTTGCTACATTGCTCGTTCTTGCGGTCCCAGCATTCGCTCAGCATCATTCAGCTCCAGCTCCGCATCCGTCCATTCCAAAAAGCGGGCCGGCGCCGCACCCCGTAGCACCGCATGACCCCGCGACCAAGCCTATCTACAGCGATAAGGAAGGTCACCCCAACGTCCCGCATGTCGACAACGGAAAAACCTGGGTTGGCCACGACACCGGTCGTGACGACGCCAACTATCATTTGGACCACCCCTTTGCTCACGGCCGTTTCAACGGCGGCTTTGGCCGCGATCACGTATGGCATCTTGGCGGCGGCGGACCCAGCCGTTTCTGGTTCAATGGCTGGTACTGGAATGTAGCGGCCTTTGACATTGCCTTCTGCGATGGATGGCTGTGGGACTCCGACGACATCGTGATCTACGACGATCCCGACCACGAAGGCTGGTATCTCGCCTATAACGTGCGCCTCGGAACCTATGTGCACGTTGAGTACCTCGGAACATAGCTCCGGCCCAGGCGGGCTTGCATGTGAAGAAAAAGGGGGACAGGCTTTGCGGCCCGTCCCCTTTGTCTTCTATGCGAGATCAACGGACCCACCTGAATGCACAGCCAGGCGTGGCAGGCGATAAGATAACCCGTCCGTCCCGAGTGGCTGCCAGGGCATGCTGAATTGCGGCGAGTGTTCCTCATCAAACCAAATCCTCCGAGGCCCTGCAATGGATCTTCTTTCCGTCCGCCTCATCGCGCGCGCCTTCGTAATCCTATCTCTAAGCGTCCCCGCTGTTCTCATTTGCCTGTTGCTTCCGCCGGTGCATGCCGCGGTGGCTCAGGGCACACCCGCACCTGCGCCGATTGTGCTCACCGGCGCTGACCGGCGTCCTGCCATGTCGCTCAACGGCGAGTGGGGCGCCGTCGTCGATCCATAATTCTCAGGCCTCTTCAGCTTTCATCGCGAAGAAAAGAAGAATGGATGGTTCCTCAATCAGAAAGCCAAGCCCGGCGATCCATTTCCCATCGAATATGACTTTGCCACAGCTCCCAAACTCAAAGTCCCAGCCGACTGGAACACCCAGCGCGAGTCGCTCTTCTACGATGAGGGTCCGATTTGGTACGAACGCGACTTCACTTATCAACGCAAAGAGCGCACGCGTGTCTTCCTTCATCCAGGCGCGGCGAACTACCACTCCTGGTTCTGGTTCAATGAACAGAAGGTCTGCGAGCGCGAAGGCGGCTTCACAAGTTTCAACTGCGATGTCACTACGGCAATCCGCGCGCGTGATAACTTTGTGGTCGCCGCGGTCGATAACACGCGTCACGAAAATGGCGTTCCCGCTCTGCAAACAGATTGGTGGAACTACGGCGGTCTTACGCGCGATGTCTCGCTCATCGAGCTTGGCTGCAACTTTGTGCGCCTTGCACATGATCCGCACCACGAAACCATGCTGCGTGCCGCCGATCGCATGGGGTTGCCGGTATGGTCCGAGAACCCCGTCTACTGGGCTCTCGAATTCGACAATCCCAAAGTCTTCCTGAAAGCCGAGCAGCAGTTAGACGAGGAGATAGGCGCCTCACGCAATCACGCCGCGATTATCCTTTGGTCCATGGCCAATGAGACACCCTCGACCGATGCCCGCACGCATTTCATTGAAGCTCTTGCCGCCCATGCCCGGGAGCTTGATCCAACCCGCCTGATTACCGCGGCGCTGCTGGTGTGCGCCGAGGGCCACACCAAGATCATCGACGACCCTTTCGGCAAGGCATTGGATGTCATCGGCTTCAACGAGTACATCGGCTCGTATGAGCAGCATCCCGAGACAGCCGACATAACTGACTGGCGCGTCGACTATCAAAAGCCCCCGATCGTCAGCGAGTTTGGCGGCGATGCCAAAGCCGGACTGCACGGCGGCGAAAACGATCGCTGGACCGAGGAGTATCAAGCCAATATCTATCGCCATCAATTCGGAATGCTCAACCGGATTCCGCAACTCAGAGACATGAGTCCGTGGATTCTAATGGACTTTCGTTCGCCCAGCAGGCCGCTTACACGCATACAGGATGAGTTCAACCGCAAAGGACTTATCTCCGATCAGGGTTAGAAAAAGCAGGCCTTCATTTTTCTCAAGAAAGCATAGGATGACAGGGGCGGTTGGCAAACCGGAATGAAGAACAACGGCCTCTCTTGTGCGCAGCCTCGAGGTAGTCTGCCAACTGTGCAAAAACCGGCATTCTGAGTTATTCTTGACTTATGTCTGTTGATTCTATTCTTTCTCAAATTGATGCCGAAATCGCAAGACTGACCCAGGTACGCTCCCTGCTGGCCAGCACAACCAACATTGAAATCAAGGTGACCGGGCGTAAAACCAAGCTGGCGCCCGCTACGGCCAAGACCAGAAAAAAGCATGTGTTGAGCCCCGAAGCGCGCAAGCGGATTGCAGATGCGCAACGCAAGCGCTGGGCCGCACAGAAGGCCAAGAGCAAGAAGGAAGCGTAATCGGCGGCCTGTTCTCTGGTCACACGGCAGACGTCAAGAAAATCTCCATCGGCGCCAGGCAAAGGACGGCCCATCTCTCCAGGCTTAAGAGTTTTCCGCCTTTGCGGTTGGTGGTCCACGACGATCGCCAACGGCCACGCTGAAGGTCTATCGGGACTACTTACTCTGAATAACCACTTTGTATTTGGCTGTTTATAGGTAACTGCGGATATAGCGAAACCAGAGTTACAGTATCCCGAAGCCATATCACTCAAGTCGACGCGACCTGCTAGGGAGCGGCAACCCTGCACAAAACTCAACAGGGCACCCCAACTCTGGTTTCGCTCTGAAAGCGCAGCAAACTCCGCATTTGCAAATTGAGTTATATCGGGAGTTTCGCCCAGCTGCGAAACTAACTCCGATCTCGCTTTCCGCAAGAACTCTCGACGCTTGAAACTCCGCCAACCCCAGAGCCTCTAGCTCAGGCCGCTCATCACCAGCATGCGGGGTTCGGTCATCTCTTCGATGGCGGAGCGTATTCCTTCGCGGCCCAGCCCGGAGTCTTTCACACCGCCGTAGGGCATGGAATCCAGCCGCCAGTTAGGGGTATCGCCGACGATCAGCGCGCCCACTTCGAGCTCTCGGTACGCAGTCAGAATCCGCCCTGCATCGCGCGTCAGCAGCCCAGCTTGCAGCCCATAGCGGGAGTGGTTCACCGAGGCCAGCGCTTCCTCGAAATCCTCATAAGGCTCTACCACGACCACCGGCCCAAAGACCTCTTCGTCGCGCACCTTCATCCCCGGCTTGGTTCCGGTAAGGATGGCGGGGGTGACCATGGAGCCGCGGCGTTCTCCGCCGGCCACTAGCTTTGCGCCGCCCTCCACTGCTTCCTTCACCCAGGCCTCTACGCGCTCCGCATCGCTGAGCCGAATCAGCGGACCCACCTCAGTGGCCTCATCCGACGGGTTTCCGGTAACCAGTTTCGCGGTGTATTCGACCAGCTTCCACAGGAATGTCTGAAAGATGTTTCGCTGCACAAAAACGCGCTGGGCGCTGATGCAGGACTGGCCGGCGAACCCAAAAGCCGCATGTGCCGTGCGCGCGGCCGCGTCATCCAGATCGAGCCAGTCGTTGTGGACAATCAGAGCGGCATTACCTCCCAGTTCGAGCAGAACGCGCTTGCGGCCGGAGTGCGCTTTCAGTTCCCATCCAACTTTGGACGACCCGGTAAAGCTCACCAGCTTGACGCGGTCTTCTTTTTCAGCCAGCCACGCGGTGTCCGCGTTGCTCAGCGGCAATATGGCCAGCGCTTCCGGGATCCATCCCGCCTTGAGAATTACCTCGCCCAAAGCCAAAGCGGTAAAAGGCGTCTGCGGCGCCGGCTTCAAAATCACGGGACAGCCGGCGGCAAGCGCGGGCGCCACCTTGTGCGCTACCAGGTTCAGCGGAAAATTGAATGGCGTGATGGCCAGGATCGGCCCCACCGGAAAGCGCTGCACCAGCCCCCAGCGGCCTTCGTTGCCCTCGGTCAGGTCCAGCGGAAGGCTCTCGCCGCCCAGCCGCGCCGCTTCCTCGGCTGCGGTCTTGAACGTGAGCACGGCGCGGTCGACTTCAGTGCGGGCCAGGCGAATCGGCTTGCCGGCCTCGGCAACAATGAGCTGCGCGAACCGTTCCTTCTGTTCGATCAATGAGGCGGCCACGTCCTCCAGAATCTCGCGGCGCTTCCAGCGCGGAAGCGCGCGCGCGCGTCGCAGGCTGGCCACCGCGTGGCTCACCGCCTGGCGTGCGTCGGCGCGGGTGGCGATGGTCACGCGGCCCACAAGCCCCTGGTCCCACGGCGAGCGCACTTCAAACGAATCGCCGTCGATCCACTCCTTGCCGCACAGCAAAAATCCCGTTTGCGTTCCCGGCCGCATCTTCATGGCTTTTGGTGCTCCTGTTTCTTCCCTGTTCTAAATGGTACTAGGGCGCGGTCAGCGAGGCGCGTCTTCTCTCATTGTTCAGGTGAAGTCTGCCGGCATCCAGTCCCAGCACGGTACACTGTTCGCCTATGATCCATGACGGCAAGAGCCGCAAACTTCCCTTCGATCCCGCTGAAGCCGTTGCCCATTTAAGAGCCGGCGACCCCAAGCTAGCCGCACTCATCGATTGCGTGGGCGCGTTCACTTTGCGGCTCGATCCCGCGCCTTCCCCATTTGAATCGCTACTCGAATCCATCCTCTATCAGCAGCTCCACGGCAAGGCCGCGGCCACCATTCATCGCCGCGTCCGCGAACACTTTCGCGGCGACCCATCTCCCCAACTCCTTCTTGATACGCCAGATGAACTGCTGCGCGCCTGCGGTGTTTCCGGCAACAAAATCAAGGCGTTCAAAGACCTCGCCGTCAAAACCCTTGACGGCACTGTGCCCACCCACGCGGCCATCAAGAAAATGTCCGACGCTGAAATCATCGAACGGCTCACCGCCGTGCGCGGCATCGGCCCATGGACGGTCGAGATGCTCTTGATCTTCCGCATGGGACGCCCCGACGTGTTGCCGGTAACCGACTATGGGGTGCGCAAAGGATTCGCGCTCACTTTTCAACGGCTTCCGAAATCGCGCGCTCTTGAAGCCGCGGATCTGCCCAAACCCGAGGTACTTCTCAAAAGGGGAAAAAAGTGGGCGCCGTTCCGTTCCGTCGCCAGTTGGTACCTGTGGCGCGCCTGCGACCTGGCCCGCAACACACCGCCAGCCGGACGGTCGAGCCTACAATAGTGAAACGCAGCCGCTTTGCCGGCATGCATGGGAAAATTGATGGCGCCGAGCAAACGTTTCATTTGCATTCATGGACATTTTTACCAGCCGCCCCGGGAAAACCCCTGGCTGGAGACGGTCGAGACGCAGGATTCCGCAGCCCCCTATCACGACTGGAATGAGCGCATCTGCGCCGAGTGCTACGCCCCCAATGGCGCGGCGCGTATTCAAAACAATCGCAACCAGATCACGCGTATCGTAAACAACTACGCGCGCATGAGCTTCAATTTCGGCCCCACGCTGCTCAGTTGGCTCAAGGAGAATGCGCAGCGCACCTACCGCATGATTCTCGATGGCGAGCGCCGCAGCCGAAAAAGCTATGGCGGCCACAGCTCGGCCATGGCGCAGGTCTACAACCACATCATCATGCCGCTCGCCAACACCCGCGACCGCGTCACGCAGATCCGCTGGGGCATTGCCGACTATCGGCGCCACTACGGCGCGCCGCCCGAAGGAATGTGGCTCGCCGAGACCGCGGCGGATTCGGAGTCGCTCGAGCTGATGGCGCGGCATGGCGTGAAATTCACCTTGCTCTCGCCGTCCCAGTGTGCGCGCGTGCGGCCGCTGCGCGACGGAGAACCCCAGGAAGATGCGGCTTGGACAGATACACCCGGCTCCTCCGTAGAGACGACGCATCCTTATCGGGTGCGGTTCCAATCCGGCCTTTCGATTGCTGTCTTTTTCTACAACGGGGCGGCATCGCGCGCCATCGCATTCGAGGGCCTGCTCGACTCGGGCGAGAATTTTGCCGCGCGATTGAAAGCCGGCTTCAGTGACAACCCACAGGCGCAGCTTGTCCATGTGGCCACCGATGGCGAGTCGTACGGCCATCACCACAAGCATGGCGAAATGGCGCTGGCCTACGCGCTACGCATGCTCGAGCGCGACCGCGCCGTCAAGCTCACCAACTACGGGAAATTTCTCGATCAGTTTCCGCCGGAGTACGAAGCGCAAATTGTCGAGGACAGTTCGTGGAGCTGCGCGCACGGCGTGGAGCGCTGGCGATCGAACTGCGGATGCAACGGCGGCCGCCCCTTCAATCAGCTTTGGCGCGCCCCGCTGCGTCAGGCCCTCGATGAGCTCCGCGACAGCATCGCTTCCCTCACGGAACAGGAGGGCAAAACGCTATTCAAGGATGTGTGGGCCGCGCGCAATGCCTACATTGACGTCCTGCTCGACCGCGGCGCAGACCGGGTGGATCGGTTCTTTCTGTCCCATGCAACACATCCGCTGTCGGAAGACGAGCGGGTCCGCGCTCTCGAGCTGATGGAAATGCAGCGTCACGCGCAGTTGATGTACACCAGTTGCGGATGGTTCTTCGACGACATTGGCGGCATCGAAACGGTGCAGATCATTGCTTATGCCGCGCGCGTTCTGCAACTTGCAAAGCAGGTATTTGGCCAACCGGCCGACGCGCTCGAGCCCGCTTTTCTTCGGCGCATGGCCGAAGCCAAATCAAATGAAGCTCGCTTTGGCGACGGCGCGCAAATCTATAAACGATGCGTCGACACCATGGAGCTGGGCCTCGAACAGGTGGCCGCGCACTACGCCATCAGCTCGGTATTCTCGTCCTTTGCCGATCAGACCGATCTCTTTTGCTATCGCGTGCGGCGCATCTCCTACGCAATTCACACCTCGGGCCGCGGACGCCTCGCGATCGGCCGGGCCCACATCGTCAGCACCATCACAGGCCATCAACAAAGCTTTTCATTCGCGGTGTTGCACTTTGGCGATCAGAACATTACCGCAGCCGTAAAGCCCTACACCGACGCGGACGCAGCAGCCTTCGATGCCTTTGCCGCGCAGGCCGAGGAGCACGTGCAGCGCGCGCGCTTCCCTGAGGTCATTCGCCTGCTCGACCGCGAATACGGCCATGTGGACTACTCGCTCACCTCGCTCTTCACTGATGAGCAGCGGCGCATCGTCGAGCTGATTCTGAACTCGACCCTGTGGGATATTGAGAACTCGCTGACCACCATCTACGAGGACCACGCCAGCCTGCTGCACTACCTGTCGCAGGCCGGTCTGCCCAAGCCTCCCGCGCTCACCCTGGCCGCGGGCTTCGCCATCAATGCGGGACTTCGCCGCGCCCTCGAAACCGATCCCATCGACATTGCGCAGATGCGTTCGTTCCTCACCCTCGCCAAGGCCGACCAGGTGCCGCTCGAAACCGCCACGCTCAGCTATATCGCCGACCAGCGCATGAAGCGAGCCATGGTCGAGCTGCAATTGTCAGCCGGCTCGCTGGAGATGCTGGACCGCGCACTCACCCTCGCCCGCAACCTCGTCGAACTGCCCATCGAGCTCAACCTGTGGCAGGCCCAGAACATCTGGTATGAGATTCTGCGCTCCTCGAGCATGGGACTGACCGCGCAGGGCAAAGACGATCACCCCAGGTGGGATAAGAGCTTCAATGACCTCGCCACCTGTCTCTCCATCGACTTCGCCAGCATCACCGCCGACGATGCCATCGAAACAGCACCGGTAGATTGAAGAGCAGTTTTTCAGTGATCGGTGATCGGTAGGCTGCCGTCGACAGGGCCTCGTGGCACCGCATTTTGTCGACGTACCAGTGAATCAAATCGTCGCGAGCCGCTGCCGCCACAAGGTATGCTTGTCACGATGCTTCCTCGTTCCCTCGGAATCCTGATCTTTTGCGGAGCTTTGCTCAGCGCTGTCCCTTCCGCGGCGTTGCCTTCCAGTGCATTGGTGGCCCCGGCCGCCAGCCACGATGCGGATGCTCCATTCCTTGCAAAAAGTCTGGGCCGGCCCTATGTCCCTGTAGACGGAGCGTGGGCCTTCCGTCCGGGTGACGATCCGGTCTACGCATCGCCCAATCTGGATGACTCCCATTGGGCGCGCATCCAGGTCGGCCGCTCCTGGGAAGGCCAGGGCTTCCGAAACTTGACCGGTTATGCCTGGTACCGGCGGCGCATCACCATCGTGCCCTCTGAGGAGAATGCGGAAGGTCAGCTCGCGGTTGCGCTGCCCGGTATTCAAGACGCTGCCGAGGTCTATTGGAACGGCCGCCTCGTCGGCAGCTACGGCAAGCTTCCGCCAGACCCTGTCTGGTACGACCAGGCCAACGGCGGAGTCACCGAGATCAGCCCTCATTTACCCGCCTTCGTCCCGCTGGGACAGCCGCAATCCGGCTTACTCGCTATCCGGATCTGGAAGGCCCCCTACATTTTCTTTAGCCTCCCTGACGAAGGAGGTTTAATCGAAACACCCCTGCTGGGAAGCACTCAGGCATTGGCCGATCGCGACCAGGCAGCCTGGTACGGCTGGCTCCGCGCCAATCTCTGGCAGCTCGGCCTCGCACTTCTGTGCAGCGTGGTTTCTCTCCTCGCGTTGCTCGCCTGGCTGCGTCAACGCCGTCAGACGATGCTCTTGTGGCTGGCGCTTTATATGATGCATCCGCTGCCGATGCTAATCTTCTCCGGTGCTCCGGGCTTCCTCAGTTTCCGCTGGAACTACGGCCTGATTGCCCCAGTCGTCTGCATTGAAGACGTCTCACTCTGGTTCCTGCTTCTCAATCTCCTCGGGCTGCGTGGCAATCGGCGGCTCATCCGCTGGACCTGGTGGATGGTCGCTGTCGCGATCATCGGGAACTTCGGCGACGGCGCGTTACAACTCTTCAACTGGACCACATGGCCCGGTCACCTCTTCCTCGGGCTCGATGTCGGCTTCACCATTCCCTCATTGCTGATCGAGATCTGGGCCGTCATCCTGGTCATCTTCGCTTTTCGCCGCCGGCTCGACGCGGAGCGTTGGCTTCTCGCCATTGTCGCCATGCTCGCCGACATCTTTCAGGCATTTGGCAATTGGTTCGATTCAGGCATGCGCTGGATCCACTGGAGTTTCTGGGCGCCGCTCCAAAAACCGCTCTTCTCCATTGCCGGCAACCAGTTCGACATCCAATCCGTGCTCAACACGCTTTTGCTCGTCGCCATTACCTTCGCCGCCTGGCGCTTTCAGACCGAGCAGACTCAGTGGCAAAGCCGGCGCGACGAGGAGTTCCGCAACGCGCAGCAGGTTCAGGAGGTTCTCATTCCCCGGGAACTGCCGCGCTTGCCCGGCTTCTTAATCGAGGCCATTTACAAACCGGCCGGCGAAGTGGGTGGGGACTTCTACCAGATTGTCGGGACGCCGCAGGGCGGAGTGCTGGTGGTGATTGGGGACGTCAGCGGCAAGGGAATGCCCGCCGCCATGACTGTCTCTCTTCTCGTTGGCACCGTGCGCACGCTCGCCCACTACACCCAGAGCCCCGGCGAGATTCTCAGCGCCATGAATCAGCGCATGCTGGGCCGCAGCCAAGGCGGATTCACCACCTGCCTTTGTCTGCGCGCCGACGCCGACGGCAAGCTCATTGTAGCCAACGCAGGCCACATCGCGCCCTATCTCAATGGAGCCGAGCTCGCGGTCGAGAGCAGCCTGCCACTCGGACTGGTCGCAGCTGCATCGTACCCTGAAGCGATCTTCATCTTCCCGCCCAACACACAACTCACCCTCGTCACCGACGGTGTTGTCGAAGCGCGCGGCAATTCCGGCGAACTCCTCGGCTTTGATCGCGTCGCTGCGATGAGCTGTGATTCCGCCGGCCAAATCGCTAAAACAGCGGAGCTGTTCGGACAGGACGACGATATTACCGTGCTCACAGTGGAGCGTCGCGCTGTGGTCGCTCCCTGAAGAGTCTTCAGCGCCATGCCGCGTGCCCTCACATGCCCGCTTCTTTACAGGGTCGCAATCCGTTCAAGAATATCCGCGAGAATCTCCGGTTCAGAGAAGAAAGGCGAATGATCCGTGTCGATCGAAAATGTCTCCCGGCAGGGCGATTGCTTTTGCATCTCCTGCTGCAGACTCAGCGTAATGGCACGGTCGAGCGTGCATTCGATGTAATAGCGCGGAATCTGTCCCCAGCGCTCAGCCGTCGTTTGCACCGGCGTCCGAAAAGGCTCGGTGGACTGGTCCACGAGGCGCGACCGTGCATAAGCTATATCCTCTTCCGAACAGTCCGCATAAAGCGCCTCGCGGATATATTGCGGATTGAGTCCGATCACTCCCTCCTCCACGGGAAAAGTCGTGGATGGGTTGACCATGCTCTCCTTATCCTGCGATGCCCACGTCGTCAGAGAGTCCCCGTTGCGCGGCAGGAATGCGCACATATACACCAGAGCTTTGACCTTCTCAGCGCAGTCCTCGGCGGCCTGGGTTATGGCGACGCCCGCCATGCTGTGGCCGAGCAAAATCACCGGTTCTGATTGAGCCGCAGCGATTTCGCAAATGCGGTCGGCATAGTCTTTAAGCGTGACAGACGCCGTGGGCGTTTCATCGTCTCCGTGGCCAGGCAAATCCGGAGCCAGAACCGTGTGGCCTGCGGCCTCGAGCAGCGGCACAACACTGCGCCAGCACCAACCACCGTGCCAGGCGCCATGAATAAGCAGATAGGTAGACATGGACGAGAATTCTACTGGAAGGCGAATGCTCATGCAATGCGACCCTAGCTGCGCCAGTGAAGATCGACCGGCCCATCCATGGGATGTTTGGCCGTGGCTCCTGTCGGAGCCGTCTCCAGCCGCGCCTGTTTCAGCGCGAAGTACCACTTGGCCGGCTTGTCCGCGTCGTCAATCAGCATCAGGCTCGGATTGTGCCGCAAACCTTCGGCCTGCTGAATCATCGTCACCTGATCTTGCCGCACAAACTTCGCCCCAAAGAACTTCGCAATCGGCGTGACAAACGGCACGTGATAAAAGACATTCCAAGCCGCGATCACGTCGATGCGGCAGGTGGATGAAGTCACCGGCGTCACTGTCGTCAGGCTTGAAAACCACTTCTCTCCGCAGCGGATCACTTCCGTCCGCCGGTTGGGCAACATGAAGTCAATCGTTGTTTCAATTGGCTGCCCGTACACGCCCAGCAGCTTGTAAGGCGCGGAGTTGCCGCTGGGCGCATGCGCGCTCATGCGAAAGCCCTCTGGGATGGGCTCAAACCGCTTGGTCTTTTCGCGAATGCTCGCCCGCGATCGCCACCACCAGGCCTGGTGCACAAACGGCCCATGCGCCGGATCCATCAACCCGATGATCCCGTGATCCACGTTGCAGGGCAAGTCGGCGGTGAGAAACGCAGTGCGGTAGCGCGACCCAAACTTCCTGAGCTCTGGAACTGGCCTTAGCTGCGCACCATCGGTTTTCCTCCCCGTTCCCGCCGATGGAATGTAAACCCACGCATACCCGTCCCGTTCCTCGCATGGAAATGCGGTTGCAAAAATCCGCGTCGCGTCCAGATGATCGTGACTGCTCAACGATGGGATCAGCGCGCACTGCCCGCTGCACGGCTCAAACTCCCAGCCGTGGTACCGGCAAGTGACATGCTCGCCGTCAAACCACCCGTAGCTCAGCGGAATTCCCCGATGCGGGCAACTGTCGCGCATGGCAAACACGCGCCCGTCGCTGCGCCGCCCCAGCACCAGCGGAATATCCAGCAGCATCGCCGTGGCCAGCTTACCCGCGCGCAGCGTATCTGTCCGCACCGCCGGGTACCAGTCGTCGTAGATGAGCGTGGCCGTCGGCCCCTGAATCGATACGCCGGACTCTGTAGTCGTTACAAATGGCATTTGGCACTCACAATAGCATTGTCGCTCGCAGGCGTGCCAGCGCACTCATAAATGATCCATTCGCGTTAGCCGAATCTTGTTTCCAAAGCCCTGATGGCTCGATAGACTTGAGCAATTGCCTTTCAGAAAGAGGTCGCCGATGCCGAAATTCGTGATTGAACGCCAGGTTCCGGGAGTCGGTTCGATGTCGCCGGAACAATTGCGGGCTGTCTCTGAAACGTCCTGTAGCGTATTGCGGAACCTGGGACCGCAGATTCAGTGGCTGCACAGCTACGTCACTGACGACACCATCTTCTGTGTCTACATCGCCCCGAATGAAGACGTGGTGCGCGAGCACGCGCGGCTGGGTGGATTTCCCGCCAATCGTGTCCTCCAGGTGAGGACGGTCATCGATCCAACCACCGCCGAAACCCCGGCAGGCTAGCGCATGCATTCCAGCGCTTGTTTGTTCACTCGCCGGATTTGAGCAGCTTGCCGCCCTTGAGCAGAAACCGCTCCCCGCGCCACACAATGGTGTTTCCCGCGAACCCGGCAATCCACACACCCATTGCCACCACATCGCGCAGCGGCAGCAGCCACAGACTGGGAAGCACCTGGTGGTCGCCCAGCACCTCCGCGCCCACCGTCATGGCCAATGCCAGCCGTAAAAAGAAGCTGAGCCCCAGCAGCCACAGGCTTACTGGACTCATCCCGCTGGCCAGCACATTCAGAAGCGCCCACGCCAACCCGTGCGTAAACAGCAGGCCCGCATAGCCTCCAGGCCGAGCGTCTCGAACGGTGCGCGCCCAGCGCAACTGGTGATCAATAAACCCGCGCCAGCCATAAGCGGGTATCGCCGTCTCAACCACCTCGGCGCTCAGCACCACGCGAAAGCCGGCCCGGTCCACGCGCGCGCCCAGCTCATAATCGTCAGCCAGATAATCAACCAGAGTTGCGAGGCCGCCAATCTTGTCGAGGGCTTCGCGGCTGACGGCCAGTGTTGATCCCAGCCCGTAATGCAATCCGCCCTCAAGCATCTTTGAGAGCAGTACTCCGGCCTGAAAGTCCGTAGCGATGCCCAGCGATTCAAGCCGCGAAGCAAGAGTCCCGTGCGCCCGGCCGCGATAAAGAGCGGTCACCAGCCCCACCTGCGGCTCAGCAAAGTGCGCCATCACCCGCTCCAGATAGTGCGGCCCGACGGTGATGTCCGAGTCGTTGATCAGCAGGTAGTCGTAGCGCGCATGGGCCGCAAGCTGGGTAAGCGTGCTGACCTTGCCGTTGGTGCCAAGCCGCGCAGGGCACAGAATCAGTTCTATCGCGCGCTCGGGGAACTCAAGCTTCAGTTGTTCCACGGCCGCGACCGCCGGATCGTCGAGAGACGATACGCCAAAGAGCAGCTCATAGTCTCCCGCATAGTCCTGCCGGCAGTGGCTGCGGAAGGCCTCGATCATCCCAGGGTCAAGCCCCTTCAGCGATTTGAGAATGCTGACCCCCGGCGCAAAAGGCTGCAACGGCGCCCGCCGTGATGCAACAAAGACGCGTGCGGCAACAATCGCGGCGAGGAAGTAGCCCAAGCCGGCCAAAGCCAGAACCGTGGTAAGAACTTCCACGGATTGAGCGGCAGCATGCGGCATCACAGCAGTAAGTCTAAACGACAGTTATCAGTTGTCAGTTGTCAGTTGCGGGTTGCCAACTCGGAACACTTCGACCACCCCAACGAAGAACAAGCAAACTAAGTGTTGACAACTAAATCGAGTCCCGCAACCATTTCGCCTGACAACTGACAACTGACAACTGACAACTGACAACTGACAACTGACAACTGACAACTGACAACTGACAACTGCCTCTACTCATACCGCAACGCCTCGATCGGGTCCATCGCCGCGGCCTTCCACGCAGGGTAAATGCCGAAAATCAAACCGATGGCGAAGGATACCGCAAATGCGATCAACACCCAGGTCAGCGAAAGAGCCGCATGGAGGAAGGAAAAGGCAAAATGCAGAATCAGCGTGAAAAGGCCTCCTGCCAGAACGCCGAACAGGCCGCCAACCATGCACAGCGTTACGGCCTCCAGCGTGAATTGTAGAAGGATGTTCTTTTTGGTCGCTCCAATGGCCTTGCGAATTCCGATCTCCCGCGTGCGTTCCGTGACCGAGACCAGCATGATGTTCATCACGCCGACGCCGCCGACCATCAAACCTACAGATGAAACAGCCACCATAAAGGAAAACAGTCCGATGGTCAGCGCGTTCCACAGGCGCATCAGCGCGTCCGGACCGGAGATGACGAAGTTATCGTCCTGTTCCAGGCGGACCTTGCGCCGGATGCGCAACATGTCTCGTATCTCCTCTATCACAAGCTGCTTGTTTGCCGGATCGTCGTAGGTCACCGTGACATGAAAGTCATCCAGCTCGGGATGAAGATGGCGGAAGGTGGGTACGGGAAAATATGCCGAGTTATCGGCCTGGTTCCTACCGCTGCCGAAGGGTTCCAATTGCGGCGCAAAGACGCCGACCACCGTGAAGACTCCGCCCTCACATTCGATATCCTTGCCGAGCGGCGACTCGTTGGGAAACAGCGTCTCGGCGGAGTCGTGCCCCAGCATCACCACCCTCGCCGCGCGCGACTCCTCGGCGTCGCTCCAGATGCGCCCCTCCTGAACCTCGAAGTTGGTTGAGTGACTGATCGCCGTCGTCGAGCCGTCCAGGACCGCGTTTTCCACCTTGCGGCCGCCGTGCTTGAGCGAGACAACCCCTATCCCGAGCTGAGGGTTCTGGTAGCTGAGCCAGGGATCGGCGGTAACTACATGAGGTAGCTCCCGTAACGCCAGCCCGTCTTCGTAGGTCAGCTTGGGGCGATTGAGATCCGCGGTCGAGGGACGGCGCCCCCATGGATCGAAGCGGTAGACCTGCACAGTGTTGGTGCCCAGCGATTTGACGAAATCGGCTATATTGCTGTTCAACCCGTTGATCGCCGAGGAGATCAGGATCACCGTCGCAATGCCGATGGAGATGCCGAGAATCGTCAGCCCGGAGCGCAATTTGTTCTTGCGCAGCGTATCGAGCGCCAACAGCACAGCTTCTTTCGAGTCGCCGAATCTCATCTTCACAGCTCCTGGTAAATCAGGTTGCGGATGACAGTCTTGAAATCCAGCCCTGCTCTTTCTTTTTCCGGCAACCAACTGCTTAAAACTGCAAACCATTTCCTGCGCAAAAACTGAAATCCGTCATCTGTAACCTGTCATCTGCTTTCATAACTCCGATCGAAGGGCAACGATGGGATCGAGTTGCGCGGCCTTGTACGCGGGGTAGACGCCGAAAAACAGGCCAACAGCGGTGGCAACAAACAAACTGACCACGATTGACCAGAGTTCTACCGTCGAGGGAAACGCGATGATCAGAGTGATGGTTTTGGCCACGCAGATGCCCGCGATCACGCCGATCACTCCGCCGGCCAGCGCCATGGTTGCGGACTCGATGAGGAACTGAAGAAGAATGTCCTTGCGGCGCGCGCCCAGCGCCTTGCGAACTCCGATTTCACGGGTGCGCTCGGTGACGGACACCAGCATGATGTTCATAATGACAATGCCGCCTATCACCAGCGAGATGCCTGCGATCGCAACCACCACTGCTCCAAAGCTGTCGAGAATCTTGCCCAGAAAGTTTTGAAAAGTGGCGCTTGTGTCGATGGAGAAGGCGTCCGGGCTGTCCGGCGCCAGGTGCCTGCGCGCGCGCATGATGGTGCGCAACTGGTCGGAGACCCCATCCAGCACCTCGCCTCCGCCACCGGCATCCACATAGACGGTCATGCTATCGTGCGCCCCGTGAGAATGCAGATAGGCCGTGAGAGGAATGGCAACCCAGTTATCCATGCTTTGGCCCATGATCTTGCCCTGAGCTTCGCTTACCCCAATCACCGTGTAGGGTGTGCCATCCACGCGAATCTCTTTGCCCAGAGGGTCGCCTGAGCCCAGCATATTGTCCACAATGTCAGTGCCGACGACGGCCACGCGGGCGCTGTGCTCGTCCTCGGACTCAGTGAAGGAGCGTCCCGTCTCGATATTGAGATTGGAGAGCGCCGGCATGGTCCACGTCCAGCCACGTATGTCGGTGTCTGTGGTCGATTTGGTACCGTAGACGACCTTGCCCGCGGAGTCGCGCGCCGCGCCCACCGACACGCAGGATTTGCATTCGTCAAGAATAGCCTTGTAGTCGTCGACGGTAACGTCCTTGCGCTTCTGGAAGGAGAGGTATTCTTCAATGGTCATGAAGGTCTGCGGCGTCTTGGTGACTGTGACCACGCTGGCGCCGTAGCTGTTGATCTTGGTGGTCACAAACTGCTTGGCGCCGTTCGTCAAAGTTACAACCGTAATCACGGACGAAATGCCAATCACCACGCCCAGCAGGGTAAGAATGGAGCGCATTTTGTTCGCCCAAAGCGATTGCAGCGCGAGTTTGAAGGCCTCTCTCAATTCCATGAAGTGCCAGATTTCAGTTTTCAGTTGTAAGTTTTAAGTTGTCAGTGATCAGTGGCCAGAGTTACGCAAAACTCCAACGTTCAGTTCCCATTGGTGAATCAAAACTTCCAGCTAGCGGCTACGCTCCCAGAATCTGAGAACTGAAAACTTAAAACTGACAACTGCCTTACTCGTACCTCAGCGCTTCAATCGGATCGAGGTTCGCGGCCTTCCATGCCGGGTAGATGCCAAAGACCAGGCCGATTGTGCAGGAGACGCCGAAGCCCACCAGCACCCAAAGCGTAGAAAGCGTCGCCGGCAGCCCGATGGGCAACAGGTAAACGATCCACGTGAGCACGGCGCCCACCAGCACGCCAATAATGCCACCCACGGCGCACAACGTGATGGCCTCTGTGGTGAACTGGGTCAGGATGGTCTGCTTGGTCGCTCCGATGGCCTTGCGGATGCCAATCTCGCGGGTTCGCTCCGTCACGCTCACCAGCATGATGTTCATCACCCCCACCCCGCCCACCATCAGGCCGACGCTGGAAACGGCGATCATGAATGCCACCAGCCCGCCGGTGATGTTGCCCCACAGCTTCAACAGCCCGTCCGGCGAAAAAATCTCGAAGTTATCGTCGGCCTCCACCTTCACCTTGCGGCGAATCCGCAGTAACTCCCGAATCTCGTCCTCCACCAGCGCCTTGTTCTTCGGATCGTCGTACTTCGCGCTGATAAACATGTCCGTAACTTCGGGATGCAGGTTGTGAAACGTACCCATGGGAAAGAAGATGGCATTATCGTTGGGGTTCGTGCCGCTGCCAAAAGGCTGCTTGCGCTTGTCCAGCACGCCGATCACGGTGTAGAGTCCCGTCTCCACATTGATATCCTTGCCGATCGGGTCCTCCCCGTTCACAAATAATTGTTCCGCGGTGTCGTGGCCCAGCACGCACACATCGGCATGACGCTGATCCTCTCCATCGGTGAAGAAACGTCCCTCCTTCAAGTTCAGCTCCGAGACAATCGCCACCTGCGACGTGTGTCCCTCCAGGATGGTGCCGGAGACCTTGTGCCCCTCGTACTTTGCGCTGATGCCGCCAACATAGAATGCCTTTGCGTAAACCGCTCTTCCGTCCGCGGCCACCACGTGCGGCAATCCGCGAATCGCCATCACGTCATCGATGGTCAGCTTCCTGCGCGTCAGCTGCTCGGTGCTGAGCTTCTGCACGCCGAACGGCAGATGATAGATCCAGAACACATTCGTGCCCAGCGAGCTTGCAAAGTCACTTACCCGGTTGTTGATGCCGTTGATCACCGAAGAAATGGCGATCACCGTCGTCACGCCGATGACAATGCCCAGGATCGTGAGCCCGGAGCGCAGTTTGTTAGCCCTCAACGTATCGAGAGCCATCTTTACGGATTCACGAACTTGGCCCTGCGCCATAAAGCTCCTAGTTCTCAGTTTTCAGTTGTCAGTTCTCAAAGACCCGATCAATCAATTTGATTCCTTGACCGATTCCAAGAGGCCGTAAATCATCTTGCCCACTTCATGTGACAGACTCTCCGCCTGATCGATGAGCTTGGAATTTCCAAATTCAAGTGCGCGCGCGATTTCGAGTTGTGTTTGCAACTCGAAATTTGATCCACGGGCAATCCCAAGAAACTGCCGGAATTCACCCCCTGTCAATCTCCGTTGCCCCTCGGCAATATTGCTTGGCACTGAAACTGCCGCGCGCCGGATCTGGCTGGTGAGTCCATAAACCTCTTCGCGTGGAAATTCCTTTGTCAGGCGATAAATGGATACAGATAATTGCATCGATCTCTGCCACACCAGCAAGTCCCGAAATGATTGCGTCATGATTAGCAGCTCCCAGCTGCTTCGTTTTTACTGACAACTGATCACTGAAAACTGAACACTAGCTCTTACAATTCCGCTCGCAGCGCCACCACCGGGTCCAACTTTGCCGCCTTCCTCGCCGGATACACTCCAAAAAAAACGCCCGTCGCCGTAGCCATGAACAACCCCAGCAGCACGCTCCACAACTGCACGCTGGTCGGAAATCCAATCACCAGCGTAATGATCTTGGCCACGCCCACTCCGCAAATCACGCCGATCGCTCCGCCCATCAGCGCCATGGTTGCGCTCTCGATAAGAAACTGCAGCAGCACATCGCGCTGCCGTGCGCCCAGCGCCTTGCGCACCCCGATCTCCCGCGTCCGCTCCGTCACGCTCACCAGCATGATGTTCATGATCACAATGCCGCCCACCACAAGCGAGATGGAAGAAATGCCCACGACCACTGTAAAGAAGATCGATGTGATCTGCTTGTAGATGTCCATGTAGGTGTCGTTGGTCTCCAACTCG
>Ga0302278_10002473_pt1 | contig 21334 bp, 14 predicted proteins | sample III_Bog_N3_2_FD_194543 | JGI IMG/M metagenome (GOLD analysis project Ga0302278, IMG submission 194543) | Peat permafrost microbial communities from Stordalen Mire near Abisko, Sweden - III_Bog_N3_2 | ecosystem: Environmental > Terrestrial > Soil > Wetlands > Peat | place: Sweden: Abisko...
GACTATTACCGGGTAATTTCGTCTTTGCCCTGTTTTTCGCTTCGTTTCTCGCTGTGGTGCGACATAGTATGACTCCGCCGATCCACCGAGATCGGAGGAAGGAAGTTTGTCTATGAAGTGCATCGTCAGTGAGGATGTGGTTATCTCACGGCCCTTGGAGGGCCCGTTGTCAGCTCACATTGCCGGGTTTGCGAAATGGGCCCGCGATGAGGGCTATGCGTTGTATTCCAGGCAGAGGCAGGTTCTTCTTGCGGCGTGTTTTAGCCGCTGGCTCGGACAGGAGAGCGTGAGCCCCGGCCGCGTAACCTCCGGACACGTGCTTCGGTATCTGCGATCCCGCGCCCGCCATCTCAAGATCTGTCGCGGCGACGCCGCGGCCCTAAGGCAGTTTATCGACTTCCTGCGTCGTCAGGGTGTGATTCCAGCGGAAAGAATTCGGTCGCATCAGCCGCCCGTCGAGCAAGTCGTACAGGAGTTCGAGCGGTACTTACTCAACGAGCGCGCACTGGCGCAGACAACGGCTGTCCACTACGCTTCATTTGTTCGCGGGTTCCTCGCCAACCGTTTCTGCCGAGGACCCATAAAGCTATCACAACTATGCGCCGGCGATGTCGTGCGATTTGTGCAGCGCCAGGCCCGGCGGTTGCATCTGAAGCAGGCAAAACTCCTGACCACGGCATTGCGATCATTCCTGCACTATCTGCGCTATCGGGGAGAGATCCTGCATGACTTGTCTGGGGCGGTTCCCACGGTTGCTAACTGGTCGATGACTTCGATCCCCCGCGCGATCCCACCGGATCTCGTGCGACGGCTGTTGGCCTCCATCAACCGCCATACGGCATTGGGCCGGCGTGACTACGCGATCCTTCTTCTGCTGGCACGCCTGGGACTGCGCGGAGGCGAAGTGGCAAGGATCGAACTGGAAGACATTGACTGGAACGCGGGATCGGTGAGCGTTCGGAGAAAAGGCGGCCAACACGGCGTTCTCCCGTTACCTGCCGACGTTGGTGCTGCGATCACTGCATATCTGCGGATGGGGCGGCCTCCGAACAGCAGTTCTCGGCGTGTTTTCTTACGATGCCGCGCGCCTTTCCGCGGCTTTCAGGGTCCTGTGGCGATTGCGTCACTGGTTCGACATAACCTCGCCCGCGCCGGTATTCATGCGCCCACATGGGGTGCTCATCAGTTTCGGCATGGGCTAGCCACGGATATGCTCCGTCATGGCGCATCACTGACGGAGATTGGCGAAGTGCTGGGCCACCGCAGTCCCGAGACGACCCGGATTTATACGAAGGTCGATCTGAACGCACTGCGTCCGCTCGCCCTGCCCTGGCCGGGAGGTGTTCGATGAAGACTCTACGGGAAGCAGTTCAGACGTATTTGGACATGCGGCGTGGTCTTGGATTCAAGCTCCGAGAAGCAGGCACGGCGCTCACCGATTTTGTAACCTTCCTGGAGCAACACCACGCCAGCTACATCACGCAGGCATTGGCGCTCGACTGGGCGCAACAACCTTCGCACACTCAACCGGCCCACTGGGCACAACGGTTGAGCTTCGTGCGCGGATTCGCACGTTACCGCAGCGCCACGGATCCGCGCACGCAGATTCCGCCCCAGGGCCTATTGCCTTTCCAGCCGAAACGGGCGCGGCCTTTCTTATACTCCGACAACAACATCCGGAACTTACTTCGCGCCGCGCTCCGGATGGAGTGCCGTTATGAACGCGGCAAGCTGCGGCCGTGGGTCTACTATTGCCTGTTTGGATTGCTAAGTGTCTCGGGATTGCGCCTGGGTGAAGCATGCAACCTCGAACTCCAAGATGTCGATCTGAAGGCGGCGGTGTTGACCATCCGCGGCGCCAAGTTCGGCAAGGATCGACTTGTGCCTTTACATCGCTCCACCTGTGCAGTGCTTGCGAAGTACATTGCAAAGCGCCTGCGGCACTGGGAGGGGCGAGCAGTATCCTCCTACCTCTTCGTCTCCAGTTGGGGCAACCGCCTGGATACTGGTGATGTCCATCGCACCTTTTACATGTTGTCGAGACAGATCGGCTTGCGCGGGCCATCGGATAAGTATGGGCCGCGCATCCATGACTTTCGCCATCGCTTTGCGACGATGACGTTGTTGCGATGGTACCGCGCCGGCAAAGACGTCGAGCGGCGACTGCCATTTCTTTCCGCCTATCTTGGCCATGTCCACGTCAGCGACACCTATTGGAATCTCAGCGCATGGCCCGAGCTGATGCAACAGGCAATGGGCCGTCTCGAACAGTGTTGGGAGGACCAGTGATGACAACCACTACCGTCAGTTTCGCGCCCCTCTTGGAACGTTTTTTCACCCAGCGACTAATGCAGCAACGGCAGGCCAGCCCACATACGATCAGTTCGTACCGCGACACCTTTCGCATGCTGCTGAAGTTCGCACAACAGCAGTTGCACACGCCGCCTGCACGACTTGCGCTGCAAGCGATCGACGCACCCCTGATCGTTCGTTTTCTTGACCACCTGGAGAAGCACAGGAAACTGAGTGTGCGCAGCCGCAACTTGCGCCTCACCGCGATCCACTCCTTCTTTCGGTACGCTGCATTCGAAGCGCCGACCCATGCCGCCCAGATCCAGCGGGTGCTGGCCATTCCCAGCAAGCGCTTTACGCGGACCCAGGTGCACTTCATCACCCGCGCGGAGGTCAAGGCATTGCTGGCCGCGCCTGATCAACGAACTTGGTTCGGGCGGCGCGATCACGCGTTTCTCCTGGTAGCGGCGCAGACCGGGCTTCGTCAGTCGGAAATGAGCGGCTTGACACGTAATGATCTCGCTCTCGGGCCGGGAGCTCATGTTCGTGTGATTGGGAAGGGCCGAAAGGAGCGATGTGTACCGCTTGCCAAAGCCACAGTGGCCATGTTGAAAACATGGCTTCGCGAGCCGACACGCGGTGACGGGCAGGTTTTGTTTCCTAACCTCCGCGGCACACCTTTGAGTGCCGATGCCGTGCATTACCTGCTGCTCCGGCATGTAAGAACTGCCTCCAAGACCTGTCCCTCCCTTGCAGGAAAACGTGTCACCGTTCACGTCCTTCGACACACAATGGCTCTCGATATGCTCCAAGCTGGAGTAGATCGTTCTGTCATTGCACTGTGGCTGGGCCACGAATCGATCGAGACAACTCAAATCTACCTCGAAGCCACTCTGGCGATGAAAGAGGAAGCGCTCAGCAAAGTCGAACCCCTGATGACCAACTTCAACCGTTATCGCCCGGGCGACCAACTCCTTGGCTTCCTCAACAGCTTGTAGTGACACCAGAACTATGTCGAGTGGTTGGCCGGCACAACTCCATTTGATCAGGAAATACAGGCCTGAGCGCAATTGGCTCCTCCAACACTCGACATAGTTCGGCGCACGGAATAGTGTCGCATCAAATGTGGAGTAATTGGCTTGCGGATGCCGGAGAGCCTGCGGGCCTTCTTGCAGGCCAGTTCCACCGCAGATGTGCTGATGGAGCTGTCGGGGAAGTCGCCTGGAAAGAGCCAGTGCCGGGGCTTACTCACTCGCCACCAAGTGCGCAGGATCTCCAGCAGTGTGGGCGAGAGCATGACTTAACGATCTTTTTGCCCTTTGCCCTGATCGACACGAATGACCATGCGCTGGCTATCGATGTCGGTCGGCTTCAGAGTCACCACTTCGGAGATGCGCAAACCGGCAGCGTAACAGGTAGTTAGAATTGCGCGATGCTTCATGCTCCCGATGCAGCCGAGGAATTGCAGAACCTCCTCGGGGCTCATCACAACGGGCAGTTTCTGTGGCTTCTTGGGAGCGGGAATAACGTCGTCAAACTGCCAATCCCTTTTCAGAGAGACCTTGTAAAGAAAGCGCAGTGCGGCCACCGCGATGAGCACGGATCCAGGCGCCAGCTTCTTTTCATTAGTCAGGTAGACTTGATAGGCGCGGATATCCTCCGGACCAAGCTGTTCTGGAGACTTGTTGAAGTGGCGCGCGAAACGCGATACCTGCTCCAAGTACGAGCGTTGGGTGTTGAGTGCGAGATTCCGCACCTGCATGTCTTCGATCATGCGTTGGCGAAGAGGCGTCATAACAACTCCTTTGCGAGATGGAATGCGCTGCAAGCAGCGGCTCCATGCTCTCGCAAAAGAGTTCACGCGGGAAGGAGCGTAAACAGGAAGGCTTAATCAGGCAATACGCTCAGGACTGTCTGCCGGAACTACCGAGTACCGCGCAGCGGTTTAGTCCAACGTCCTTTATCATTCACAACCTTTGTGGATGTAGAACGCAATCAATTCTGCAAATCGTGACAATCATCCGAGCGCGCTAAGTGAACCGCATATCGTGGATGGTGGTTTGCCGCGCTAGTGGAATGGCTGAAGGCTGTTTGCTGGAGCAGAGCGAATGCTCACCAGCGGATGCGGAACATCCATTGCAGTGACCGGGGACCGCCCGGTTGATACAACGACCCACTTTGGCCATAACTCTGATTCAAGGAGAGAGTGGGCTGCCCAAACAATTGATCGTTGAGATTGGGAACGATATAGCCAAAGTCCGGACTGTTCGACACGTTGAATACATCGCCTCGGACCTGCAAGGAGAGTCGATCGTAGAGATGGATGTCTCTGCGCAGGGACAGGCTGAGTTGCTGCGCGCCAAAGCCACGCGCAATATTGCGTGGGGCGTTGCCCTGAGCGTTGCCCGTTGGAATTTGAAAGGCTCCATCGGCAGCGTTGGGGCCTCCATTCAGCATTCTCCCGCCTGGAAGCGAGCTGTCTGACACGTAGAGTGGTTTGCCAGGAATGAGATTCGCGCCTGTGTAGAGTTGTTCTCCCGTCCCAGGATCGTGAAACAGGTTGCCCAGCACATCGACAGGATACGCACTGCGTAGAAAGAAGCGCCCGTCGACACCCCAGCCCGACAAAGCATTGTGGATCAAGATCCTTCCAGTCACCTGCGGAAGAGTCCATGAGAGAGCTGCCTGCAAGTTGTGCCGCACATCGGTGTCAGCATTGCCTCGCGTTGGCACTGCCCAAGGATTGGGGCTCCCGAAATCCAGGGAGTGGCCCCAAACATACGATGTCATCCACGCCAGGCGAGAACGATATTGGCCGCGATAAGCCAGTTGGAAGGAATCGAACCGCGATGAGAAGCCAGAGGGAAAAGTGACCGCTTCCTGAAGAGGCGTCGTTGGGCTTGCGATCTGGCGCCGCTGTGGCAGAAGCAGGTCAAGCCCGGACGCTCCGACGTAGGAGACAACGACGGATTCGTGTTCACCGGCCGCTCGTTCCAGCGACACGTTCCACTGCAAAGAATACGGATCTCTGAGCGTGTGCGGAATGATATAACCCAGGCTTTCCGCGCTCGGAGCATCCGGAGAAGGAGGAGCGGTTTCAATGGCCGGGATGCTGGCGTTCTGCAGCACCGAGGTGCTTCGAAATCCGAGCGCAGTGAATGCCGGCGCCGCGACACGGTTTGGCGTATCGAAAATGACGCCGAGACCGCCGCGCAGAATTAATTCGTGTCCAGGCTCGTCTCCGGCTTCGCGACCGGGCTGCCAGGCAATGCCGAGCCGCGGACCGAACGCCTGCCAGTCCGTCTGCCAGAGCGGGGTTCCGCGCGGACTTACGGACAAGGTTGCGGGTGAATCTGGATCGCCATTTACGCGAAATGCGTTGCGGCTGTCGGAACTGGATGGTGGAGGGCTGACGTCCCAGCGCAGGCCGGGACTCACGGTGAGATTCCGCGCCACTCGCCATTGATCCTGCACGAATGCGGCGGATTGTTCAAAAACAGGATGCGCCGGCTCGTTTCTCCTCAAGATCAGAAAATCAGCGCTGTTTGCCAGGATAGATTCGGCGCTCAAGTAATCGGCCTCAATGCTCCAGGGCAAGGGCCGCACTGCGCTATGCAGATTACGTGCATCGATGCCAAATCGAATCAGATGCGGCCCTCGCTGCAATGAGAACGTATCGCGGAGTTCGAGTTGGCGAAGCGCGTTGGTCCCGCCATCGGTCCACGCGGAGGTATCACCGATGCCGGCGATGCGCATGTACAACTCGCTGCGCGTGTCGTTCGACGCACCTGGGGAGCCCAACGCAGCGGGCAGATCGGCAGCCGGGACATAAGGAGTCGGCGGCGGTATCGAAGACACGGAACTCGAACCGGCGCGGGCCCAGCCGAACCTGAACTCATTGCCCGCCTGCGAGGAGACCTGTCCATCGAGTCCCAGCGTGAGGCTCTGGTTCGACAGCTTTGCGTTGGTGGTCGTCAGGAGCTGCGAAGCCTGGCTGCCGCTGGGCGTATTTCCAAACCGTACGAAGCCGGAAAGGTTGGCGCCAAACGAGTGATCGACGCGGAAATCCATCGATTTCAGAAAGCTCGGAGGGCTGGGCTCGACGCCATTTTCTTCAAGGAGTTCGGGACCGCTGTATGCGTCGCACGAGGAATGCACCACTCCAGAAGTCTCTTGCGGCAATGCCCGGAATGCAGCTTGGACCGGGGCAGCGGCGTGGCAGATTAGAAATGCGTTGGGAACATACAGAACCAGCGGAGCCGTCCTCTGCTGCACATGCATCTCTTCGTACGATCCAAAGAACTGCGTCCGGCTCTGCATTGCCTTTTGGCGCCCGAAGATGAGCGGCATGCCCAGGGATCCGCCAATGTCTTGCTGATAGTAGTAGAGATTGTTCTCTTCGCCGAGGTATCTTCCAAACCAGTCGGTGGCATCGAAGTACCCGTTGCGCAGATAGGCATAAGCGGTGGCATGAATTTGGTCCGTACCTTGCTTGGTCAACAAACTGAATTGTCCACCCGGTGCGCTTCCGTACTGCGCCGAAGCAGTGGAAGCTACAACTCGGAACTCCTGCAAGGCATCGAGCGCAACTAAACCGTGCGTGGTTCCGAGAGAAGTGACGCTTGCATACTGTCCCGCCGCAGGCACCTTCAGATCCGCATCGAGCGAGCCCGAGCCGAAGTTTGCGGAGATGCCGTCAACCCAATAGGTATTTGTGTCGGGCGACTGTCCATTCACACTGAAGCCTCCGTTGCGAGACACCTGCGGGCTCACCGATACAGAACCCGGCGTCATGGCGATCAGGTCCTGAAAGCTTCTCCCGTTGAGGGGAAGATCTCGCACTAGATGCGAGTCGACGACCGTGGTCATCAGAGCGTCTTCCGTATTCAAGCTCTGACCGCTCGCATCCACCTCCACAGTCTGTTCCACAGTGCTCAGACGCAGCTTAATCAGAAACTGGCGCGATTCGCCAACGCTGAGGCTCAAGCCGGTGAGGTGAACCGCGGCAAATCCATCGCGCTGCACCTGCATGCTGTAGAGACCCGGCAACACGCCTGGTATGAGAAACGCGCCGGCCACGTCGGTCGTTGCCGCGTTCTCATTGCCGGTTTGGAGGTTGAGCAGCTTGATAGCAACGGTAGGAAGACGCCCGCCGGATGCTTCTTCCACTTCGCCAGAGACGTTGGCCGTGCTCACCTGAGCACAGGCCGGCATTGCCGCGAAGAGAAGCAAAGCCAGAATCCGCAGTGGCTCTGCTAGAAACGAAATCCATGATGGGTACGAATTCACCTCGGACGCATCTCTCCCACCTCGTGATGGCCCGAGGTGTTCCCGTTTGTCATGCGGCTTGCAAACGAACGCATACGGCTTGCTTCGGCGAGAGGCAGGGCGGTTCGCAGTCGAGCAATCGATTCGCGTGCCTGCGCTGGGGACAGGTCAGCCGCGCTGCCTGCGAACAGCTTCACAACCTCCTCGTTCACCGATTGCGCCTTTGCACGAAGCTCCGATGTGGCAAGGGCAAATGCCGTCGCATCCGCGATTCCAGGCGCGTCAACGGAGGAGATTCCCGCAATGTTCGCGGAAACGGAATCCAACTGCAGTCGCAAAACCTGAAGCTCTGTAAGAGTTGCGGAGGAGTGCCGTTCGACCATCTGTGTCCACTTGACCCGTGCATCTGGGCTCAGCGAGGACTCGCCCGCACGTTGAAGGATGGTTCCAAGACGGTCAAGAGCATATGCATGCTGCAACGCTGTCTGCGCATGAGAGAGCGCGGAAGATGCAAACTCCTGCTCGGCATTCTGCAGGGCTGCTCCCTTAAGGCCGCGCGCCAGCAGCGCATCTCGCACCAGTCCTGCGGCCGGTGCATCGCCGTTGGTTCCCGCAAGTTCCTGGCGAACTACATTGCCGCGATGAACTGCCGAAGCGGCCTGCGCGGCAGAATAAATCTGAAAATCCACGCGGCTTGCATTTGGAAGCGTGGCCACCGTCTCTCTAATTGTTGCGAGCAACTGCGCGTTGGCAAGTGTTCCTGTCATGCGAACGCGGCCACCTGCGATCGGACTCACTTCAATCGGTTGACCGGTATCTACATTCTGTCGGAATAACTCAAACAGCACGACAACCTCAAGGTTTGCACCGTTGCCATCCTTCGCTCGATTGCCGCCAGGTTCGCTCGGGAGACTGCGTTCGCCCTGCGTACCTGGAACCGTCATCTCCTGCGACTGCGGAAACGTCAGGGGCGGCACCTCTCTGTTGGGAACTCTCCGCAGCAGAGTCTGCACCAGCCGAACCTCAGAAATACCACCTTTGGTCTGGAAGCGTACTCTCTCTGCCTGAACCTGATAATTGCGGTCCAGCACGAGTGTCCGCGAGAGAATTCCGTCGCGACCGTTCTCACGCTGCGTAACTTCAAATCCACTCAAGCCGCGAGAAGCCTCAGCCGCCGTTCCTTCACGGGAATCAAAAGCAGCGGTGGAAACATCGCTCCGCCATACACCGCTTTCAACGAACTGGCGGTCTGTTTGCTTGAATGCTGTTTCGTTCTCAACATGAACGGAGCTCGTGCCGTCCTTGGATTCGATTGACGTGGCGAGCAGTTCCTGCCGGGCGTTATAGAGACGCCGCACCACCTTCTCGTCGCTGCTACGCCAGACGTCAATCGAGCCCAAAATCGATCCTTGCAGCGATCCCTGCTCCGTTCCCGTGGTTCGCTCGACGCGAAGAGTCTGGTGAAGTGTTTCGGTCGACGACGGAACTTGAGACACGGCTTGTGCGCGATCCAATACGTCGCGCCAATTAGGATGCATGTACCGGTAGCCGGCGATCCCGACAATTGCCGCCAGCACGAGAGATGCGAAGACAGCGGCGCCCCATGGAGCCAAACGGAACCGCTCCGGCCACGGGAAGCGTTCCCAGAAAGACACCAGCCTTTTGTACGGGCGAGGAGATGGTTCGAGTACGCCACTGGCATCGAGAGCGGGATCGACATAATTCACTTCGGCATGCATGCCAAGCCCGTCAAAACGAACATCGAGCCGCAGATGGCGATCGTCGCTGAGCAGAATCTGTTGCGACAGTTGGTCTCTTGAAACAGCTGCGGTTTCGGGATCGAGCGGAATGTGAGCCAGTCGATCGCCGTATTCGTTGAAGACTTCGATGAAATGCACATTGGAAGTCGCTTCCACGCGCGATGACAACAAATTGTGAGCGCTTTCAACAGCATGGAATGCGACAACACGTCCGTCCACCGCGATGGCCAGGAGCGCGGGACGCCGTTCAAGCACTTGTTCGCGCTGATTGCGCACCAGCCGCATGGTCGCTTCGAAACTCTTGGTCCCCTCCGGCTTCGGCCTGCGGTCAAGGTCGCCATCGATGCCGTCGAGGGGGCCGTCGCGGTCGTCCAACTGCAAGGCGCGCTCCAGGATCTTAAGACAACGTTCGCAGCCGGCAAGATGCGCGAGTTCCCGACAGCCAACCGGAGCAGCGCTTGGCTGCTTGTAGGCGTCGAAAAGTTCCTTCTCTGCCACGCAGCTCGCGGGATCGGCGTCGAGGATGGTCGAGCGCAGTTCCTTCAGGAAGAGGTCGCTGGACAAGCCAGCCCGTAGCAGCTTCCTTTCCGGCGCGGCGCCTCGGGAAATAAGGCGGATCTTTTCCCCGGCGGACAGGTGTTCCCGCAGTTCAATTCGAGTATCCTTGAGCCCGTTGTAAATTGCGGCAATCGGTACACGCGCCAGTAAAGCAACATCGCCCCTTCGATACCCAAGGAAGAATTGCAGGATGAAATGGCTTGCGCTCTTGGACGAGTATTTTCTCGAAATCACGTAGTCGCCGATGCGAAGCAGCTCATTCTGAACGTCCACAGTGTCTGATTCGCTATTCGCGGCAACCATGCCCACAGCATCGTAGTCCTCTACCTGAATCACGCGCAGCCGCTCTCGCGAGACTCGCGCCAAGTTGGACACATACATGTTCCGGAGGCACATAAAGAGGTAGTTGTCGAGATTGTTTACACGGCTCAAATCCGGCTGCGCAACGGTCAGATGCAGACATAAATCCTGCACGGATTCCTCCGCGGCGGTATGGTCGCCCCGCGCAAGAATCCGGCTCCACTCCACAAGCTGCTGGTAATAGCGGCTCAGTATCCGCTCGATTGAGTCGGACGAGAATGAAGAACCAACCGATTTGAGAATAGGCCTCATCTATTGCTGAAGAGTCCAACGCAGCAAAAATCTATGCCCGAATCGAAAAGAAATTTCCATCTATCTCATTCTATGAGACGCGCACTCCGGATCGGGTGCGCAGAGCGATTTGTGAGAGATTTCTTCCAAAGCGGGAGTAGATTGCGGCCTCGCCGATCTCTTTAAGTTTGAACTCTTAAAGGAGAGCTTCTAATGCCGTTTAAGAACCGCTCGTTCAGCACTTTTCACTCTTCGGTGATTTTTACTCTCGTGCTGCTGTTGTTGAGCAAGGCCGCCATTGCTCAAACCCCGAAGCCGCCGAAAGATGAGAACTTTACGCCCGGCACAGACGTCTCGCTTGGCCTTTTGGGACAAATGACATTTGCCAGGAATCCAACCACATTCAACGTTTATCCAGAATGGACGGTGGTGCATCAGCAAAGCCAAGCTGCATCGCCCTCTGCCGGCGCGCTCTTCACTTTTCATGGCGCCATGAAGCCTTACCTTGGCTACAACGTTAATTTCAGTTATACGCGGTTCACGCAGACTGACTCCGAGGGATGGGGAAACGTACCGGGGCAAGGCACGACTGTTCCCCCTAGCGGCGGCAGCTTTTCAGCAGGCGCCCTCGATACGCACATGTATGAATTTACGCTGGCGTACGCCTTTTACGGACCGCGTTCGAAGCGGTTCCGCACTTTTGGACAACTCGGTGGCGGCGGCCTGTTCTTTGAGCCGATCAACGCCATTTTCGCCCACCAGGAAACGCGCCCAGCCATGGTATTTGGGGTTGGCGCGGAATACGACGTCAGCCGCCATTTCTCCGTTCGTGCGGAGTACCGAGGACTCTTCTACAAGATGCCTGACTTTGGCATCGACAACGGCTTTCCCAAACAGCGCCTATTCTCGGTGACCAATACTCCGGCAATCAGCCTCGTCTATCATTTCAGGCCTTCTTCGAATCAGAAGCAAACAGCGAAGAGCCTACAGGGTCCTTATTAGTCGCCATGCGGTCCCGCTTTTGGCGGGGCCGCACACAGCGGTATCACTCTCACAGAAAAAAGGAGCATGAGGTTTGAAACCAATGGTACTGGACGAAATCGAAACAGGCTTCTTTACCGCTTCTTACCCAGTCAGGTTCATTGCTACTAGTTCCAAGAAGCAGACGGAAGATCCCGATCGGGAGAACCTCAGCAATTGGTCACGATCGTCGCTGAAACGCATTTTTGACTGCTTTTGTATACTGTGTTCTCTTCCTGTTGCTCTACCAATTCTTTTTGCCACGGCCATCGCGGTCCGGATCACATCCCCTGGGCCGGTTCTTTTTCAGCAAAATCGCGTTGGGCGCGGCGGGAAGCCTTTCACGATCTTCAAATTTCGCACCATGCCTGTTGCCTTAAGTGCCAACCTACGGCCTGCCGTGACGACTTCTTCAAATCAAATACTCACGCCCATCGGATCGTTCCTGCGCCGCCGGAAACTCGATGAGTTACCTCAGATTTTCAACGTACTCCGCGGTGATTTGAGCTTAGTGGGACCACGTCCGAAGCTTGCAAGCCACCAGCTATTCCCTCTGCTCTGCCGCCCCGGCATTACTGGACGAGCGACCATTGCGTTTGCCGCGGAAGAAGAAGTTCTAACCGGCATACCCGCCGCTCAACTCGATGACTTTTATCGTGACGTGGTTCTGCCCGCCAAGCAGGCATTGGATAGTCAATACATGTCGCGTGCGACCTTTATCTCCGACCTGAGGCTCATCTATCGAACCCTCACCAAGAAAGTTGATCGCCGGGAGTTGAAACAACTGCTTTCGTCGAGCGCGCCTGGACATGTTGCCTGCCACAGAGGCACCCAGCTAACCTCATCCAGGGCGCGGCTTCAAGTGCTTCGGCGAGACCACTACCGATGCAGAAGGTGCAACCAGATGGGAGATGAGATCACACTCGAGGTCCGCCATATCCGGCCAGGTGCCTCAAGCATTGAGGAGACGATCACGCTATGCGCTCATTGCCGGGATATCGTCGAGCAATCTAATGTAGTCTGCCACACAGATAGTCATTTATCCGTTTTGAAAGGGCACGACTTCAGTCGTTCCGAAAACGGCATAAAACGAGCTGGGCTTTAGCCCCTGAAGGATGGTCTTCAACGATTGTCTATCAATCTGGGCCAATTTAAAACGACTCCATTTTTGACGACCTAAACTGGCATCACGCCTTGCAGTAGTTCAGCACCTCCAGCGTCAAGTTGGCTCCGGCACACAATCATTGATGTATGGATCTTCGGGTCGCAACGGAGGAATAGACAGTTGACACGATAACACTCCTGTCACCCGTCAGGAACCAGTTGCTTGAGTTGAGACCCTGCCGAGAGCTAGTGCCCTAACTCGGTGATTTCGCAATCTCGCCCACAAATCTGGTCGCCCCAGAGCCTGTCCTCAGCTTGTCGAAAGCGTGCCCTGAGCAAGGTCGAACGATCTCGATTTTGAGACCTGGGAGACTACCAATCCGAACGGTCGTAGTACTAGCCCATGAGCCGGACCAGCAGAATCCTCCGCAAACCCCGGCAACGGACATAAGACACACTACCCATAGTCGCGTGCGACAATGCTGTGGGAGCAGAACTCGATCCGTCTGCACCAATGCATGGATGTCGCTCCAGGCCATCGCGGCGGAGTTCGAACATGGTGGCCCAAAGCTGACCAGGAACGCATCGGTCCCGGTCAAGGTTCACGGCGGGCTGGAACTAGCAGATTCTCCCGCGATGTATTCGCAGTGAATTGCTACACACTGGCCCTGGTGCGGGTGTGGCGTTCAGTCGTGCAGAACTATGTTAACCAGTGAACTATTTATACGCATCCCACTGCAGTCGTATTCAATGTAGCCAAGATCGCGAAACCGATTGAGGAAGAAGCTAACACGGGACCTGGTGGTGCCTATCATATCTGCCAGAGTCTCCTGACTGATCTTGGCGATGACCGGAATGGGTTTCGATTCCTGGCCGAAGTTTGCCATCATCATTAACAACCGGGCGAGGCGCTTTTCGCTTGAATTAAACAGATGATCGACCAAATCAGCTTGCATTCGGATGTTGCGGGAGAGCAGGTGCTCGCGGAAATGCTGAGCGAACTCCGGCTCGCGGTGGAGCAGGCCTTGCATGGCCGTCTTTTCGATGCGAACGATCGTGCAGGATTGAAGTGCGCTCGCTGAGGCAATGCGATGCGGCTCACCCGCCAGGGAACCTTCGCCGAAATAGCTAGCCTCTGGAAGGTGAGCGATTACGGCTTCCTTGCCGCTCATGGATACGAGGGTGAGATTTACCTTGCCGCTCTGAATGTAGAAGACTGCATTCGAGGTGTCGCCTTGCGAAAAGATGTATTCACCGGTCAGGTATTCGCGCCTGGTTTTTCCGGGAGTGAACCTGTTAAGGAAATCCAGGATGTCAAACTTGGGTGCCAGACGCTGCGAAACGTTAATCCGGTTCGGAACGACCGTCAAGTCATGATGCGCAACCGGAGGCAAAGGGAAAGCGCGACCCAGTGGAATCCTGGGCGCCGTACTCGTCATTGTGGCGAAACTAGTAGCCATGGTCGATACCTTTCAGTCTTACAGAGTCTGTGCAAGGGTATGACTTGATGTCAGCCTTTGTGACTTCGATATAACCAACATACCGGGCAAGAAAGAGAGTGAATATCGGCGAAGACTATTGTTGCTGTAGGCTTTTACATATCAACTGTGTAGGGTTTTCCTTACGCCGGATGAGCAATGGCATCTAATAAGTTATGTGTTATGCCGTAGTGGCAGATTCGACGTTGACCTTTATTTGTGCATCATGCTATTCAGACGGAAGCTTGACGCTCTCGCACGTACATTAAGTAGGTCGACGGACTTCGCCTGGAAATACCGGAGTCTGTAATCTATATCTCCTCGCATCTCTCGTTCCGAGAGCTTCCTTTGCAAGAGCCTGTCAACAGATTGACCGAATTCTGTGACTAATTTCCATTCGGTTTCCGCGCAGACTTTGCGCCACTGTCCAGTATCTTTTTGATCGCCGGCACCAGTTCTTCTGAAGCGCTGTTCTTGTTGACATATTCTGCCGCGCCTGCTCGTAGACAGCGCAACGCATACTGGCTCTCAGACTGGACACTCACCATGATCACAGGGAGCTGAGGATAAATCTGGTTTACATCCTTCAGCACTTCAAACCCGCTTCGCCCTGGCATATTGATGTCGAGCAGCAGTACGTCAGGTTGAGATCCGAACAACTGAGCAAGCGCCTCGTCCCCGTTGGAGGCTTCGGTAAAGTGAGCGCCCGGAAATGCATCGGTCAAGAGCTCTCTCAGGCTGCGCCGTACGTTCGCGTGATCGTCTGTTATCAGAATATTCATCGTCTTATCCGCTCGCAAGGTCGCAAATTCGCCCTGAACCTAATGTACCGGAGGTGAAAGAGAATCGGCATCAGCGTATGCCGTGATTGTTGCAGGGTTTGTTCCGTTCGCCCTGTAGGGTTATTCCTACACCGACAGGCCAACCTAATCGATGAGGCTGTGCGTCATGGCGTAGCGGGTAAGTTCAGCATTGCTCCTCATTTGCATCTTCTCCATGATGCGGGCTCGATAGCTGCTGATCGTTTTGACACTGACATGAAGCCTTTCGCCAATTTCCGTCAAGGGGACGCCGGCGGCAATCATTCTCATAACTTCGTGTTCGCGGTCCGAGAGCGATTCATGCAGGGGCCTGTCTGCGGACTCATCCAAATTATCGATCAGTTTTTCAGCGAGGCTCGTGCTGACGTAGCGACCACCACTGATTATCTTCTTGATCGCCATCGCCAGTTCTTCAGTGGCGCTCTCTTTATTGATATAGGCGGCTGCGCCGGCCCGCAAGCAGCGTACGGCATACTGCTCTTCCGGCTGGCAGCTCAATATGATCACCGGCAAACGTGGGTATGTGTGCTTAACATCCCTCAGCACATCAATCCCGCTACGCCCAGGCATGTTGATATCCAGCACCAGCATCGCAATTTGAGATTTCCCCAGGAGGCTCAACACTTCATCCCCGTTGCCGGCTTCGAAAAACTCCGCGCCGGGAAGAGCATCAGCCACGATCTCTCTCAGGCCGCGGCGTACGACGGCATGGTCATCCGCGATCAGGATGTGCATACTTCGCTCCTCTCGGCGCGTGGAATGTCCACGGGCACTCGGACAGTGACCGTCGTTCCGTTGCCGGGGGAACTGGAGATATGTACGTCGCCTCCGCAGAACTGCGCGCGTTCTTTCATGCCCAAGAGCCCCAAGGACCCAAGAGAGTTGGAGAAGCCGGATTCACAGAAACCTATTCCGTCGTCTTCCACCACCAGGAGGATGCTTTCCTCTTCCTGGCACAGGGCAACGCGCACCGACTTTGCCTGCGCGTGCCGAATCACGTTGGTCAGGCACTCCTGGAAGATTCGGAAAGTCGCGGTTGCCCGGTCACCATCCAGGTGCAAATCGATAGGTGGTACAGAGACCTGGCATTGGACACCGTTGCGGGAAGCAAAGTCGCTGGCCTGCCATTCAATGGCTGCCGCCAGGCCAAGGTCGTCCAATACTCCAGGACGAAGACCGCTGCAGATGGTGCGCACCGCCTTGACACCATCGTTGATCAACTTAATCGACTCTGTTAGTCGCGCGAGTACCGCGCCTTCCGACTCCGGCAGATGACGAGTCATCCATGTCATGTCCATTTTGATCGCGGTCAGAATTTGCCCGATTTGATCGTGCAGCTCGCGAGCGACCTTCTTGCGATCCTCTTCGCGCACCCACTGCAGACGTTCAGCCAGGGCCCGCAGTTGTTCTCTTTGCAAGACGAGCGACTCTTCCCCCCGCTTGCGTTCCGTGATGTCGCTGTTGATCACCAGCACCCGGGGCGCCTGGTCTCGCTTGCCCCATTGCAATGCCCAGCGACCGGACACCACAACGCGCCTGCCATCCCGAGCGGTCTTGATGAGGTCTCCCTCCCAGTGTCCCACGCGCATCAGTACAGCCTTTATCTCAGAGAAAGGTTGCGGAAACTCCGTGCAGAGGAACTCGTGCGCGATTTTGCCGGCGGCCTGGGCTTTGGTGTACCCCAACATGGCCTCTGCCCCGCGACTCCAAAACAGCACCGTTCCCTCCATGTCGATCACAAAGACCGAGTCCTGCGTAAGTTCGAGCAATGCAGCCTGCTCGGCAGTTTCTATCTGCTCCTGCCGCCTTTCCGAAACGTCGCGGAACACCAACACCACGCCAATGACTCTTCCTTTGCCGGCGAGAATCGGCGCAGCACTGTGCTCGACAGAAACTTCCCGGCCGTCCCTTGTGACCAGGTCCACGTGGTTGGCCACCGCCAAAATCTGCTTCTCTTTGAGCACACGGAGTACTTCATTGTCCGCGGTCATCCCGGACTTTTCATTGATGAGCCTAAGCACGTTCCCAATCGGTTGGTGAAGAGCCTCCTCCTGTTCCCATCCGGTTAGAGTGGCCGCGATGGGGTTGAGGAATGTGATTCGGCCCTCGCTGTCCGTTGCTATCACGGCCTCGCCAATGCTGCCCAGAGTTGCAGTCCACCGCTCTTCGCTCTGCAGCAGCTTGGTACCCAGCTTTTCGACGTTGTATCGAGTGAAGAACGCTAGAAAGACCCCAGACCCCAACCCCAGGAGAAGGCAGCTTGCCACCATGAAGGTCCATCGCTGGTGCGCGGCCTGAACACGCTCGATGCGCAGCCCTTCTTCCACACCCTGAAACTCTGCGATCTCATCTCGAAGCGTATCCATCTTGCTTTTTCTTAGCCGGTTCTCAATGAGAGTGGGGTCAGCCTTTCCCGCACGGCGAAGGGCGATAATCCGGCTGTCGTACTCCTCAGACTCCTGATAGCCAGCATAAACGTCATTGAGCCGCCGCTGCTGCGCGGGGCTGTCAGCCACCAACTGAAAGAGCGCCTGGTACTCGGGATCGAATTTGTTTGTACCCTCCAGATACGGACGAAGGAAGGTCTCGTCGCCGGTTACGAGGAAGCCGCGCTTCGCGTATTCCATGTCAACCAGCAACTTGAGCAGATGCCCGGATTGGTCGAGAACCCGATCGGTGTGATCAACCAACTGTAAGGATCGATTCAGGTCGAACGTCTCCCAAAAGAGCAATCCAGCAAGCGATGTCGTAACCAGAATAGGAACTACAATCATCCAGCGAAGCAACGACTTTAAATTCGAGTATTCCATCGTGACCAATCACTCTCTTCCGGAGAACGAACCAAATCAGCTGCACCGCTCGCCATCAGAGCAATTGCCTATGGCAGGCCAATGAGGTGGGAGAATTGCAACCATCTGAAAACGCCCAGCGCTTATCAGTTAATAAATCGGATGTTGAAAAGCTGTACGTATTGCCGACTTTGATTGCCCTCGCGGAATTCGGCCACTCTGCAGATAGAAGACAGAGTCGGCCGCTTCTCCTTGCGAAAAGAAGGCCTGCTTTCCGCGCAGTCTGACCATTCTGCGCCCGACCCCAGCACTCGCCAAGAAGGCCTCTGCATCGAACGCGGGCTTTTCAAGTTCCGGCATCTAAAACTTTCCCCCAAAAAATGGCCCTGCCGCTTAGAAAAAGTAAGCTATACGATCGGGTCTGTGAGGGCTGCCAGCGGAGTTGCCGCAACCAAGACAGGTTCATCGACGGTTTCCAATGCCCTGCTAAGCAGAGCATAACTGGCTCAGATGGAACATCTGAGCATGCGGCTGAGCACACCTGCAGGGGCAAAGCCCGAGTGTCGCATAAACGATCCCGAAGGGCAGTTCAGTATTGCTCACTCTTGGGAAATATCTTCAAACCTCATATCGGCTATAGCCAATTCGGGCCAGTTCCATGGGTGATTGAAAGCTAGCCTATTCTTATCCGCATTGTGCAGAACTTTACCGCGCCCGGGCGGCCATCGACTGCAGCTTTCCAGTAAAGGGCGTGAAACCACGGGCCAATGCCAATGAAAACGCCACCGCTGAAACCAACCCGCTCTCTACTTTGCCGAAATCCCGGCCCGCATTTGCCGCTACGGCGGGTTAAACGGCTATTCAGTGATTGCGGTGTCGAACTTTGTGTAATTGTCGAGGTAATCTTTGATGATCAGATAGCACTCGCAAGAGGTCTTGGTGAGCCTAGGGACGTCGAGGATGCGGATTTCTCCGCGGGTATATTGGATAATTCCTTTTCGCTTGAGAGTCCCGGCTGTCGTAGAAACAGTGGGACGGCGAACCCCAAGCATGTCTGCGAGAAACTCCTGCGAAATCTTGAACGTGTCGATGTTCGCGCGGTCTGCACAGATGAGCAGCCAGCGGGCGAGTCGCTGTTCGAAGTTGTGTTTCGCATTGCATCCAGCGGATTGCGTTGCCTGAACGAGTTGTGCCTGAACATAGCGCAGAGCCAGAGACTGAAAGTCGCCGCCAAGCCGAAACTCCCTTCGCGCGTCCTCCACGCGGCAGCTATAGCCATGGCCTGCAATCTGAGTGTAGACGCGATTCAGACTCTTTTTTGTTCCCATCAGAGCTGAGACGCCGATGACCGACTCAAAACCGAACATCCCTACCTCGACCTGAGACCCATCCTTGAACGTGGTCGTCATCGACGCCATCCCCGCTTCGAGAAAATAGAGGTGATCGATCGGGTTGCCAGAGCTTTCGATTTCATGCTTCAGCTCGAATTGGACCGGCTTCAGACGAAGACGCGCAACTATGTCCTCGTCCAGAGCATTCAGGAGAGTGTTCTTAAAGCCGCTCGTGCGCAACGGATCCTCACTTTCAGACAATACCCTATCCGAATCAGTATGCCCCAAGCTCACGATGCCTGACAAAGTGCGGATTGTGTCAGGAACCGTACAGAGACCGCCAGAATACGCGAGTAGGCTAAATTCGACAGCTCCTTCTATCTTCTCTTTCTTCGATTGCAGGTTTCTCGATGAAAGCACTCCTGGCCGAAATCGCATTTTCCATTGTGAGCCCGCCTTGCCGCCTCCGCGATAAATCGTGCAATGGGGACTATACATGCCGGTTGCCCTTCCGAACCGCTCCCGTGATGACCGCATCCGGGACGGGCAATTCAGATGGCCGAGGGGAGCTTTATGACTTTTGACCTCGCTGGCTTTCTGGCAACAGCCGGAGTGGGACGAAGAATCGTCCAATTGAAGCCCAAGCAAGCCTTCTTTTCGCAGGGAAGTTCCGCTGACTCCATCTTCTATCTTCAGACCGGCCGCGCAAAACTCACCGTCGTTTCGCATGACGGGAAAGAGGCCATGATCGCGCTTCTCTCCGCCGGTGAATTCGTTGGAGAGGAATCGCTGGCGAGTGTGGGTGGGCTGCATATGGCCACTGCCAGCGCCATAACCCCCTGTACAGCGCTCAGGATCGAGAGGGGAGAGATGATCCGCGTGATGCACGAAGAGCATTCCCTCTCCGAAATGTACTTGAAATTCCTGCTGGTCCGGAGCATGCGAACCCAAGCCGATCTTGTCGATCAGCTTTTCAACTCCAGCGAAAGGCGTCTCGCCAGGATTCTCCTGATCCTGGCCGAATTTGGCGAGCCGGGAGATCGGGAACACTTGGTTCCTCCCATCACTCAGGAGACTCTGGCAGAGATGGTCGGCACCACCCGGTCTCGCGTCAGCTTCTTCATGAATCGATTTCGAAAGCTCGGCCTTATTGAATACAACGGCCGCATCCGGGTTTACAAGTCGCTGCTCAATGTGGTCCTACTCGATCGATTCATCGAGCCGAACCCAGAGAGACCTCCGGGTTCGGCCACTCCACGTATTCGATCGAAGCCGGCCAGCCGTGGCTAGAGCGGATCTGGAGTATTGTCTTAATTTCAACTGCTCATTCGCTTCTCGAAAAGAAGTTCCTATGTTTACTACACTTCCACAGTGCTCAAGCTCTTCATGCGGGTGCGAGTGGACCGCGAAACTCTCGCGCCGCTCGGCATTCCGGAGTATCTGGGAGGAGACAAGATGATGGACGATTTTCTTCTCGACGAGGACGCGGGAGTCGCGTATGGGACGACTCACCGTGAGAACCCTGCGCAAAACTCACCCGTTGCGATCTTGCAGCGAATCTGTGTCACTCCGAAATGCTTTCCAAGGCATCGGCGGCTTCGTCAACACGCCACTTAGACACCCCATGGATGGAGAGAGGAAGCCTCATTGCGGCTGCAAACAAGAGGGCGTGCAAGGCGCAGAGGAGGATAAAGGCCGCCGTAAATGGACCCAGCGCGGCATCATGGGTATGAGCAACTCCCAATCTCCATCCCAGAAATGTCGCGCACAGTGTCGTCAGTGTCGGGCCGCCAAGACGCTGAACGATATTGAGCGCTGTCGTCGCCATCGGCAAGTCCTGTCGCTTGACCGAAGCATATGCGGATGCTATCGACGGCATACCGACCGTGCTCAGGCCCATGCCTCGGATAAAGAGAGCGGACGCGAGTAAAGCGAGAACCAGTCCGTGACTTGCCAGGTAGAGAAAAGGCAGTGTGCCGGCAAATGCCAGAAGCGCGCCTCCAGCCGACACTCTGCGAATGCCGAAACGCTTCGTCAAGGTTCCCATCAGCGGGTAGCAGCACATCATCCCTAAGCCAAGAGGAGCCAGCAGCCAGCCCGTTGCGCTGGGTGACAGGCCGCAAGCGCGGATCAGATAGATCGGGATCAGCATCTGACCGGCAAACGCGATGCCATTCGCCATGAACTGCGTGACCACCGAGGCTGAGAACACTTTGCTCCTGAACAAGCGAAGGTCGATCAGGGCTTTGTCTCCCTTTTTTGCGGCGGTCGAGAAAAACGTTGCAAGTAGAGCGATGGAGACAATGAGAGCCGCAAGACCTG
>Ga0302278_10002482_pt1 | contig 21278 bp, 12 predicted proteins | sample III_Bog_N3_2_FD_194543 | JGI IMG/M metagenome (GOLD analysis project Ga0302278, IMG submission 194543) | Peat permafrost microbial communities from Stordalen Mire near Abisko, Sweden - III_Bog_N3_2 | ecosystem: Environmental > Terrestrial > Soil > Wetlands > Peat | place: Sweden: Abisko...
GGTGTCGATGGATGGGCGGGGCAGCGGAGTCATCGCGCCGGTGGAATCGCGGTTGAACTGCATGAAGACCAGATTCCAGATTTCGACAAAGCGGCCCCCGCCATCGAGTGGAAACCGCTCGTGCTCGCGGCCCCGTTCCGCGCCTTCGGGGCCCAGATCGTAGTGAATTTCGGAGCAGGGGCCGCAGGGGCCGGTGTCGCCCATCTGCCAGAAATTGTCTTTTTCGTCGAGACGGAAAATGCGTTCTTTGGGAACACCCGCCACTTCCTGCCAGAGGCGTTCGGCTTCGTCGTCTTCCCGGAAGACGGTGATATAGAGCTTGTCTTCGGGGAGGCCGTAGTCCTTTGTGATGAGGTCCCAGGCGTATGCGATGGCTTCGGCCTTGAAATAGTCGCCGAAGGAGAAATTACCGAGCATCTCGAAGAACGTGTGGTGGCGGCGGGTGTAGCCGACGTTTTCGAGGTCGTTGTGCTTGCCGCCCGCGCGGACGCACTTCTGCGAACTGGCGGCGCGGCTGTAATCGCGCTTTTCCAGCCCCTGGAATACCTCCTTGAACTGATTCATGCCGGCGTTGGTGAACAGCAGGGTGGGGTCGTTGGCGGGCACGAGAGAACTCGAGCGCACGACGCGGTGGCCGCGGGCATGGAAGAAGTCGAGAAAGCGCTGGCGGATTTCGTTACCGGTCACAGAAGTCCTTTGAGTGCGGGGATATAACGATTATAGGAAGTAGGGGCAGGAGGGGGCGGTCGCGGGAGTGGGCCTGTCTCTTAGAATGCCGCGATTGAAACAGTGAACGCCTCCCTAAAGCTTTTCATCGATATTGCCGATGAACATGTTGGGAGCCGAATCGCGTGAAGATGTCGCCGAAAGCAAGGGCATACTGGCTGACCATACTGGTCGCGGGAACCGCATGCATCTTGTGGGCCGGAACCGCGTGGCAGATTCGTTCGGAAAACCTCCTGCAGTTTTGCATCTATCTTGCGGCGGCCGTTTGCGCTTCGGGTCTCAAAATCAAGCTTCCGGGTATTCTGGGAACCCTGTCGATGAACTATCTGTTCATTATTGTCGGGCTTCTGGAACTGCAACTGGAATCGGCCATTCTGATTGGCGTAGCCAGCGTGCTGGCGCAGGTGCTGATACGCCCGCGGGCGAATCCTACGTGGGAGCAGGTCTTATTCAGCGCGCTCTCCATCCCGCTGCCGATTGCCGCGGCGGACGGCGTACTCAGGATTCACCCGCTGCAGACTCTCGATCCGACAGGCTGTCTGGCGCTGGTCTCGGCGTCGATGGTCTATTTTCTGATCAACACATCGATAGTGGCCGGGATCATCGGCTGGACCACCCGTCAGCATCCGGTGCTCGTCTGGAAAGAAAATTTCATCTGGACTTCGCCCCAGTATCTGGTCGGGGGAACTCTGGCTGGCGCGCTGCATCTGATCGATAAACTGGTGCACTGGCAGGGGTTACTGCTCGCCGGGCCGCCTCTTTACCTTGTTTACCGTTCCTATTCGCTGTATCTGGGCCGGGTCGACGAGCAACAGAAGCACATCGCGGAGATGGCGCAACTTCACTGGCGCACGATTGAGGCGCTGGCGCTGGCGATCGAAGCCAAGGACGACACCACGGCTGCGCACCTGAAGCGGGTTCAGATCTACGCGGTGGAAATGGCCAAAGAACTGCAACTTTCCGATGCGGAAGTCAAAGCCGTGGAAGCTGCGGCGCTGCTGCACGATATCGGCAAGCTGGCGGTACCAGAGTACATCATTTCGAAGCCTGGCCGGTTGACTCCCGAGGAATTCGACAAGATGAAGATCCACCCCATAGTCGGGGCGGAGATTCTGGAGCGCGTCTCCTTTCCTTATCCCGTAGTCCCGATGGTTCGGTCTCACCACGAGAAGTTCGACGGTACCGGATATCCGGACGGTCTGCGCGGGGAGGAGATTCCGATTGGCGCGCGGATTCTTTCGGCAGTCGATTGCCTCGACGCCCTGGCGTCGGATCGACAGTACCGCCGCGCCGTTCCCCTCGAAAAGGCCATGGAGATGGTCGTCGAGGAATCCGGAAAAGCGTTCGATCCGAAGATCGTCGAACTGCTTCTTCTGAGGTACAAGAGTCTTGAAGCAAAAGCGCGCACCGAATCGTTCAACGAAACTCCCCGAATCTCCAACGTAAAGGTGGAGCGCGGCCTTGCGCCCGCAACCGGCCTGGCGCAAGCCAACATAACACCGTTGATTGTTCCGGATGCGCCCTTCGCGCTGGCTATTGCCAACGCCCGCCGCGAGGTTCAGTTGCTGGTGGAAATCACCAACGATCTGGGCAATTCTCTAAGCCTCGACGAGACTCTCGCACTGCTCGCAGTGCGCCTCGGCAATATGATCCCGCACGACGCGGTTGTGATCTATATCCGCCAGGAAAACGTTCTGGTGCCCCAGTATTTCAAGGGAGAGAGCTTCCGGCTCTTCTCGTCTCTGCGCATTCCGATCGGGCAGGGTCTTTCCGGTTGGGTTGTGGAAAACGATTTGCCGATTCTGAACGGCAACCCCGCGGTCGAGCCCGGGTATTTGAACGACCCGCAGAAGATCACGACGCTGCGTTCGGCGTTGTCAGTCCCGCTGGCGGGGCAGAACGGACCGATCGGCGCATTGACGCTGTACCACCTGAAGCCGGACGCGTTTAACCAGGACCACCTGCGGATCCTGCTGGCAATCCGCTCGAAGGCGGGTGTCGCCATCGAAAACTCGCTGCGGTTCCGACTTGCCAAGCACAAAGCCGAGAAGGATGAGTTAACCGGCCTCCTGAACGCCGGATCGATTTTCCGGCTCCTTGAGGAAGAATTGAGAACGGCGTCCGCACGCGGTTCGAAGGTGGCTGTAATCGTACTCGATCTCGATGGCTTCAAACAGGCCAACGATCAGTATGGACATCTGGCCGGCAACCGCGTTCTGCAGGAGATCGCGCGGGGCCTGGTCGAATCGGCGCGCCACACGGACCATGTGGCCCGCCTCGGAGGCGACGAGTTCGCGATTGTAGCGCCGGGCGTCGACCAAAACAATCTCTCCGTGCTGACCGAGCGAATCCGCCGGCTGGGACCGGCCGCCGGCATTGAGGCCTGCGGTACGCCACACATTAACATCAGCTTCGGCGTGGCGATCTATCCGGCGGACGGAATCGACCCCGAGAGCCTGCTGGAACGAGCCGATCAGCTGATGTACGAATCGAAGAAAGCGAATAAGCTGGCGCGTGCACAGGCTGAAAGCGTCAACGAAGATCTTTCCAAGCTGCTCGAAGCTACAGCCCCCGGCGTGGTGGTCGAGGAGCACCCCGTCGAGGCCGGATAATCCACTTCCGTATAATTCAACCCTTTGCCCGCATTCGCAGATTTCTCTTGATGTTCGCCGCCATCGGTGCGCGGTGCGTCTGTAGACGCCGCCGACCGAACCTTTATGGTCACGGCTGCAAAAATGGACATGACGGAAGCGAACCAAGGCCAACTGGCCGAAGATCGGGCCACAAGGTCCGATGTCAAAGAATTCGCCAAAACCTTTGGTTCAGGACCACAAAGAGGCGTACCGGCATCTTTCCGAACTCGCGGCCAAAGCCGGTATTCCGATTCCCAAAGGGATTAATTCAGCGCGAATCTCATCCATCCAACAGCTCACCCGCCTTAAGGGAGATCGCTTCGACCGTGCTTTCGCAAAGGAAGAAGCCGCCTCCGATCGCCAGCCGCTTGTTGTATTCAAACGTGAAGCGGTCCACGGACATGACACGGACGTAGAGGATTCTGCCAACAAGATGATCTCCGTGCCGGAAAAGGACCTCCGGCTTGCGGAAGAATGTTCCAAATCGGTAGGGCGCACTCAATCTCGGGGGACGTCGTGCGCTATCGGGAGTACAGCCCGGCCTGCCCGTCCGCCTCGTTCAGAATCCTGTAGATCTGCGCGCCGTATTTTTCGACAGAACCGATGCCGATTCCGGGGATCGCCAGCAGTTCGGCCGCGGTCCTGGGGCGCTTGCTGGCAATTGCCGTCAGAACTTTGTCGGGCAGAATCCGGAATGCGGGAACCGCCTGACGTTTCGCCTGTGCCAATCGCCATGCGCGCAGCATGTCTTCCGTCTTCGATTCCCGAGACGCCAGTTGCCCAGTCGTCAATTCATCAGGGGCAAACTCGGGCGGCGCTGTTAGTTCGGGTGCTTTGGTTCTTGCCGCGGGTTTGGCACCAGAAGCGGGCCGGGCCACAGGCATCCGAGCCTTCTTCTTAGTGGCCACAGCTTTTTTCCGCGTGCGCCTCTTTTCACTTGCCTTCTCCGCAGGGCCACCGGTGTCGCGGATCGTAATATCGAGAGGCGTTTCCGGATCGACAAAATCGGCATCGCGCGTGAGCGTTGCCTTGCGAAACGGGATCTGCTTGCCATCCTTCTCGAACACCGCTTCGGCTAAACGTACCAGTCCGGCTCGCGCCAACCCGGCCATAAGCTCCTCGAACGCGTCCCTGCTCATGCCGGTCTTCGCGCACAAATCGGTATGCAGTTTGCCCAGCGATCGTCCCCCGCCCGATGCCCGCAGTTCCTCAAGGATATCGAATGCCATGACTCGCTCCGACTCCGTAGGCTGCCGGTAACGCTGCGCAATGCACTCGGCGGGCGCACAGAAATCGCAAATGCCACAGGGCTTCTGACCGTCCGCAATATCGCCGAAATGCCGGATCAGGCTGGCCATGCGGCAATGATTGCTCTGGGCGTACCGAATCACCTGCTCAATCTGAGTGCGCTTCTGCTCGCCCTGCGCGATATACGCGTCGCGCCAATGTAGTGCACCCAGGCTTACGTTGTCCGACGAATCGACCACCGCGCCCCCGTGAGCCCAGAGCTTTTCCAAAGCCTTTTCGAATACATCCATCGGAATGCGGCTTTGTTTCTGAAGCAGGGAGCGGTCAACCGACGCCGGGCTCAGCTTCGCAAAGATCTGATCCAGGACTTTGACATCCGGATAATCGCGCTCGAAGAAGAAATCGTGCGTGTACCGGTCGGCATAGGAATGCATCAGGATGGCGCGGCTGGGTTTTCCGTCACGCCCGGCCCTGCCAACCTCCTGGTAATACGCCTCAATGCTGCCCGGCAACGCCGTGTGAACCACGGTGCGGATATCCGCCTTATCGATGCCCATCCCGAACGCAATCGTGGCGACAATAACTTCGGTCTTTCCGTGCTGAAAATCGTTCTGGACCCGTGCTCGGCGCTCCGCGTCCAGCCCCGCATGATACGCGGCCGTGGCAAAATGCTCCGACAGCATCGCGGCCACGCTTTCGGCCTGCTTCCGGCTGGGAGTGTAGACAATCGCGGGACGACGCCCCGTATCCGACAATAAATCGAGTGCCAGTTCGGCCCGCTGCCCCTGCGCGATTTCGACGGCCTCAATCGCGATGTTGTCACGGCGGAATCCGTGAATGAAACTGGCGGGGCTCTCGAGTCCGAGCTGCTTGCGGATGTCGTGCTGCACGGTCGCCGTGGCCGTCGCGGTGAGCGCGATCACAGGCGCCGGCCGAAGCGTCGGGAGGTACTGCCCCAGCAACCTGTAATCCGGCCGGAAATCGTGACCCCATTGCGAAATGCAATGCGCTTCGTCGATCGCAATCAGCGACGGCTTCCGCCGCGCCAGCATTTCCGGAAATCCGCTGACGCGCAGGCGTTCCGGGGCTATAAAGAGAAACTGCAGCCGTCCGTTCAGATAATCGATGCAGACTTTTCGCGACGCCTCGCGGTTCCGCCCCGAATGGATGCAATCCACCGCGAACCCCAGCGAGCGCAGCTTGGCAAACTGGTCTTCCATCAACGCGATCAAAGGGCTGATTACCAGCGTGGTCCCCCCGCGTGCGATCCCCGGCAACTGATAACACAGCGATTTCCCCGCCCCGGTCGGCATCACCAGCAGGACGTCTCGCCCTTCCACCACTGTCCGGCATACCTCTTCCTGATTGGCGCGAAACGCCGCGAATCCGAAGAGCCGGTGCAGCAACTCCGGCAACGGTTCGTTCTCCGCTGCCACGGGAACGTTCTCCGGCAGCGGCGCGGGATCGCCCGAGAAGACCCCGTTTCCCCCTGTACCGGCGGGTCCCGACCTCGGAGCGGCAGGCAATGCGCCCACCTTCCCCACTACCTCTTTCACGTATTCCTCAATGCCGTGGAGAAACGGATCGAGTTGCGCCTCGCCACGCTCAATGCGCTTGAGATAGGCTTCCCACTGGCCGGTCATCGCCGGGCTCTTTACCTCCGGATGAACTACCTCGATCAGGTGAATCCCCTTGTCGGTCGCGCCCAGATTCTTGCCATTGCGTTCAAGGTATTCGCGCTTCAGCAGCACTTCGATGATCGCCGCCCGAGTGGCCGGCGTGCCGAGGCCATTCTCCTTCATGGCGTCGGACAGTTCTTTCTCGTCCAGAGTCTTCCCCGCCGTTTCCATCGCGGTAAGCAGTGTGCCCTCGGTAAATCGCTTGGGCGCGCGCGTTTTCTTGCGCACGGCGGCCACGTCCAGCACATCCTGCGCCTGTCCGCGCGCCAATCCGGGCGGCAACGCCTGGCTCTCCTCGCCCGTCTGCGCTTCCCCCGCCTTCGGCTTCTTCTTCTCGACCTGCAGATCGAGAACCTTCCACCCGACCTGCTGGATCGCCGTTCCCGACGAGTGGTACCGATCGGTAATGCCGTTCCCCACGATTGCCGTGACGACGGTCGTTACCGCCCAAATGTGATCTTCGTGCCATGCGGTTAGCAGGCGGCGGCAGATCAAATCGTAGATTCTGCGCTCGTCGGGCGAGAGATTCGCGCCGCCCGGAGCGGTTGTGGTGGGGATGATGGCGTGGTGATCGCGTATCTTCGCGTCGTCTACAAACCTCTTGGTCAGGGGGCGTTCGCCCGTGCCCGGCGCCAGATGTTCCCGATAGGGATCGCTAATCGTCCTGACGATACGCGGCAACGTCGCGGCGATGTCTTGAGAAAGATAACGGCTGTCGGTGCGCGGGTAGCTGATGAGTTTGTGCTGTTCGTATAAAGCCTGCGCGATGTCGAGCGTCTTCTGCGCACTGAATCCAAACAGGCGGTTCGCATGGCGTTGCAATTCGGTCAGGTCGTACAACAACGGCGGTCCCATCCGCTGCGTTTCGGCCTTAATCGACTCGATCGCCGCACGGCCCGCGCGCGCCCGCTCCACGATCTGAGCCGTTTCCACGCCGGCGTCGGGACCGGTCGCGGGCAACCGCATCGATTTCTGTAAATCGTCGGCATTCCGGAACCACGTACCCTTATATGCGCCGGCATTCGGCTTGTCCGAAGGACGGAACGTCGCTATGACTTCGAGATAATCCTCGGGGACGAAATTGCGGATTGCGATCTCGCGATCCACCAGCATCGCAAGCGTGGGCGTTTGCACGCGGCCCACCGAGAGTTCACCGCCGTACGTCAGCGTGTAGGCGCGCGAAAGATTCATGCCGACCAGCCAGTCGGCGCGGCTGCGTCCGCGAGCGGCGTCGGCGAGCGGCTCGTATTCGGTTGCGGGCCGGGCGGTATCGAGGCCTTTGCGAATCGCGTCAGGCGTGAGCGACGAAATCCAAAGGCGGCTCACCGGCTTCGTGCATCCCGCGGCCTCATAAATGTAGCGGAAGATCAGCTCGCCTTCGCGTCCCGCGTCCGTAGCGCAGATGACGCTCCCCACGCGCGGCGAAGTCAGAATCTTCCTGACCGTTTCGAACTGGTCTTTGGTTTTGTCATAAACGACAAGCGGCCAGGTGTCCGGCAGGATAGGCAGCAGGTCGCGCCGCCAGGCCTTCCATTCCGGACGGATTTCATGCGGTTGCGCCAGCGCGGCCAGGTGGCCGATGGCCCACGTGACCACGTAACCGTTTCCGTGGAGATAACCTTCGCCCTTCGTGGCTGCGCCGAGAACCCGCGCGATATCCCGCGCGACCGATGGCTTCTCCGCCAGCACGGCTACAGTCGTTTGACTCAAACTACCATTTTAGTTTTCGCGCAGGGCCGGTGTGAGGCCCACGTGAATGAAATCGCGTCCCCGGAACAGAAGCGGCTCGTCAAAAGTCTTTGCGAGCGCGTAGGTAAAGCAATCCCGAAGTTGAGGCGCGCGGGATGGCCGCTGCCCTTTTCCGAAATCGTGGCAAGCATCGCGAGCCAGACGGGATTGAGATTCGGTGACCGATTCAATTGCGATACCGTGACCGATTCAATTGCGATACCAAGGTTGTCCGCTCGGCGGGGCACTTTTTTCCGAAAAATGCCACGGGTTTGCTTTGGCGCCGCGGAGGCCGGAAGAGTGATCTGGTTCCGTATTCGTCTGGATCTGGCTTCAGCGCAAGGCGCCCAACGTGTATTGCAGGGCGGCCCAGGCGTTCTGGTAGTCGTAATTGGCGTTGACATTCTCGATCTGCGCCTGCGTCACGTTCAGTTCCGCCTGGGTGACTTCGACGATGGATGCGAGGCCGAGGTTGTAGCGTCCCTGGGCAAGTTCGAGCGCCAGCCTGGCCTGCCCCAGGAGTTCCACGGTTACCGGTATCCGCTGAAAAGCATTCGAGGCTGTGAGCCACGCCGAACGAACATCATGTTCCACCTGCTGCTGAAGGTCGCGCAAGCGCTGATTGGATGCGAGCGCCTCATAGTGCGCCGCCTGTTCGCGGGCTGAGAATAGGTGTCCGTTGAAGATGGGGATCTCTACGTTGAGGGCCGCTGCTTCATAGCCTTCGGGCGTGACGCGCGGATTCTGATCGAGATAGGGCAGCGCGCCACCCACCGCCATCAGATTGACATTGGGCCGCTTCAGATCCTTCTCGGCGGCTTCGAACTTCCGGGCCGCTTCGTAGCGGAGCCGCAAATCGGCAAGCTCGGGGCGGTTCTGGATTGCCTGGCCCACCAGAGTTTCGGTATCGAGCGGCGGAGCGGATGGCTGAGGAGTGTCGACGAGTTGATACTCGACAGGCGCAGCGTAGGTGCCCAGTGCGCGGGTGAGGTCCGCGTACGCCTGCTTGAGGCTATCCTGTGCGCGGATCAGCATGAGCCGGGCTTCCGATGAATTAACCTGAGCGAAGCTCACGTCGACCTGGGATTTGAGTTGCGCATTGGCAAGGGCGGTTACCTGGTCGGTCAGCACCTGACGGGCGTTGACCGTCTCCTGTGCGACCTTCACCAACGCCTGGGATTCCAGGACGGAGTAGTAAGAGCGATTGACCTCCAGAACGACGTCGTAACGGGTCGCCTGAGTGGTCTGTGCGGCGGCCTGCGCCTGTAGCCTTGAATTGGCTACCAGGTTTGAGGTGCGACCGAAATCGGTGACCAGTTGATTCAGAACCAGACCTTCGCCCTGTCGATTGAATAAGAGGGAGTCTGTCAGGGTGCCCGCGCCAATGCGCGCGAGATTGTTTGCCTGTGAGCCGGTAATCTCGGCGTTGAGTGAAGGATAGTAAGGCGAGCGCGCTTCCACTACCCGCTGCCCGGCGGCATATTCGACATTCTGTGCGGCTGCGATCTTAGGATGGTTCCTGAGGGCTAACGCCTCCGCTTGCCCGAGTGTTAGTGGCTGCGCAGCCGGCGGCGTTTGGGCGGCGGCGCGGAATGCGGCCAGAAGCAGGATCATCCTCCCGCGCTTACGCATGAACGGGCTCCGGCGATTTACGGTTGCGGTACATCAGCAGATAGGCCGCGGGAACGATGAAGATGGTCAACAGCACGGACGAGGTGAGCCCGCCGATGATCGCCTTCGCCATTGGCGCGTATTGTTCCGCGCCGGTGCCCAGCTTCAGCGCCATCGGAATCATGCCGATGATGGTGGCGAGCGACGTCATCAGAATCGGTCGAAGGCGGACGCGGCAGCTGGTGATCACGGCGTCGGTGACGCTGAGGCCCTGCTCTTCCAGGCGGTGCGCGAAATCGACAATCAGGATGCTGTTGGAATTCGCAATGCCGACCAGCATCAGGACACCCATCAGGGACATGACGTTCATGGTGGTGTGCGTCAGGAGCAGAATGATCAGCACTCCGCTGACACCCATCGGGATTGCCAGCATGATCAGTACCGGATCGACGAAGGATTTGAACTGGGCTACCAGAATCAGGTAGAGCAATACGAACGACAGGCCGAAGCCAATGGCGAAGCTGGAGAAAGATGCCTCCATACCTTCCACCATGCCGTGAAGGCTGACGCGTACGTTAGGGGCGTGCGGCGACTTAGCAACAATGTCGCGTACCTTAGCGGTGATCCGGCCCAGGTCTTCTCCCTTAGGCGTCACGTAGACATCGGCCGAACGCTGGATCTTATAGTGGTCGATCTCGGTTGGGGTCTGAATGTGAACCAGTTTCACTACGCTGTCGAGCGTGGTGGGCGTTTTAAGATTGGGCGCGCGCAGCGGGATGCTGGTGAGATCCAGAGGATCGTGAATCGAAGGCGTGCCGTGCTCGTAATACTGGACGGTCATGAAGTAGTTGTTGCCGGTCTTACGATCGACCCAGTAGTTAGGCGCGATCATGATATTTGAGTTGAGCGCCGTGATGACGTTATCGACAACATCTTTCTGAGTGAGGCCGAGTTCGGCGGCGTGGACGCGATCGACATCCATGCGGATGCCGGGATAATCCATATCCTGCGGAATGTAGATCTGACCTGTTTCGGGCAGCGCCGATACCTTGGCGGCGATTTCGCGGGCAAGCCGGAAGTCTTCCGGGATGTTGGGGCTGCTGACCTGAATATCGATCGGAGCGGGCATACCGGTGTTGAGGATGGCGTCCACCATGGAGCCGCTCTGAAAGAAGGTTCTTAGCTCGGGGTACTCTCTGTTGAGACTGCGCTGAACCTCATCCATGTAGACGAAGCTGCTGGTTTTGTGGTCGTCGGTCAGCTGCGTCTGAATGGTCGCAGTGTAAGCGCCCGTGTTGGTGGTATAGAGCGCGGAAAAATCCGGGACAACTCCGATGTTCGAAACCGTCATACGGAAGTCTTCGGGCGCGATGGTCTTCTTAATGAGGTCCTCGACTTTGGCAACGTAGTCGTTGGTGAGTTCGATGCGCGTGCCGGTGGGCGCTTTGAGATTGATGGTGAACTGACCCGCGTCGGTGCGGGGGAAGAACGCAACGCCTAAGAGCGGGTAGATCGCGAGGCTAAGGACAAATGTTGCCATGAGTGCCGCTACTGTGAGTCCGGGACGCTTCAGGGCGCGCCGCACCCAGCGCTCGTAGACGTCGAGCACGCGATTGAAATTGCGGTTGAAGCCATCGTTAAAGCGGGTCCACAGGGAGCGGGTTTTGTTGCCAGTGGCGGCAGGTTCGATCTCGCCTTCGGAAGCCGCATGATTTTCCGGTGTGTGCGTGTGCGGCACCGATTTCAGGAAGCGCGAGCAGAAGAGCGGGATCACCGTCATGGCCACGACGAACGACACGATCAGTGAAATGCAGAAAGCCAGTGCCAGCGCGGAAAAAAGGAACTTGCTGACGCCGTAGAGAAAGGTTACAGGAAAGAAGTCGACAACATCAACGAGCGTGGCGGCCAGGACAGCAAGAGTGACTTCCGCGCCGCCCAGTTCGGCTGCGAGCCTTGGGATTGAACCCATCTCGAGGTGACGGTAGATGTTTTCCAGCGATATGACCGAGTTATCGATGACGCGTGAAAAGGCGAGCGCGATACCGGCCAGGATCATGGTGTTGATCGTCGCTCCCATGTATTTCAGAATCAGCACGGTTGCGAGGGCCGACAGTGGGATCGAAAGCAGTACCGCGAAGGTGGCGCGAACATTGCCCAGGAAAAGGAGAATCATAATACCCGTAAGGACCAGGCCGATGAGGCCCTCATGCATCACGGTATTGATCGCTTCCTTGACGAAGACCGACTGGTCGAACAGCAGATTCGTCTTCAATTGCGCCGGGACATCGTAGAGGTGCTTGAGGAGATCGCGTACTCCATCGACAACGGCAATGGTGTTGGTATCGCCACCTTGTTTCATGATGGGAATGTAGGTGGATTTCTGACCCGCCACGCGTACGATGTTGTACTGAATGGCGGCGCTGTCTTCCGCTTTTCCCACGTCGCCGACGCGAACCCAGGAGTCCTTGACAGCCTTGATCGGGATCTCATTGAGCTCCTGCATCGTGTCGACAATGCTGTTGGAATATACGTAATAGTCGTAAGGCCCCATCTTGACATCGCCGGCGGGCAGGATGAGGTTCTGATCGTTAACCGCTTTCACAACATCCATCGGGCTTAGTTCGCGCGATGCCAGCTTATAGGGATCGACGTAGACCATGATCTGGCGGTACTTGCCGCCGAAGGGCGGCGGAATTTCCGCGCCCTTGATGACTGCGATCTGATTCCGGATCGGGATCTGCGCATCGTCGTGAAGCTGCGCTTCAGTGAGGCCCTGGCCGCTTACGGCTACAAGGCATACGGGAAGGCTGGAAGCATCCGACTTCAATACGACGGGCGGCAGCGTCCCCGGTGGCAGACGTTTCAGATCGGCTAGTGCGAGGTTCGATAGTTGGGTGACGTCCGCGTCGGCATCCGTGCCGGGCTGGAAGAAGACGCGAATCATGCTGACTCCCAGCAGTGAATGCGATTCGATGTGTTCAATGCCGCTCGCGAGAGTGAAGAAGCGCTCCAGGGGCGACGTGATGTCCGTCTCGATATCCTGCGGCGGCATTCCGGAATAGAACGTTGCAACAACGACCTGGGGCAGGTTGATGGGCGGGAACAGATCGACCGGCATGCTGTAGACGCTGACGATGCCCAGAATGCAGATAGCCAGACAAACAACTATGACGAAGAAAGGATTACCGATTGAAAATTTTGACATACGGTTGGAGTCGCAGGCTATCGCCTACGCTGCATCAAGGCTTGCTCCCGGATGGATCTTCGGTGTTGTAGGCCAGTACGCCGGCCGGATGAGATAACACATGCTCACCGGGCTTGAGGCCCGTGCGATCGCTCACGACCACCTGTTCGCCTGGCTGAAGGCCACTGGCGACTTCGGCGTAATTGGGAGTTTGAACGCCCAGGGTGACGGGCCGCCGCTCAACCGTTCCGCCACTTTGAATCAGCATGACGCTTGTGCTCTCGCCTTCGCGATCGATTGCCTGAATGGGAACAGTAACCGCGTTGGGCCGTTGGTTAAGCGTGAGAATCGCCTCCGCATAGAGGCCGGGGATCAACTGGTTGGTCGTGTTCGGCACATCCACTTCTGTGTGCATAGTGCGGGTATCGGCGTTGACGTCGACGGAGAAGCGGATTACTTTCCCAGTAAAATCTCTATTGTTGAGCGCGGGAACCTTCACGTCCACGGGGTCTCCCACCCGGATGTAAGTGACATAGGATTCCGGTACGGGAATTACCAGCCGAAAGACGTTCTCCTGAGAGAGGCGCACCAGCGGTGTGGATTGAGTTGTGCTGGTGCCGGCCTGCATCAGCGCGCCTAAGTTCGCATAGCGCTGCGTGACCACACCGTCGAACGGCGCGGTGATCTTCGAGTAATCGTACAAAGCCTGGTCGTGAATCAGCTTGGCTTTGGCGGCGACAAGCTGGGCCTGGGCGGCATCGTAAGAGCCCTGTGTGGCTTCGAGCTGCGACTGCGCGGCAAGGTCTTTGCCCTGCGCGTCGTCCACTTCCTGCTGCGCTACCAAGCCGGGTTTCGACTTCGCAACGCCGGCCAGCCGGTCGTATTGAAGGCGGTACACATTCTCCTGCGCCTGCACGCGCGATACTTCATGCCCGGCGCGAACGACTTCATCGCCCTGCGCCCTGATGGCCGCGTCATCCTGCTGTAACTGCGCTTCGAGTTCGGGGATCTCCAGCAGAGCCATAAGCTGACCCTTTTTGACGCGCGAACCGTAGTCCACATAGATCTCTTTCACGTAGCCGGCCTCTTTGGCGTAAACGTCGATTTCCTGAAAGGGAACGAGTTCGGAACTGATCGTGAGATGGTCGGACATAGGGCGCAAAGTGACCGGGGCCGTAGCAACGGTGACGGATTGTTGTTCCGTGGTTTTTGCGGCCGCTTGCTGCCGGACGCAGGAAGACAGGCCGGTCACGATGAGACATGAAAGGAGGTATACGCCCCATTTCGTTCGATTCATTGCCACAGGTCCTGCGATCTCTTTTTCCATAGCCAGGCGAATCGGAGGGTCCTCGTTAATTGTTCACGGCCTGCGGACTTTGCGATCACGTCGAAGCCTCCGCACCGAATGACTTCGTTCCAGAGATACGGGTCGAAGACCCGGGAGGCCAGCAGGATACACGGGTGGCTCTCGGCCGCTTTGAGCATCAGCAAAGCCTCCTTCCAGTTGCCCTCCGTCGATTCGCCATCGTAGACGACGATGGGAAAATCGGAAGCAATCAGGTGGCCAGAGTCGGAACGCTGGAAGAGTTGGGTTTGCTGGTGAGTTGTCCATTTCCATGCGGAGACGATTTCGCGAATGCGTGCGCAGAGATCGGTATCGCGTGTGATCACAAGCAGCGAAACGCCGGAATCGAAGGCACCTTTCTCCGCGGCGCGCGCGGCGTTCTTTCCGATCAGACCGAGCATTTGCATGAAGCGGGACACCTGAATTCCAACGAGAACGGACGGGCCTTCAAAACCAGCTTAGGGAAGCGGAGCGGTTTTGAGAATACAGTCGCGACTGGAAAAACGAGGCAAATGAGGCATGACGGCGGAAGATACCGGCATACTTTCCGGGATTTCCCCTGGCGACGGTATTCTCATCTGCAACGCCGTCGGTTATGCTTTGCATTGGCGACCATGAGCGCACCCCGGATTCGTGTATTGATCGCGGACGATCATCAGCTGGTGAGGAGCGGGCTGCGCGGCCTGCTGGAACGCGAGGGGGAGTTTCAGGTGGTGGCGGAAGCTGCGGATGGATATGAGGCGATCGAACTGGCCAGCGCGCACAGGCCGGATATCGTCCTGCTGGACGTGGGAATGCCCAGGCTGAGCGGTACGGACGCGGCTCAGCGGCTTTCCGAGAAATTCCCGGCCTCGCGCATCATTATCCTGAGTATGCATTCGGATGAGGCGTACGTGCTGAAGGCCCTGAAGGCGGGAGCGCGCGGATATCTTTTGAAGGCGTCGCCCGAAGCGGACGTGCTTGCGGCCGTGCGGGCCGTGGCGGCGGGCAACGCTTACTTCAGCCCCAGCATCACGAAGCTGCTCGTGGAAGATTACGTGAGCGAACTCCGGCGGCGCGGCGTAGAAGACAGCTACGATCTGCTGACTCTGCGCGAGAAGGAAATTCTGCAGCTGCTGGCCAGCGGCAAGAACAATCGCGAAATCTCGGAATTGCTGCACATCAGCGTGACTACGACGGAAAGCCACCGGAGCAGTATTCTGCAGAAGCTGCACCTTCACAATCTGGCGGAACTGATCCTTTATGCGGTGAGAAAAGGACTGATCTGTACGTGATCGGCTATGTCAACCGGCAGCGGCAGTTCAAATGAGACGATGGTTCCCCGGCCTGGCTCCGAATCTATTTGCAGCCGACCGCCCAGATGGATTACACGCTCCTGCATGCCGATCATGCCCAGCCCCTTTTCAAGCGCGGGATTGAAGCCTTCGCCGTCATCCTGGACGGACGCGCGAATGGCAGCGGCTTCCTGACGCAGGTGAATGCGGATCAGCTTTGCGCCGGAATGCCGTGCCGCGTTGCGGACGGCTTCCTGTACCACGCGGAAGATACAGGTGCGATGTTCCTCCGGCAGGTCGTCGCGGAACGCTTCGGCAACGAAATCCACTTCCGCGGAGTTGCTGCGGGAGACCTCGCGGGCCAGCCATTTGAGCGCCGGAACGAGTCCGAGATCGTCCAGCATGGTGGGGCGCAGCAGCAGCGCGATATTTCGTACAACGCCGATGTTGCGCTCGATCATCTCAAGCAGCAACTGAAGCTGGCGAAAGACTTCTTCGCGGTTATCGTCTTTCAATGCGGAGCGCGCGCTGCCGAGGCCAAATGCGATTGCGGAGAGGACCTGGCCCACTTCATCGTGGAGTTCGCGTGAGATGCGGCGGCGCTCGGTTTCCTGTGCGGACAGTAGTTCGGCGGAAAGGCGCTTGAGCTCTTCCCTCGTTTTGAGAACCTCCTGAAAGCGCAGAGAGGATTCGTTTTCGAGGCGCAGCAAACGCCACAGCACCACGCCCGCGAGAACAATGCCGGTGAGAACCGTGAGGCCGATCAGAACCATGAGCCGGAAGCGCAGTTCGGAGACCATCGCGCCCACCTCTTCGCTGCTGCGTTCCAGGTCGCGTTCGGTGACTTGCTGCAGGCGGTCCGCGCTCTCGATCACGGCCGTGCGGCGCGGCAGCAACTCCTGCTGCATGAACTCGTAACCATCGGCTTTGCGCCGCGCGGCATCCCATTCGAGAACGGGTTGGAGCGCGCGAAACCAGTCGACGAGCTCCGTGCGGAACTGATGGAAAGGGGTTTTGGCGGGGTCGGCCAGCAGCTTTTCGTAGGCGTTGACTTCGGCTTCGATGATGCGCCGTTTTTCCAGGAACTGGGTTTTGGACGCGGCGGCAAGGCGATCATTGGCGGCCTGCAGGAAATCGCGGATCCATGTTCCGGAAACATAGGTGTTGGCGCGGAGCGTTTCGAGCGCACGGTCCCGCACAACGTACTCCTGACGTATCCTTTCTTCGCGGCGCTCGATCTGATACATCGACGAGATGGCGCTGAGGCCCAGGATGGCCATGAGCAGCAGCAGTCCGCCAAAGCCGGCGAAAAGAAAGACGCGCGTCTGGCGATTGGAGGAATCCTGACTTCGATTCAGGGACGATTTCGTGGCGGACATAGAGTGCCCTTCTCCAGCATCGCAGTCAGTTTCTCGATCGAAAAATCCGGCGATCTGCAGAGGCCGATTAACTCGTCTTCGCGCTCGCGCACGTTCCGGACGGCCTCCGCAAGCTGAGCGTCGTAGCCTGCGGGAATCGATTGGACGCCATGCCTGTCGGCATGCAGGATGTCGCCGGGCTGGATTTTCAGCGATCCTATCTCGATCGGTTCACCGTAGTCGACAATGTGGCCGTAGGCGTGAGAAGGACTGACGCCACCGAAGAGACACTGGAAGCCGTCGCGCTCGAGCGCGGGTAAATCGCGAATTGCGCCATTGGTTACATAGCCGACACATCCCAGCGCCCGGCAGATTTGCTCGTGGATTTCACCCACGAATGCGCCGATGCCGGGGGCATGATCGATATCGGCCAGCACCACGATTTTGGGAGAACGGAATTTCGCCATATATTCCCACCAATCGGGGCGCTGGTAATAGCAGAGGTTCGAAATGGGAGGCGCTCCGGTGCGGATGCGGCCCGTTACGGCGTAACCCGCAATGGGTGGCAGAGAGGGCAGCAGGCACTTCAGGGAGTGCTGAATATAACCATCGTTACGCATGCGAAGATTAAGGGCTTCAATCGCGTTGGCCATAGTGCAGGTGTCTGTGGTTTGAAGCAGGTTGAGAAGCTGTGGCGAAAGGGGTGGCATGGTGTAAGTACGGTGTGGCGGGGTGACGACGCTTCACAAGTATAGGCGTTTGAAGAGGTGTCTTGAAATACCGTCCCGCCATGATTTTGGGCGGTATGCGGACGCGGGAGTTTCCTGTCCAATTTCGTGAGAATATCCTCTGGCCGCCGTATTCACGTGGGCGTGCCGCGGTGTCTACAATCGTTGCATTGAGGACGTTTGGCCCCCTCACCTCGCAGGCCAAAGCAGCCAACTTTCCACGGCTGTGCAGTACCCCCTGCCGTCCTCGATCCAATTTTTCCCGATGAGTGACTGGCCCGAAAGACGAGAAAGGTAAGATTGACAGCCTGGACCCGGTGCTCGCCGGGCGGAAGCTCGGCTGCGGGGCCGAAGCCCCGACCCTACAAGGGCTTTGCCGTTCAAAAATCCGGTAGCGCCGGTATTCCCACCGGCCGGTTTCGGGCCTATATTCAAGTTGTTACGGCGCAGATGGTGACCCGATTGCCACCGGTTCCGCGGATGGAGGTAACTTGTGGGTACGCCACGAAGATTCGACCCGCAGCATCGCCTGGAAGCGTACTTCGACACATTGCGCGCGCCTTCGCTGAAAGACGCACTGCGGCACACGGCCGCGAACTGGCAGGTTTACGCCGCGGTAACTGGGTCCGCGATGGCGATGGCGACGGGCGCGTCTGCAGCCGTCATCAGCGGCGAAGAGATGGCGCCGGAGCCGTTCGCCAGTGCCACAAACGCGAAGCCTCTGTTAAGTGCGCGCGCCTTTGCTCCGGTGAACAGAGTTGCAGTTCCCAATCTGGCTCCGGCGAATCCGGCGCAGACACCGCTGATTGCGACTGACGGCGTGGTGCCGATTTTCAGCAAAATCAACACGATACAGCCCGGCGAATGGGTCTCAATTTACGGCAATAATTTCGCGCCCACAACCTCCCTGTGGAACGGGGACTTCCCCATTTCACTAGGCGGCGTCAGCGTCACGATCAACGGCAAGTCGGCGTATCTTATGTATGTCAGCCCCGGACAGATCAATCTGCAGGCACCTGACGATATGGCGACAGGTACGGTGTCAGTTGTCGTCACAAACGCCGCGGGCAGTGCGAGTTCGACTGTAACCCTGAACTCTGTAGCGCCCTCGTTCAGCCTGCTCGATATGACGCCAGATGGGACGGGATATGTTGCCGGGATTATTCTGCGGCCGGACGGGTCCGGGAGTCAGGGCGGCGGAACTTACGATTTTCTCGGGCCAACCGGTAATTTTTTCGGCTACCGGACAGTTGCCGCGAAACCCGGCGATACGGTGGAATTATTCGGTGTAGGGTTTGGTCCGACAACTCCGGCCGTGGCCGCAGGCGCTGCTTTCACCGGCGCCGCGCCGGTCAATAACGCGATCAATTTGTATATCAATAACGCGATCGTGACGCCGAGCTTCGTGGGACTGTCGAGCGCGGGGCTCTATCAGATCAACCTCACCGTTCCTTCCGGGATTGGCGGAGGAGAGGTTCCGATCCAGGCATTTGCAGGGGGTATTCAAACGCAGGCGAAAGTTCTGTTTTCCCTGCAAAACCTGGGCGGGTCCGGAGCCCCGGTTTCCGGCGGGGGCACGGTGGGGTCCGCCGGTCCGCCGTTTTCTTTCGGGGCACCGAGTTCCGGCGGCGGATTTGGATCTGGCGGCGGCTCGGGCGGAGGTGGCGGTTCCGGTTCGGTGCATAGGAAGAGGAAACCCTATGCGCCACGGTTAGTGTTTCCCCCGAAGTGAAAGCGGCTTGGCCGCGCGTGCGCGCAAATCTGATGCGCCGGCAGCGTGGAAGCGGCCCAGCGGGAACAGCGCTTCGGATCTCCCTTTTTCTGGCAGCGTGGATGGACGGACAAACACAGCGTCAGAGTCCGCGCGCGCCGGGCGGCACACACAATTATCTGATGAAAGGCAAACTCATCGGCGGATTGGTGGCCGGGCCTGCCTAATATGGGTGACGGTAATCCACACGTACAATGTCAATCAGGATGGCGTCGTGTACGAGAAGAACATCGCGCCGCAGCGGGGAACGACACCTGCGCAGATTACCCGATTCGATCCCGATCCTTCGTGGGGCCGCGCTGATTGGACGTGACTATCTCCCCAGTTTCTTTTTTAAATATTCTTCGTATTCTTTTTTTAGCGCCGGATCCGAGGGGCTGGGATAGATGTCGGTCGATTTATATTTGCCTTCGTCAAACTTCTTCTTCGTCCACTCATCGTGAATATGCGTCTCATCGGCCCGGTCGACAACCTCTTTTGCCAATTGCGGCGGAATGAAGTAAACGCCCTCGCTGTCTCCGAGCACAACATCGCCGGGCATGACTGTCACGTTCCCGATGGTGATCGGTATGTTGATGCCGGCCACCATGCAGTTGGTGAGAAAAGACGGAACGGCCTCGCGATAATATCCCGTCATGTCGATCTCGTGAATTCCGTCGAGATCGCGGATCTGGCCATCGATCACAAATCCAGCGCCCTTCTTGTAGATGTAATACGCGAGGTTGTCGCCGATGATGCCTCCCGCTATGGTGTGCGCACCGACTACGATCACGTCGCCCGGCTGCAGGAGATTGAGGGCAGATTGGTGTGAGATCTGACGATCGTGCGGCGCACTTGACGGCAGGCCGGTCGAATCTACGTCCGCAACGTCGGGGCGCAAGGGCATGAGCAGCAGCGTGACGGCGCGGCCGACGAGCTTCTTCTCCGGCTTCACGATCTTCCATTTGGCTTCGAACTGGCTGGGGAAGCCTCGCCGCTCAATACCGAAGACCTCCTCGGCGGACAGGCCTTTCACACGTTCCAGGATGGAATCCGGGACTTTCGGGCGACCGTCGGGGAACCGCTCGAAGGGATTCCCGGGCGTATACCGGATCAAGACTATTCGTAAGCGATTGTCCGCAGAGCTCCAGGAGTTGAAGGGCGAGTTGCGACGCCGCTGGCACGAGCCTTTGGCCGAGGTCGGCAAGTGGTTGAAAGGCAGTCGTTCGCGGCTACTTCAACTCTTCAACTATCACGCAGTACCCGGCAATATGAATAGTCTGAACCGCTTTCGGGCTCAGGTCATCTGGCGATGGTATCGGGCGCTGCGGCGTCGGAGCCAGCGAGACAAGATGACGTGGGAACGGTTCTGGCCGTTGGTCGATCAATGGATTCCAAGTGCGAAGGTCCTGCATCCGAATTTGCGCTTCGACGCCATTCATCCAAGGTAGGAGCGGTATGGAGCAATTCTGCCCGTACGGATCTGTGCCGGGAGGCGTTGAGAAACCGGCGTCCCTACCGCGACCAAGCTAACTTTTGCACGATTCGGCGAACGCAGAATCAATGACTTACGAGCCTGCTATCGCCAATTTTAGGCCTTTTTCAGCGCCCTGTTAGAGAGAGGCTAGCCTAGCGCAGCAAGCCAGCGGCGCGGGCGGATGCAATCGCGTCGCCTTCACGCGGTGTTTGGCGCCGATCGAACGCTCGGAACTCCGAGGTGCAATTTTTGCAATGGTATAGACGTTTGTCAGTCAGAAACACCATTAAGCGTTCCCACCCCTTCATGCTTGCGACCTTAAGCGCCGATGAACAGCATTGTGGACACATAGTCATTCCTTAAACCTTATCGAAGAGTCCATAAGCCGCTGAATTAATTGCAACGCGCCAAGCGTGTGCAACCTAAACGGTCCAAAAGGCGAAAGACCAGCGACTTACGTGACCTTCGTAGACTGCCGTTCGCTGCGAATGCCCGCTGCGGGCAGCCGGTAGCAGCCGCTACATGTACTCCGTTATC
>Ga0302278_10002491_pt1 | contig 21260 bp, 18 predicted proteins | sample III_Bog_N3_2_FD_194543 | JGI IMG/M metagenome (GOLD analysis project Ga0302278, IMG submission 194543) | Peat permafrost microbial communities from Stordalen Mire near Abisko, Sweden - III_Bog_N3_2 | ecosystem: Environmental > Terrestrial > Soil > Wetlands > Peat | place: Sweden: Abisko...
TATGGCGTTGTGCAAACCGATTCGACAGGCCGCATCACGCGCTTTCAGGAGAAGCCGAAGCGTGAAGATGCCGTCTCTACCACCATCAATACTGGTATCTATCTCTTCGAACCGGAAATCTTTCGCTACATCCCGTCTGGAGTCGAGTTCGACATTGGCGGACAACTTCTGCCGGAATTGGTCCGAGCGGGACAGAATATTTTCGGTCTCGCTTTGCCCTTCACCTGGGTCGATATCGGTTCTGTTCCTGACTATTGGGAGGCGACGCAGCTTTTACTGCGCGGGAAAGTTACGGGTTTCACCATGCCAGGCCGTGAGCTTCGTCCCGGTGTCCATTGCGGAATCAATGTCCAGATCGATTGGGATCGCGTGAACATCGTGGGCCCCGTTTACATCGGCAGCAGCACTTCGATCGGGAATGGCGCCACGATTATCGGACCCTCCGTAATCGGCTCGGGATGCGTGGTGCAGCCGGGCGCAACGGTCAAGGAATGTATTCTCGCCGACTACACGCGGGTCACGTCGGCGGCTTGCCTGGAACAAAAACTCATCTTTGGCAACAAGTGCATCGATCCCTCGGGCAGCTCTCTGGATATCGCTGAAGCCCAGATTGGCTGGCTGGTGGAGGATGCTCGCAAAACCGAGGACTTGTCTGAGACCGAAATGCAGCTTGTGGACGAAGTAAGGGCACTCACCGCCAGCTGAAAATCAAGACGTCGGCCTGTTGCAGTTTCCATTTCACCAGTTTCATCGCGAACTAGAAAACGAAAGAGGAGCATTATGCAAATCGGAGAAAGAAAAGTTGGGGACAAGATCATTCTCGAAGTACTCGAGTCGCATTTCGGCGCTGACAAAGCCTTGGCTTTCAAGAATGCGCTGGGACGCCATCTCGAAGGTGGCCCAGTCTCTTTAGTGCTGGATCTGGCCAAAGTCGACTTCATTGATAGCAGCGGCTTGGGCGCACTTCTTTCGGTCCTGAAGCGGATGCCGAAAGGCAGCGAGCTGGTGATTTGCGGGACGAAGGAACCAGTGTCCAGCATGTTTAAGCTGACTCGAATGGATCGCGTGTTCACGATTTGCAAAACGGTGGACGATGCGGTGAGCACCCTTTCCCACTAACGAACGCCAAGGACTCAATTGCCAGAGATAAGCCTCACGATCGCGAGCCGGTTGGATGCTGTTCCCTTGCTGGGCCAGTTGGTGGGCTTTATCTGCTCATCGGCGGGTCTGACTCCGGTCGAAGAAAACGAAGTCCAGGTGTGTGTGGTGGAGGCGGTCAACAACTCCATAAAGCATGCCTACAAAGAAGATCCGCGCCATAAGGTTGAGGTGGACATCAATTGGCTCCGCACCGAGCTCATATTCGATGTTTGGGATTCGGGCGTTTCTGCGGATCCTAAATGGATGCACAGCGATCATTTCGCCGCGCTTGATATGGATCCGGATCGCTTACAAGACATCGCTGAAAGCGGTCGGGGCTTGGCGATCATTCAGCAGGTTATGGATTCCTCCGAATATACCCCCGGACCTGACCGCAACCGTTTCCGGCTTATCAAGCGGTTAAGCGGCGTTTGACTTAGGTCTCGGAAGAGATCCGCGACTAAAAGGCTCTTTCGGATGGCGTCCGATTGCATTAGGCCGCCTGGCCATCGTGCGGTGCGCCCCGCAGGACGGGCGCAGATCCGAACAGCCGCGATCACCAATCAGCGGATCGCGATTATATTGTTAGCGACAAAACCGGTCTCACCCGCAACCATCATACGCATCGCGATACGTTCCGACTTGTAGTGATGCGTCCGATGAAGCAAGTAGACTGTGCCAACTGCCGCACCAAAACCAAGAGCCGAACCGGCAGCCTCTCCAGCAGAACCACGCGTCACAAACGGCCGCATGACGGGATTCGTCTCCCGTAGCCCCTGGCTCAAGCCGCGCTGGGTCGTGATGGCATCAGCGGCCACGAGCCCTGCTAGAAGACTTGCGCCGACCTTGTTCTCCAGTGTCCAGAAAGTATGCTGCTGCCTGGGTTCATCGGGAAGAGCGAACTTGGTGATCGCCAGATTCTGAGCCTGCATTGCCGCGGTGAGCAGAAGAACTATGAGGAGGGGCTTCATTTTGGCTCCGTTTTCTTGGGTTTTGGTAGTCTCAGAATAGGTCGGATGGACACGCTGGTACATGGCCCAATGTCGTAGGTGACATGGCCGGTTGGTAAGAGTTACCCTGTCCGTTCGGTCAGGGTACAGTTGGGCTCAAAGCGGTTACCTCGCACCTTCCACCACCCGCATCCATTTGAATTCGCGGCTCTTGTGCGACTGATCGAAATCCGGAGTTTGCCGGAACGCCTGTGCCCCGCCCGTTAGTAACGGTTACCAGCGTTTCCCTAGCCCCGTGAACCCAGGCGTTTTTCGAGTCGGCTTTTCTCGCCTTTCCACCCCATCTTCCCTGGCGGACCGCTTCATCACATTCTTGGTGTGAGCGCCCGCACTGACGACCTGGGCTCGCTTCCGAGAAACTTGTTTGTCGAGTGGTCTGCCTGCGAACCCCTGACTCTTGTTTCACTCCTATTCCTGCGACGTCAGGGGCATTCGTCGAGCTAAATAGAAAGTGGTGCCGAGAACCTATCTGATGAAGCCGATTCGAACATTTAAGGTTCGTCCCTCCCTGCCTCCGCTCCTCGAGCCCTTACTGGGGATAGCCCTTAACCTGCGCTGGAGCTGGGACCACGCGGCCATCCAGTTGTTCCGCAGGCTCGACGAGGATCTCTGGGAAACGTCTGGTCATAACCCGGTGCTTCTCTTGGGAATGGTGGATCAATTGGCGCTCGCAACGGCCGCGTCCGATGATTCGTTCCTCGCGCACATGCGAGGAGTCGACGAAACGCTGAAGCGCTACGTCTCCGGAGAAGGGAACTGGTACGGCCGCGAACACGAAAAAGATGAGCTGCTGGTCGCTTACTTTTCCGCTGAATTTGGAATCACGGAATGCTTGTCAATCTTCGCCGGAGGTCTGGGCGTGCTGGCCGGCGATCACTTGAAGGCGGCGAGCGATCTGGGCCTGCCGTTAATTGGCGTGGGGCTGCTCTATCAACAGGGATATTTTCGGCAATACCTGAACATCGCCGGATGGCAGCAGGAAGCCTACGAAGAAAACGATTTCTACACCCTCCCGATCAAACTTGTGCCCAACATCAAGATTCAGACGGATATGCCCCATGGCCCGGTGGCCGCGCAAGTGTGGTCTGTCAATGTGGGACGGCTCAAGCTGTTCTTATTGGATACCAACATTGCCGACAACACTCCAGAAGACCGCAAGATCACCTATCAGCTTTATGGCGGCGATCTGGAGATGCGGCTTAAGCAGGAAATCCTCCTGGGTATCTGCGGCTGTCGCGCTCTCGAAGCGATGGGTGTGAAGCCGACGGTTTACCACATGAATGAAGGGCACTCCGCCTTTCTAGGGTTGGAACGAGTCGTTCGTCTGATGGAGACAGAACGTCTGTCGTTTCAAGAAGCAAGAACCCTGGCGTCCGCCAGTCTTATATTTACCACCCACACCCCGGTGGCCGCCGGACACGACTACTTTCCTCCGGGGATGATGGACCGGTACTTTCGGCATTACGCCGAGCGCATGGGAATTTCGCCGCAACAGTTCCTCGGTCTGGGGCGCCAGAACCCGGCAAACAATAGCGAAGATTTTTGCATGACAATTCTTGCGCTTCGTCTGGCCTGCTTCAGTAACGGTGTTAGCAGGCTGCATGGGGAAGTGTCGCGGCGCATGTGGAATCAAATCTGGGATGGGGTTCCAGAGGCCGAAGTGCCGATCGGGCACGTGACCAACGGCGTCCATTTTCGCAGCTGGGTTTCGTTCGAGATGAACCAGCTTTACGACCGCTATCTCGGACCGAAGTGGCGTCAAGAACCCGCGGATGCGAAGTTATGGGAGCGTGTCGAATCAATTCCCGCTGGTGAGTTGTGGAGAACGCACGAGAGGCGGCGCGAAAGACTGGTTGCCTACACCCGTCAGAAACTCCGCGCCCAGCTTTTGAGTCGTGGAGCTTCGCAATCGGCGATCAACGAAGCCGACGAAGTGCTCAGTCCCGATCATCTCACGATTGGATTTGCGCGCCGGTTTGCTTCCTACAAACGTGCAAATCTGTTGATTCGTAATCCCGAACGTCTGTCCCGGATTTTGAACGACTCGGCTTGTCCAGTGCAGATTATCTACGCGGGAAAAGCTCATCCCCATGACGACACAGGGAAACAGTTGATCCAGGGGATCGTCGAATTGGCGCGGCGTCCGGAATTTCGTCGGAAGATCGTTTTCCTGGAGAACTATGACCTCTCCTCGGCGCGCTACATGCTGCAGGGGTGTGATGTTTGGCTGAACACTCCGCTCCGGCCTCAAGAGGCGAGTGGCACCAGCGGAATGAAGGCTCTGGCGAACGGAGCCCTTAATCTGAGTACGCTGGATGGGTGGTGGGATGAAGCATGGGACATTGGACTGCAGCGCGGTGCGGAAATCGGCTGGGCCATTGGCCGGGGCGAAAGCTATAGCGACCCGTCACGTCAGGACGATGTCGAAGCCGAGGCGATGTATGACCTGTTAGAGGGCGAGATCATTCCGGCATTTTATGAACGACGCACGGACGGGATACCCCGGAAGTGGATCGATCGTATGAAGTCATCCATCAAGATGTTGTGTCCAGAGTTCAATATGCATCGCATGGTCAAGCAATATACGAACGAATATTATCTGGTGGCCCACAATCGTTTTCGCGAATTGAATGCAGAAAATGGCGGCAAGGGAATCCAACTGGCAGGCTGGCTCACTAAAGTCGAGGAGGCGTGGCCGCGACTTCGGATTGAGTCGGTCGACGAGAGTGTCCCGGAAATCGAGCTGGGAACTCGACTGGAAGTATCGGCTCGAGTATTTCTCGACACCCTGACCCCCGAAGACGTCACCGTCGAGAGCGTGATGGGCCGGTTGCGTGCAAACGGAGAAATCGTAGATTACGTCACCAACCCGATGCAATCGTCCCAGCAGGATTCGAATGGCAGATACGTCTTCGGCTGCGTCGTTCAACCCACAGTTCGAAGCGGTGTATATGGCTATGCCATCCGCGTCCTGCCGAAAAATATATACCTTTTAAACCGGTTTCTCCCTGGACTCATTCTCTGGGCAGGAGACTCTGCTCCGGGGCACGCCCATCGGCTTGCCACCTACGGGGGGCGTTAGCGCTCGAAGCGGCTGTGCATGACGGGCGAGTGACCTAAGCCGCCGCGAGGTAAATATAGCGGAGCACGAAGAGGGCGGTAAGGATCCAGATGAGGATCGTAATCTCGCGAAATTTCCCGATCGCGACCTTAACAACAGTGTAGGAAATCAAACCGAGGCTGAGGCCGCTGGCGATGCTGAAGGTGAGCGGAGTCGCAAGCATGGTAATGAATGAAGGGACCGCCTCGCTGAAGTCGCTCCAGTCAATGCGCGAAATGGATTGCGTCATGAGGACGCCGACGAGTATCAGCGCGGGCGCCGTAGCGTAGGCGGGAATCGCGGTTGCCAATGGCGCGCAGAACGTTGCCAGCATGAACAGTACGGCGACCGCTACGTTACTGAGACCGGTGCGGGCTCCCGCTGCGACGCCGGCGACGCTCTCGATGTAGCTGGTAACCGTCGACGTGCCGGTCAATGATCCGAATAGAGTGCCGATCGCGTCGGCGACCAGAGCCCGGCCAACGCGCGGAATCTTGCCATCCTTAACGAAACCACCTTGCTCGCAAACGCCGACCAAGGTTCCGACATTATCGAAAAGATCGACGAACAAGAAGGCAAACATTATTTCGAGGAAGCCGAGATGGATCGCGCCGCGGAAGTCCAACTTTAGAAATGTCGAAGACGGGTGGGGTAGGGAAAGAATTGCCGATGGCCAGTGGGTCAGCCCGCGGAGCATCCCCACGAGAGTCGTTCCCAGGATGCCGATCAGTATGCCGCCATTGATCTTGCGAACCATCAGCACCATGGTCAGCACCAGGCCGAAACACGCGGTCTGCACCTCCTTGTCGGAGAACTGGCCGAGCCCGACGAAAGTGGCGGCATTGGCAACGACGATCTTAGCGTTGCGCAGTCCGACGAAGGCGATGAACATTCCGATGCCCGTTGCGGTGGAGTGTTTCAAACAGTCGGGCATGCCATTGACGATTTGTTCGCGGACGCGAGTTACGGTGAGCAGCAGAAACACCGAGCCGGAAAGAAAAACCACCGCCAACGCAGTCTGCCATGGAACGTGCATGTTGAGGCAAACTGCATAGGTGAAGTAGGCGTTCAGCGACATTCCCGGCGCGAGGGCGATGGGATAGTTTGCATAGAGGCCCATCACCAGAGTGGCCACCGCCGCGGAGATACAGGTGGCAAAAAGGACGCCTTCGGGCGGCATCCCCGCTTGGGCCAGGATCTGCGGATTCACAACGATGATATAGGCCATGGTCACGAATGTCGTGAGGCCGCCTAACATCTCCTGTCGGATGGTAGTTTGATTCTCCGCGAGTTTGAAGTAACGCTCGAGCAATAGTTTTCCTTAATGTGTGTAGATTGTCGATTCTAAGCACGTCTCGCACGCCTCGAATGATGAGCGCCGCTTGACTCTGTAAACCCACGCCGCAAACCGCAAACCTGGAATATTCAGTAGCGGATCTTTCCCGGATGTTGCTCCCACTCCCGGAACGCTGCGAGCGCCTCATCCCGCATCAGTTGAACCATGGGAATCTCGCGCTCGGCATGCGGCTGCGTGATTTCTGCATAGATCGCGGAATCGTCAAAGCCGATTTTGGCGGCGTCTGCCGCCAGATTGCCAAAAAAAACTCTGTCGATGCGGGCCCAGTAAATGGCGCCAAGGCACATGGGACACGGTTCGCAGGACGTGTACAGTACACAGCCGCGCAGTTCAAAGCATCGAAGCTTCTGGCACGCGTCGCGGATGGCTACAACTTCCGCGTGAGCAGTGGGATCGTTGCTGGCGGTAACTTGATTCGCAGCCTCAGCGAGAACTCTGCCCTCTTTTACGATGACGGTTCCAAAAGGGCCACCTCGTCCAGAACGGACGTTTTCGAGCGACAGCTGTATGGCGCGAGCCATGAAAGCATGGTCCATGTGGCTTCGTTCTGTCATCGCGGTATCGTCATGAGTGTGTCGATCTGGGCCACCCACGAATCTGCGCGCAAATCGGTCGACATGGACTCTTTCGCTGCCGATGTTTAAGGCAGTCAGTATATGCGGAGCCATGCCATACGCAAAATATTTCTGGGAGCTCATTTCTTTTTAGTGTCAGCGCCACAAAAGTTGAAAAAGACCAGAGGGCAGGATAGGCTCTGGCATGGACAGCCAGGCTTTTGTTTCTCGGCGCATCGTGACCCCTGATGGAATCCGTGAGGGAGCGATCCTGGTGCGCGATGGGAAGATAACCGCAGTCGTTGCTGTCCACGAAGTTCCAAGTTCTGTCGAGGTTCTCGACTTCGGCGACGCTGCCATTCTTCCTGGACTCGTCGATTCTCACGTACACATCAATGACCCTGGGCGAGCCGACTGGGAGGGCTTCGAAACCGCGACTCGGGCTGCGTCGGCGGGAGGCTATACGACGCTGGTTGATATGCCCCTGAATTGTTTGCCCGCAACCACTACAGTCGCTGCACTTAAAGCCAAGCGACAGTCCGCGGAGGGCCGATGTTGGGTGGATTGGCTGCTCTGGGGTGGTGTGGTTCGTGACAACCAGGCGGATATCGAGGCGCTGGCAGAGGCGGGTGCCCCAGGCTTTAAGTGCTTTCTGGTTCATCCCGGAATCGATGGTTTCACCATGGTCGACGAGGCGGAACTGCGACGCTCGTTGCCGCACGTCGCGCGAACGGGCCTGCCCTTGCTGGTACACGCCGAGTTGCAGAGTCCAATCGACGAAGCCACGCAAAATCTGCGCGACGCGGATTGGAGTCAGTACTCGACCTATCTGCAATCGCGTCCCCAAGAAGCGGAACTTGCGGCCATCCAGTTACTACTTGCACTCTGTCGCGAATTCAAGTTTCGCCTGCACATTGTTCATCTGTCGGCAAGTTCGGCGTTGGCAGAATTATTGGCGGCTCGAGCGGAAGGCCTTCCAGTCTCCGTTGAGACTTGCCCACATTACTTACATCTCTCTGCGGAGGAGATCGCTGACGGAGCAACGTTGGCAAAATGTGCTCCCCCAATTCGCTCGCGCGAGAATCGCGAGAAATTGTGGCAGGGATTGAGAGATGGAATTATAGACCTCGTCGCTACCGATCATTCCCCCTGTCCGCCAGAGATGAAGCGGCTTGAGGAACGGAACTTTCGGACGGCGTGGGGAGGGATTGCAAGTCTCTCCGTCGCACTGCCCATTATGTGGACGGAAATGAGTCGCCGGAATTTTGCTCTGAACGACCTAACACGGTGGATGGCGGAAAAACCTGCGCAGTTGGCTGGCATTCGCTCACGCAAAGGCCGCATCGAACCGGGTCTAGATGCCGATTTGGTCATCTTTGAACCGGACGCGGAGTTCGATGTTCGGGAAGATCGGCTGTATTATCGCCATCCTGTGTCGGCCTATATGGGAGAAAGATTGCGCGGGGTGGTGAAAGCAACCTATCTGCGCGGACGGAAGATCTTCAGCGGGGGCGAGTTTTGCAAAGAGGCGGTGGGACGTGAGGTTCCACTTTGAAGTCAATCGAGCCCCGTCTCGGAACTACTTCACGCCTTCATAAAAATTCAACAGCAATCGCCGTGCCAGCGGGCGGCGTTTTCAATCCGCCGAAGTTCATGCGTCCGGAATACCCATACCGGAATTTTCACCCACCGGTTGCTTGCTTGGGGCGTGCTCGGGTTAGCAACCGGTGGGCGTCTTGTCTCCCTACTCACCCTGTTGTTTTCAGGAGCGGTTGATCTTGGAAACCCTGGGCCTGCGGGAAAGTTTCGCGCGGGATTGGAATTGTGTTTTTCAGTCGGATTTCTCACCCGGAATTACGGCACTTCGAGTTTCTGAGCGAGATTACTTACGCCGCCAGGGTCATGCCATTTTTCTCGCGATTTTGACGAGCCGCAGGAAAGTGGTCCAAAGATTCATGAATTTACCAAAAATTGAGTACGGCCGAGCGGCCCAAGGCCGCAAATATAAGTCAAAGTGGGAAAGCCGCAGTGATCGAGCTACGTCAGGCAAAATCCTCGTGCCTTCCGAGGCTCCAACCCTTGCACTCTTACTAGCGAATTTACCGCAGAGCCGACTGCGTCAGCTTTACCGCGCAATACGGGTTGGAGCTCCCACCACTCACGTTACATTTCTGGGAGTTCACCGAGCCGGTCGACACAGTCGAGAAGTAAATGTTAACTCCTCCGTTAGATACCAGATTGTCGACTGAAATCCCGCTCGTTCCTCCCGCTGCCGAGGGAGTGGTCACGCAAGTCGAACTCGGTGCCGCCAGGCAGTTCGGAGTAGTCAAAGAGGTTGTGATGGTCGAGCTTTCCAGGAATCCGTCGGTGGAGCCTACCCCGAAGAAGACCCGGTCCGTAGTCCCGTCATAGAACTCCGTCAGCGGAGAGCAGGAGTCCCCCTTCGTACTGTCGATGACAAACGTACTGCTTCCGGTACTGGTGAGGATGTTGCTGGCGAAGGGAAAGAAATACATTTTCGGATTCGACGGTTTCAGCGGCTTCTGGGCAGTCCCGGAAACGAAGCCGCACGCAATCATGTGTCCGCTCGTGCTTCCGTTCAGCCAGAAGGCGTTGTCGAAGGTTCCAGCGTGCACGTTGCCGCCCGTACAATCGCCGTCCCCGCTGCCTGAGCCCAGGTCGACGGTATTGCTCGTGGTGAGGGTGGTCGAACTGGTGAAGTTCGCCGGAACCTGACTAATGGCTCCGCCAATTCCGAGAACGCTGCTACATCCCGTGAAAGCGAAAACCTGATCGACGCTGGTGTTGGCAGGATCGTTAACCACGATTGGCGGATCTACGACACCGGTGCCAGCTCCATTCCCCACCCACCCTACTGGAAGTTGCGCTGAAGAAGTGCCGCCGGGGCTTGTGAGGTTGACGGCATAGAGGTAGCCATAGCTGTCGCCAATAAAGATTCGGCCTGAGTTCGTGTCTTCAATTGGAGCGGTCAGTACCTTTGTGCTCTGGGTCGATACCGTGACCGGCCAGTCCGAGGAACTGACCAGAGCCGGCGCACCTCCGCCGAATACCGGAGTGATCTTGTAGAGCAATCCGTTATCGGCACCTACATAGGCAGTATCAGTTCCGTAATCAACCCAGGGGGATGAGTTCGAGTTCGTGGCTGCGGTCTCGATCGTCAAGCTGGTCATGCAGCTCGCCGTGGTCGGAGTGCTGCACGAGGTCGGAGTCTGTGGACTCAAAACAGAGCCAGTCTGCGATGGCGGCGAAGGGATGGGGTTGGGCAGAACAAGAACGTGGAAGTAGGATCCACTCGCGGTACTTTCGACAAACGCGACTTTTGTGCCGTCGGCGGAAAGCACGGGCGAGGTCTTGATCTGACCCCCGGTTTGAGTCACGGTGTTGTAGGCGAAAGCGACCCAGGGCGATCCGCTATTGCAGGGCGGACTCGCTCCCGTATACAGGTTGTTGATCCCCACCAAATTGGCCTGGGTTCCAGTGGCCACGGTAAGTCCGAAAATAATGTAATCCGAATTGCAGTCTTCGCCGCCGGCATTGAAGCGAAACTTCGCGGGGTATTGATTGGCGGGAACGTATCCGTTCTCGAGCGAGACAGCCCAATCGATCTTCGAACGCCGGGAAGGCGGAAAATGACCGATGCGCAAGTTCTGTTCCGCGACCTGCCGCATGATGAGGTTGTACACCCGGCGAGGTTCGCGGGCTCCCGCAGCCAGCATATCCTCGGCACGCAGACCCGGCATAACCAGATGTCGCGAACTCCAATCCTCCGGATACCCCAAGTGGGCCTGGCCATCGTAAGCCGCCTCGGTGGTTGGATGGTCGTTTATCGCGGGGCTCACCGTTCCATTTCCAGCCGCCTTGCCAGCCGGCACCACAAAACAGACGCCCAAAAGAAGCGAGCTGATGGACAACCAGAACCAACGAAATGCCGAGGCTCGCATGGGATTCTCCTAGAGCTGTGCGGGGGTTGTCTTCATTGTAGAAACTCCCAAATCAGAACAACAGTGAAAAAGCGGGAATCCGAAGTGACCTAAGTAATGTTTACGAACCCAGAGCTACGAGTTCTTCCGGTTAAAGCGGCATTGAAATTGCGTCGAGGTCACTTTCCCACACGATAATGCCATGGTTTCGAAGACCCGTTCAAACCGGAACGCCGGCTTCGAATAGGGTTTTCGATCGAGCTTGCCCGAAGGCGCGCGAGTCCCTTTCCCTTTATTCGATTCACCAGCACTCTCGTCGGTCATCGCCATCCGTAGCCCCTTTGAGTTTGATTCAAGTGCAACCCTCCATTCGCCGGACGAATGCCGACGAACTCGTGCCCGCACGAAGTCGTACCCGTCCCATTACTGACATCTTCGACCATCGGCGGGTGAGTGGGTCCTTCAGCTCTCAGGGGAGGGAACGGCGATACAACTCGAATCAATGCAAGTTTACCTTCTGGCTGGCAATGCGAGTTCGGGCCAATTACACAAAGCTGCTCAACGATGCAGCTACGCAAGGTGCTCAGTTCGATCATCGATTCCAGTGGGCCCTGGGTTTTCTTCATCCTAAGGGGGTAGTGTGCAATCGTCAAGCGTAGAAGGGACGCGACTGACGGTAGAAACCAAGTTGTTAACGGGCTCGCCGATCGCGGGGAGGCCAGAACTACATCTCCCGCCGGCCTTCCATGGCTTTGAGCATGGTGACTTCGTCCGTGTATTCGATGTCGCTCCCGACGGGAATCCCCATGGCGATGCGCGTCACTCGCAGGCCCTGGCGCTTAAGTTGCTGCGCCAGGTAGGTGGCCGTAGCTTCGCCTTCTACGGTGGGATTGGTGGCCAGAATGACCTCCTCAATATCTCCATTGGTAAACCGTGTCAGCAGATTCGCAACGCGCAGTTGTTCTGGGCCAACGCCATGTAGCGGCGATAACGCGCCGTGGAGGACGTGATACACCCCGTTGAAATGCCTCGTCTTCTCGACTGCGGCAATGTTGGTCGGCTCTTCCACGACGCAAACCACCTTCTGGTTGCGCGTGGGGCTAGAACAATATTCGCAGGGGTCGATATCCGTAATATTGTTGCAGACAGAGCAGAGATGCAGGTTCGCTTTGACGTCGCGAACCGCAACCGCCAGCGCTTCGGCGTCATCTTCGCTCGAACGCAGAATGTGAAACGCAAGGCGCTGCGCACTCTTGCTGCCGATTCCAGGAAGCTTCTTGAGTTCGTCGATGAGCCGTGTCATCGGCTCGGCAAATTTGGACATAATGAGGATGAGGATTTTGTAATCTTGTAATCGGGTAATTTGGCAATTCGAAATAGCGATTACCGGTAATTGACGGATTTGGATGCCAACCAAAACCAATCACGTTTTTTCAGATATATTGCGGGAGATCCGCAGCCTGTGTCGATTCCAAAATTACCAGATTACCCGATTGCGAAATTACAAAATCCCACCCAATCCGCCCAGCATGCCGCTTACGTTCGACTGCATGGCTTGATCGACTTTGCGTCCCGCTTCGTTCAGCGCCGCCATGACCAGGTCCTGGAGCATCTCGACGTCCCCGGCCTTGACCGCTTCGGGGTCGATTTTTATGGCCAGCACCTGTTTGCGGCCGTCCATTTTTACCGTAACCGAGCCGCCGCCCGACGTGGCTTCGATCACCGTCTGCTCCATCTTTTTCTGCAGCGTTTCATACTGCTGCTTCGCCTGCGACATGAGGTCCTGCAGATTGAATCCGGACATAAAAAAAATTTGTAATTGTTGATTTGTAATTTCCAGTCGAACAGCCAGCCAAGCCGACGCCGCTTTTCAATTACCAATCACCACTTACAAATTGGTTCTATCCTTTCTCGCGATAGTCGATCACCGTGCGAATTTCGGCTTTGAATTTTTCTCTCATCCGTTGCACGATCGGGTCTTCTTCGGCCCGGCTGCGCGCACTTCCATTCGATGCCGGGCGCGCTGCGGATTTCTCCTGTGCCGTGCCGCCCGGCTCAACGTTCATCTTGATGGGCCGTCCCGCTAGTCCACTGGCGGCCGCCCCCGCGACCCGACGAGCGTCGGCCGTGAATGACATTTCGATCATCGTGCTCGATGCCGCTACTCGCGCGACCAGCGAATTGCCGGCCAATGTCCATTGCGCGGTTTCAAGCAGCGACACCAACATCTGCTGATTGCCGAGCGCATTGAGCACGGCGTCGCGCAGCGAGTCGATGTTGCTCTCCCCCCGCGGATCGCTCTTCACTTCCGTGATTGTCTCGGGTCGGAGTTCGAGTTCTAACCCGGATCGACCGTCCTCGATCACCAATTCCGCCTCGGCCGGCAATTCTGCCACCGCGAGCGCCGACGATCCCATAATCACCGGATTCGAGTTGACGGAACTCGCGCTGGCAGAAGGAACAATCGGTGCCGCGCGAGTACTTCTGTCCGCGAGTACAGCCGGTTCGCTCGGTACTTCTGCCTTGGGCGTTCCCTTGCGCGCGGAATCTGCGGCAAACGGCGAAACTGCAACCGCGTTCGATCGTGCGGCTATGGGTTCGCTGCGGCGCATCTCGTCGTTGCCCCGACCGATCGGCAATGTTGAAGACTGCGGACGCGCTGCCAATTGCGGCGAAGCCGTCACGGGCCGCGCCACATTCCGCCCTTGTCCGGACGCGGATGCAGCCGCATCGCTCAGCAATTGCTCGATGGGAAGCAGGCGTTGCGCGTGCGCCATTTTCAGCAATCCCAGTTCGAGATGAAAGCGCTGCTCCTGCCGATATCCAAGCTCTCCATGTGTGCGCAACATGATCTGCAGATGCCGCGCCAGTTCCTCTTCCGTGAAGAGATCGGCGATGCGGGCGACACGGGCGCGCTCGTCGGCGGAAATCTGCAGCAGTGCGGAATCTTTTCCCGCGATTTTGGCGACCGTTACATTTCGCAGAAAACGCACCATTTGACGCGCGAAATGCGTCGGGCTGTGGCCTTCTCCGATGAGTTCATCGACGATCACCAGTATCTTCTCGCTTGAACTTTCAGACACCGCTTGCATGACTGTTTCAAGCGCTCCCGCAGGAGCGGACCCGATCAGGCTGCGCACCGAGTCCAGCGTCAAATGGTCGGCCGTCGACGCAATCGCTTGGTCGAGAATCGACAGGGCGTCGCGCATCGACCCGTCTCCAGCCTCCGCCAGCAGGGCCAGCGCGTCTTCATCCGCGGGAATATTTTCTTTGGTGACGATGTCACGAAGCTGTCCGATGATGGCATCGAACTTCATGGCGCGATAACTGAAGTGCTGGCAGCGCGAACGAATGGTCTGCGGGATATCTTCCGGCTGCGTAGTGGCCATCATGAAAATGACGTGGCTCGGTGGTTCCTCTAACGTTTTTAGAAGCGCGTTAAATGCGGCGTCCGTGATCTGGTGCGCTTCGTCGAGAATGTAGATTTTGAAACGATCGCGCGCGGGGCGATAGCGCGCAGCCTCGCGTAGTTCGCGGATCTCGTCAATGCCGCGATTGGTAGCAGCGTCGATTTCAATGACGTCGACAGAATTACCATTGCGGATTTCCGTGCACGAATCGCACACGCCGCAAGGTTCGAGCGCCGGCTTATCGCTTTTTCCGTCAAGCCCGCGGCAATTTAGCGCCATCGCCAGGATGCGAGCTACCGTCGTCTTGCCGATGCCGCGATGACCGCTAAAGATGTAACCGTGGCCAATCCGCTCCTGCGCGATGGCGTTTTGCAGCGTGCGAGTGACATGTTCCTGTCCAATCACCTCGGAGAATTTTTGCGGACGATATTTGCGGGCGAGGACCTGATAGCTCATCGGGAACTACGATTATACAAGCTAGCATCGAGCTCCCGCCCGCAAACTTCAGCTTCGAAGTCCCACCTCCACCACCCCCAACTCACCCGCCCTCAACTCACCCAACTTTGTCATCCCGAACCAAGTGAGGGATCCCTACCCTTCCACAAATCTGTGCAGGTAGAGATCCCTCGCCTCGCTGGACGACAATTCACGAAAGTGGCCACCGCTGCGCCGCTTCTCCAACTTGCACCTGGGCCAGCGCTAACCGCTTGCGCGGTCGCGTACGACGGGGTACGCTCATCAATTGCCTATGATTCGGAATATTGGAGAGAAGTTATTATGCAATTGAGAATGAGCACGCGGGCTTTGGAAGGTGCCCTGGTCGTAGATTGCAGCGGACGGCTCATCTTTGGAGAAGAGTCGGCGAGCTTGCGCGATACCGTGAAGAAGCTGCTGGAGCAAAGTCCCAAAGTCGTTATGAACCTGCGCGAGGTGAACTACATCGACAGCGGCGGCCTCGGTACGTTGGTCTCACTCTACACCTCCGCCCGCAATGCCGGAGGCGCGGTCAAACTTGCCAGCCTCAGCCAGCGCGTCGGAGATCTTCTGCAGGTGACCAAGCTCTTGACGATTTTTGAAGTGTTCGATAGCGAAGAAGAAGCCGCCCGCTCGTTCGCCAACGTAGCCTAGCACTCTCCCCGCTCTTCCCCGAATTATTTTGCGCCAGAAAGGGCCTCGTCAGCAGAGGCCTTTTTCATCGGCAAAGCGATCAGTTCAGGTCGTTCAGAATCAGCGGAGTCGTCGACATTCCATTCATCCCGCCCGGATTATCCAGAATGACCATCGTAGTGATCGATCCCGTAGCGGCGGTCGACGTCTGCGTGATGAGCGGAATCTTGCTGAGATTCGCCGTGAAAATAACGGAGTAGCCTGACGAAAGAAAGGGAAGCTGTACATACGGACTCGCCTGCCCGTACCCTAACCCGGTGACTTGAGGATGGAAGTTCGTGATCGATGTCCCGGGCGCCACGAAATACACGTCGAGTCCTGCATTCGGAGAACTCTGCGAAACGTTGATGATCCGTATCTCCAGATTGTTCGAAACAGGCACAGCGTTATCGTCGGGGAAAATGATCGGCGGGCTATTGTTTAGTTCCAGTCCAACGGCAACCATGGTGAACTGATTCGAGCCGCTGAAGATGACCGTGCCTTCCGGGGAAATCGGGTTGGCCGTCGTTCCCGTGGCAAAGCCCTGAACGCTCGCGCTGCCCGTACCAGCGGATGTGTACGCGGCCGGGGTCCCGCTCGGTTGAATCCCGCCAAACGATATGTTGTTGAAGGCTTTTGTCCCGTTGACGTAAACATCCACTGCCGGGCTGTCTGGGATGGCATTGATAAAGCGAACTCCAGTTCCCGTGTTAGTGGATGCGCAACTGATGGAGATCAGATTCAGCGCGGTAAGCGCCAGAGTTAGGCACAGAAGTTTCAGCGGACGCGACATCTTTGAATAATGTTCTCCGACAGGAAGTTTGGTGGGGAGACGCTCGATTTGTCAACCACTCGTTCCGCGCTCGCAAAGTACTCCGGGCCTCTTGCGAGACCCGGTGCTTTTTCGCTTCTCATCTATAGCCGAGCGCTCGATCTCGCTTGCGGCCCGTCTGTTATTGCAGGTCGTTCAACTGAATCGGAATCGCAGACATGCCGGTTTGGTTCGGATTGTCCGGCAGCACGAGTGTGATGATCCCGCCGGTCGCCGGGCTGTAATTTTCGTTGACCAGGTAGTTTTTCACTCCTGTGGGCGTCACGATCACGTTGTATCCGTTCGCTGTGTAGTTCAGGCTCAGGTAACTGCTGGCTTGCTGGGGCTGCAGAGATAACACATTCGGAGCAACGTTCTGATCGCCGGGGCTTGGATTCGGCAGGACGTAGATGTCCACAGCCGTGGGGCCAGTCTGCGATGCGTTGATTATGCGAAACTCTACGTTGCCCGTGGTGGGCGCCGTGTTGTTGTCCGGCAGGGAAGTCACTGTGCTCGTAGAACTGCCCGCCGACCCGTCCAGTACGACCGTGTACTGCGTCGATCCGCTAAATCCCGCGTTCCCGCTCGCAATCGTCGTGCCCGTTTGACCCGTATCGAACGCAGTGATCGCCACGTTTCCGGAAGGCACGGAGGTGTAGGACGGTGGCGTCGGCTGGACTCCGCCTGGGGTCACGGCTGTGAAGTATTTCGTGCCATTGACATCGATATCGAGGCCCGAACTGTCCGAGTTCACGATCGCATTCACGACGCGAACCTGGGCGTTATTGCCGGAGCCGCAACTGGTGATAAATAGTACGCAGAGGGCGAGAGCGGCGGTCACGGCGAGTGGCTTGAACAAACGCAACATGGTCATCTCCAAAAGGCAGTTTTGGTGGGTTAAGTTCATGGGATGCTTTAATCGTAATGCCGAGTTTTACCCACGTGTGTAAATTTTTGTATCGTGGAATCTAAATTAGCATGTTTGGCGTCCGAGCATGCTGCCGGGGAAGCAAATCGTGAAATCGAAATCCCAGGAAAGGTCCGGAAAGAAGTCCCCCAAAAAATCCGCTGCCAGCGCGGATGAAAGACGAATCCGCGTGCTGCGCTGCATCCGCCGCCTTCCAGCGGGTAAGGTTTCCAGTTACGGAGCGATCGCCGCCGCGGCGTTATGGCCGGGCGCGGCACGGCAGGTGGTTCGCATCCTGCGCGAGACTCCTGGACTGCCTTGGTATCGTGTGCTCGGAGCAGGCGGCGCAATTAAGCTTCGCGGCGAACACGCCGAGGAGCAGAAGTTTCGCTTGCGCATGGAGGGCGTCACCTTTCGCGGCGCCCGCGTGGATATGGCAAAGCACGAATACAAGTTTCAGCGAAAGCTTGCAAAACGCAAGATCTAAGACGAGAGAGGTTTAAGCGCGCGCCGGCAAATTTCCTTCCAGTAACTCGTGCAGGCTCGTCGCCGGACATCGCAAGCCCACGTAAAAACTCCCAAACAATGCATAGACAGCGCTTACATGATCGAAGCGCATCTCGTAAATCAATTTCTTGAAAACCAGAGGATCGTCGGCAAATAGATCGACGCCCCACTCCCAATCGTCAAACCCGATCGAACCGGTGATGATCTGTTTGACTTCTCCCGCATATCGGCGTCCCACCAGACCATGTTCGTTCATCTGCCGCTGCCGTTCTTCCATGGGTAGCGAATACCAGTTCTTATCCTCGCCGCGACGCCGGTCCATCGGATAAAAACAGAGATACCGATTAGCCGGCATCTGCGGAAAGAGCCGAGGCTTCATCGCTTCTCTTTGCCGCGCGAGAATCTCCTGGATGATTTCTTTCCATTGTTCAGAATGCGCTTCGACCCCCTGATCAGCCAGCGCCTTATAGTTCTTGAGCGACGATTCGTAGAGCCCAAGTTCGATCACGGAAAGATACGAACTGGTTGGCTCCCAAAAATCGCTTAAGCGCAGGCGCGCCAGGTCGAGCTCAGCCTGATTGAGTTGGTCGAACGACTCCCGGAAATGGACGAACATCAGATCGCCTTTGTGTCCGAGCAACGAGAAGAGAGCCGATTGCCCATTGGGCTTGCTTTCCATCGCCGCGAGAACGCTCGACGCCTCGGCCATGATTTCTTTTCTCGCGGCTTCCGCCAGCGCGCGCCATGCCGTCCAACGAAAACGCATCATCTGATGCAGTGTGGCGTAGCCCTCAATCGTGAGCGGAACTGCTGGGAGTTGCCCCGTGGCTGCGAGCGCGGGTGTGGGATGGGTCGGGGTCATGAATTCACCTTCGCGAGTATTGTAAACACTTTTAATTCGCGGAAGCGTCGCAGCCCCCCATTGCCTTTTCAATCCTGCCAAATCGGTTCTCTACGAGCCTGGTACCCGCCGTGCTACGGGGATTCGATTGCCCGGTTGTAGGCTCGTGTGCTACAAGCAGCTATATGCGTAAATGGATGAGCGAGCGTTTGAAGCGCCGCAAGAAGACCGGGGAAGAGTCCGCAAAAGAAGGGACCAAGGCTCCCGAACCCCTGCAGCCCCGATTTTATGACGACGAACCAGTCGAGGATCGTGCTTCCGTAAAGGCTGCCGAGGCTTCCCTTGCCGCTCCGGCGATCCCTGCGCCCGTAGAACACCGCCGTCGGGAGGAACCCGTCGAGGATGCAGCCCTCGCGGCTCCCGTGAGTTCACCTCGTCGTGGGTCGCGCTCTACTGCCGCTTCCGCGCCCGCAGCGACCGCGTCGAATGCGACTGAGTCGCTTGCAGAGACGCCAACGCCAACGACTGCAACCGATGCCAAGCCCAGAAATCCTCGCCGCCGGCGCAGTCGCGGAGGTCGTGGCGGCTCTCGTTCCCGGCCAGCGGCAGCGGCAGCCGTAGATGCAGCCGCGGTCGCGACGCCCGAGGTCGAATCCACACCGGACATCACTCCGGTGGCCGAAGGTTTGCCGCCAGCGGTTCCCCTTCCGAGCGCGGCTCCCGTCCATACGGCCGCTGCTCCCCCGCGGGCGAGCAAGGGGACGGTTGTTTTGGCGATCGGACTCCCCGGGTCCGGTAAAAGTTCATGGTTCAAGCGGCACAATATTCATCCACTCTCCAGCGATTTGTTGCGCGAATTGCTATTCGATGATGCCCAGGAGCAGCGCTTTCAGGATCTCGTCTTTTCGAATCTGCGCTCGATGTTGAAGGCGCGTCTCATCGCTCGCCGTCCCATGAATTATGTCGACGCGACGAATCTCACCCCACATGACCGGCAAAGCTGGATCAAATTGGCAAAAGATTATGGCTACGATGTCCAGGGATTGTTCTTCGACGTCCCGCTCGACGTTTGCATGGAGCGCCATCAACGCAGGGGCCGCGCCGTTCCCGAAGACGTTATGCGGAAAATGGCCGGTAAGTTGAAAGCCCCGACCTTCGACGAAGGTTTCTCAAAAATAACCGTGGTTCGCGTGAAGCAGAAAGATCCAGGCGGCCTCGCAGAGATAGTCGGGAGCGAGTAGAAGCTCTCGCGCCAACTATTTGTGCCGCAGCCCTTGCGGCAAACGAAAGAAACTACCATGCCGTTAAAACTGAATCATACCCTTCTCAAAATCGGCCTAATTTTTTAAGTAAGGCAAGAGTTCGCGGAAGGCCGCCGTATTCGAAGCCCGAAGCAATTCGTAAATCATCATTTCCGCCGACGAAAGAATTGCGCCCGCAGATTTCATCCGCTCCAGCCCAACGCGCCAATTCGATTCCGCCCGCGAGCTCACGGCATCGCTCGCGATGTGGACGAGATAGCCCTCCCTCAGCGCTGCCACCGCGGTTTGCATGACGCAGATATGCGCTTCCATGCCGCACAGAAGCACCGTCGTGCGATGGCCGGGCAGATGTTTCAGAGCAGAGCAAAAAGTGTCGCTTCCGAAGCAGGAGAACATCGTCTTGTCGATCGGAGGCGAGTTCGGAAGCAGCCCCGCGATCTCCGTCACAGTCGGTCCCAGGCCCTTGGCGTATTGCGTGGTCACCAGCGCCGGAATCTTCAAAATCGCAGCCATGCGAATCAACAGCTGGACGTTGCGCACCAGGCGCTCTTTCTCCCAGATCGGCGGTAGAAGTCTTTCTTGCATGTCGACGACGATCAGCGCGCAGTGCTCGACTGCGAGCGGACGCCGCGCCATTTCGGCGTAGTCTTCAGCCCGAAGGCTGTTTGCTGGAAAAGTTGAGCCTGCCATGGTCAGTCCTCTCGTCCTCGGTCGCTTGGTCGTTCTTCTTTTGTAATCTGCTTATCGGTCGAAGATGGCGTCGCTCAGATAGAACGAGCGCTCGAACAAATTCTAACCCTCGCTCCGTGTGACCAGAGAATGAATCGAACACGATCCACTCATTGTGCCAATTTCAAGGGAGCTCAACCAGGTACTAGCGCGAAGTATGCTCCATGCCAGTTTTGCAGTCATCACGAAATGATTTAGAATCCTGGCATAGCCCGGTCGTTCAACGGTAGGACTGCAGCCTCTGGAGCTGCGTATCGGGGTTCGAATCCCTGCCGGGCTGCCACATTCCCGCGAAGCCGTCTCGCGTCGTTCCGCCAGTCGCTTCACAAGTTGATCAGCAAATGATGAAACTAGTTTGGGCGCGCCAGGGAAGGATCGCTTAACGCGATCAGCTTACCCGGCGGAAAATCCGCGTGAGTAAGCGGGGTTGCGGGCTCGGGATTGACGATAGTGAGAATGTCGCCGGTCGAAACTCCTCGGATGACGAGGCGATCGCCGTCGATGGCGACGACGCGGTATTTCTCGTCGAAAATCGAGAACTTCTT
>Ga0302278_10002497_pt1 | contig 21228 bp, 15 predicted proteins | sample III_Bog_N3_2_FD_194543 | JGI IMG/M metagenome (GOLD analysis project Ga0302278, IMG submission 194543) | Peat permafrost microbial communities from Stordalen Mire near Abisko, Sweden - III_Bog_N3_2 | ecosystem: Environmental > Terrestrial > Soil > Wetlands > Peat | place: Sweden: Abisko...
GATTAGCGCGGGAATTAATGCGGGCTGGGTGCAGTTGACGCCGATGGCTATTGTCTGTGGAAATCGGGCTACTGTGGCGGCGCATTCGCTTAGCAATTCGCCGTGGGCTACGTGTTGGCCATCTTTGCAGGTGAAGCTGAACCAGGCCGCTAGATTGGGCCATGGGCTCAGCGCTTCGCCGATTGCCTCGGCCTCTTGGAGCGAGGGCAACGTTTCAAACGCGAGCAGGTCAGGCGTCTGTGCGTCCTGGGTGGCGGCCAATACGCCAGTGCGCTCCCGGTGGAATGCGACCAGGTCTCTGAAGCCGAAGTTGTAGTTGCCGTGATATTCAGCGCCATTGTGCAGCGCTGCGCCATATGGGCCGAGTGATGCTGCCACCACAATTCGCCGCTCAGGAAACTCCGCCGCGGCTGTTCGCGCCAACTCAACAGACTTGAGCAGCGCTGCGTCGGCGCGCTCCGCGCTCAGGCCCACTTCGGTGTAGCCCATACGCGAAACCTGGTAGCTCGCGGTGAGAATGCAGTCGGCGCCCGCCTCGATATAGGCACAGTGAACGGCCACTACTTTCTCCGGCTCGTCTTCCAGGACATGCGCGGACCATAGCGGCCCATCGATGTTTGCGCCCTGGTACTCAAGCTCTGAGGCCATGCCGCCGTCGAGGATGCGGACGCCGCGGAGGATTGACGCGCGATCGAGGGCATTCGTCTTCATGAGGGAAATGCTACCGCACGAGGGCGCCCATCAGAACATCGGCTGCGGACGGGGGCGTCCGCACGACAGCCGGTCTAGAGACCGGCGCTACGCCATGGGCTGGCGCTACTTTCCGAATTTGGAACCCTTTGGTTATGGAGTTAGCTGGAAGAGTCGCGCTGGCGGGTGGCCTTGACTGCCGACAATATTCCAACGCCGATCAGAACGACTGCACCCGCAAAGATCCACTGCGGGGGCATGCGCATAAGATGCGCGGCGTAAGCCAGTCCAGCTATCACGATCGCGAATCCGCCGGCGTAAAGTCCGAATGACATGAAATCTCCTTGGCGAGCAAGCTATAGCGTGGCATTGCTCCGAGGGGAATTCTGTGCTGTTCAGACCATGCGACCTGCTGCGCGCCGAGGAAGAATCACGAATGTGAGTTCAATGCAACAGGAAGTCGTCGCGGAATTCTACGGACTCCCACTCATCGGACAGGGACAAACGCGTCCGATGAATGGGGCACAGTATCTCGGTGCGGTCGGGACGCCCGCACGACAGCCGGTCTGGAGATCGCGCTACCCTGCCGGTTAGAGACACCGTTTCATTCCAGGAGGGCCGGCAACGTCGGTGGGAAACTATAAAGGAGATTGAGTTAGAGCTTTTGCGTGCGCTGGACCGCACGTACGCCGGCTACGCGGCGGAGGCCGAGCACCATACGGTTGAGGTGATGCAGGTCTTCGGCTTCCACCACAAACTCCACGATGGCTTCGCCGGTTTCTTCCCGCTTGATTTCGACGCCGCGGATGTTGGTATTGTCGTCGGAGATTACAGCCGTCATCTCCTTCAGCATGCCGGTACGGTCGTTGCAGAAGACGGTAATTTTGACCGGGTAACGCTGCGGACGCCCGGTGTTCTCTTCGCCAACGCGGGACCACTCAACCGCGATGCGGCGGTCGCTCTCGTATAGCAGGTTCTGCACATTGGGGCAACTGCGCGCATGCACGGCCACGCCTTTGCCGCGCGTGACGTAGCCAATGATCTCTTCACCGCGAATGGGATTGCAACACCGCGCCCGGTAAACCAAGAGGTCGTTCTGTCCCTCCACCTGCAGCGAATCAGAACCGGTGAGGTGCAGTTTACGCACCGCGTCGGACATGATGGATTCCACACTGCCGGGCTTGGTTTCGGGAACCTCCGCGGCGTCGCCCTGGGTGGCGAAGCCCGGCGCCAGCTTATTGAGCACCTGGTGGGCGGAGTGCTTGCCCTGGCCCAGGGTGGCGAGCAGATCGGCGGCCGTGGCTACACCGTATTCGTTGGCGATGCGTCCAAGGTCCTGGTCGGCAATCTGGCTCATGGGAACCTTGAACTTGCGTGCCTCGCGCTCCAGTAGCTTGCGCCCTATCTCCACCGCCCGACGCCGCTGATCTTCATTGAGCCAGTGCTTGATCTTGTTGCGGGCGCGCGGACTTTTAACGAAGGTGAGCCAATCGCGGCTCGGCTTATGATCTTTCTGGGTAACGACCTCGACAATGTCGCCGGTGCGCAGCTTGGTACGCAGCGGCACCATGCGTCCGTTCACCTTGGCGCCTACGCAGGTGTGGCCCACCTCCGTGTGGATGGTGTAGGCAAAGTCGACCGGTGTGGCATCGGCCGGCACTACCACCACCTTCCCCTTGGGCGTGAAGGTATAGACCTCGTCGGGATACAGGTCCATCTTCAGGCTGGAGAGGAACTCATTGGGGTCGGTCATCTCCTTCTGCCACTCGACAAGCTGCCGAATCCAATTCAGACGCTCTTCATCGCGCGAGGTGACCGTGCCGTCGCCGGCCTTGTACTTCCAGTGGGCGGCGATACCCTCTTCCGCAATCCGGTGCATGGCTTCGGTACGAATCTGCACCTCGAACTGATGGCCGCCTTCGCCGATGACCGTGGTGTGCAGCGACTGATACCGGTTGGCACGCGGAATGGCGATGAAGTCCTTGATGCGCCCCGGCACGGGTCTCCACAGCGTGTGGATGAGGCCGAAAACGGCGTAGCAGGAAGCCACGTCCTGGGTGATGACGCGGACGGCGAGCAGGTCGTAGACCTGGTCGAATGAGACCTTGGAGCGCTCAATCTTCTGGTAGATGGAATAAAGCCGCTTGATGCGCCACTCCACGTGGGCCTCGATGTTGTTTTCGCGCAACTGCTCCACCAGGGTGTCTTCCACCTGGCGGAGAAACTGTTCGCCTTCGATACGCCGAGCCTCGACGGCCGCAGAGACCTGCTCGTAGCTCACCGGATCGGTGTAGCGGAAGGCCAAGTCTTCCAGTTCCCCGCGGACCTTGCCCATGCCCAGCCGGTGCGCCAGCGGAGCGTAGATGTCCTGGGTCTCGCGAGCGATGGCCTCCTGGCGGTCGGGCTTCAAGTGCTCCAGGGTGCGCATATTGTGCAGCCGGTCGGCCATTTTGATGAGCACCACGCGCACATCCGAAACCATGGCAAGAAGCATCTTGCGCACGTTTTCCGCCTGGCGGTCTTCACGGTTGGCAAATTGAATTTTGTCGATCTTGGTGACGCCCTCGACGATGTGCGCCACCTGGTCGCCAAAGCCGGCCGCTATCTCCTCACTTGTGGCCGGGGTGTCCTCGACCGAGTCGTGCAGCAGGCCGGCTGCGATGGCCGTCGCGTCCATCTTCATCTCCACCAGCACTTCGGCCACTTCAAGCGGATGGATGATGTATGGCTCGCCGGAGGCGCGCATCTGCCCCTCGTGGTGCTTGACGCAGAACTTCCAGGCCTTGCGAATCAAGTCAATATCTTCGCTGGGTCTGTTGGCCTGAACATGCTGCAGAAGCGACTCGAAGCGCTTGTCGATGGAGGGCTGATCCAAATGAGGTGGGACTGAAGGGGATGGAACTGCGGGACGCGAAGAATCGATCAATTCCCCAGGGGAAGGAGGGGAAGGGCTGGGAGCATCTTCCGGAATGGCCTGCCGGACGGTCGCCATGCTTCATTATAGGCCGCAAGCGTTCCGCCTGCATGAAGACCGGGTGCAGGCCGGGAAATGCATGCTCGTTGTGCCGGTATGCGGCCGAAGCTTGTCGCAAGGCTGAAGGTAACATTCCCTGCTTATAAAACAGCCGTCAAGCTATAAGTTTCGCGCTGCTTTCTAATTACTTTATGAAAGGGATAATGATTACATCTCAGACAAACTCGGCGAAATGCAATACGTAACACTGTTCCAAACAGCACACACTTTGCAGAATGAGCATTTCCGGAAAAATACAACTTTCCTCTATCGGAGTCATTCAAGGACAATGCAGCAGTAACCACTATAGCTTTTATGCCCATAAACATTAGGCTCTCCCTTATTAGTTCGTCGGTGCTTTGGAGCTCATTCAAGTGTGCTGGCCGTCACATCGCATGTACTCTGGCAAAGGAGTAGAGTCCCCTTCGGACTAGAGGTCCAGAACCGAGGAACTTATGTTGAAACGCCTCTTAGTTACAGCCATGACCGCAGTATTTGCGGCGGGCATGTGCTATGCAGATCAATCCACTACGAAAGTGACCATTCCGGTAGACAAGACCAATGCCTCGAATGGCAAGCAGATGTATGTCAACTATTGCGCGCCGTGCCACGGCGTGGACGGCAAGGGCCGAGGCCCAGTTGCCCCCGCGCTCAGGGCAGCGCCGGTTGACTTGACCCTGTTGACCAAACTGAACCATGGGAAATTCCCCGACACGCACATTGTCTCCGTACTGGAGGTTGGCGCGGAAATGCCGTCGCACGGCTCGGTCGAGATGCCCGTATGGGGTCCCATCCTTGGTAAGATGAACGTGTCCAACCCCCAGGACAGACTGCTCAGAGTAAGCAATTTGAGCCGTTACCTGGAATCCATTCAGGCGAAGTAGGGGCCGGCGGCCCAAACGCTCCCGGCCTGGGACCTCAGAAAAGGCCCCAAGGGAGCAACTTGAGCAAGCCGCGCACCCCACCCGCAGGAAGTACCCAGAAGGCGCCCAGGATTAACCTGTCCCGAGCGCCTTTTGGACTCACCCAGGAGAAACCTGCCTCTCTGCAATCGCCTGTTCGGAAAGGGACCAAGCCGGGCAGTCCGGTGAAGGATAAGAAGGCCGGTTCGAACCGCACAGAATCAAAAGCGCCGACACGCGGCATTGGCGCGATTATCAATCGACGCGCCGCCGACCGGCTGCGCATGGGCTATCTTTGGGTCTACGCATCGGACATTGAGTCGATCGAACTCCCGGATTCGCCTTCGAATGACCCTCCCGCACTCCTTCCTGTTGCTGATTCCCGAGGCATTCTGCTTGGCACGGCGCTCTATAGTCCTTCCTCGCAAATTGCATTGCGGCTCATTTCACGGGAGGCGGTGAACGAAGCAGCGTGGCTGGACCTCCTCGGATCCCGCCTGCGCAAGGCCATTTTCCGGCGCCGGTACCTGCTCGATGACCCGAACGACGCCTGCAGGCTTTGTTTCAGCGAGGCCGATGAACTGCCCGGTCTAATCGCGGACAAATATGGCGATCTTGTCATCCTGCAACGGTTGACCCACGGGCTGCTCACGGATAGTGTGCGAGACACCTGCGTGAGTGTCTTGCGCGAAGAGTTGGCGCCCACGGTCATTCTGGAACGGCCCGACCCGCGCATGCGTGAGCTGGAGGGACTGGCAGCGCCCAATCTCGAACCACTTTACGTTGCGGAAAATCTGGCCGGAGTCGGCAGTGCACCAGCCATCAGCACTCAATTCAGGCTCAATGGGCTGATCTTCCACTACGACGCGAACGCGGGGCAGAAGACGGGCGCCTTCCTGGACCAGAGAGCGAACTATGCTGCGGCGGCGGAGTGGGCACGGCTTCTGGGAGCGGTTAACCCAGGCGGAGCCGGCCGGGCGCTCGATGTCTGCTGCTACCAGGGCGGGTTTGCTTTACATCTAGCCAAGGTTTGCCGCCAGGTAACGGGCATTGACGCTTCCCGCACTTCGCTGGAAGTGGCAGAGCGCAACTATGAGGCCAACCGCGCTAATCTTATCGGGCTCGTGGACTGGTTGGAAGCCGACGCGTTTCAGATTCTTCGCGACTGGTCGGATGCAGGCGAGAGATTCGATACGATCGTTCTCGATCCGCCTGCCTTCGCGAAGACTCAACGGGCTGTCGAAGGGGCTCTTCGCGGCTACAAGGAGCTGAACCTGCGGGCTCTGAAGATGGTGCGCCCCGGCGGCCTGCTGGTGACCTGCTCCTGTTCGCACCACGTGAGCTGGACAGACCTGGAAGGCTCCGTAGCGGCTGCGGCTGCAGACGCAGGCCGGCGGGTGCGGCTTCGCGAGCGCCGCGGCGCAGCACCCGATCATCCCGTGGTGCTGAATCTGCCTGAAACCGAATACTTGAAATGCCTGGTTCTGGAAGTGGAGTAATCAACCCCTTGGAACCGTTCGCCTGCGGATTGCGTAATCAGGTTTGGCGCGCCGAAGTATGAATGGCCATGGCGACCGATAACGCAAAGGAGAACTGCATGCGTACGATTTCCCGTTTTGCCGCGGCGATTCCCATACTCTGTCTCGCCGTTCCGGCATTGTTTGCCGCGCCGCCCGCATCCCAAAAAGGCACACCGGGCACCCTCGTGATTGTGTTCAAGGATGGCCACCGGCAAAGCTTCAACCTGTCAGAGATTGAGCGGGTGGAGTTCCCTGGGTCAGCAAGCGCGGCCGTCGGAACCACACCCCCCAATGCACCATCCAGGGGCCGTTTCCTGGGAAAATGGGAGTGCGGCGACGGGAGTGGGGGCAACTTCTACATCACGCTCGAGGAGAGCGGCGATGCGACGCGATCCATCGGCGACGTGCATGGCAAGTGGGTGTACGTCGAAGGGGAGGCGCGCGTGACCTGGGACGATGGCGCGGAGGATGCGATCCGCAAGGCCGGCTCGCGGTTCCAGAAATCCGCTTATTCGGCGGGTAAGAGCTTCACAGATGAACCGGACAACGTTACAAATGCACGCAACACGACTCCGCATCCGATTTAGTGCCCTGAGTAGGGCGGCCGAAAGAACAAAAGCGGATTCTTCGACTCACCCCCCCCGAACTGAAGTACGTTCGGGGCCCCGTTCGCTCCCTATGAACAAGAAATCCGGATGAACAAATTCAGCAAGTTAGCGGCGGCTTCGCCCCGATAGCAAGTTAGCGAGTCAGCGCAGGACCCGATCTCCGACAACTGTTCATTTCAGGCGTAACTCGGCGCGGCGAGTCAGGCTGCTCCTGATGAACGGGGTTGTTGAGGTTTGCGCTCTCCCGCTTTCGCGCCAGAAAGAAGGCGCGAAAACGGGGCACGGTGCTTTTTTTTGCTGGTCCAGCGCGGGTTCATTCCGGCGGTAACTTGCCGAGGCGAGTCATGATGCTCAGAATGACTGTCGTCATTTTGTTATGAACTTTAGATTCAGGACACCAGGAGCTGTCAGTGCTGAGTGCGTGATGGCCAATGGAACCAGGAACGCCGGCTTGGGGCTACATCGCGCGCCTTACCTGACGGTTCGCCCGTCCGCAGTTGCGCCAACGCTTCCTTCACCTGTGAGCGGAGCGTTTCCGCTTCAAAGGTGCAGGAACGCAGATAGGCGGAAATGCTTAGCCCGGCTTCGGCGGCGCGGGTGCGCAATTGACCGCATTCTGTCTGACTCAGCCGGATGGTAATGCTCGCGCACTTGAGGTTCCGTTCGCGCCCCGAAGCCTCTGTTCGAGGGTGCGCGGCATCGGGGTGACTCGACTGCCGAGCCGTGGGTGGTGACTCCGTCATTCTCCGTGGACCGATCTCGTTTGGAAATACCTCGCGAATGCGAATTGAGCCCGCGGCCACTGCCTGTTTCGGTACTGGGGCGGGCGCTTCGACGGGGCGATACCGCGCGTGCGCCTTCAAGGCCCGTTCATAACTGAGCGTGGCGACGTCATCTTCAAGATCGTCATCGTTCCAGGCTGGAACGCGCTTCGATTCGGGGGCAGCCAAGGCAGCCAACAGTCCGGCAAAACTGGAAGCCTTTGGAGCGGGCGGAGGTGCGGTCTGTTGCTGCATGGTTTGGAGATTACTCCGACCATGGGCCAATGGCATGAGGCAAATTTGGATCGCTCGTGTGCGCGAATCCCGAATCGGGAACTCTAATTGGCAATTCCCCAAATGGAACTGTTTTTCTCAGGGGTCCAATCCGGAATGCTGACAAAGCAGTTAGACGGCCAAAACCGATCCCTCAGGGGCTAAAGCCCTTGTGATTTTCGGTCACTTAGCGGCACGGATAAATCCGTGCCCTTTCAAAGCAACAGGTTCATCATCAACCTCACTCCGGACACATTAGACACATTATTTGCGAACGGAGGGCGGGCCGGTTTCTGTCCAGAGAAAGGTGAGTTGGTCGGCATCGTCCTGAACTGCCTGGTCGACACTGACCCCGGCGGAGTGGCCGCCGCTGAGGCTGTAGTGAAGCAGGATGGGCCGTCCGCTTGTGGAGGCCGGCTGCAGAAGGGCCGTCATCTTGCGCGCATGGAGCGGGTCGACGCGGGTATCGCTGTCGCCGGTAAAAAACATGACTGCCGGATAGGCGCGGTCGGGCTTGACGTTCTGGTAGGGCGAGTACTTCAGGAGGTAGGGAAACTGCTTTTCTTTCTCGGACGAGCCGTATTCGGTGACCCAGTAGCGGCCGACCAGGAAATTCTGGTAGCGAAGCATATCCAGCAGCGGGTAGCCGCACCATACCGCCGAGAACAGCTCAGGGCGCTGGGTAATTGATGCGCCCATCAGCAACCCACCGTTGGATCGGCCGGTGATGGCGAAGTGGTCCGGCGAGGTGTATTTGTTGGCGATCAGATAGTCTGCCGCCGCAAACCAGTCGTCGAAAACATTCTGCTTTTTCTCGAACATCCCCTGCTCGTGCCATGTTTCACCGTACTCGCCGCCGCCGCGCAGGTTGGGCACCGCGAACCAGCCGCCCTGCTGCAGCCACCATGCATAGAGCGGGCGCCAATTCGGGGTCTCGCTTAAATCGAAGCCGCCGTATCCAGTCATCAGCAGCCGATTGGTTCCATCCTGCTTCAACCCTTTCTTGCCGGCAATGAACATGGGAACTTTTGTGCCGTCCTTCGATTTGAAGAACACCTGCTTCAGCTCGAACTGGCTGGAGTCGAAGGGGATCTTTGGCTGGAAGAAAACCTCATGTTTGCCGGTGACCGTATCCAGCCGGTAGATGGTCGGCGGCAGGATGAATGATTCAAAGCTGTAGTAGCCGTAGCGATCCGTGGTGCGGCCATAAACGCCGGAGGACGCGCCGATGCCGTCGTAGTCGATTGTGCCGGCCGATTTTCCGTCCAGGGTGAAGACTGTTGTCTCGGTCTTTACATCCTTCAGCCGGTTCACGTAGATTTTTCCGCCCACGATCGACCATCCATCGATCACATCCGGCCCTTCGGGCACAATAGTCTTCCACACATCGGGCATAATTCCCGGATCAGCCTGCAGGATTCTTCCTTTGGGCGATTTGTAGTCGGTTTTCACATACCAGGCGCCTTTTGCGTGGTCGGCCTCAAAGCGGGAGTCGAGCCCCCAAACCAGCACTTCGAACGGGGAATCGGGCTTGGTCAGATCCCGGTAAACAATGTCGACCCGCTTCGCCGGCACACCCCGGCCAATCTGAATGACCAGGTATTGGCCATCGTCGGTTACTACGCCGGAAAACAAGTCGGTTCCGGTCAGTGCCTCGCCGCGAAACTCGTGCCCGAAGATCAGCGTGTCCCGCGAGATCCGCGTCCCCAGCACATGCTGGAAGAGGAGCGTTCCATCCTTGTTGTTGCGCGCGTAGTAGAAACTGGCGCCGTCTGGCGCAAAACTCAGGCCAAAGTAACGGGCTGCGGGAAGCTCGTCCTCCAGTGTTTTGCCGGTCTTCACATTGAAAAGCTTGATGCTGGTCTCATCGGCTCCGCCCTGTTTCACCGAGTAAGCCAAAAGTGTGCCATCGCGCGAAACGTCGAAGACCCCAACAGAAGTGTTCGTATCCCGGCTGATCGTGGCTGGGTCGAGCAGCCGCTGGTCCTTGCCGGTCCAGCCATGGCGCACATAGATCGAGGCTTGCTGTTCGCCGACGAGGCGCCTGCCAAAAAAGTAGCTGTCTCCACGTTGCATGGGCGCGCTCGTCTCGGAAACATTCTCCAGCGCGTCCAGGTCGTCCACCACATCCGGCCGAATGCGCGCCTGCTTCAGGTAGCGCGCCGTGTAGGCGTTCTGGGCATCGATGAAGGCACGGGTCTGCGGACTCTTGGCGTCTTCAAGCCAGCGATAGCTGTCGACAATCTTTGTGCCGAAGTAGTCGTCGGAGACGGGCGTTGCATCGGCTGAGGGCGGCGGCGGAAGCGTGATGCCATCCCGTCCGTGAATGGTCTGGGCAATCATATTGCCTCCCGCAAAGAACAAGAAAGCCAACGCAAAGGTCCGCTGCATGCTGTGCCTCATGGGGACAGAATACTCGGGAATGGGGTGTTTGCGCATGAGCATCCCACCCTAGCAAGCGGAATCGAGAATTGAAGGACCCGGGGGCCGATGGTTGGCCCTTGTGGTTTCCCACTCATCGCGCGATGGTACTGCGCGATGAAGGGGGCACGGAGCATTTGTCGGGCGATCAAAGTTTCATCCCTCGCGGGTCGGTTATGCCATCGACAGTGCTCGCTGCCGGTAAAATCAACTCCAGTGCCAGGGCCTTCCTCAACTCCCCTTTCTCCGCAACCGCGCTCCCGGTGGGCGCGTGTGATTGGAATGCTGCGCCCTTCGCACGCACACACGGCCTATAGCGCCACCGTCCTGCTGATGGCCTCCGCTTTCCTGTCGCGGATTATCGGCCTGGTGCGCGTGAAATACATTGTTTGGAGGTTTGGCAGCGGCATGGCGGCAGATGCGCTGAACGGCGCCTTTGTGCTGCCGGACATGATCTCTTACTTCCTGGTGGGCGGCGCTGCCTCCATCACCTTTGTCAGCATCCTCACCCGGTACCACGAAACCGGGCGCGAAGAGGAAGGCCAGCGGTCGCTCTCGGTTATTGTGACCACCATGTGCCTGGTGCTTGGCGTGGCAATCGTTGTGGCCGAGATACTGGCCCCGCTGTACATTCATTGGTGGTTCAACGGCTTTGACGCGCAAAAGGCAGCGCTCTGCGTGCATCTGACGCGCATTCTGCTGCCGGCGCAGTTGTGTTTCTTTGCAGGTGGAGTGTTTGGCGCGGTGCTGCTGGTGCGCAAGCAATTCAGCGTGCAAGCGGTTGCACCGCTCATTTACGGCCTCGGCACGATTGTGGGCGGTGTGGTGCTCAACAGGATGGGCGTTTCTTCGCTCGCCATTGGCACTGTGGCGGGAGCCTTCTTCGGGCCGTTTCTATTGAATGCCATCTTTGCCCGGCGGGCTGGGACCCACTACCATCCCATTCTCGACTGGCAGGACGCGGGCTTTCGCGAGTGGGTGCGCCTTTCGCTGCCGCTTATGGCCGGGGTTACGCTGATCACGGCCGATAGCTGGATCATCGCCCATTTTGCCTCGGACACCAGCGGCGCGGTTTCGCTGATGAGCTACGCCAAACAGCTTTTCACTGCACCGATGGCCGTATTGGCACAGGCGGCGGGCGCGGCCTCCATGCCATTTTTTGCTTCGTTGTGGAGCAAGAACCGGCACTACGAATTTGCGACGCAGGTTGCCGACTCGGTTTCGCGCGTGGCCGCGCTGGGAATGCTGGCAGCCTCGGGCATGGTGGCCCTGGCGCCTCCCCTGGTGGAATTGCTGTTTCTCGGCGGACGATTTTCCTCAGGCGACGCTCGGACATGCGCTGCGTTCTTCGCGGTCTTCTCGGTCTCGATGTCTCTGTGGGCGGCGCAGTCCATCTACGCGCGCGCGTTTTACGCGGCAGGCAACACGCTGGTCCCCATGGCGGCGGGTACGGTGGTGACTGCGGTCTCCTGGCCGCTGTATGCCTTTCTCTACCATTGGCATGGCGCGATGGGTCTGGCCATTGCTTCGGACCTGGGCATCGCGCTGCAGACGGGGACGATTGCCTTGCTCCTGCACCAGCGGCGCATGGTCTCGCTTGCCAGCCTGGATTACCGTGAACTAGGCCGCTGCCTGCTGGCCGGGATGGCAAGCGGGGCAGGCGTATGGACCCTGACTTGGAGCCTGGGAGTTCTTACTGGCCGTTTCTGGGGTGTGCTGCAACCTGCGGGGGTTCGTTGGGTCGACGTTGCCTTGCTTCTTGCGGGATCGGGATTCTGGGTTTTCCTGGTCAAAGAGATTCTGGAGAAGACAGGGTCGGCGCTCCCCAGGATAGCCATGAAGCGGCTCGGGCTCGGGTAGAGCGGTAGCCGCAGGATTCAAAGACAAAGCCCCCGCATATGCAGGGGCTTTGTGGCGTCTTTGCGGTTTGCGCCTTCTCGATCAGGCCGTTTTGGGGGTTTCGACCGCCGCTGGTGCTGCGCCCTTTGCGTCGGGCTTGCGGATGTCGATGCCGCCCTTGAAGAACGCGCCATCTTCAATGCTGATGCGGGCCGCAGCTACGTCGCCACTGAGCGAGCCTTCCGCACGGATGTCCACCCGGTCGGTTGCCGTGACATTGCCTCGCACCTTGCCCAGAACGACAATCTCGCGGGCAGTGATGTTTGCTGCTACCTGGCCGTTGCGGCCAACGGTCACGCGGTTTCCGGGAAGATTGATACTTCCCTCGACCTTGCCGTCGACAAACAAAGATTCCGATCCGGTGATTTCACCCTTGATGAAGAGTCCCTTGCCGACGGTGGCTTGTTCGCCGGTGGCGGCTGGAGCGGGACGGACGGGTTCTGGTGCGGGCGTGGCGATTGGCATAGGGCGAATTGGCTCCGGGGTAGGGGTTGGGGTGGGAGTGATTGGTGCTGGTTTCCACATTGCGCTCAAGGCGTTTCCTTTTCTGTCCTGCTGGGACTGTGGGCTGCCAAGGCAGAGGCCAATGCCGCGGGCCCAAAAAACTCATAGGGCGGACCGCTGGGCAAGTTGCCTGCGGCGACCCCTTCGACGGCCAACGATACGATTCTTTGCCTTCGCGGTCCGCCAAAAAGCTGCTTCCCCGCTATTCTAAGACCGGACGGGCCAAATCGGCCAATCTCGACAGCTGCAAATTTGCTGGTAGCCAATTGGGTCAACAGCTCCCATAGCCTAGAACCCATCTCATAAACCCGCGGCGTCGAGTCGCCGAAGACGTTCGACCCGCTTTGGTACGGGTCTCATTCTGCCGGATTCGGCTGTATGGCTATTTATGAGATGAGCTGTAGTCTTGAGTCATGACCGATCGTGAACTGGTGGCGCGCATTGCCCGCTCCGCCGGTCAAAAAGCCGGATACAAACAACTTGTCCGCGAGCTCTCGCTGGGTGGCGGCATGCATCGGCGTTTGCTGCTGGAGCAGCTTGCCCGCCTGACGGCGCGCGGCGAACTGGTGAAGCTCGATCGCGAACACTGGAGCATTCCGAAAAAGGTTGCTGCCTCCGGCACGCGGGAGAATCTTTCTGCCGGCCGGCTCGACCTGCATCGCGATGGCTACGGGTTTGTGCGGCCCAACGCTCGCCAGGCCAGCGGGCAGGATGACATCTTTATTCCTCCCAACGAAATCAACGGCGCCATGCAGGGCGACCAGGTGCTTGTGGAAGTGGAGGCGCCGAAAGCCGATGGACGCCGCATGGGGCGCATTGTCCGAGTGATTGAGCGCCGCAACGCCACCGTGGTTGGGATTTTTCACTATGCGCGTTCGGACAGAGCTTTGGGACACACGGTTGCGCCGTTTGATGAGCGCATGACGCAGCAGATTCTCATCCCGCCGGGTAAGGAGGTTCCCGAAATCGCGGTGGGCGCCACGGCACACCGCGTGCTTGGGAGCGAGGCCGTCGTTGGGGAAGTGCGCGACAGCCTCGAAGGCCTGGTGGTCGATGTCGAAATCACCAGTTGGCCGACGCCTACGCGCCCGCCGGTTGGCCGCGTGATTGAAGTGCTGGGCGATCCGGACGCCTTCGGCGTTGACGTGGAGATGATGATCCGCAAGCACCAATTGCCGCGGGTCTTCCCAGACAAGGTGCTGGCCGAAGCGCGCGCGGTAGCCCACCTGGATGAGGCAGAAGCCAACAGCCGCCGGGATTTTCGCGGCTTGCCGATTGTCACCATCGACGGCGAAACAGCCCGCGACTTCGACGATGCCGTGCTAGTGACAGAGCGCGCCGGCGGTTATGAGCTGCAGGTGCACATTGCAGACGTAAGCGAATACGTGCGTGCAGGAACGGACCTGGATCTGGAAGCCCGGCTGCGCGGAACCAGCGTTTATTTCCCGGACCGCGCCATTCCCATGTTGCCGCAGGAGCTTTCCACGGACATCTGCAGCCTGCGCCCCGGCGAGGACCGCCTGGTACTGAGCTGCATTATGCAGCTCGACGCAGAAGGCCGCATTGAAAGCTACGAGATCGTCGAGGGGGTTATCCGCTCCGCCGCGCGCATGACGTATACCGCCGTTCATGCCATTCTCGAAGGCGATGCAGAAACACGCGCCAGTTATGCAGCATTTATCCTCAACTTCGAGCGAATGCGCAAGCTCGCCGGGCTGATGAACAAGCGCCGGGAAGAGCGCGGCAGCATCGACTTCGACCTGCCCGAGCCGGTGATTGAGTTTGATGAACAGGGCCAAATGCGCGGCGTCACCAAATCGGAGCGCACCTGGGCCAATCGCCTGATTGAGGAGTTCATGCTGGCTGCCAACGAGTGTGTTGCCACATGGCTGGAAGATCTCGGCGTGCCTTCGCTCTATCGCATCCATGAAAAGCCCGAGCCACGCCGCGTGGTGCAGTTCGAGGAACTGGCCGCGGCTTTCGGCTATTCGCTCGGCCTCGGTGCTCTTCCTGTGAAGCGCCTCCAGACCCGCGGCGACCGGCGTGACGCGCAACGGACTGGCCGCAATGCTCATACACACGAGATCCCAGAAGACATTGCGGTCACGCCGCGCATGTATCAGAAGCTGGCCGCGCGCATCGAAGGCAAGCCCGAGGAGCGCATCCTGAGCTACCTGATGCTGCGCTCGCTGAAGCAGGCACGGTACTCCGAGATCAACGAGGGGCACTTTGCCTTGGCCGCACCGAGCTACACACACTTCACCTCGCCGATTCGGCGTTACCCCGACCTGATTGTTCATCGCATCGCCAAGGCGCTTCTGAGCGACGGCGTGTGCGGAGAGGGAGAAATTGCGCAGGGGCGTCATAGCTCGCCGTGGACGCATCCGAACGAGGGCGGAATGCCGAAAGAAAAAGCAGGTCCCCTTCGGCAAGCTCAGGGCAGGCTTTCGACTCCGCCACGCTCCGCTCAGGATGAGAAAGCGTTGATCGAGCCTCCCATCCCGGAAGCCGAGCTGGCCCAGATTGCCGAAGAAACCAGCCTGACCGAGCGTCGCGCCGCGGAAGCCGAGCGCGAACTGGTGGAATGGAAAAAGGTTCGCTTCATGCAGGACCGGGTGGGCGAGGAGTTTGCCGCACTGGTGCTGAACCCTGCAAAATACGGCCTTTTTGTCGAGCTGACCGACCTGTTTGTGGAGGGACTGGTGCCCATCGATTCCCTGCGCGATGACCGCTACACCTGGCGCGAGAATACCCACGAGATTATCGGTGAGCGCAACGGGCGGCGCTTTCGGGCCGGCGACCGCGTCCAGGTGATTCTGGACCGAATTCTGGCCCAGGAACGCAGGCTCCAGTTTTCCATTGTGGAGGGAGGCCTGGTTTTGACCGGCAGAAAGCCAGCAAAGACTCCGAAGACGAAAAAGGGCAGACGCAGCGGCGCAGCGCCACCGGCCTCAAAAATGAAGAAGAGGTTCGTCAGGAAAGGCAAACGGCGCTAAAGGCGGAAAGCCTTGAGCGCCGCTTGAAGTGGCCTTGTTTTCGCTCTCGCAAACGCCGGAGGGGAAACTCCGGATTGCGTATGCGCCGGATTGGTTCCCCGATCCGGACCTTGCTTTACGCGCCTGCCTGCTTTGCGGCGATGGGGCCAATGATGGGCAGGACCAAGCGCTTGCCGTTGAACGCGTTATACACGCAGGCAAGCCAGACTACGAACCAGCCTAGTTCGATAAGCCTCCAGATAAGGTTGTGCAGAAAATACGGGAGGAAGAACAAGGCAATCGACAAAACAATCGCAAGAACGATGTCTATGACGACCGAGGCAACGGTGAGCAGAATCGATTGCCAGGAGTGAAAGCGCACATTGGGACTTTGGTTGTAGGGTGGCACGACCAGAAAGATGATCGCGGGGATAAACGTGACGTAGGCGAGCGCACTCGCGGCATTGTCAGAAAGGCCGGAACCAGCAGGGGCGGGCGCCTGGTACTGGGGCGGTGGCGGAGGGGGCGCCTGGTATTGCGGCGGAGGCGGAGGGGGCGGCTGGTAGGAAGATGGGTCGGACACGGTAGCTCCTTTGGGATTAAGGCTGGACTGCGGGACCGGGGATCCCATCCTCAACGTCCCGGATTCCAAAAGGGATTTCCGGCGCGCACGGACGCAACTTGACCGAGAGGATGGATCGAGATAAGGAAAACCCGGATGCGCGGAATTGTCAAGCAGGATTTCGTCCCCCTGGCGCGCACGACCCGTGGTCTGGGCCGTTGGCGGAAGGAATCGGAACTGCGGCTGCCGGATCGATTCAGAGAACGCGGACTTCGCCTCATCCCGTTACAATGGGTTTTGGGAGCAACAAGAATGGCACATACGGTATTTTGCACGCGCAATAAGAAAGAGATGGAGGGCCTGGAAGAGCCGCCTTTCGACTCGGAGTTTGGTCAGAAGATATACAAGAATGTTTCAAAGGCAGCCTGGGGCGAGTGGGTAGAACGCCAGAAGATGCTGCTGAACGAGTACCGTCTGCAACCCTGGACCCCGCAGGCGCAGACGTTTCTGGTGGAGCAGATGGAGCAGTTTTTCTTCGGCGAAGGCTCCGCGCTTCCCTCGGATTACGTCCCGCCGTCGCACTAAGAGCAAACGGCAAGCGCCGAACGCAAAGAATGGATTGAATCAAGCGCCGCAACAGAATCGCAGCGTATGATGCGTTCATGCTTCCCCGCATGCGAGGCCTGCTTGCCCTTTTAATCTATTTCTGTCTGGGCCTCACCGGGGCGTTCTGCGCCGCACAGCCGGCTGCACCTGGCTGGTTGGTCCGCTACCATTTCGGCGACGATCCGGACGGGAAGCTGGGCTGGGCCGACCCCAAATTCGACGATAGCTCCTGGCCGGTTGCCGAAGAAGGCATGACTCCTTCGCCGGACTTCTATTCGGACGGCATGATCTGGGTGCGCGTGCGGATTCCAGTTCTGAAAGAAGTCTCCGGGCCACTTGTCCTTGCGTCTCTCGACCCGCTTCATGGGCTGGGCGTGCAGCAATTCTTCGTCAACGGAGTCAGTGTTGGCCGGGACGGTGGCTTTTCTCCGGCACCCTCGCCTCGTAGTCACCCAAGGTCCCTCATCTACGCTCTACCAGCATCCCTGGTTCAACCGGGCGGCACCGCGGTCGTGGCGCTTCGCGGCTGGTCGGTGCTCTCGCAACGCGGTTCGGGCAGCGGGAACCACGTGGCCTTTGCGATCGGTTCTGCCCAGATTCTTGAGACAGCCGCCCAGGCAGACTGGGCAACGGCTCTGCTGGTGCTGGTACCGCCGCTGCTTCCCGATCTGCTACTGATCCTCACCGGGCTTGCGTTGCTTTGGGCGTCGAGGCGGTCCAGGAGTCGTGAACTACTCCTGAACGCCCTCTGGCTCATCTTCCTTCCGCTCTATCTGGTCAGTCTGGCGCTCGGCCCCAATGGTTTCCTGCCCATGTCCATTGGTTGGTTCGTCCTACTTGTGACCCTGATCCGCGCACCGGGCATGTATGTCGTGGTCGAGTTCATCTGGACTGTGCACAAGCTGCGCAGCCCGCTTTTTCGTTGGCTCTTCCACTTTTTCTGGATTGTCTTCAATCTAGCCTTCGTTGTGGAGTTCCTGCTTCACCAGGCCAGCCCTCTGACAGCGACCGCAGTGTTTTGTTACAACTGTGCCCTCGTCCCGTTCAATGTCATCAATCTGGGCGCAAACCTGTGGGCACTGTTTGTGAAGCGCCGGAACAGGATCGTTGCCGCCGCGTTCGCCGTGGTGCCCATCACTTTTTTCGTGCAGGTAGCGGGAGTCTCCACGCTTGTTCGGATCGGTCCCATCGCATTCGACTGGTTTTCCATTGGGTTTGTTTGCTCGGGGGGCATGATTACGGCATCGCTGGTTGGCCGTGCTCTTGCCGGGTGGCGCGCGGGCAGCCAGTCGCGGGCGGAGTTGGAAGCAGCGCGCGAGGTGCAGCAGCGTCTGGTGCCGGTCTCGGTTCCGGTAATCGGGGGCTTTCAGATTGGTGCAGCGTACATTCCGGCAACGGAGGTCGGCGGTGACTTTTACCAGGTTCTTGAGCAGCGCGACGGATCTGCGCTGATTCTTGTTGGCGATGTGAGCGGCAAGGGGTTGAAGGCGGCCATGAATGGCGTTTTAGCCATTGGCGCTGCACGGGCGCTAGCCTCAGAGCAGCTCAGCCCCGGCATGCTGCTGACGCGGCTCAATGCAGAGCTGGCCGGGTCACAGGATGGCGGGTTCATTACCTGCCTGTGCGCGCACATTGCGCGCGATGGAACTGCTACCTTCGCCAACGCCGGACACCTCTCGCCCTATCGGAATGGCGTAGAGGTCGAGCTGGAATCGGGACTGCCCCTGGGCATTTCCACCGGCTTCGTTTATCCCGAGACGATGGTGAAGCTCGGTGCCGGCGAATCGCTTTTGCTGCTTTCAGACGGGGTGGTGGAAGCCCGCAACGCTGGGGGAGAGCTTTTCGGATTCGAACGTACGCGCGACCTATCCACAGAGTCTGCGGATAGGGTGGCGCAGGCGGCGCTGGCGTTCGGGCAGGAGGACGACATCACCGTCCTGAGACTCACGATTGTGCCGGCCTGAAAGGCGCCAAGCCCCGGTTGCCGCAACCGCTCAGTGAGCTCCGGAAGTGTGGCCCTTCCCGGCGAAATGAATGCTTCCACAACGTTGCTGATAGAATAGAAGTTGCCGCACTGCGTGGCACATCGCCACCGTGGCGCTTCCAACCCATAGCCTCCAATGGCCTGAACAAAAAAGGAAAATCCCCCTGTGACCCAGACGATACGCAATATCGCCATCATTGCCCATGTTGACCACGGAAAGACCACGCTGGTAGATGCCATGCTGCGGCAGTCCGGCACCTTCCGCGCCAACGAGCAGGTGGCCGACCGCGTGATGGATTCAAACGAACTGGAGCGGGAACGCGGCATTACCATCCTCGCGAAAAACACGGCCATTGTCTTCGAAGGCGGCAAGATCAATATCGTCGACACACCGGGCCACGCCGATTTTGGCGGCGAAGTGGAACGCGCGCTGAAAATGGTTGACGGTGTCATGCTGCTGGTGGACGCGGCTGAAGGCCCCCTGCCGCAGACGCGCTATGTGCTGGCCAAAGCCCTTGAGGCCAAGTTGCTGCCCATCGTGGTTATCAACAAGATTGACCGTCCCGATGCGCGCCCGCAGGAAGTTCTGAACGAGATTTACGACCTTTTCATCGACCTGGACGCGGACGAGTCGCAACTGGATTTTCCAGTGCTTTACACGGTGGCCAAGAATGGCACGGCGACCATCGACCCCGCTGTACCCGGTGTCAACCTGCAGCCGTTGTTTGAGTCGATTGTGTCCACCATTCCCCCGGCCACCGGCGATGAAACGGGCACGCTACAGATTCTGGTTACCAACCTCGACTATTCCGAGTACTTTGGCCGCATCGCCATCTGCCGCGTCTTCCAGGGCACGCTTCACGCCGGCGACGATGTAACCATCTCCAAGCGAGACGGCAGCCTGCAAAAGACTCGTATTACCAAGCTTTTCACCTTCAGCGGCCTCAAGCGCATCGAGACCACCGAGACCACCATGGGCGATATTGTGGCCGTCGCCGGCGTGGAAGGAATCACCATCGGCGAAACCATCACGAGTGTCGAGAATCCCGATCCCCTCCCCCTGATCATCATCGACGAGCCGACCATCGCCATTCAGTTCAGCGTCAACAATTCGCCCTTCGCCGGCCGGGAAGGCCAGTACGTAACCAGCCGCAATCTGCGCGAGCGTCTCGAAAAAGAGCTGCTTACCAATGTCAGCATCCGCGTGGAAGACACGGGATCTCCGGACAGCTTCAAAGTGCTTGGCCGCGGCGAACTGCAGCTTGCCATTTTGATTGAGATGATGCGCCGCGAGAGCTTCGAACTCATGGCCGGCCGACCCGAAATCGTCACTAAGATGGTGGACGGTGTGCGTATGGAGCCGGTCGAGCATCTCACAGTCGATGTACCGGAACAGCACACCGGCGTGGTCATCGAAAAGCTCGGCCCACGCAAAGGCGAAATGACGAAGATGCACAATCACGGCTCTGGCCGTGTGCGCATGGAGTTCCGCGTGCCGAGTCGCGGACTCATTGGGCTGCGCAGCGAAATGCTGACCGAGACCCGCGGCACCATCGTCATGAATGCGCTGTTCGATGGATACATTCCGTACCAGGGCGAGATTCCGCAGCGGCCAACAGGCGCCCTCATCTCTGACCGCCAGGGCATCACCACCACCTATTCGCTCAACGGCCTGCAGGAACGCGGCATTCTCTTTGTGGGCGCGGGCGTTGAGGTTTACGAGGGCATGATTGTTGGCGAGCACAACCGCGACAACGACCTTGACGTGAACGTCGTTCGCGAAAAGAAGATGACCAACATGCGCGCATCCAGCGCCGATGAGGCCATCCGCCTGGTGCCCGTGAAAGCTCTGAATCTTGAGCAGGCCATCGAGTTTATTGCTGAGGACGAGATGGTCGAGGTTACGCCCAAATCGCTGCGCCTGCGCAAGAAGATTTTGCAGGCCAATCGCCGGCCGAAGCGGCGGGAGGGTAGCGGCGAATAGGCGAAAAAAATGAAGGCTTTACTGGTTCTGGCGTTATTTGCTCTTAGCCTACGCATGGTCGATGCACAAGACCTGACAGTCAGAGTGATCAACCAGAGCACAAACAAACCACTCGCAAGCGTACTGGTCAGGCTGCACTACGGCTGCCAACACTCAATGCGGCCGGTCGAATTGAAACAGAAGACGAATAGTAACGGAATCGCTATTTTTCGCTCGGTTTCGTTTATTCCGCTTGAGTTCTGCGTCTTTCCGGACTATGCGTACGCTTCGCAAGAACAGACCATTCTGTTCACATCTCCAAAGGACGCTCAGATTTACGCCAAGTATTCGGGCAAGTTTTTCACCTCGTTGCCGACTGAGATCGCGTTCCATGTCCGAAAGCTGAGTGTTGCAGAACGGGTTCGAGATTTCTTCCGTTACGATTGATTATTGGCTGTGCGAACCTGACTGCGTCCGAGTTGGGATTGGGTAGTCGGTAACTCTGAAATCGCACCACTCTACTTGCCGCAATCGACGCTTCGTCTCA
>Ga0302278_10002499_pt1 | contig 21213 bp, 17 predicted proteins | sample III_Bog_N3_2_FD_194543 | JGI IMG/M metagenome (GOLD analysis project Ga0302278, IMG submission 194543) | Peat permafrost microbial communities from Stordalen Mire near Abisko, Sweden - III_Bog_N3_2 | ecosystem: Environmental > Terrestrial > Soil > Wetlands > Peat | place: Sweden: Abisko...
TTTCGGGGTTGCCGTGCGAGATGTGTTCCATGGCGAGGCCGTAGCGGGCGAAGGCGTTGGCGGGATCGAGTTGGAGGATTTCGTTAAGGGCGGCTAGCTTGTCCATACATCGATTCTAGTGGTTTGCAGGCTGAAAGACCGAGCACGGATTGACACGGATAAAAAACGGATCAGGACAACCCCTTAGTTGTTATGTCTTATCCGCGATCATCCGTGGTTTCTTCCTTGGGATTTAGAATAGTGGGATGAGTGACGACAAGATTGTGTCGCGGACGGTGTCCGAGTCGCAGGCGGAACGCAGTGAGATTATTTTTCCCGCGGACTCAAACGCGCTGGGGAATCTGTTTGGCGGACGGCTGATGCAATTTATCGACCTGGTGGGAGCGGTGGCCGCGGTTCGGCATTCACGGGCGATCGTGGTAACGGCTTCGATGGACCACTCGGATTTTGTTGCGCCGGTGCATGTGGGCGATCTACTGATCCTGAAGGCGAGCGTGAACCGTGCGTTCCGCACCAGCATGGAAGTTGGGGTTCGGGCGATGGTGGAGGATGCGCGCGGACAGACGCTGCGGCATGTGTCTTCGTCGTATGTGACTTATGTTGCGGTGGATCGGGAAGGGAAGCCGATTCCGGTGCCGTGCGTGATTCCGGAGACAGAACATCAGAAGCGGCGGTTTGCGGACGCTGGGCGACGGCGGGAGATGCGGGCGGGAGAAAGCAAACGGGCGAGAGAGATTCGGGCTGAGCTGGGTGCTGGGTGGCATGTTTAGTGCAGTGGTCAGTGGTTAGCGGTTAGTGGTTAGTAAAGGCAAAGGCAAAGACGAATGCGGGGATTCTTAGTTCCGCTCAGAATGACAAGCTTCTTGAGGTGAAGTTGATGGGACATATGGGAGCAGGAGTACCGCAGGCGCCGCAGCCTTTGCCGGGTGTGGCGCATGTGGTGGCGGTGGGTAGTGGCAAGGGCGGCGTGGGCAAGACCACGGTGGCGGTGAACCTGGCGGTGGCGCTGGCTAAGCTGGGATACAAAGTAGGGCTGATCGACGCGGATATTTATGGGCCGAACGTGCCGATGATGCTGGGACAGACGCGGCAGCCCAGCATCGTGGGCGAGAACAGGATTGGACCGTTGCTGGCGCATGGCGTGAAGTTTATTTCGGTGGGGTTGCTTTCACCGGGCGATAAGCCGATGGTGATGCGTGGGCCGATGCTGCACCAGATCATCCGGCAGTTCCTGCAGCAGGTGGAGTGGGGCGAACTGGATTTTCTGATTGTGGACCTGCCGCCGGGCACGGGCGATGTGGTGATCTCGCTGGTGCAGACGGTGCCGCTGACGGGGGCGGTGGTGGTGTCGACGCCTAGCGATGTGAGTTTGCAGGATGCGCGGAAGGCGATCGAGATGTTCCACCAGGTGAAGGTGGAAATCATTGGGCTAGTGGAGAATATGAGCCACTTTACGTGCCCGCACTGCCAGCAGGTGATCGACATCTTTTCCAGTGGTGGGGCGGAGCGGATGGCCGAGCAGTTTGGGCTGGAGTTTCTGGGATCGCTGGAGCTTGATCCGGAGATTCGGTCGGGTGGGGACCGCGGGCTGCCGGTTACGCTGGCGGGAGAAGAGAGCGTGATCGCCAAGCCGTTTTTCGACGTGGCGCGGAAGGTGGCGGAGCGGGCGAAGGAGATTGCCGGGGCGAGCGAGGCGATTCTGGAGATCAGCTGAGGAATCGTCCTGCCGGACGGGCCCACTGCGGGCGTTCGCACGCCTTTTTACTGCTTCGCATGGTGCTCCCGTTGGTCGCAAGCCAGGACTTGGTGCCGATCAACGGGAAGAGCCGAGCTATGCGGGTGGCGGGCCGGGGTGCAGGAATCTGGTGTAGCCGTCGCGGAATCCTGTGCGGTATGCCTGCCAGCCTGGGCGTGGGACCGGCGGGTTGCGCCAGCGTGGGTGGTGGTTGAAGACCGGAGGCTGGCCGGATTCGACGTCGCGGCGGGCTGCTTCAAAGCCGTCGTGGTATCCCTGCTGCTGCATGGTCTGGAAGTCGATGACGGGCGGAGGAGGAGCATAGACCGGCTGGGGATGGGAACATCCGGCAAGGAGAGCGGTGGCAAGTGCTGCAACGATGCAAAGGGCCTTCTTCATGTGGGGCTCCGGCCCAGGCGCGCGGGGAGGGATGCGCGTCTGGCTACTGCTTTCTTCTTGCGAATCAGAGGATTCCGTATCGCTCCGTTTCTACCGGTGCAGACCCGGCGCGCGTAGCGAAGTTGCGGCGGGCCGAGGCTAAAGCCGCTCTGTTCGGTTGGTGTGTTGCCGCAAGCTAAAGCCTGCTACTACTCCCGACTGCTGGGGGGCTTGACGGATGGAATAAACTAGATAAAGAGGTGGTGTGCGTGGCGGACACGGAGCGGATAACGGCGCGGCAGCGGGCGATCCTGACGGCCGTCGTCGAGAGCTATATAGAGACAGGCGAGCCGGTGGGTTCAGGGACGGTTGCGGGGACGATTGCGCGGCTGCAGGCAGGCGGAGGCCAAGCGGCGGGGCTGAGCTCGGCGACGGTGCGGAATGAGATGGTGGAGCTGGCGAACGAGGGGCTGCTGGAGCAGCCGCATACGTCGGCTGGGCGCGTGCCGACGGCGCGGGCGTTTCGTATGTATGTGGACCAGTTGAGCGGGTTGGGCGGGCGGAGGCTGAGCGGGTCGCCGTCCGGATCGATGGGATTGATGCAGTCGCAGATTGATTCGAGCTTTGCAGGGGTTTCCGGAACGCAGGCTATGTTGGAGCGGACGAGCCATGTGCTGGCTACAGTCTCCAGCGGCGTAGGCGTGGCGGTGGCGCTGGTGGCGGGAGGAGACACGCTGGAGCATGTGCATTTTTCGCGGCTGGGCCGAGAGCGGGTGCTGGCTGTGGTGGTGACCAGCTCGGGGCTGGTACGGGACCGGATGCTGACGCTGGAGGCGGACGTCACGGAACGGGAGTTGGAGGCGGCGGCGAACTTTCTGAACGAGCACTTCCGCGGATGGAGCATTGAGCGGGTGCGGGCGGAGATTGGGACGCTGGTGGAGCGGGAGCGCAGCGAGTATCAGCGGCTGCTGACTTCCGTGGAGGAGTTGTGGGCAGGTGCGGTCCCGGAGGATGGGGCGGGCGTGCGGACGGTGTACGTGGAAGGCGTCGCGAACCTGCTGGGGAGCCAGGTGGTTGGAAATGCTGAGGACATGGCACGGTTGCGCGAGGTGCTGGTGGCGCTGGAAGCGAAGCAGCGTCTGGTGGAGTTGCTGGATGCGTATATCGACGCGAAGCAGGAGTCGGTGCGGGTGATCTTCGACCTGGAGGAGCATGCTCCGGAGATGGCAGGGTTGGTGCTGATTGCCGCGCCGGCGCGGATGGCGGGCGACGGGCGGGGAACGGTTGGAGTGATCGGTCCGAAGCGGATTCATTACGAGAACACGATGAATGCGGTGAGCTATATCGCACAGGTGTTTGAGAGGATGCTGCATCCAAGTGCGTGAAGGCAGTTGCTAACGACGGAGATTCTGACTCTGCGAGTCAGAATGACGGGTGTTCGGGGAATTTGAGAGGGCGAGATGGCGAGGCAATGGGGCAAAGTCGCGGGTTGGGGCGGAATCGGCAACAATAGGAAAGAGAACAGTTCGAAGAGAAATGGGGACGGGATGGTAGAGGAGGCAGCGGTGCAGGGAACAGAGGAGAAGGAATTGACGGCGGAAGGCGGGGACAGTCCGGAGGCTCTTGGCGGCGAGGGAAGCGTCGAGGCGGTTGCGGCGTTGAAGACTGAGTTGGAGCAGGTGCGTGGCGAGCGGGACCAGTTACTGGACCGGTTGGCGCGGCTGCAGGCGGAGTTTGAGAACACGCGCCGGCGCGAGGGGAAGGAACGGCAGGATGTGAGGGACTATGCCGTGCAGAATGCGGTCGAGCCGTTCCTGGGAGTGATGGATAATTTCCAGCTCGCGTTGAAATCGGAGGGTACGAAGGAGCAGTTGAGGGCCGGAGTCGAACTGATCCTGAAGCAGATGGAAGAGGCGCTGAAGGGGTTGAACGTGCAGGCGGTGGAGTCGGTGGGGACGCAGTTCGATCCGAGAGTCCACGAGGCGTTGGGGAGCATCGAAACGACGGAGTTTCCGGACCATCAGGTGCTGGAAGAGATTCGGCGCGGATACAAGATTCGCGAGAAACTGCTGCGGCCGGCGCTGGTGCGGATTGCGGAGAATAAGGCAGTGGTTAGTGACTAGTGTTGAATAAGAACAGAGACAAGGGAAGAAGCAGATTCCCTGCGGGAATGACAAAAAGAGATGAGTGCGACGGCAAACGTGACTAAAGTCGATTTTTATGAGGTGTTGCAGGTTTCGCGGGAAGCGAACGACCAGGAGCTGAAGGCCAGCTACCGCAAGCTCGCGATGCAGTACCATCCGGACCGCAATCCGAACAATCCTGAAGCTGAGGATAAGTTCAAGGAGTGCAGCGAGGCGTACCAGGTGCTGAGCGACCCGGAGAAGCGTGCGGCCTACGACCGGTACGGTCATGCGGCGTTCCAGAACGGTGGGCCGGGTGCGGCGAATCCGTTCCAGGGCGCAGGATTCCAGGGCGACATTGGGGACATCTTCGGCGACTTGTTTGGCGAGATGTTCAACATGGGCGGCAGCCGGAGGGCGACGCGGGTACAGCGTGGGCGCGATCTGCGCTACGACCTGACGCTGGAGTTCGAAGAGGCGGTCTTCGGAGTGGAGAAGGAGATCAGCATCCGGCGGTTGGAGGCGTGCGACGACTGCGGAGGAACTGGCGCGGCGAACGGCAAGGCTCCGGTGGCTTGCACGCAGTGTGCCGGGCGCGGGCAGGTGCGGTTCCAGCAGGGATTCTTCTCGGTGGCCAAGACTTGTTCGCGGTGCGGCGGGACTGGGACGACGATCAGCGATCCGTGCCTGGGATGCCGCGGCGAGGGATTGCAGGCGAAGAAGCACGAGATTCTGGTGAAGGTGCCCGCGGGCGTGGAGCAGGATACGCGGATTCGCTACCAGGGCGAAGGCGAGGCTGGGCGGTTTGGCGGGCCTTCGGGCGATCTATACGTGATGCTGAGCGTGAAGGCGCACAAATTTTTCGAGCGCGATGGCGACGACCTGCACTGCGTGATGCCGATCTCGTTTCCGCAGGCAGCGCTGGGGACGGAGTTGCAGATCGAGACGCTGGAAGGGCCGGCGGCGATCAAGGTTCCCGAGGGCACGCAGAGTGGACGGCAGTTCAAACTGCGGGGCAAGGGCGTTCCGCACTTGAATGAACACGGCAAAGGCGATTTGATCGTGGAAATTCGGGTGGCGACGCCGGCGAAGCTGACCAAGGCGCAGAAGGAGCTGCTGCGGCAGTTGAGCGAGACGATGCAGGTGGAGAATACGCCGACGAGTCGAGGGCTGTTCGAGAAGATGAAGGATATGTTTTCTTAGGGTGCTCGCCGCACGGGCGGAAGCGCCCCCAGCGCAGGAACAACTACAAGGGCGGCCGCGGAGAAATCCGTGGCCGTTTACATTTGTGCGGCGGCGATGGCGATCGCGGCGATGGCGGCAGTTTCGGCGCGGAGGATGCGGGGGCCGAGAGTTACGTGGGTCCAGGCGTGAGTGGTAAAGAGGGACATTTCTTCGGAGGTCCAGCCGCCTTCGGGGCCGACGGCTAGAGCTAGAGACAGTTTCAGGTTGTCAGTTCCAGGTTGATGGTTGAAAGACGCGAGTGCAGAGACAAGGGTTAGGGATTGTTCGGTTTCGCTGAGAAGGATGCGAAGGGGGGCGGTTTCGCGGGCGAGGGCGGGGGCAAGTGGGGTGGGGTTGGCGATTTCGGGGATGTCGGTACGGCGGGATTGCTTGGAGGATTCGAGGGCGATACGTCGCCAGCGGGCTACCCTCTTTTCGGCGGCGAGGGCGAGGTGTTTTTCCGTGCGGCGGGCGAAGATGGGGGTGACGCGGGCCACGCCGAGCTCGGTGGCTTTCTCGATCGCCCACTCGAAGTGATCGAATTTGAAGACGGCGAGCAACAGATGGATTGGCAGGGCGGCGTCGGACTCGAGTTCTTCGTGGAGGGTGAAGGCAACTTCGGCGTCGGACACGGAGGTGATTTCGGCGCGGTGGAGGAAGCCGTTGGCGACCACGTCAAAGACCTGGCCGGGTTGGGCGCGGAGGACGCGCGCGAGGTGGTCGGCCTGCTCGCCCGTAACCGCGGCATGGGTGGGTTGGCCGGATTTGGGGGACCAGGTGTCGGCGATCCAGCGGCGGCGCATAGGGCAGCGATCAGTGGTTAGTGGTTAGTGGCAAGTGGTCAGTAAAGGCAAATGCAAACGCTGGGTCAGGGTTTGGGGATGGTTATGGTGAAGGGGTCCTGGTGGTAGAAGCTGATGGTGACGGAGGCAGACTTGCGGTTGTCCCAGTCGGCCTGGGTGACGGGGAAGTGGAGCATCACCATACCCTCGGCGTGGTCGCCCGGCGGGATGGTGGTTTCGCGGGGCAGCGGGGGGCCGGAGAGTGGCTTGAGCGCGGGGAAGGTGACGTACATGCCGTCGAGGTCGGCCTTTGGGATAGCGCTGGTGGTGGCGGGCTCGGCGGAGTCGTCGGGTGGGATGAGGGTGGCGGTAATGTCGTCGATGGTGAGGGGGGTTTTGGAGCGGTTATCGATGCGGATGGTGGTGAGGACGTAGAAGTCGTCCTGAGCCTCGTCCTCGTGCCCGACGACCTTGGAGAGGTTCTTGAAGACGGTGTGGGTAGGCAGGGTGTTGGTGTGAGTGATGGCAATGTCGGCGATGCGATGCGGCCTGAGATAAACGTAGGCGAAGATGCCGCTCACGAGGACAACGGCGATGAGCAGGGGAACCAGGAAGCTGTTGCGGCGTTCAGGTTGCGAGAAGGTGAGTTCGGACATGGCAATCAAGGATAGCAGCGAAGGTCGCTGACTGGTGGTCAGTTTCTGGTGGCCGAGGTGCTGACGTCTTTCTCCACGAAGTACTCGTCCATGAGGACGGCGATGAGGGCGGCGGTGGGAACGGCGACGAGCGCCCCGACGACGCCGGCGAGTTCAGTGCCGGCGATGAGCGCGATGAGGACGGTGAGGCCCATGAGGTTGACGCTCTGGCGCATGATGCGTGGAGTGAGGAAGGCGTTTTCGATGTTGACGTAGATGAGGTAGAAGATGAAGACACCTGCCATTTTGGTCCAGGAATCGAGCGCGGCAACGAGGCCGACGAGCAGGATAGTGACGACTCCGCCGGCAATGGGGACGATGTTCATCAGGCCCATGAGGACGCCGAGCATGAAGAAGTAGCGGACGTGCAGGATGCCGAAGACCGCGGTACTGGCGACGCCCAGGATGAGCATGAGAAGCCCCTGGCCGAAGAGCCACTTGCTCATGCGGATCTCGGCCTTGTAGAGGGTGACGGCGAGGCGGAGGCGGTTTTCCACCGAGAGGAGCGACATGAACCAGCCGTAGGCGTACTCGCCTTCGAGCATGAAGTAGACGCAAAGGATGAAGGCGGTGAGCAGGTCGAAGATGCGCTCCATCCAGGCGGGGAAGGAGGCGAACAGGTATCCGGCGGTGGCCGAGAGGGCGTCTTCCGACTTTCCTGCGATGGTGTCGACGCCGAGCTTGTCTGCGTAGGGAAGATGTTTGAGCCGGGCAACGATGACTGGGAGGCGGGTGGGCAGATCTTCGGCAAACTGGTGGAGATCGCGAATGACAGGCGGAAGGCCGAGGGTGAAAAAAGTCGCAAGGGCAAGGAAGGTGAAGGACAGGAGGAGCGCGATAGCCACGCCGCGGGTTATGTGGCGTCCGCCGCGCAGTTCATGGCGCATGATGGCGCTGACGGCGGGCATGAGGACAACGGCGAAGAGCGCGCTGACATAGATCAACAGGAGAACGTCGCGCAGACGCCACGCCAGCACCAGCGCAAGGAGGATGCCGAACGCAAAGAGGATGTGGCCGCGGATGGTGCTGCGGGCGAGGTCAGTCTCGGTTGGGGGTGAGGGCGGCAGGGCTTTCTCCTGGTCTGGTAATGAGATGCGTTTGCCTCACTTTACACCTGCGGAAAAGGACAAATACGGAGATTCTGACTTCGGGAGTCAAAATGCTGGTGGGGTGTCCTATGCTAGCGACCTGTCGGCGAGGCGTTGAGGCGGGCGAGCAACACGGTGACGGTTTCCTCCGTGGAGAGCGACTCAGTTGTGATGGTGTGATGGGCTAGGCGGCGGTAGCTGGGCTGGCGGGCGGCGAAGCGCGCTTCGGCGGCGGCGGGGTCGGCGAGGTTTGGCCGGACTTGCGCCGGAGAGACGGCGACACCGGGATTGAGTGCCTGGGTCATGCAGCGGTCGAAGAGAGTGGCGAAGGGCGCGTCGAGGAAGATGGTGGTCGTGGCTGGGGTTTGCTCGATCAGCAGGCGGTTGGTGAGGGACTCGGGGGCGCCTCCGCCCAGCGCGAGGACGACCTTGTTGCGGCCGAGGGACGCGGCGAGAGCCTGCGACTCAAGCTGGCGGAAGTGGGCTTCTCCATGGGTGGCGAAGATGGACGGGACGGCGAGGCCGGAGCGGAACTCGATGAAGGCGTCGAGGTCGAGGAAGTCCCAGCCGAGACGGTTGGCGAGCTGGCGGCCGACGGTGGTCTTGCCGGCGCCCATAAAGCCGGTGAGGACGATGCGGCGAAGGTGGGCGGGGACGAGGTCTTTGACGGCTGGCTGGGCGGGCTGTCTCACGGCGGGGTCGGCGGTCTGGGCGTTCATTTGTGGCTCCTTTGAACAATACCAAAGACGAATAGAGGGATCCTTCACTCCGTTCAGGATGACGATTTCGATTGATGTGCGGTGCAAAGCAAAGCCGCGACCTTTGGGGTCGCGGCTCAGTGGAGGTGGCGGACTCTCTAGAGGACGTTGGTTCTCAATTTAGAGATGCTCGCACGGCCGACTGACCCGCTCCCTGCCACCAAGGGCAGGGATAGGTAAAGTAACCGAACTCGAACGAGCGCAGATTCATCCTAAAAGTCAGGTTACACCCGGGGAGAAATGGGCTGCAAGCGATTAATTGAGCTTGGAGAGGCCGTTGGGGATGTCGTCTCCGCCGTCCGCTTCGTCGTCAAGAGCCGATCCGTCGCGGAGTTTGTTCTGGATATTCTTCCAGACTTTGTCGCTGGGATCGCCTTCGGGCTCGAAGAGGCTGCGGGCCGTTTCGGCGATGGTTTCGAGGTCCCGGACAAGCGCGAGGCAGTCGGGATGGGCGGCGTAGAGCTTCTGTAGGCGCGGATCATCGCTGACCTTGTCGCCGGTGGCGAAGAGCTCGGGAAGGTACTGCTCAAACTCTTCGGGCTTGAGGTCGTCGAAGTTGATGTCGCCTGGCTCGCTCATTTAGCGGCCTCCGTGGATGCGTCCGATTGGGGCGACGGATTGGGGTTACGGAGCAGCTCGCGGAGCTTGAGGCGGGCCTTATGGAGTTGGGACTTGCTATTGCCGGTCGAGCAGTTGAGCATGGTGGCGATCTCATTATGCTCGAAGCCTTCAACATCGTGCAGGACAAAGACCATGCGGTAGCCGGGTGGTAACGAGGCGACTGCTCGCTCGAGGGAGACGCGATCGACCGAGCTGGTGAGGACGGGGTCGCGGCTGCCGAAGTCGCGCTTGGGCGCATCTTCCTCGGAGGGGTTGATAGTTTCTTCAAGTGAGACGAGGTTGAGGCCCTTCTTGCGGAGTTGCATCAGGACGAGGTTGACGGTGAGGCGATGCAGCCAGGTGGAGAAGGCGGACTCGCCGCGGAAGCTGCCGATCTTGCGAAAGAGGTGCAGGAACGCCTCCTGGGTCATGTCTTCGGCCTCAGAGACATTGCCGAGCATGCGCAGGCAGAGGGTATAGACACGGCGTTTATGCAGCGAATAGAGCTGAGAGAACGCCTCGGCGTCTCCGTTCTTGGCAGCCTCGATGGCTTCGGCTTCCCCGGCAATAGGCGGGTTGCGCTTGAATAGCCCTGGGTTGGGTTTTGGGGGTGGAGCTTGCGTCATTAGCTGGCCTTCGTTCATTGGTTTGGCTCCGGGGTTACAGGCTCGCCGGATTCTCGCCTTATTCGAGCGTACCGCATAATGCCGGGACTCGGGTTTATCCGCCTACGAGGTAGGAGGTGGCGACGGGGGAAAAGGTTGCGTTGGTCGTTCACATTGTGAGCGAAGCGTCAGGTTTTTCTTAGAGATGAGGATGCGCGTTGGGCTCAGGCGCCGATGAAACGCGCATAGAGGGAACGCGCGATGGTGATGTCGGTGGTGCCCTGGACGATGGCGCGGCCGTCTGTGAATATGGTGATAGTGTGAGGCCCGCGGCGGAAGCGGAGGATGAGGTTGTTTGAGCGCAAGTCTTGTATGTCGGCGTGGGTAGCGAGGCGGGCGCGCATGGCGGCGAAGTCGACAGGGTGGTGGTGCTCGTGGATCTGGACAGAGTCGCGGCCGCATAGGGTAATGTGGGCGCGATTGTGGCCGGCCAGATGAGTGAAGATGCGCTGGCCGCAGACCTCACAGTCGGAGCGTGGCGTGGCGGCGGCGATCTCGGAGCGGTCTATATATCCATTGCTCGTGGCCGCATATCCATTGGACGAGGGCGCCAAGTTCCACAGATCGAAAGAGAGGAGGGTGCGGCGCATCAGGTGGGCCTGGCCGGTGAGGAACTTGAGCGTTTCAGCGACCTGGATGGAGGCGGCGAGGTTGACGGCGGTGGAGAGAATGCCGGCAGTGTCGCAGGTGTCGACGTTGCCGGAGGGTGGCTTGGGAAAGATGCAGGCGAGGCACGCGGTTGCTGACGCCGGTTCGAGGTTCGAGGTTCGAGGGTTGAGTGCGTGGGGGAGGATGTTCATGGTGGCGGCGTAAGCGCCGATGGCAGCGGCGTAGATCCAGGGCTTGGCCTGCTGGACGGCGAAGTCGTTGATGAGGTAACGGGTCTCGAAGTTGTCAGTGGCGTCGAGGATGATGTGGGCTCCGGCGAGCAGATCGGCTATGTTGCCGGGGACGAGGTCGGCGATGTGTGCGTGGACGGTGACGCGGGAGTTGAACTGGGCGATGTGGCGGCGAGCGGCTTCGGCCTTGGGGAGGCTGTCGCGGGCGTCGGCCTCGTCGAAGAGGACCTGCCGCTGGAGGTTGGAGGGTTCGACAAAATCGCGGTCGATGAGGGTAAGCGTACCAATGCCGGCGCGCGCAAGTAGCGAGGCGGAGGCAGCGCCCATGGCTCCGCAGCCGACGATGGCGACATGCGCCTGGGCGAGTTGCTGCTGGCCGGTCTCGCCGATTCCGGCGAAGAGGACCTGGCGGGAGTAGCGGTCCGTATCCTTGATGGGCGAGATTTCTTCCGGCGCTGTGGGGGCGTGCGCCTCGGCGGATTCATTTAAACGCATCTTAGTTCGTAGTATAGGGAATTATGGCGCACGCTTTTCTGGAGCTTGCAGCGTCCTATGTCATGACATTCAGACATCGCAGCCAAAATGCAATCAAACCCAGGTGGCGACGTGCCGTACAGGGAACCAGGCATTAGGAGATGCCCCTTGCAATCAATAGGATTGTGTAAGGATCGAGCGTTGGGGGTTTGCAGAGGTAAAGGGGAAATCTTGTTGGGTGTTCGACTGGAGACAACGACTGGCAGAGCGACCGCTCAACCGCCGCACGCAAAGGGTGGGCGCGTGATGGAGTGGGGCTACGGACGGGCGCTGCGATTGGTTGTTGCGAGCTCGATGGTGTGGTGGGGAGCGGTGGCAGCAGGCGCGCAGGCGGCGCCGGGTTCGACTTCACCAACCGCGAACGTGGGGCAGGCCCCGACGGCAAAGCCCAGCCTGATGGCGTGGAAGGGGCTGCGCGTCGTCAAGGTGGAGTTTCAGGGTGTGATCTTCGATGCGAAGGATCCGCTGCCGGGGCAGCTCCCACAACAGGCAGGTGAGCCGCTGGACCCGGCGAAGGTGACAGCGAGCGTGCGACGGCTGTTCACCACGGGGAGATATGGCGACATCAGTGTCGCGGGCCGGCGCGAGGGCGGCGGGGTAACGCTGATTTATACGGGCGCGCCACGCATCTTCGTCGGCCGGGTAACGATTGCCGGGGTCAAGGAGGAGCGGCTGGCCTCGCTGCTGGAGTATGCGACCAAGCTGCAGCCAGGCACGGCATTTACCGACGCGATGATTGCGGCGGGCACGGATGGGGTACGGCAGGCGCTGGAGAGTAGTGGCTACTTTCAGGGGGTGATTACCCCGACGACGACAGTGGATGCGGCCGACGACCAGGTGAATGCGACCTACACGGTGAACATCGGGCCGCAGGCGCGGGTGGGCTTGATTACAGTTGCGGGCAAAGACCCGGGGCTCACGGTGGATGAGATCCGCAAGAAGGGAAAGCTGAAGCAAGGCAGCAAGGTGAATCGCGATACGGTGAGCAATGCGCTGACCCGGCTGCGCTCGCAGTATCAGAAGAAAGACCGGCTAGAGGCGACCACGACACTGCGGAAGCAGACCTACAACGGGCCGCGCAAGCAGTTGGACTATGACTTCAACGCAAACCAGGGGCCGGTGGTGAAGGTGGAGGTTGACGGCGTCAGTATGTCGAAGAGCCGCCTGAAGCTGCTGGTGCCGATCTACGAAGAAGGCACAATCGACATCGATCTGCTGAACGAGGGGAGGTCCAACATCAAGGACTTCCTCTTTCAGGAGGGCTATTTCGACGCGACGGTTGGGGTGAATGTGGCTGGAGAGAACACGCCGGCAGAGAGTGTGGTGTTCAGCGTCGACAGAGGCAAGAAGCGCAAGGTTGGATCGGTAACGATCGTGGGCAATAAGTATTTTGAAACGGACCTGCTGAAGGAGCGGATGCAGGTGCAGAAGGCGGACGCGTATCTGCGCAATGGGCGCTACTCCCCGGAGTTGATGAAGGCGGACGAGGATTCGATCCTGGCGCTATACCGGGCGAACGGATTCAATAACGCGGCGATCTCAACGTCGACGAAGGACGTCGACACGTCGAAGTCGGGGAAGAAGTTGAAGGTGGCGGAGATCGCGGTGGTGGTGACGGTGGTGGAGGGGCCGCAGCAGAAATTTGGCCCGGTGACTCTGACCGGTGTGGCGGACAGCCGGATGAAGGACGTGAAGGCACTCCTGAACTCGCAGGAGCGCCAGCCCTTCTCACTGATTACGCTTTCGGGCGACCGGGACGCGATACTCGGCTACTACCTGAGCCACGGTTTTGCGCAGGCCAAGATTGACGTGAAATTGCAGCCGGAAGGCGGCGATGCACAGAAGACGGACGTTTCGTTGAACGTGACGGAGGGCCAGCAGGTGTTTGTGAACCAGGTGCTGCTCTCGGGGATCGAGCACACCCGGCCGGCGGTGGTGGCCCGGCAGGTAGAGGTGCACGCCGGCGATCCGCTGAACCAGAGCGCACTGCTGGATACACAGCGCAAGCTCTACGACCTGGCGTTGTTCAACGAAGTGAATGCGGCGGTACAGAATCCCGACGGCGACGATCCGTTAAAGAATGTGCTGCTGCAACTGACGGAGGGGCGGCGCTGGGATGTGACCTACGGGTTTGGCTTCGAGGCAGAGACGGGCACGCCTCAAGAGGGTGTAATCAACCCGGCGTCGGCGATTCAGCTGGGGCTCTCGCCGAATGCGACCTACTCACAGAACGGAAAAACCGGAGTGAGCCCAAGAGTTTCGCTGGATGTGAGTCGCATCAATCTGCGGGGGACGGACAATTCACTGACACTGCACTCGTCGTATGGACTGCTGGAAGAGGTGGCGACGCTTACGTTCCAGAATCCACACCTGTTCGGCAAGCCGAACTTCTCCACCAGCATTTCAGGCGGGTACTCGAACGTGCAGAACATTACGACGTTCCAGGCATCGACACTGCAAGGGGACTACCGCGTTACGGAGAAGGTGAGGAAGGCGGACACGCTGATCTATAACTTCGAGTTCCGCAGGGTTGCGGTGAACCCGGCGACGCTGCAGGTAGCGTTCAACTTGATCCCTCAGCTTTCGCAGCCGGTGCGCGTGGGCGGCCCGGGGCTTACATGGTTCCACGACACGCGTGACCCGAGCCCGCTGGATGCGCAGCGGGGATCGTACACGTCGGTGCAGGAGTTTTTTGCGTCTTCGAAGTTCGGTTCGGAGGCAAACTTCAATCGCACGGACGTGACCAACTCGACGTATTACACGTTCGGCAAGCACAAGTATGTGCTGGCACGAAGCACCCGGCTGGGATTTGAAACGACTTTTGGCGTCAATCCAAACATAGGCAGCGCGAGCTGCGTGGGGGCGCTGTTGGAGACGAATGCGACCTGCAACGCAGTGCCGCTGCCCGAGCGTTTGTATGCCGGCGGGGCGACGTCGCACCGCGGCTTTGGCATCAACGATGCGGGACCGCGCGACTTGCAGACGGGTTATCCGGTGGGTGGCAACGCGGTGTTTGTGAACACGACTGAGTTACGCCTGCCGGCTCCTACGCTTCCTTTCCTGGGGGACAGCGTAAGCTTCGTCGTCTTTCACGATATGGGGAATGCTTTCACGCACATCTCGGATATGTTTCCCAGCTTTACGCACTTTCATCAGCCGGACCAGGCGACCTGCGCGAACGTTTCGGGCGCATTCGGAACGTGCAACTTCAACTACTATTCTCATGCGGTCGGGCTGGGCGCACGGTACAAGACGGCCGTCGGACCGATTCGCGTCGACTTCAGTTGGAACCTGAACCCACCGGTGTATCCGGTGATCTACGACTTCAATGGGGCCGCGCCATATGAAGGCCAGGCGGGCCACTTCAATTTCTTCTTCAGCATTGGACAGGCTTTCTGAGCATGAGCGCAACGGGCAAAAGACGAGTGAGCAATACGGGACTGGCGGCCGCGCTGGCGGTGGCGATGGTGATGTTGCCTGCTGCGGCGCAGATCATGCATGGTCCAGCGCCGCTGGTTGCGCCGGCGCAGCCGATTGTTCCGCCCGTCAACACGGAGCAACAGGTGACGCTGGACAGCGTGGTTGTGATTGTCAACGGCGACCTGATTCTTGAAAGCGATGTGGACGGGGAGGAGCGCTTTGCTGCGTTTCAGCCGTTCAGCGAGCCAAAGCCGGTAACGCAGCAGGAGTTGATTGAACGTTTGATCGACCGCGCTCTGATTTTGCAGCAAATGGCGCTGCAACCCGAGTTGCCGATCAGCGATGATCGGGTCGACGCCCAATTGGCGACGTTGCGCAAGGGAATTCCAAAGTGCGCAGCCTACTCCTGTGAGACCGATGCGGGGTGGGAAAAATTCGTCGCGGACCAGGGCTTCACCATCGACGAATTGAGGGAGCGTTGGAAGCAGCGCATGCAGGTATTGCAGTTCATCGAGGACCGGTTTCGCATGGGGATTCGCATTGAGCAGGCGGACATAGACGAGTACTACAAGAACACGATGATCCCGATGTACGCGAAGGAGAAGATGGCGCCTCCGGCTGAGGCGACGATTGCGGACCGCATCCAGGAAATATTGTTGCAGGAGCAGGTTAATAAGGTGCTCGACGACTGGCTGACCGCTCTGCGCGCGCAGGGAACTGTGCGCATGATGAAACGCGGAGAGGAGGCGCCATGAGCACGGACGACAAACTGCCCGATGCCGGTGGTGAGGCTCGCCTGCCGTTGCGGGAACCAAAGGAAGAGCCGCGGGTGAAGAGGCGCAGCATGGTATTCCATGTGAGCCGGGCGATGGCGTGGCTCATAGGTGGCGTGCTGGCGCTGGTGATTCTAACGGTGGGCGGCTTTGCGTGGTACACAACGACGGACGATTTCCACGGGCGCGTGGGAAAGGAGATCGTGTCGGTGCTGGAGGACGCAACCGGCGGGCGGGTCGAGGTCCACGGCGTGGAGTTCGCCCTATGGCGTCTGACAGTCGATGTGGATGGTCTGGTGATTCATGGACTGGAAGGGCCGGGTGAGGCGCCGTATCTTTCCGCGGACAAGATCGAGGTGCGGATCGGGATTTCGAGCTTCTTTTCGCGTGCGTCGGGCGTAGGGGTGAAGTCGCATGTGCGGCTGAAGCTGTTGCGCGTCGAGCATCCGCAATTTCACCTGATCGTCGACAAAGACGGTAAGACCAATCAGCCGGAGCCGAAGCATCCCACGCCGAGCACAGAGCCAATGCAGGACACGCTGCTCGACCTGCACGCGAAAGAGGTGGACGTGGTGAACGGCGTCGCGCTGTTGAATGACAAGGCGATCCCGTTCGACATGGCTGCGCGCGATCTGAACGCCGAGGTGCAGTACCTGAAGGCGAGCGATCGGTATGGAATCACGATCACCTTGAACGATCTGCGGACGAAGATGGACAAGGAGCCCGAGGCGCAATCGAAGCTCCATGTTGAAGCGGAACTGGGCCGCGACACAGCCGTGCTGAAGGCGCTGGAGTTCGATTCGGGCAAGGCGTCGGTGCTGCACGCGTCAGGGACTCTGAATCATTTCGCGCGGCCTGATTGGCAGGTTGCGGCGAACGGAACGCTGGAGTTGAAACAGATTTCCCTGCTGACTGCGACAGACGGCCTGACGGCGGGCACGGTGGATTTGGATATTAAGGGACATAGCTGCGCGGTGTCGGCGGTGGCGGCGCAGACGCGTCCTCGCTTCTGGCAGCGCAAGCAACCAGCCACTCCTGCGAAACCGGGTGTGGTGCCGTTGCCGCCTGATCCGGAGTGCTCGGCGGGCTACCTGGTGGTGGGCGGTGCGAAGCTGCATGGCGGCGGGTATGACATTCCGAATGTGCGGCTGCATGATATTGATGGCGGCGCTCAGTTGCACATTACTCCCAGGGAACTCGTGTTGACGGCGATGTCGGGGTATCTGCCTGGAGGCGGAAGCGCGGCGGGCGAGTTGCGGATTGTGAACTGGCTTGGCGAGGCGCCGTCGGCGAAGTCCGCGACTACTGTGGCTGCCGTTAAGACTGCGAATACGACCGCGGTCTCGGTCGGGGCGAAGCCATTAGCTCACGCGCCAACGCCGCCTCCAGTTGGGATGGCGCATGCCTATCTGGTGGCGACGGTGAACGCGATTCCGCTGCGCACGATCATGGAGGTTACCGAGACAGAATATGGTGATCTCGGGTTCGACACGGCGGTGACGGGCCCGGTGAAAGTGGAGTGGGGAGGTCCCGTGGTCGACGTCGCGGACTCGGTCCTGGTGGATGCCGACCTGAAATTCCGGCCGACTGGCGTGGGACGCGCTGGTGCGCTGAACAACATTCCCATGACTGGCGAGGCAGTCGCGCGCTACGACGGCAGGAGGGAAGTGGTGAACATTCAGCATGTGATTTTGCTGACGCCACAGTCTTCGACTGAGGCGGAGGGTGTGCTGGGAGTAGGTCTCGGCGATCCGCTGACCGATCTGAAGGCGGACATGACGGTGCGCGATTTGGGCGAGTTCGACCAGTTGCTGCACACGCTCGACTTCGAGGCGAATGGCAAGAAGGGAACCGCGGCGGTGCCGGTGGTGCTGCACGGCGCGGCGGTGTTCCACGGTTCCGTAGCCGGCAGGGCGGCCGATCTGGATTGGAAGGGCCACGTGCAGGGCACAGGGCTCGAAGTGAAGCTTGGCACGGAATTGGACACCCTGATCGACTCGGTGGTGGCGGATGCGGAGTTCTCCTACGACGGCGGACTGCTGGTCGCAGGCTCTACGATCAAACGCGGAACCGCAGTGCTGAATCTCACAGGGAGCATGAAGCCGCGCAAGGAGCTTTCGCGCAAAAGTCTCGCCAATTACGTGTGGGACGACGGCACGGGCGTGAATGCGACGGTTCAACTTGCGAACGCGAGCGTCGCGGACTTGCTGCAGATTGCCGGGCAGCAGCAGAAGATTCCGTTAACCGGAACGATCGCGGTGAATGCGAAGGCGTCAGGGACGCTGGGAGATCTGAACGGGAGCGGGAAGATCTCGCTCCTCAAGGGAGTTGCCTATGGAGAGCCGTACGACTCGGCCGTGGCTAACCTGTCGGTGCATGGGCAGACCTTCGAGGCCAGCCAGGTCGCGCTGTCGCTGCATGGAGCACACATCAGCGGCAACGGTGGATACGATATTCAGACGAAGCATCTGCACGGGCACGTCGAGGGCGATGGCCTGGTGCTGTCAAAGTTTCAGACATTTGCGAAGGCGAGGCCCGACGCGGATGGAACGCTGACACTGGTGGCGGATGCGAACGGCACGGTGGAGGAGCCGGGGTTGAAGGCTACCGCGAAACTGGCCCAGGTCAGCATGGACGGCAAAGCGCTTGGCGATGTTTCGGCAGACATGCATAGCGAGGCGGGCACGCTGTTTTATACCGCGCAGTCTACCGTGGTCGGTGCGACGGTGGATGCGTCGGGGCAGACGCGGCTGACGGGCGACTACGATACGCAGGCCAAGGTGAATTTTTCGCGGCTGGACCTCGGCACGGTGATTGCGCTGTACAGCTCGACGAATGTGAAGGCGCAGTCGTCGATTGGTGGAGTGCTGACGGTGAACGGGCCGCTGCGAACGCCGACTGGCCTAAGCGGTACCGCGGAGCTGAATGACTTCGATGTGAAGTTGCAAGGGGTCGAATTGAAGAGTGCTGGTCCGCTGCGCGTGAGCCTCAGAAATGGGATGGCGACGCTAGACCAGGTACACATCACTGGACAGGATACTGACCTGCAGATGAGCGGCACGGTGCAGGCGTTTGGCGCGACCGGCGCGAACGGCGGCAAGCTGGATATGAAGGCCAACGGAAGCGTGAGCGTGGCGATTGTGCACACGTTCGATCCCGATATCCTCTCGAGCGGGAAGGTGGAGTTCACCATCGCGGCGGGGGGACAGGTGAAGAAGCCTGCGCTGACCGGCAAGGTCCAGTTCGACAACGTGAATGCGGCGATGGACGGCGTCCCGAACGGCCTAAGCGCGCTGAATGGGACGCTGATCTTCAACGAGGACCGGCTGCAGGTGGAGAGCCTTACCGCGATGACGGGCGGGGGCCAACTGAAGATTGGCGGCTTCCTGACCTACAAGAATGGCGTTTACGCGAACCTCACCGCGACCGGAGATGTGGTGCGAGTGCGGCTATATGGATTGAGTACAACTGCGAATACGAACCTGACACTACAGGGCAGTCCGCAGAGCATGCTGCTGAGCGGGAACGTACTGATTACGAGGTTCGGGGTCGGACCCGATGTAGACTTTGCGGCGTTCTCGTCGATGGGTGGGGTGAGCACGCCGCCGGAGCCAAACGCGGCTTCGAACAAGATCAGCCTGGACGTACACGTGACTAGTTCGCCGCAACTGGATTTCCAGAATACCTTTGCCAAGCTGGTTGGCGCGGTCGATCTGACGGTGCGCGGGACGGTCGCCGAACCGGCCGTATTGGGCCGCATCCAGATCACAGACGGCAGCGCCACGTTCGCCGGCACCAAGTACCAGTTGCAGCGTGGGGACATCTACTTCAGCAATCCAGTGCGCATCGACCCGACTATCGACATCAACGCGACTGCGCGGGTGGAGACGTACGACGTCACGGTAGGGCTGCAGGGCACGATGAGCAACTTGAAGCCGACGTATCGCTCGGAGCCCCCATTGAGCGAGGCAGACATCTTCGCGCTGCTGGCGCTGGGGCGTACGCAGGAGGAGGCGCAACTCTACCAGGAGCAGCAGGTACAACAGGGCGCGAATCCGACGACCAGCGCGCTGCTGGGTGGGGCGCTCAATGCCACGGTGAGCAACCGCATTGGCAAGCTCTTTGGCGGCGGCACAGTGAAGATCGATCCGGCGTTTGTGGGGACGCTGGGCAACTCGACCGCGCGCATCACGGTGCAGAAGCAGCTCTCGCGGCAACTCTCGGTCACCTATGCGACCAATGTGAACTCCACGGCGCAACAACTGCTGCAGGCTCAATACGACCTGACTCCCAATGCGTCGCTGGTAGTGACGCGCGACGAATCCGGCGTGTTCAGCGTGGTCTACAAGATACGTAGGCGGTACCGGTAGGGTAGTTGTCGCGGCATAAAAATCTTCCGAAACGAATATCCCTCCTGCGGGCATCTGCGTCCAATGGTGTGGCATCGGAGTCTGCATCCCGGGGGCGCTGGACCCATCGGTTTCTGCGCCGGGATCTGTAGCCGAAGGAGGAGGAAAATGTTCATGTTCAAGAGAGATGGCTTGCTTTCCGTTGGCGTGGGTGTGTTGGGTGTCTCGCTGATAATTGGGGGAGCGACGGTGGCGAAGGCGGATGCGGGCAGTGTTGAGGCGGACGTCCACAAGGCACTGGACAACAAGAAGTTCCAAAGTGTGTCCGCGGCGGTCCATGGGCCCGAGGTGGTCCTGACCGGGACCGTCGACACCTATGCAGCCAAGGAGGAAGCGGACAATCGCGTCCACCATGTGAAGGGAGTGAAGGGGGTCGAGAACGAGATACAGGTGGCCGGGTCGACGGTCGAGGACTCGCAACTCCGCGACAAGTTGGCGAACGCGTTGGCCTACGACCGGGTGGGATACGGGACTACGGCGTTCAACTCCCTTACCCTTGGGGTGAAAGACGGTGTGGTGACGCTGGGCGGCACGGTCTACGGGCCTACGGACAAGGATTCCGCGCTGAGCCTGGTGGCCAACACTGCCGGAGTTAAGGATGTCGTCGACAACATCGAGGTGGCACCGCTATCTCCCATGGACGATCAGTTGCGGATTGCCTTGGCGCGCGCGATCTACGGGACGCCGCAGTTTGAGAAGTATGCACTGGATCCGGCGAAGCCGATCCGGATTACCGTAGTCAACGGCAATGTCACGCTGACTGGGGTGGTCGACAGCAAGATGGACCACGACATAGCTGGAGTCCGCGCGAACACGGTTCCCGGAGTATTCAAGGTCGTCAACAACCTACAGGTCGCGCAACCGGCGGGCGGAAAATAGCGGGTTCGCGCGGGCAGAGCGATTGTGCGGACAGATCGACGGCGGGTGCGGCGTCGCCATTCTTCCCTTAAGATAGAAGGATGGCGAATGCGTGGAAGAGTACCGGCCTGACGCTGGAGATGATCAAGTGGGAACACTCGATCTTCGCGCTGCCATTCGCTCTGACGGGCGCGGTGTTGGCGGCTGGCGGCTGGCCGCGGCTGTCGGTGCTGGGGTGGATTGTGGTGTGCATGATTTCTGCGCGCTCCGCCGCGATGGCCTTCAACCGGCTGGTGGATGCACGGCTGGATGCGGCCAACCCCCGGACGGCT